>ERZ1032780.4-NODE-4-length-22274-cov-6.379990_pt1 | contig 22274 bp, 18 predicted proteins | sample MGYA00519027_ERZ1032780 | MGnify/ENA primary metagenome ERZ1032780 (study PRJEB33719, sample SAMN04262574) | wastewater metagenome | biome: sewage system; feature: wastewater treatment plant influent; material: sewage | place: Peru: Lima | collected 2012-11-27 ...
TGCTAAAAAAGCTGAGAAAAATCCCAGCCTAAGTATTCACACTCTTAAAACGCCTTCTGATTTTCTGGCTGAATTCCTTAAAGCGCCTTTTTTCCTCCGGCCAAATCTTGGTCACCCGATCCACGGCGATGATAAAGACGATGACAGCTGTGTAATCCTTGGCACTGGCAATCAGGCCGAGATTTTCTGCGATGATGAGCAAGAGGTAAAAGGCAAATAAGATGGTTCGCTTTGGCAAGGCCATCAGGCACTCAATCCCCACCTTGTAGCCTAAATAGATTTGGTGATTGAGGCCGCTTGATTTTTCCAAACGCCTGTTAAGAAAGGCCCTGATCCGACCATAAAACCAGTCAGAGGTAAAAATGAGTGATTGAACTGCAATGACAAGCCACTCCATATTGCTGGCATACTTTTCCTCAAGACCCATCAGGCGGGCTGCCAAATAGGCCCAGGCCCCATTGTCCAAGCAAATATAGACAGACAAATAAATAAAGGCCCCTGCAATCAGAATCAGGGGCAAGGCTTTGATGATTTTCAAGAACTGCATCTCCTGCTCCATTTCATATTTTCAAAACTATTATAAGCTCTTTGAAAAGTCAAAGCAAGATGACAGAAAGCAAATCATCTGTTTTTTTCCTATTTTTTTGAAAAATCCAAAACCATGACAAAGTCCTCCTGGTTTTCACGAAGGGTACGAAAACCAAATTTATGGTAGAGAAAATAAGCGGGATTGGCTTTTGAGACGGACAGGGAGACGCCCTTCACTTTTTTCTTTCTCAGAGCAGCAAGGAGGGCATCCAAAAGCTGACTGCCAATCCCCTGACCACGGTAGGCATCCAAGAGGGAGATGGTCAGTGATGGCATCTCATCCTCTATAGTCTTTTAGTTTACTTTTAGTACTAGGCAACGAGCTGCAGGCAGTACTGGAGTACGGCAAAGCGAGTTAACGAAGTAATAAAAGAAAAACTAAACGACTATACATAGCCATAATCATGGATATGCCATACCCAGGCAGCCCCGACAACTTGGCCCTCATCTTCTGCCACAAAAGCCAAATCACCAGCCTTTTGACCAAACTGCTCCCAATAATGCCGCAATTCGGGTAATTGAAGAATGCTTCTATCTGGCATTTCAGCCCCTTCTGGTACATATATGGCTTGATAGAGAAAATCTTGCAAAAGAGGGTACTCCTCTTCTTTCATTTGACGGATCAGCATGCTTGACCTCCTTTTTCTTCTTATTTTTTCACCAAAATCATCAGGCCACTGGCCCAGGCTAATTTGGTCACATGAAAATCCAAGTGCCCTTCAAGGTAGACGATGAGATCTTTGTCCTTTTCCTCATGACCTTCTGGCCAGCTGTCCTGAGGTAACATGTCGTCAATGATATAGAAACCACCTTTTTTAACCATCGCCAATGTTTCATCCAGAAGGCGGTATTTGCCACTCCAGGTATCTGCAAAAATAAAGTCAAATTGGCATCCCTCAAGGGAGGCGATGAAGTCATCCCCATCCTGACAGACGACCTCCAAGCGCTGGTCCTGTCTCAAATGACGCTTTAAAATGCCCAGCAGGTCCTGTTCGTAATCAACCGTCACTAAGCTGGGAGCCTGATCCATACCCGACAAAATCCAAGAGGTTGAAAGCCCAGCCCCAGAACCTAATTCTAAAAAGCTTCCGCCTGGTTTGCTGGCAGACAAGGTTTTCAAGAGAGAGTCCGTCAAGGGTTCCGAAGACATATCAAAGCCAAGATTCAAACTCTCCTCCAGAATTTTCTCGATAATTTCTGGTAGTTCATACTGCTACAAATGCTTGGTAGTCATCTATTTCTCCCTTTATTTGTATCTTACTCCTGAGAGGACGTCGCCTCCTGATTATTTGCCATGAACGATGTTGGATATTCTCTGAGTCGTAAACACCTGGATTCCCTTTTCAGTTTGGGTAAAATCCACTGTTGTTGTACCATCTATTCCTGAAAAATAAACATGGCTCGACCCTAGATGCTGTAGCAAACGATTTTTAACTATAAAGCTTTCGTTCTGGTAGGTTACTTTTCTGTTTAATTCTTCTTGGCTTCCGCTGACAATAGCCACCTCTGGTTGAAGATTGGACAGCCCTTCTTGGCTATAACCATCCACATTGCCATGATGACCGACAAGCAAAACATCAACAGCTCCTACTTCTCTAGATGTTTTAACTTCATCCCAGAGGATAATATCCCCTGCAAAGTACATTTTATAACCATCTTTCTCAGCAACCAAACCCAAACTTTCTAAATTTTGATCGATGGAAATAGATTGACCTGAAGCCATTTGTTTTTTATAAATGTTCAACTCATTGTCAGAAGGTGGGTCCTGATTATATACCTGAAATGCAAAGTCCCCTAACTGAAATGATTCTTCAAAACCATGGGGAATGTCCTTAGAATTCAAAGTAGCAATCAGATTCAAATAAGTGTTTTTAACATTGACCCCATAGGAACGACCTTGATCCTTTAGAATGACTCTGCCAATTTCATACTGACTTAAAATCCAGGCTTTTCTCTCGCCCTGTAAATCAGGTATGTTCTCATCAATATAGTTTGTGTGGTCACCATCCAGATGGCTTAAGAAAACCCATTCAAAACGCTTGATTCCAAGGGATTTGAGGAAATCTTTATCTGATTCAAAGTCTTTTGAAAAATTGGCACTGCCAGCATCAATCAAACCAAATTTTCCATTGCTCTCAACCACTACAAAATTGGAATTTTTCCCCGACCGGCTTAAAACGTAGACCCTATCTTCCAGCTGTCTGGCCGCATTATCCTTGACAGTACTACGAAAAAGCACCACCAAAAAGAACAAGATGGTAAATAATAGGATAATTATAGGGATTCTAAGGCTGTTACGGTTTTGTTGCTTATTCTGTATGATAATGGACTCTCCTTTTCTTTGCGAATCGCTATTCACATCACAGCAACTCCTCCTCTCCAATCCCAAACTCATCCAGGATTTGCTGGATGCGGTCGAATTGGAGGCGGAAGTGTTCGAGTTTGTGGCCGTCGGATCCAATGGAATACTTGTGGCAGCCCAGTTCCTTGACCAGGCTAAGGGCATAGAGGTAGAGGTGCTCGTGGTTATAGAGGTACATGGACTTGCTGTTGAGCTCAAAGGCCAGATCATGGTCAATCATCTTTCGGAAAATGCGGCGGAGCTGGGGTTCGTATGCCTTTAATTCTTCCACAGTGACATCGAAAAGTCTGAAACCATAGTCAAAATGAGCCAAGACATCCGCTTCCACGCGCCCGATGGCGTATTCTAACTTGTCCAGGTATTCCTGCATGATGGCATCCTTGTCCATATCCGCCACTTCTTCATCCAGGTAATCATTGACCCCATTGTGGTGGACGGATAGCAGCTTCAAATCATAATCCTTGTCGGCCAAAAAGCTGAGAATATCTTCTTCTCGCGGCTGGTAATAGCCAATTTCAATCCCCCGCTTGATGCGGTTGCCATACTGGGCATTGAGCGCAGCGATTTCTTCCGAATAAGCCTCATAATCAGGGACATCGTCCTGCTTGCTGTATGGATTGGACAGGTCATAGTGCTCGGTGGTCACCAATTCTCCCTCGTAGTTATCCAAATAATCCTTGAAATCAGCATCGGAATCGTAGGAATGGTGGGTGTGTAAATGATTGTCGCGCATGGTGTTCTCCTTTTTTCTTCCATTATACCTTATTTAAGAGAAAAGCAGTAAACTTGTCCATTTACTGCTTGGTCAGCCGCCTCAATCAGCCATATTTAAGTTCTTCTTCTCCTCCTCCGACAACTGAATCTCTCGGGTTGTGTCCTGGGATTTTTTTAACAGGGTATCATAGTCTTGGAGAGTGAAGTGCCTATAGGTTGAATAAAATTGGTACTGCTCTTCTTCCCTAATATTGTGAGCGTAATAGTTGTCCACATAGATATGCCGACCATCTTCAGAAATAAAGCCATTCATAGGATAGGCCGAACTATGAAAGGCAAACTGCTGCATCAACTTGCCTGTTTTAAAATTGATGAGGTAGGCATAGTATGCATCTCCTTGGACGCGAATCGTTAAGAGGAGTTGTTTTTCTGCATGAAAATCATGCTGGAACTTGCCACTTTCTCCCAATTGATCCAATTGATTTGAAAAGTTGATATCTGTACCTGTTTTTTTAAAATCATGATAGCTGGAGCCGATATTGTTGTAGAGAGAAAAGATTCTTGTCTTGCCATCTTCTTCCTTGTCCATGGAAACGATGGCACCTGGAATGTCTGCAACTTTTTGCCTGGTTTTCAAATCGTAAACTTTTGAAATGGCTTCTGTATATTGGGCTACAAAATAGCCACCATCTGCACTGACAAAGATATTAGCTAAACCACCCTTGTCAATATTCAGCTGGCTTGCTTGTTTCTTTTTCTTTAAATCATAAAAGGTAATTTGTCCATTAGCTGTGGTGACAAACAGTTGGCTGGAATCGGGGCTAAACCCCATTCGATATGATGTGCGATCAATGATGATCGTCATGTGGTTTTTATCGTTTTCGGTATCTAGGATCCCTATTTTATTTTGACCGTCTTCACTGGTAAGAGGAGTGGTCAGGTAGCGGCCGTTATTGGATAAGACATAGCCAGCATAACTAGGAATAAAGCTAGCATTTTGTGACAAGATTCCCGGCTTGATTTCTTTCACTATTTTTTTACGATTGGCATCCAAGAGGAAAAATTGTCCTTCCTGATAAAGCAAGCCATAGTGGCCATTGTTTGACGCGGTGACCAGCTGACCATCCTCTACTTCCTTTTCTCCACTGGATGGAAGATTGAGCAGTTTGATTTCTTGATTCTGGAGCGACAGTGCCAGGGCATTCTTGCCATCCAGGGTCATGAAAATATAGTCCAGACCAGCCTTACCAGTATTGGGAATAGTCGAAACGACCTTATCGTTTTGAATGAAGAGAAGATCTCCATTCTCTTTGAGAGCTAACAGGGATTGGCCATCCTTCGAAACCTCCATTTGCTTGATTCTGACTGAACCGGTTGATATTTCTAAGATATCTTTTCCAGTCTTAGAGTCCAACTTGCGAATGTTTAAACTATCCACAATGTATAAGAACTTCCCATCATCAGAGGAAGCCATGGTCCCTTCATTTAGGGCTGTTTTGAAAAGATAGTCATTTTGAAACAAGATTTTATCTGTTTCCATGTCTATCTTAAGGAGACCTCCCCCGGCTCGGGTATAAATATAGCGATGATCCTCACTGCCCCTCATATCGGCATAAGCATATCTTTGCCCATCGATTACTTTATCCTGAAAAGCCAGTGCTTCTGTTCTTTTTTCCAGGTCATATTTGATGAGGGACTGGTTTTCTACATACGTATCGTAAAGAACCCACATAAACTGGCCTTTTTTATCAAATGTGACTCGTCGAACATTGGAGCGCAGAGGCATGGAAGCTCCAATTTCATCTAAAGTTTTACTGTCGTAACGCTGATAGATGTAGCCTTCTGATGTATCATAGATGACTTCCAGATTCTTATCATCATTAGAATAAACAGCCAGCATGATGTTCCCCGGAGCCTTTTTGGATGCCAGGAGTTGCAAATTATCTGCCTGCCAGAGATTGATAACATCATCAAAACCTCCGCTGACCAGCTGATCTCCCTGATTGGAAAAAGTCAGTATTTTAACCTGCTGGCTATGGCCACTGGCTGTTTTCAATAGATTCCCCGTCTGGATATCGTAGAGGGCGATGGAGTCATTATTCAAACCTGCAACAAAGGTCTGGTTCTTTGGATTGATATCCAAAAAGGTAAACTCATTTCCTGTCTCGATCACCCGATTATAACCCATTTGGGAGCCAGCCACCGTCTCATTTAAGATATGAAGGTGCTGTTCTTTGAGGTCATCATAGGCAGACATCTTGCTATCGATGTCCTGCATAGCATTTTCTGCCAGTATCAAGGCCTTATAGCGATTGCCCTCCTTTACCAGGTTCTTGGCCTCCGTCAACATAAAGTAGGCCTTATCCTGCATCGTTTGGCGCTTAGCAGCATTTTCACTGCGATAGGCATTAAACATAAAAATACCGAAGAACAAAAGACTAGCGGAGACAATGCTAGATAAGAGTATGAGTTGTCGCTGCTTTCTGACCTTGTCCCTCTGTTTCAAATCGCCATAGGAGACGCCAAGAATCGCCGCCATGATGCGGTACTTTTCTTCCTTGAGGCATTTGATGGCCAAAGCAGCCAATTTATGGACCTGGTCTGGATTGGTCTTCTCTAGGCTGGCAAACCCTGGAAAATCTGGACTTTTAACTTGTGGACTGCGCAATTCAGCAGCCAAGATATCCTTGGCATCTCCCTCACTGGATGGTCCAGCTGAACCATCTGGTAAGAGGGTTTTGGGAAAGGATTCCTCAGGCTCTCCTTCAATCAGGACTGGAATGACCCGATGGATGCCATGTAATTTGATAAAGGTCTCTACCTCAATTTGGCACCAAGCGGAATCATTGAACCGTTTGGAACAAACAACAATCAAAAACTTGGAGTGTTTCAGAGCATCCTGAATGGACTCAGAAAGAGAGCTGGTTGAGAGTTCCTCCCGGTCCCGAAAGACACGAAACTTGGGTTGCTGCCCATCCGCATCAAATTCCTTAGGCAGCTTAAAGGTTTCAATCATGGTGTGAATGGCTTTGGCTACCCGTATGTCCACAGGCAAATGCCGGTAACTGATGAAGGCAATATACTTATACTGCTCCTGTTCCTCATGGAATTCCTGAGCAGCCTCATCCATTTCAAAAATTTCCTCCGCCATAACTAACCCTCCCTCAAGTCCAGAGTGGAAATCGTATCAAAGATGGCCTTATCCCTTTGCTTGCTGGCCAAAAATTCTGACCAGTCATCAATCAGGCAATCATGGGTCTTCTTCAGCTCGTCCTTTTCCTGTCCAAAAACAAAGTTTCGCATGTAATAAAAATTATTCCAGCGTTGGTGCTCTAAGGCAGTCATATAGTTTAGGAAAGGATGACTTTCAATGTAATCCACCCGTTGACTGACTGTTTTATTAGCCAACTCTGACTGCCATTGCTCCAGCAGTGCTGTCGAATCTGCATACTCCGGCAAGACTTCCAGAAATTTTTCCAGCAGTATTTTTTTAGTTGGTCGATGGGCTGTCTGGTAGGCACTGGAATCCTTTTTTACACTGGATAGACTTTCCCACTGGGCTGCCTGACTTCGTTCATCTGCTGGATAAGCCATCAGTTCAGACATGGTGGCATTATACTTAGCATTGAAACGCTTAGCATTTGCCAAAAGACTTTCTTCCAAGATGATTTCCTTGGTCAAAAGTCGGTCTTTATCTCCAAAAACAGTAATACTGGAATGTCGGATAGACAAACTGTCAATAACCGGAATAATTTCCAAAGTTTCCTTAGCGTATACTGCAAAGGGAACATCAACCAAGACAGCCGCTAGGCGATCTAGATTAAAGATATTCATCTTGCTATCTTCATGAGCAAAAAGGACAGCCGAATAGGGATGTTGACTGTGTTCTTTCGCTACTTCTGCTTGCAGTAGGCTTGACCCATTTGGTAACTCAAGGAGTTCTAGCTCCACGACCTTGGCGATTTCACGCCGGTAATCGATAAAATCAGCCACCTTATTCGCTACTTTTTCATCCACAATCGTTACTTGTAAGGGCTGAAAAGGATTGAGGGTCAATAGATTTGCCACTTGACCGATAAAGCTCTCACTGACACTGGAAAATCCGACAATAAGCAACCGATAAGCCCCTACTGCCTGACCGATTTCTTCCGCGGATTTAAAGGTCTTACCAGCCCAACTTTCCCTTATTGTTTGAGGAGGCAGCATCTTGAATTTGGAATGTTCCAATAGAGATTTGACCAACAAATCCTCAATCTTAAAATAATGAATATCGAAGCATTCTAGTTGATCCAGCTTTGGCTCAACCATTTCTCGCATCCGAAAATCCTCAACCTGCAAATATACCTGAATCTTTTGGCTAATCTTCTGGTTTTTCAACATGCTATGTAGCGCCAACAAACGTCCATAATTGCTAGGCTCATTCTCAAAGGAGATCAGTTTAGTGGCCCGATACAGACCCTTGTCACGAAAGGTGACAGTATTCACTTTTTGACCTGGTTGATTAAAGTCTAGTTTCACTATTTCCACCTTTAGATCATGAAACGGCTCTTCATCTACTTCTTCCGCCCTGTCAACCAGATAAGAAATCCGTATTTTGGGATTTTCCTTATAGACATTTTTGATAAAGGCAAAGCTACTGGCCCGGTCCCCCATGATAATCATCTCTGACTTTTTGAGGTGGTAAAGGTTATTTTTTAGGGACAGATAGATCTTTTGAAACATGGTAAAGAAACCAATTACTGTCGATGTCGGTGCTAACCAAATGGCCAATTCATAGACCAAGGGAGATTGACTCGTGATAGACTGGGTCGGTGAAAAGGTGAAGAGTTTAAAGGTTGAATAGAGAATAACCATTACTTCCTTTAGGGGATGCGGATACTTACCATGGTAAACCAAATAACTTCCATACAAACTAAGCCCCAGGCTGATTAAAAATAAAATGAATTGATATTTTTTTAAATAATAGAACAGGGTATCTTTTTTCATCGTCTCACTCCTAGCAAACTCTTGCTTTTTTACTATTGTATCAAAAACAAATAGGGAAAGAAAGTGTTTTCATCTTTGGTTAACCAGTTAATGTATAGTCTGAACCTATATCCATCCTATGGAAATAACTATTTTTCAAATCGGACGCTTTGAGGTAACATGTAAGTATCTACATAAAAGAGTTAAGACAAATGACAAAATCAAAATTCCAACTAGTCGGCTCACTCCTTCGTCCAGCAGATCTTCGGAAATATAAGGATGAAATCGAAAGCCGTGACGATATCCAGTATCCCTTCTATGACGCCCTTCCAGGCTACCAAGAAACGGAGACTGCCGATATCAAGCAGATTGTAGCGGAGCAAAAGGAAAAGGGCATCGATATTCTGACTGATGGTGAATTTGGTCGCTCCATGTGGCACCTTGATTTCCTTTGGGGTCTCAAGGGGATTGAGCGCTATATTGCCGACCACGGTTACACTTTTAAAGACCATGATGGTGGCACCTACGAAACCCGTAAGGACATCGGTATCCGTATTACAGAACCCCTCTCAGGGAAAAACCACCACTTCCTGGACATCTATAAGTTGGTACAGGCTGAGGCCGGTGGCGAAGACACCAAACAGACCATCTATGGACCAGCTCATGCCTTTACGGAACTGACTGTCTTTAATGGACTTGCAGGTGAAGACCAAGTATACAAGACCAAGGAAGAACTGAAGGCTGGCCTTGTCAATGCCTACAAGGAATTCTTGGATGAGTACAAGGAAGCTGGCGGAAAAATTATCCAGTTTGATGACTGCCTCTGGGAACTCTTTGACGAAACAAATCCAAACTCCTTCTTTGCTGAAGGCAATGCAGCTCTTGCGGACCTGGCAGATGAATTTGTGGCCCTCAACAATGAGGTGGCTGACTATGCTCACGAAATCGGCTTGACCGTTTGGACCCACAACTGCCGTGGTAACTATGAGAGCCGTCACGCAGCAGGAGGTACCTACGAAGCCATCGCCAAGAAATTCTTGGCCGAACAGCGTTACGACCGCTTCTTCCTGGAATGGGATGATGAGCGTGCAGGTGACCTGGTAGCCCTTGAAGCCCTCAAGGATAAGGATACAGAGGTTGTCTTGGGCCTCCTCTCTTCTAAGACCACTGACCTGGACGATGAAGAGCGAGTTTACAAACTCTTGGAAGAAGCCAGCAAGATTATTCCAAAAGAACGCCTCTTCCTCTCCCACCAATGTGGCTTTGCCTCTTGTGACTCAGGAAACGAGTTGGCCATTCCACAACAATGGGCCAAAATCAAACAAGGCCAAGACATCGCTGAAAAATTCTTTGCAAAATAAAAAAACAATAGAGGTTGAACTGATTGGTCCAACCTCTTTTTTATAGGCGTTTTTTCTTAGGGATTTGTTGGTGGATAATGGCATCAATGGGTCCTGCCAGGAGTAATTTGTCCATCAATTCCTTGTCTGAGGTCTGACGATTCATTTCCAAAATCCATTCCAAGACCAGAACATCTTTTTTCTTTTTATATTGGATTGAGACCAGTTCCTGCTTTTGGCAGAGCTTCTTTCCTTCCGTCTGGAAAAAATGATCCGCATCAAATTCCTTTGGAACGGTCAGAATCAAGTAGCGGTACTTGGAGCTGGGTTTGCCAAAGGAAGACTGCTCCAGCAGGAAAATCAGGAGGGACAGGACGAGGGTAAAGGCTGCCGCAAGCAGCAAGTAGCCCATCCCCGTCGCCAAGCCAATGGCAGTGGCCAGAAAGACAGCTAGAAGTTCCTTTGAACTGCCCGCTGCTGACCGAAAACGAATGAGACTGAAGGCCCCTGCTACGGCCACACTGGTTCCCAGATTGCCATTGACCAGGAGAATAATGATGGCAATGAGGGCTGGCATCAGGGTCAGGGTGACGACAAATTCCTTGGTGTGCAAGGTTTTGTACTTGTAGACCATGGCCAAGACCAGACCCAGGATGAGACTGGTCGCTAGGATCCAAACGATTTGACTGACCGACATGCTGCTTGTAGTGGTGGATAAGATACTATTAAATAATTTTGTTTGCAAGGGCGACTCCTTTCATCATTTCTTGGTTCAATCGGTAGGCAGTCCCATATTTAGAGAAGGATTGCTGCTCCAAATGGTATTTATCCAGCAAATCCTGCAACCAGTGGGGCATGGCATCCTGAATCTTGATCTCCATAATCATCAGATGATGGGGCAGGAGGGGGTATCCGTATTTCTGGTGCAGAAGAGGAACTTCCACATCCCGGTAGATGAGATTTTGGTCAATGGTCAAACGCAGTTTTCTATCATCCCGTCCCCGATAAGAGGAGCGATCATAATAGATGTGCATCTTAGGACTCAGTTTGCCATAGCGTTTGGTCAAGGACTGGAGTTCAGCTGAGACTTGAGCATCTAAAACATTGGAATGATCTGAAAAATGCTCGATATAGTTGGTGATGGCAATGGGCGTCGAAGTCAGTCTGAACTTGTAGCCCACACCCTCTACCTTTTTCTTAATTTCCAGGAAGGCCTGACTTTGAAAGGAAGGCTGCTGATCATAGACCCGCATCCGAACCTTCTCACGGCCATTTTTATGGGCCACCGCGTCCTGGATCATGTCAAAATCATCATTGTCAAAATAGACATTGCTGATAGTGGAGGTGGCAAATTGGTCCTCCACCATATACTGGCTCAATTCCTGTTCAAACTGGGCAAAGGTCTCCTTATCAAGGATAAATTTAACTTCTCTGCGTTTGAACTGTTTTTGAATCTTCTGTGTTTTCATTCTGTTTTCCCCCATCCGATTGGATTTGACTTATTTACAAAACTAAGTATAGCCAGAAAAAGTTAAAGGAAGCTGAAAGAAATATTAAAGAAAACTTAAAAACCACCTTCTCAGTCCTTGGAAAATATGGTAAAATAAAGGAAAATGAAAGCGGGTGCTTCCTATGTACGAATTGTGTTTGGAATATGGAACCTTTCCCATTAGCCTAGTTTCTGATGAGTCTGCTGACTTGCATGCTGTCCCTGACTTTCTCTCAGAAGATGATTTGGTCCAAAGACTTTCGGAAATGAACGAGCTCTTTCATAGTCTCTTTGTGGAGATTGAAGGGAGCCTTGACTATATTGGCCGTGAAACGCCTGAAAAAATTCAAGAACTCCACCGCCTCTTCGATGAGCTGGCTGCCCTCGTCAAAGAAAAATACAGCCATGTCCGCATCGAAACCTTTTACTTAAAATAAAAACATAAAAACCAGGAATCAGCTTCTAATAAGAGAAATCCCTGGTTTTTTTTGAATAAGCTAGCTTTATTGGAAACTTTTCAGCAATATCCTTTCCCTATTCACTTCTATTATCTGATAGCTCCGCTTCTACCTCTTCCTGTACTGCTGTCGTAGTAGTTGGTACTTCTACTAGCCTTGGTATAGTTGTTGTGGCAGGCATACTTGTCGAAGGTTCAGTGACAGTAGTTGTACTACTTTCTGTTGAGTTTGCGGTGCTGGTCCCTGACTCAGTGACTGTAGTTGTTTCCCTACGCTTTTCCTTTTCAGAGGTTGCTTTTGGTGTCTTCTGACCACCAAGTTGTCCACCTTGAACAGTTGGATAATATTGCGCCAATACTGTTGGAACACCCTTTTCATTCAACTCCAACTCATGCTGAGGGAGGAAGTTATAGCGAAGATCGACAAATTGTAGGGAATGATTCTTCTCTTTGATGACCAAAGTTGTCAACTGATTAGAAGCTGCTTCTAAGGCCTGCAAGTTGCTAAAGGCATTGATTCCTTCCAAGTTCTTGAGACCATTTTCTGACAGTTTGAGTGTTTGCAAAGTTCCTTGTGTTCCTGAAATGGCCAAGCTGGAAATCTGATTGCTATTAGCAGAAAAGCTTTCAATTTGCGGGAGGGCCTCTAAACCAGCTAAAGAGGTCAGTTGATTATGATCCATTTGCAGATTGGTCAGGGCCAGATTATCTTTCAAGAAAGATAGGCTCTTAATATTGTTGCTATTCAAGTACAATTCTCGAACATTTTCTGTTTTGAGGGTATGGATATTCAAGGTTGGATTGCCTGATAAGAAGAGAGTCGTCAACTGCGGTTTGTTCGCAAGCGCAGATACATCTTCTATCTGGTTTTGTTCCAAGCTGACAGCAGTCAAGTGCTGCAACTCTTTCAGCGCTGAAATATCAGTGATATTGTTTTGTTCCAAATTGAGTGATTCCAACTGCGGTAAACTTTTCAGGACAGAAATATCCGTCAGTTGATTTCCTGCTGCAGCAAGGCTCTTGAGCTTAGGAAATTCTTTTAAGAAAGACAGGTCAGAAACATTATTTTGTGAGATATCAATTCCTTCCAGTTCTGGCAAATCTTTTAAGAAATCATAGTTGGTGATACCGGTTTTGGTCATCCATAACTGCTTTAATTTCTTGAATTGCAAAACAGGTGTTGGATCCTTAATGGGTGTAAAACCGATTCCCAAAATTTCAATATTTGGCATCAGATCCAGACCTTTTCGTGTCAGAGGATCTGGATTTTGTCCAATATTTAACTTCTTCACAGTCAAAAGCCAAGCTTTCATCTTCTCAGGATCTGTTTCATTTCCCGGAAATTCTTGATCGGCCACTGCATGCAAAATATCCTGAATGATATCATCATCGAACCCCAATTTTTTCAAGGTCTCAATACCAGATTTCTGATGGGCATGAGGATCTCCTTGAGGACCATGTGGGTCAAATGGCTTAGAAGTATCAATATCTTTAAGCAGAATAGAATGCTGATGGTCTCCATGTGGATACACTAAAGCTTTTCCGTCTGGAGTATCCACAACTTGAATGCTTGATTCATCAATTCCCAGTTGTGCTGCCAGATAGACTTTTTTTGCCTTTACCTCTTCATCATCTTGCTTCTTCGGATCACCAATGGGTTTCCCAGTGTCGATAGGCTCAGTATGATAGTGGTCCCCATGCGGATAGATAATCATGTTATTCTTCCAGTCAACAATAATCTTCTCACGTGGAATCTGATATTGTGCCATAATTTGGGCAACTCGTTGATCAATCAGTTGTTGTAACGCTGGACTTGGCTGCTCTTCTTTTGGTGCTGGTTCTGGCTTTTTTTCCTTAGGTACAGCTGGTTTCTTCGGCTCTGCCGGCTTCTTTGGATTAGCTTTTTTACTCTTTGTCGCCATCCAGAGTTTTGAGATTTTGATTTCAAGTGGTGAAAGCTTTGAAAAAGGAATAAAATGTTCATGGTCTCCATGTGGAACTACGACACCATAATCCGTTATCTTGGTGATTTGTTTTGGATCAAAGACCAACCCATCTCCTTCATGGTAACGCTGACTCTTAGGAAGTGCATAGAGTTGTTTGAAAAGCTGTTCTAGAGTTTCTTCGTCCGATGCATGCCCAATACCCTGTACTTTTGATTTCTTTGGTTCTGCTGGGGCTTGTTTCAAAATTTGAGACTTTCTCTTTCTTTGACCAGCTGTTAAACTACTCCAATAGGCTTGAGCTGCCTGCAAATCATGTGGTGGCAAGGCTGTCTTTAGAATATAGTGATAATGCCCATTGTGTTTCACGATGTATGCATCACCTGTATCATCCACAATATCTCTAGCATTAAACACATAGCCATCATCTGTATGGTAATGTCCGTTGGAACCATGATGACTAGCTACTGCCTGCTGTTGTTTCGCTACTATAGAGCTGCTTCTAACATTACTTTGTTTCTGCGGATCTTTCAAGTACAGATAGTATTGACCATTCACTTTGATAATATAGCCATCTTTCACTTCATTAACGACATCTTCTTGCTTGAAAACATAGCTAGCATCTTTCATCAAGAGTTCCTCGCTGATAATCGCATCAAAAGGCACTCTTCCATTGTAGTAATGATAGTGGTCCCCATGTAAGGTCACATAGCCATCATCCGTAATTTTAATGACAATCTGCTCTGCAGAAATCCCTTCTTTTTTCGATACCTGGTCTGGTGTCAACTCCTCTTTTTTGACACTGCTATCGTCTTTAGCAGACTTTTTAGAACCCTCTACATAAGAGATACGATTGTCTTTCTTAGCTTCTTGAGTTTTGCTGTGTTGACTCAGCACGTAAGCACTGGCTAAGCCGATACAAGCGATGGTTGCCGCAGAAGCAAGAACAATTTTTTTCTTCATGTTTACTCCTTATTTTCTGGTTTTATAATTAACCAGTTAATTAACTGGTTAATAGTTTAGCAAAAATAATCTATTTGTCAAGACTTTTCCATACATTTTCTGAACAAAACCGGGATGACAGACATAAGACTGAAGTTCTCGCTCATAAGCCTATGAAATCATGCTAAAACCTTACTAGGATGATATTCCTAGCAAGGTTTTTAGGGTTAAGTATTTGAATCATGAAAATGCAAATCTATTTTCGGTTATGGCATTGATAGTATGACAATACAATCGTACCATTTCTTCTTAAAAGAAAATCACCCCAATAATAATTAGGATGATTCTCATTTGTTTTAGCGCACTTCCGCAGAGACATGCTCTACCAAAGATTTAGTAGCCAAGCATTCTTACTTCTTAATTTAGCATCAATCAGAATCTAAAATAAACTGTTGAAACTCTTCTGGAACTGATGGTTTATTGTTAAACAAGTTATTCATAAATTGATTTTCATCACACATCAAAATTTCTTGCTCAATATTATCTGCTTGCCAATTGATACTTTCAATGATTGTATCATTGCTTTCAGTGTCGACAACTTGGAAAAATCCTTCCTCCAATCCAAAATTGATGATAGAAACCAACAGTTCTAAAGGATAGTTCAAGTGTTTATAAAAATATGTATATAAACGGGATACAATCGCATCATCTTCTAAAATGGAGGTTAGTAATTCGATTAAATCTTCTTCTTTCATTGCATTCATTTTCCTTTCTATTTGCTTAAAGGTATTCTTATAACTTTACCATTATATGTTGTTTTTAAATATGGGCCGCCATGTAATGTGTCACTAGCATTAGAATATCCATTATTGAGTTGCCACGAATTTCCACGTCCATCATAATAGCGAACTCCACCGCCTCTTCGATGAACTGTCTGCCCTCGTCAACGAAAAATACAGCCATGTCCGCATCGAAACCTTTTATCTGGACTAACACCATCGAGCCTGTTTGACAGGCTCGTGGTCATGATTTTGTCATTTTTCCAGTGTTTTTGATACGACCTCTCAAGTTAGCCTCCTCAGAAACACAGAAAAAGACAAACCCTGATAAGAGTATGTCTTCAGTCCGACTCCCAACTTTAAAGTTGGGAGTTTTTTCAAATCCTTAGTTGCCAACAATAATCGCTCGTCGGTAAGCCCAAATGCTTAGCCCTAAACATAACAAGAGCCATGAAACTTGAGCAAGAAAGGATGAACTGGTCAAAGAATAGTCACCGAGTGTCGCCATGTAGTCTGTATTCGCACCAATAAACGAATGGTAGGCAATCTGTTTAACAATTTGATGAGCCGGCACAAAAGCAGGTAATATGCTTGCTAACATAACAAAAAACATACTAAAAGCTACGGTTTGCTGCTGGGTTTTGCACAGTAAGGCAATCGACAAGTTTAGAAAAACAAAGGTAAAAACAGTGGTGAGGACTACAGCAAGATAAGTTCCCCAATTTGGAATAGTAGTCCCAAAGGGAAAAGGAAAAAGGAAGGCCGACACGGATGCAAAGAAAATTGGAAAGAAAATAACAGATAACAAATAGTCTTTATCAGTCACACCACTCAGTCGCAGTGTTTTTAGATTTTTCTTTTCTTTTTCCTCTGAAACAATCATACTAACAAATGTTCCAGCTGTTAAACTATAAACCATTGACAGAGCCATATTCAGAAAGTAGACAGTTTCTCGTGCTTCACCCCATAAACTCAAGAGGTAAAAATCTAAGATAGGTGTCAAGACACAAACAAATAAAATGGCCTTGGCTGACAATAAATAGCGGGTTCTCAACCAGATTAAACTTCTAAAATCATTTAACATTAAATTGTTCTCCTGTCAATTTAATAAAAATATCCTCCAAGCTAGTCGTCAAGGTATGGATACTCGTCACATGTTGGCTCAGATATTCGGATAATTCAGATTTGGCAACAATTCTCTTTCTGCCGTTGTCATAAGTTAATTCGACCATTTCTTCCTGGCTATGTTTCTGGATAATCTCCTGCGGTCTGCCATATTCAACAAGTTTTCCTTTGTGGAGCAAAGCTATACGGTCACACAGTTTAGTGGCTTCTTCCATATCGTGGGTGGTCAAAAAAATGGTTGTGCCTTCTTCTTTTAATCCCATTAACATTTCATGAACCTTGCGTGATAGACTTGGATCCAGTCCTGAGGTAGGTTCATCCAAAAAGAGAATCTTGGGACGATGTAGAATCGCCCTAATTAACAACAATCGCTGTTTCATTCCGGTTGATAATTTCTCTGCCTTTGATTTCCTCGCATCATACAAGTCCAGTTTTTTTAATAATTGTTCAACCTCAGCTTGTTCCACACCATGAAACTTAGCAAAAAAGGTTAGATTATCCATAACTGTCATCTTTTCATAGAAACCGACACTGTCACTCATAATCCCAATTTGACGCAAATCATCTGGTAGGATCTGTTGACAATTTTTACCAAAAATCATAGCAGTGCCATTATCAGGTTTCATTTGTCCTGTCAAAATATTGATTGTCGTTGTTTTCCCTGCTCCTGATGGTCCTAAAAAACCAAAAACCTCCCCTTCTGAGATTGCCAATGTAACTTGATCAAGAGCAACCTTATGATGAAAAAACTTGGATAGATTTGAAATCGAAATAATACTCTGCAAGACACTACCTCCACCTTCATTGTGTTCTATATGAAATCATATCAAAAAAAGAAAATTCCATCAATAAGCGCGCTTTTTATTCTTTTAAAAGTATGGTTTTTACTGTAACCATTCTCGGTTCTTTGGGATCTACTATAGATACAAGCCTATGAAAACAATCGAAGCTGAGAAAAGCAGGAGGTGAAAATGATGGTGTGGATTTACATTGGTGGCAAGTTCGTCCTTGCAGCTGCCACTCTTATTTATGCTTATTACAATCGTTAATAAGCACAGCTAAAAGCTCCCCGATGAATTGAATCATTGGGGATCTTTTTAACGTTATCTAGATGAATTATCTCACTTCAGCAGAGACTTGTTCTGCCAGGGCCTTGCTAATTTTTTCCATGAATTTGGCTACTTCTTCATCCGTCAGACTGGCTTCAGGATTTTGGAAGGTCAGACTGTACGCCATGGATTTCTTGCCTTCTTCAATATTGGCCCCTGCATAGACATCAAAGAGTTTGATGCTGGTCAGGCGTTTGACACCGGCAGATTCGATGGCTGCTACCACTTCTTTGTGGCTTGTTTCAGCTGGCAAGAGGAGGGCCATATCCCGTGAAACGGCTGGGAATCTGGTAATCTCCTGGAAGCTTGGGCTTGGCTTGAGCCCTGCTTCAACTGCTGTCAGATTGAGCTCAGCCACATAGGTTTCTGGAATGCCATAGTCCTTAGCAGTCTGTGGATGGACCTGCCCCACAAAACCGATGACTTGGCCATCAAGGAGAATGGCTGCCGTCCGGCCTGGATGCATGCTGTCCAAGTTCTTCTCCGCCACAAAGTCAAAGCTGAGATTCAATTTATCAGCCAGAGCCTCCACGATGCCTTTTGCATAGAAGAAATCAACTGGTACTGCCTTGGTCTGGAAATCTTTTTCCGCCACTAAGCCCGTCAGGGCAAAGGAAAAGGTTTCTACTTCCTGAGGCAAATCTGTCTGAACATCCCCTGTTTGGCGGAAAATTTTTCCGATTTCATAGATGGCCAGATTGCTATTTTTGCGGTTGACATTGTAGGCGACCGTATCCAGCATACCAGAGAGGATATTTTGACGAAGAGCAGAACGCTCCACTGTCATGGGCCACATGAGCTCGGTCAGCTTGGTTGGCTCCATGGTGAACTCAAGGGCTTTTTCTGGAGTGGTCAGGGCATACGAAATGATTTCGGACAGGCCTGACCCTTCAGCCAAGGTGCGAACCTTGCGGCGCAGGGCCTGGCTGCTGGTCAATTCACCAGCAGTTGCTCCTGCTTCTGGCAGAGTCGTTGGCAGTTTATCATAGCCATAGATGCGGGCAATTTCTTCCACCAAATCGGCTTGGATATGGATATCCCAACGGCGGCGAGGTACCGAAACGCTGAAGGTTTCAGCAGTTCCTTCCAAGCCAAAGCCAAGTTTGGCAAAGACTTCTTCAATATCAGAGAAGGTCAATTCTGTGCCCAAACGGACATTGACATAGTCCAATGTGGTGGTCACTTGAACTGGCTCAGTTGGCAGCTCACCTGCGGAAACTTGACCCGCCAAGACGGTACCCTTTCCTAGTTCCTGCAACATGCTGGCCGCAAAATCCAGGGCTTCTGACACGGTATCGTAGTTGATTCCTTTTTCAAAACGGGCTGACGACTCGGAGCGGAGATTGAGGCGACCTGAGGTCTTGCGGATGGATTTGCCATCAAAGACAGCTGCTTCCAGGACCACATTCTTAGAAGAGGAATCAATTTCAGTAGCTTGTCCCCCCATGACCCCACCGAGGGCAACGGGCTTGTCCGCCACTGTGATGACGATGTCTTCTGGTGTCAAGTCTCGCTCAACTGCATCCAGGGTCACCAATTTTTCTCCCGTACGGGCCTGGCGGGCTACAATCTTCTGCCCTTCAAACTTGTCCAAGTCAAAGGCGTGCATGGGTTGGCCAAAGAGAAGGAGGACAAAGTTGGTAATATCGACGATATTGTTAATGGGACGAATGCCCGCATTCATGAGGCGGTTCTGCAGCCATTGGGGACTTGGCTGGACCGTTACATTTTCAACCACACGCGCCTTGTAGGTCAAGACCTTGTCAGACTCGATAGCTACTTGAAGGACATCTGAAGCAGCCTTATCAGCCTCAGCCAGGGTTTTCACTGGGAAATGGACTTCTTTGCCATAAATGGCCGCCACTTCATGGGCTACACCCCGCATGGACAGGGCATCCGCTCTGTTTGGAGTGATAGAGAGCTCGATGATTTCATCATCCAGGTCCAAGACTGGGAAGATAGACTCCCCTGGCACGGCATTCTCAGGCAAAATCTGGATGCCATCCGCAAATTCCTTTGGAATGATGCTATCTGGCAAGCCCAACTCCTGCAGGGAGCAGATCATGCCCAAGGACTCCATGCCCCGGATTTTTCCTTTTTTAATCTTGTAATTATCCGCAATACGGGCACCTGGCAGGGCCACGATAACCTTGATACCAGCTTTGACATTTGGGGCACCGCAGACAATCTGACGGGGCACTTCATCACCCGTATCCACCTGACAGAGATGGAGGTGGGTATCTGGCACATCTTCACAGGAGAGGATATGGCCTACCACAAGATTGGACAGGCCCTGAGCTGGGGAGGCTACTCCCTCCACTTCGATACCTGTCGTTGACATTTTTTCAGAGAGCTCAGCCGTGGTCACATCCACATCGACCAGCTCTTTTAACCATTTATAGGATACAAGCATATTTTTTCTCTTTCTAGCTTTCTCTTTTTGGATAAACCCTTACTTGAATTGCTCGGTAAAACGGACATCTCCTTGGTAGAAACCGCGGATGTCATTGATCCCATAGCGCAGCATGGCAATCCGTTCCTGGCCAAGTCCAAAGGCAAAGCCAGAGTATTTTTCCGAATCAACGCCAGACATTTCTAGGACGCTCGGGTGAACCATACCGGCACCCAGGATTTCAATCCAACCTGTCTTCTTGCAGACATTACAGCCGGCACCGCCGCACTTAAAGCAGGAAACATCGACCTCAACAGATGGCTCGGTGAATGGGAAGTAGGATGGACGCAGGCGAATCTTGCGTTCTGCCCCAAACATCTTCTGGCTAATCATCTCCAGGGTTCCCTTGAGATCCGCCATAGAAATGTTTTCTCCGACAACCAATCCCTCAATCTGATGGAATTGATGGGAGTGGGTGGCATCATCCGTATCCCGACGGAAAACCCGTCCCGGCGAGATCATCTTGAGAGGGCCTTTTGAAAAATCATGCTGGTCCAGGGTTCTGGCCTGGACTGGTGACGTGTGGGTTCTGAGCAGGATTTCTTCGGTGATGTAGAAGGTGTCCTGCATATCACGCGCAGGGTGGTCTTTTGGCAGATTCATCCGCTCAAAGTTATAATAATCCTTTTCAACCTCATATCCATCGACAATCTGGAAGCCCATGCCCAGGAAAATATCTTCAATTTCCTCAGAGGTTTGGGTCAGCACATGGCGATTGCCCAAGGCAACTTTACGACCTGGCAGGGTCACATCCAGGCTTTCGGATTCCAGTTTGGCCTGAATCACTGCAGCCTCTACGATTTCAGCCTGCTCTTCAAAGGCCTTGGTCAGGACATCTCGGACCTCATTGACCTGCTTGCCGACAACAGGACGAAGGTCATTGGACAGATCTTTGAGCCCTTTCAGCAGCTCGGTCAAGGAACCCTTTTTCCCCAGGACTGCTACCCGCAAGTCCTGCAATTCCTTCTGGTGGTCCCCCTTCATTTCCTTCAATTTTGCCTGGGTGGAGACCTTCAAGTCTTCTAATTGTTTTTGTAAATCCATAAATATGATACATGAAGCCTAGCAAAAGTCAGAGAGAATCTGAGACTGTCTCCTGCTCTCTATGGCCCCTGTTCAATTGCAGTCAGAACGACTGAAACCAAACATTCCTTTCTTTTTTATCTTCTCTTTGAATAGTTGGTAAAAGAAAAACCGCGTGCACACCCCAATCTTCTAGTCGGAGCGTTGACACGCGGTACCATCCGTTTTCATCTGGGCCAGCCAGACCTTACTTTCCTTGTCCTCATGTGAGTGAATTCGACAAACTTTCACTGATTGAGCTTGCAGTCACGGCTCAACTCCCTGGGCAGTTTCCATTTGTTTACTAGTCTCACAGACTTCTATTCAATTGGATTTATTGTAACAAATTTTGGCTAAGCTGACAAGTGATAGACTGCCAGGCTTTCAGCTACTCATTGACCCGAATCTCCCCGGTTCGGTAATTGATGGAGAGACCCGACTGGACGTTGGGAATAAAAACATTAAACTCCAGACTTCCATCTGCCGATTTGGCCTCCAAATGGCTGCCAACCGCCATCAAATCCTCTTCATGGGCATAGATGAGGGTCACCCGATAACGGACCCGTTTGTTCTTATCTAAAGCTCTCCTGATTTGACCTTCGTAGAAATTTTGTCCTGTTGACCACTGGTCATCTGCCTGATTGGACCAGGCTGTTTGAACAGCTATGTTTTCAGGGTTGCTGGTCGAGGCATCAAATCCTGACAAACCACCCGTGATGGCATAGCCCAAGAGATGGCCCCGGTCCACTGCATGATCATACGGACCCGACAAATTGTGGACCTGATGCCAGCCCGCAGGTGTCCAATCTGTTCTTCCCTGACCAGTTTCATTGCGATCCCGATATTGACGGGTAGATTTGGCCAGAAGGGCATTGGCCTGGGTCGGTACCACTTGGCCATTGATTTCCTTGGTTTGTTTAGTGGCATAGGGCGCACTAGCTACAACC
>ERZ1032780.9-NODE-9-length-16900-cov-9.429445_pt1 | contig 16900 bp, 17 predicted proteins | sample MGYA00519027_ERZ1032780 | MGnify/ENA primary metagenome ERZ1032780 (study PRJEB33719, sample SAMN04262574) | wastewater metagenome | biome: sewage system; feature: wastewater treatment plant influent; material: sewage | place: Peru: Lima | collected 2012-11-27 ...
CACCGAGATCTACTCTCTTTCCCTACACGACGCTCTTCCGATCTCTGTGTCTAAGGTTAAGGTCCCGCTAGCTGCCAATTTGCCATCCACTTCTGCCTTGGCTTCGACCACGGCAATCGTGCCACGTCGCTTGACAAATGTAGCCGTCATCACCAGCTGGTCTCCGGGAACAACTTGTTTTTTAAATTTGACCTTGTCCATTCCCGCATAGAAAACCAATTTCCCCTTGTTTTCTGGCTTGGACAATTCCAAGACACCTGCCGTTTGGGCCAAGGCTTCCATAATGAGGACACCTGGCATCACAGGATAGGCTGGGAAATGGCCATTGAAAAATGGTTCGTTGATGGTCACATTTTTAATAGCTGTAATTTCATCTTCGGATACTTCCAGGACCCGGTCAACCAAGAGCATGGGATAACGGTGGGGAAGTGCCTCACGAATAGCTTGAATATCTATCATTTCAATCGCACCAATCCTTGTCCAAATTCAACTACATCCTCATTGGCAACTAAAACTTCCGTCACAATGCCATCATGAGGGGCAGGGATTTCATTCATGACTTTCATAGCTTCGATAATCATGAGGGTCTGACCCTTCTTCACGTTGTCGCCAACCGCAACAAAGGCTGGTTTGTCAGGGGCTGGTGACAGGTAGGCGACACCCACCAATGGGCTTGCCACTTCTTCACCCTCAGCCTGAACAGCTGCTGGAGCAGCTGAAACTGTCACAGGAGCAGGAGCTTCCACTACTGGAGCCTCAGTTGCCGCAGGGGCAGCCACCGGAGCAGGAGTCGAAGCAACCTCGACTGAAGGAAGGACAGAGGTCTCATTTTTACTGAAGACCAGCTCGTCTGTCCCATTTTTATAAGAAAATTCACGGAGACTTGAGGCATCGAATTGGGCCATCAAGTCCTTAATTGCTGTTAATTCCATTAGTCCTCCCAACGTTTAAAGGCTACCACTGAGTTGTGGCCCCCAAAGCCAAATGTATTGGAAATCGCATACTTAATCTCCATGTCACGACCTTGACCATAGATGACATCTGCTTCGATATAGTCAGATAACTCTTTGGTACTAGCTGTCATTGGTGCATGTGAATGTTTCATAGCTTCGATGACAGCGATGGCTTCAACAGCACCCGCAGCCCCCAACAAGTGGCCGGTAAAGGACTTGGTAGATGAAACGGGAGTATCCTTGCCAAAGACAGATACAATAGCCTGACTCTCGCCTTTTTCATTGGCAGGGGTAGAAGTACCGTGGGCATTGATATAGTCAATGTCAGCTGGCTCCAAACCTGCCTCAGAAATCGCTAATTTCATAGCTTTGATGGCTCCCAAGCCTTCCGGATGCGGAGAGGTCATGTGGTAAGCATCACAGGTATTGCCATAACCAACGATTTCAGCCAAGATAGTCGCTCCCCGTTTTTGGGCATGCTCCAAGCTCTCCAACACCAGGATACCAGCACCCTCTCCCATGACAAAGCCATTGCGGTCCTTGTCAAAAGGAATAGATGCACGGGCTGGGTCTTCTGTTGTAGAAAGAGCCGTCAGCGCCTGGAAGCCACCGATGGCAAATGGCGTAATGGCTGCCTCAGCACCACCGGCCAGCATCACATCTTGGTAGCCAAACTTGATTTCCCGGTAGGCATCACCGAGGGCATCATTGGAAGAAGCACAGGCTGTGATCACACACTTACAGACACCATTGGCACCTACGGCCATGGCAATATTCCCTGCTGCCATATTTGGCAAAGCTTTTGGCAGGGCCATCGGGCGAATCCGTTTTGGTCCCTTCTCATTCATGCGCTCAACTTGCTCTTCAATTTCCTTGATCCCACCAATCCCTGTAGAAAGGATGACACCAAAGCGGTCGCTGTCTAGGTTTTCTGTTTCCAAACCTGCATTGGCCACTGCTTCATGCGCTGCATAAAGGGCATATAGAGAGTATGGATCGAAACGATTGTTATCCTTTTTGACAAAGTATTTATCAAAGGGAAAATCCTTGATTTCAGCGGCAATATGAACATTGTATTCACTGGTATCAAACTTAGTCAAAGGACCGATACCAATCTTTCCAGATTTGAGACTATCCCAAAATTCTTCAGGAGTATTTCCAATAGGAGAGGTTACACCGTAACCTGTAACAACAACACGATTAAGAGTCATAAAATTCATCCTTTATATTGAAATGAGGCGGACAATTCAGCCGCTAGGAGATGGTCCCCTCTGTCGGGAGACAGCACGTCGACTTATTGCATGGTCAATCCGCCATCAATAGCAAGCACTTGACCGGTCAGGTATTCTTGTTTGGCTAAGAAGACTGCTACTTCGGCCACTTCTTCTGCTTGCCCAAAGCGTTTCATAGGGATTTGACCCATCATCGCATCCTTGATTTTATCAGATAAAACAGCTGTCATATCAGACTCGATAAATCCTGGCGCAATGACATTGACACGAACATTACGGGCCGCAACTTCGCGGGCGATGGATTTGCTAAAACCAATGACACCGGCCTTGGAAGCTGCATAATTGGCCTGGCCAGCATTTCCTGTCAAACCGACCACACTTGAGAGATTGATGATGGCTCCTGCACGGGCCTTGGTCATGGGTTTCAAGACTGCCTGGGTCATATTGAAGGTCCCAGTCAGATTGATTTTCAGGACGGCATCAAAATTTTCCTCAGACATCCGCAGAGCCATACCATCCTTGGTAATCCCGGCATTGTTAATCAAGATATCCACTGAACCCAGAGCTGCCACCGCCTCATCGACCATCCGCTTGGCATCCGCATTATCAGAAACATCACCTGAAATAGCAACCACCTTCACGCCATAGTCTGCAAACTGGGTCAAGAGTTCTTCTGAAATAGCTGAACGTCCATTCAAGACGACATTGGCACCGAGACTAGCAAATTTGTGGGCAATGGCCAGACCGATACCGCGGGTCGAGCCTGTCACGAAGACATTTTTGTTTGAAAGTTCCATGTTACCTCCTAGTTGTAAAAGTACTTTATTGATTATGGGTTTAAAAGGGCTTGCAGGCTAGCCTCATCTTCGACGGCCAGGACCTCGATATTCTTATCAATTTTTTTCAGGAAGCCAGATAAAACCTTGCCTGGTCCAATTTCAATAACCTTGGTCAAACCAAGCTCCTTCATGGTATCAATGGATTCATAAAAACGGACGGGTTCCATAACCTGACGAGCCAAGAGGCTCTTAATCTGCTCTTTTTCCATGACCTTGGCTTCTGTATTGCCGACCAAGGGAATCTGGAATTCCTGGAAATCAACGGTTTCCAGCTCCAAGGCCAATTTTTCACTGGCAGGTTGGAGGAGGGCTGTGTGGAAGGGACCAGATACATTGAGAGGAATGAGCCGTTTGGCACCAGCCTCCTTGAGATAGTCGACTGCCGCATCGACAGCCACCACATCACCACCGATGACAATTTGAGCTGGAGTGTTGTAGTTGGCAGGTTTGACATAGCCCTTATCAGAAGCCTTTTCACAAACCTCCTCAATCAGAGCCACATCCGTGTTCATAACGGCCACCATCTTACCAGTTCCAGCAGGAGCGGCTGTTTCCATAAACTGCCCCCGTTTGGCAATGAGGGCCACTGCATCTTCAAAATCCAGGCTTCCAGCAGCCACCAGGGCTGAATATTCGCCCAAGGATAAACCAGCTACCATGTCTGGCTGCAAGCCTTTTTCCACCAAGAGCCGATAAATAGCAACTGAGGTCGTCAAGATGGCCGGTTGGGTATAGCGGGTTTGATTGAGCTTTTCTTCATCCTGGTCAATCAAGTCCCGTAAATCATATCCCAGTACACGACTAGCCTGATCATAAGTTTCCTTAACAATAGGATACTGATCATACAGATCACGCGCCATGCCCAGTTTCTGCGCTCCTTGACCTGCAAACAAAAATGCCGTCTTTGTCATTACAAACTCTCCTCCGATTGAAGTCTAGACTATCTTTATTCAGTCACATCTGCCCAGCGTTTGGCTTCTTCACGAATGACCTTGGCTGCTCCATAGTAGATGTCTTTTAAGATGTCTTCACAGGATTCTTCCTTGCTGACCAGACCTGCAATTTGTCCAGCCATCACAGAACCATTGACAACATCGCCATCTACCACTGCGTTTCTGAGGGCACCTGCTCCCAATTCTTCAATTTCTTCCGCTGTCTTCTTACCAGCCAAGAAATCTTTTTCTGCCTGACTATAGGCAGATGACAATTTGTTCTTGATGGCCCGTACAGGGTGACCGACAACTGAGGCCGATACGACCGTGTCAATATCCTTTGCCTTGAGCACTTTTTCCTTGAAGGCTGGATGGGCATTGGACTCTGTTGCGACCACAAAACGGGTACCGACTTGAACAGCCTCTGCACCCAGCATGAAGACTGCTGCTGCACCAGGTCCATCCGCGATACCACCTGCCCCAATAACAGGGATGTTGACTGCATCTACCACTTGCCGAACCAGCGTCATGGTGGTCAACTTACCAATATGGCCACCTGCTTCCATCCCTTCAGCAATGACCGCATCAACGCCCAATTTTTCCATCCGTTTGGCCAAGGCAACAGAAGGCACAACTGGAATGACGATGATACCAGCAGCATGGAGGCGCTCCATATACTTGCCTGGATTTCCAGCCCCAGTCGTAACAACCTTGACACCTTCTTCGATGACCAAATCAACGATATCGTCTGCAAATGGAGACAAGAGCATGATATTGACACCAAAGGGTTTGTCTGTAATGGCCTTGACCTTATCAATGTTGGCCTTCACGACTTCCTTAGGGGCATTTCCCCCGCCGATGATACCTAGACCTCCAGCATTGGAAACAGCACCAGCCAAGTCACCGTCAGCCACCCAGGCCATACCGCCTTGAAAGATGGGATATTGGATGTTCAAAAGTTCAGTAATAGATGTTTTCATAATAACCTTCTTTATTTTTATTGCTTAAGTAATCATTCGAATTTCAAATAATTACCTAAACAAGAAGGAGCGTAAGAATAGTTGCTTTTTCAATTCTCCACGCTCCTCCGTGTACTGATGTAGATACTTTGATATATCAATGTTTAGGTTCTCAAAGTATTTAACCAAGAAAAATGCTAGAATCCTAGCATTCTTATCTTAGTTGACTTCCTTTTCAACATAAGCAACCAAGTCAGCAACGGTTGTCATGCCTTCTTCGGAATCAATTTGGATATCGAATTCATCTTCGATTTCAGAGATAACTTGGAAAAGGTCCAATGAATCTGCATCCAAATCTTCAAAAGTGGTGGTAAGTTGTACTTCTTCAGCTTCCTTACCGAGTTCTTCAACGATGATTGCTTGTACTTTTTCAAATACTGCCATGTGTGTTCTCCTTTAAATTTAGGTTATTTTTTTAATCACTACGTTACCGTAGCTAATTAACTAAAGTTTTATGACGAGGGTTCCCCAAGTAAGTCCCCCTCCAAAGCCGCTCATCAAAGCAGTCTGACTGCCATCCAATTTTATCTTGCCATTTGCTACGCATTCTGAAAGTAGAATAGGAATAGAAGCTGCACTAGTATTACCGTACTCCATCATATTGGCTGGAAATTTATCAATTGATACGCCAAGTTTTTGGGCCATCTTTTCCAGGATACGGAAATTGGCCTGATGCATCAAAAAAATATCGATATCATCAGCTGTTAACCGACAATCCTCAATCAATTTTCCAATACTCTTAGTCACGTCTCGAATGGCAAATTCAAAAATTGCTCGACCATCCATTTTCAAGTAGGGATTATCTTCCTGCTTATCTGAAAAGGGTGAGTGCAAGCCCTGAATCCCAGAAACCAAACTTTGACCACGACCACCATCTGAATGCAAGCTCTCAGCTAAAAAATGAGGCTCTGAGCTAGCTTCTAATAAGACACCGCCAGCCCCATCTCCAAAGAGAACAGCTGTCGTCCGATCAGACCAGTCAACCGTTTTGGAAAGAATTTCTGCACCAATGACAATCCCTTTTTGGTAGCGACCAGAGGCAATCATCTTCTCAGCCGTCGAAAGGGCGAAGACAAAACCGGAACAAGCCGCTGACAAATCATAAGCAAAAGCCTGATGCGCACCGATTGCCGCTTGAACCTTTGTGGCTGTCGAAGGCATATTGGAGTCTGGTGTGATGGTAGCCACAATAATAAAATCAATGGCTTCAGCAGAAATTTGGCTTTTTTCGAGGAGACTAGTAGCTACTTTGGTAGCTAAGTCACTTGTCTGCTGGTCTCTTGCGATATGACGTTTACGAATACCTGTCCGAGAAGAAATCCAGTCATCACTGGTATCCATGATTCTGGCCAAATCATCATTATGGATGACTTGGTCAGGGACATAATGAGCAACCTGGCTAATTTTAGCATAGGCCGTCATTTCAAATCCTCCAAGAAATTATAGAGATTCAAAAGGCCTTTTTTCATAACCTTATACTCTGTCTCATCCATACCTTCCGTAATTTGACGGACCATTGCTCGGTGGAAACGCTGGTGCAGACGATAGACCAACCGTCCTTTCTTAGTCAAATAGAGATGAACAACTCGGCGATCCTTAGTCGAGCGAACCCGTTCAATATAACCTTTTCGTTCAAGATTATTCAAGCTGGTTGTCACGGTTCCCAAGGTTACCATTAAGGTCCTGGCAACATCTGTTGGAGTAGCATCTTTTTTCTCCCCAACTACGTCAATGGTATGCATTTCTTTAATAGAAACATCGCTAAAGCGACTGCTTCGAAGACTAGATTCTTCAATAATTAAGACGTTATTAAAGATTGCCGTTAGATACTCATTGATTTTTGCATCATCCAATTTCATCACCTCCATCTTATTTGACTCTCAAAGTATAACCTATATTAGTTTGTGTGTCAAATATTTTCTTCACAAAAGTATTATTTCCCTTTAAAAGCTGGCCGTCTCCGTTCTGAATGGGCAATAACCCCTTCTTTGAAGTCCTCCTTGAAGGCCAATTCTCTTTGTAGCTTCAATTCTAAGTTGGCATAGTCCTCCCAGTTTTCAAACTCACTTTTCCAAACCATTTCTTTGATAGCCCGATAAGAATTAATGGAACCGCGCAAGAGTCTTTTGCAAACCTGAGCTACTGTTTTTTCCAGTTTTTCGGATTCAACCACCTTGTAGACTATACCATATTCAAGAGCTTTTTCAGAAGAAAGTGCCTCACCAGTCATGGCCAACTGTGTCGCCCGATTGACACCGATTGAGCGGGAAAGTAGAAAAATCCCACCTGCATCAGGGGCTAAGCCAACTCCAACAAAGGCCTGGATAAACTTGGTTTTATCGGATGAAATCACAAAGTCAGAAGCTACCGCCATATTGGCTGCAGCACCAGCTACCGCTCCATCTGTCACCATAAGAACAACCTTTGGAAGTTTCTTCAAGGCAAAAGAGATAGTGTTCACCAACTCCGCAATCCGAACCAGAGATGGAATGTCGTCATCATCAACTGCCCGTTTCATTTCAACTAAGTCTCCACCAACTGAGAACACTGAACCAGCCGCTTGGATTTGAAGAATCAGAACATCATCATTCTTCTGGGTTAAATCAATTGCTGCTAATATTTCCTCACACATAGGAATATTGAAGCCATTTGATACTTCTGGTCTTTGCAAAGTTAGACGAGCAATTTGGCCATCTACTTCATAGCTAATTGTTGAAAACTGCATAGAGCACCTCTTTTTGTTTTAATTATCAAATTAAATAAATAGTCTACCTTCATTCTATCACAAGTAGTCAGAAATTTCTGTAAAAAACTGCATCAATTTGTGACATCCGACCAATTATGTTTAATAAAACACCCAAACCTTACCGTTTTGGGTGCTATACTTACCTATTGTTCAGATTTTCTAGCAAATCTGCCAAACCTTGGATTTTCCGTTGGGCTCGACTCTGATCCACTCCCCATTTTTTATCTTCGATAGCCCAGACTTCCAAACCTGCTGCAATTCCTGCTGCAATGCCCAATTGGCTATCTTCAATGATTAGAGTTTCTGATTTGCCAGTTCCCAAGGCAGCCCAGGCTTTTTCATAAACAGCTGGATGAGGTTTACAGGCTATGCAGTCCATCGCTGAAAAAATGACATCAAAATAGGATAGGATTTCTGCTTCCCCCAGAGCTCGTTTGACTTCACTCAAATCCGTATTGGAAGCCACTGCCAAGGACAAGCCTCGCTCTTTCAGGACAGAAAGAACCTTCTTGGTTCCTGGAAAAACACATTGACCATAGGGAGTCGGGTGATCTAGTTTATAATCAGCATATTCCTTTTCTAACTGAGCAATATCCCAATTTTCAATAGCATCACCTAAAATCAGAGGCCAGATTTGGCTGGCTCTGGCTCCAACAAACACTATGGGGTCAAGATGAGCCAAGCTGATTCCCTTGCTTTGGAGAAAATCGAATCGTCTTTGGTAGTAAAAATCCTCTGTTTCAAAGAGCACCCCATCCATATCAAAAATAATTGCCTGAAACACTCTAAAACCTCCCGTTGATCAATTCCCTTTCTAAGTTATGTCTATTGTAGCACGAATCAGTCATCTCGTCCTGAAAAAACGAACCATTGGCAGAATTTTCTAAATCTTACTGACATCCCTGCTGCATTATGCTATAATAATGAAAAATCTAAGGAGTTTTTATGAAAGTAACAAAATTTGGCGGTAGTTCTCTGGCTTCGGCTACCCAACTAGAAAAAGTATTGAATATTGTCCAATCAGACCCTGAGCGCCGTTTTGTGGTTGTTTCAGCCCCAGGCAAACGAGATGGTCAGGATACCAAGGTAACGGATGCTTTGATTAAATATTATAAGGAATATATTAGTGGCAAGGATGTTACTGCTAGTCAGGAATGGATTATCAACCGCTATCAGGCCATGGCAGATGAACTTGGTTTTGAGGCAAAAAGCCTGACCAAGATTGCTAAAAGTATTCGAGATTTGGCCAATCTACCGATTGAAGACAACGACTTTCTTTACGATACCTTTTTAGCGGCTGGTGAGGATAACAATGCCAAGCTTATTGCAGAGTACTTCAGCTACAAAGGACTCCCTGCCCGCTATGTTCATCCTAAGAAGGCTGGTCTTCTAGTTTCTTCTGAACCTGGTAATGCCCGCATCCTACCTTCTAGCTACGATCGCATTGAGGAACTGCGCAATTTTGATGAAGTTCTGGTCATCCCTGGCTTCTTCGGCGTAACAGAGGACAATCAAATCTGCACCTTCTCCCGCGGTGGCTCTGACATTACTGGCTCCATCATCGCAGCCGGAGTGAAGGCAGATTTGTATGAGAACTTTACTGATGTAGACGGCATTTTCGCTGCCCACCCTGGCATCATCCACAAGCCTCACTCTATCTCTGAGTTAACCTATCGGGAAATGCGGGAATTGGCCTATGCTGGCTTTTCTGTCTTGCACGACGAAGCACTCTTGCCGGCTTACCGTGGCCGGATTCCATTGGTCATCAAGAACACCAATAACCCAAGTCATCCTGGTACACGGATTGTCCTTAAACATTCAGGTGAAACCCTGCCTGTTGTTGGGATTGCCGCTGATGATGACTTCGTCAGCATTAATATTTCCAAGTATCTCATGAACCGCGAGGTAGGTTTCGGTCGAAAATTATTGCAAATCCTTGAGGAATTAAATATCCGCTGGGAACATATGCCAACTGGTATTGATGATGTATCTGTTGTCCTTCGTGGTCGCGAATTGACACCCATCAAAGAAGAAGAAATCCTCCGCCAACTCAACCATAATTTGGAAGTAGATAAGGCCGAAATCGAGCATGATCTTTCCATTATCATGATTGTTGGTGAAAACATGAAAAGCCATGTCGGTGTAGCTGCTACTGCTACCACCGCTCTATCTCAGCGAAATATCAACCTTGCTATGATTTCCCAAGGTGCATCTGAAGTATCTGTCATGTTTGTTGTTAAAACCGAACAGCGAAACAAAGCTTTACGTGCTCTTTATGACGCATTCTTTCGTGACGAACAATCATCTCAGGTGGCCCAATAGTATCGTAAAACCCGATTATCTTCAAGATAATCGGGTTTTACTGATTCATGAAGGAGGTATCGGTTGGTTATTGGATTTGGACTTTATCGGTCCATGGACTAGCTGTTGAAGCCAGAACAGCATTTAGGTCTTCCATGTTTTTGCGTCCCTGGTCTGCTAACCAAGTCTTAGCCGCTTCTTCTCCTTGCGAAGCAAAGACGGCAACCGCATCTTTCCAGGTTGCCCGGCCACAGAGCACACCATTGAAGGTCGAACCTGCTTCTTTGGCCACTACCAGGGTTTCTTGGAAGAGACTAGCAGAGACACCAGCACTGAGGAAGATAAAGGGTAGGTGGGTCGCAGCGGATTGTTCCTTGAAGTAGGCCTTGGCCTCCTCCAAACTATAAACAGGCTCTTCTTCGGTATAGCCAGCCACAAAGTTCATATTGACCGGCACTTCCACCTTCAGAACATCCGCCTTGTAACATGGCTTGCTAAACTCCCTCATAGCTCCGTTGACCTTGTGGGGTTTGAGGGCGGCATATTCACGAGAAGTCACGTCCATATCACTGGCATCATAGGTTAGGATTTCAACAAAGTAAGGAATGTTTTCGGCCTGACACTCGCTGCCAATGCGTTCAATCCAAGCATGCTTGATATCGTTGATTTCACCCTTGTCATCCACATCATAGTAGAGCAAGATTTTCACCGCATCTGCTCCCAGGTCTTTGAGGCGCTTAACAGACCAGTTGTCCAAGAGGTCAGGGAGCCGACCCGGTGTTGAGGCATCGTAGCCCGTTTTTTCGTAACCTGCAATCAATCCACAGGATGCTGCCCGTAATTTGGATGCTGGCACACCATATTCGGCATCCAGCAAGATGGAGCTGGCATAGGGGGTCAGGTCGCTGGAGATGACCTTTTTAAAGTCGATAAGAATATCATCTCCAAAATCACCTCCACCTGCCGCCGCAGCCAGAAGCCGTTTGAGGGCACCGCGCTGGTCAATGGCCAAGGCTGCAATCACCTGCTGTTCATCCGACAAGCGAAGCATATGGTCGAATTTTTCCTGTGACATCAAGAGTTTTTCCATTTTTTTCCTCCTAGGAAATCTTTATCCAAAACGTTTTTGGCCATCCAAGTAGGTGGCAATCAAGTGGCCTTCATCATCCACTACAATCAAATCAGCTGCTCGACCTTCTTCAATCAAGCCGCAGATATGGTCAATGCCGACTGATTTTGCAGGGGCCAAGGAAGCCATCCGAAGGGCATCTGGCAAGCTAACCAGACCCCAGGCAAGGACATTTTGGACTGCCTCAATCAATTCCAGAATGGAACCAGCCAGACTACCCGAATCTTTCAGACGGGCCGTCCCATCTTTGACCACGACTTCAAATTCACCCAGCCGTGATAGGCCTTCTCCCATGCCCCCGGCCCGCATGCAGTCTGTAATGAGGACTGTTTCCTGAGGCCCTCTTGCCTTGACCACCACTTCAGCTGCTGCTGGATGAACATGGTGGCCATCGCAGATCATTTCCGCATAGACATCCTTCAAATTAAGGGCTGCTCCTACCATGCCAGGTTCCCGATGATGGAGTCCGCTCATGCCATTGTAAACATGGACAAAGATATTGGCTCCCGCATCCACGGCTTTCTTGGCTTCCTGATAGGTCGCATCGCTATGGGCCAGGGCTGTACGAATATCTTTACTATTTGCAAATTCGATAAATTCTTTGACCCCTTGGCGTTCAGGTGCAATGGCAATCTTGTTGACCAGACCCTGGGATAGTCGATGCCACTTGTCCAATTTTTCAATCGAGGGATCACTCATGTATTTGGGATTTTGGGCGCCCTTGTACTTTTCGGTGAAGAAGGGACCTTCAAGGAAAATCCCCTGGATTTTAGCCCCTGTTTCCTGTCCAGCATGCTGACCGATAGTTTCACAGACCGCATCCAGATTTTCAACCGAATCCGTTAAAGTGGTCGGTAGCCAAGACGTGACCCCGCAAGAAAGGAGGCCTTCTGAAATGACCTTGATTCCTTCAAAATCATTGTCCATGACATCGTGGGAGGCATAGCCATGAATATGGGTATCCACTAGACCTGGTGCCAAATGATAGGCAGAATAATCAATGATGGTCCCTTCTGGTTTTTCCTCCAGGATGGATCCAAAGGTACCGTCATCCTTAATTTCCAGATAGGCCTGGGAAATTTCGCTGTCCTCCAAAATAATTGATTTTGCAGATAGATAGACTGACATGGCTCTCCTTTCAAAAGTCAATATATTATTATTTTCAACTGGTTATAACCATTTATATTCCTATTGTAATCCCCTTTGTCCAGAATGTCAAGTGCTTTGTGTACTTTAGGATAAAATGAAAAACTGGTTGAGGCCAGTTTTTCATCACTTATAAAGGCGGGGAATGCGGTCTGACAAGAGGCAGACCACCTCATAGTTGATGGTGCCTAGATAGTCTGCCCAATCTTGGACAGAGATATTTGCGGAATCTTCCTGACCAATCAGGGTTACCTTCGTACCCAATGGAAAAAATCGTGGCAGACGAATAGTGATTTGATCCATAGACACCCGTCCTACGATAGGACAGATGGCCCCATCGACCAAAACGTAAAAATCCTGCATGCGACGGATAACCCCGTCCGCATAGCCAATAGGAACCGTGCCAATATACTCATCTTCAGAGCTGGTATAGGTCGCTCCGTAACCAATGGTAGAACCAGCTTTTAATAGTTTTGTTTGAACCAATTCTGATATCAGAGTCAAAGCTGGTTTGATGGGATATGGCAGACTTAAATCTCTACCGCTAGGATTGAGGCCATAGAGAATATCCCCTAACCGCACCATATTAAAGACCGTATCCGCATGCCAAATGCTCGTCGCTGAATTACTAGCATGGACCATGATAGGAACTTCCTCTAACTCAGCCAAGATTTGTTTAAAAGTTGCCAATTGTGTTTGAAATTGTGCATCATCCTCTTGGTCTGCCGTTGCAAAGTGGGTAAAAATACCCTCAGGCTTAGCCCCATACTGTCTTAAATCAGCCAAAGCTTCATTGATAGATCTACTCTCGCGAAAACCAATTCGTCCCATACCTGTATCCACCTTGATATGAAAACGCAGATTGTGCAGTAAATCCTTGTCCACCATCTCCATCCACTCTCGGCTAGCAATGGTTAAGATAAGATTTTCAGCCAGGGCCAGGTCTAGAACATCAGTTGGGACCACACCCAAGACCAAAATATCTTTTTCAATCCCAGCCTGGCGCAATTCCAGTGCCTCATCAATATTGGAAACGCAAAAGCCATCAACTTGGTCCAAGAGGGTTTTCGCTACTGGCAAGACCCCGTGCCCATAGGCATTGGCCTTGACTACCGCAAAGACCTGTGTTTGGGCTGGAAGCTGGGCAACCACCTGCCCTAAATTGTAGGAGATGGCTGATAAATCTACCTCAATATAGGTTGGTCTATGAATACTAGCTTTCATCTTCTTCCTCCAAAATGACACTGGCCTGAACAAAGTGACCAGAATGACTGATGCTGACCCAGGCCTTGGCTGAGAGGGGAGACTTGCTGATGTAGGGAGCCCCTTTTTCATCGTTTAAAATCTCAATATCCTGAAAGCCAATCCGACCTACACCTGTTCCCAATGCCTTGGTGAAGGCCTCCTTGGCTGACCACCTACCCGCTAAATATTGAATCTGGCGCCTGCCCTGAAAGCTCGAAAAGATTGCATATTCTTTCTCTGTCAGAACTTTCTTTGCAAAGCTTGTCCGCTTGGTCATAGCCCGCTCAATGGCCTGCATATCCTGTAAATCAATTCCGTGTCCTATTATCATCTCTTTTTCCAAAAAAGGTCTGGAAAAATTCCTAGACCTTATTCCTTATAGTGCTGTCTCTGTCGACTTAGTGACGACCGTGACAATTTTTAAACTTTTTACCAGAACCACATGGGCATGGATCATTGCGGTCTACACCATCAAAGTTTTGAGGTTTTTTCTGCTCCGGAACAATGTTCTTAACAGCTGTTGTATGGGCTTCACGAACCACACGCTCCCGCTCAATGTTATCATGAATTTGAGCTTTCATCATCAGACGGGTCACATCAAACTCAATAGCACCAATCATATCATTAAACATGGTAAAGGCTTCTGATTGGTACTCAACAACTGGATTATTCTGTGCATATCCACGCAAGCTAACCGCATTGCGCAACTGATCCAAAGCATCAATGTGGTCAGTCCACTTGTTGTCTACTACACGGAGAATCAAGACTTTTTGGAACTCACGAATCCGTTCTTCATCGCGTAATTTTTCGACCTGCTTGTCATAGACAGCGAGGGCGCGTTGGAAGAGCTCATCCTTGATTTGCTCGTCATTTTTCCCTTCGAAATCCGCCAGAGAAATCGATTCTTCCGCAACTAGAGAGGTTTGCGCAAAGCGTAAGATAGCATCGAGAGCTTCCTCGCGCTTGATGCCTTTGTGATTGGCAATCTGACGCTCAATAGTCCGCTTAATCATTCCTTTAATTTCAGGAGCTAAGTCGCGGTCTGAAGTGATGACATCCTGACGCTGGCTGTAGATGATTTCACGCTGTTCACGCATAACATCGTCATACTGAAGAATCTGCTTCCGTGAATCGTAGTTATTCCCCTCAACCCGTTTTTGAGCTCCCTCAACCTGACGTGTAAGCATACCAGACTTGATAACCGATTCTTCTTCGGTCAGATTCATTCGTTCCATGAATGCCTTGATGCGTTCAGATCCAAAGCGCTTCATCAGGTCATCTTCCAAAGAAAGGTAGAATTGGGATTCACCTGGATCTCCTTGACGGCCTGAACGGCCACGCAACTGGTTATCGATGCGGCGACTTTCATGGCGTTCGGTACCAATGACACAGAGTCCACCCAGTTCACGCACGCCTGGGCCCAGCTTGATGTCGGTACCCCGACCGGCCATGTTGGTGGCGATGGTGACTGCACCGCGCTGACCTGCATTCATGATGATTTGGGCTTCACGGTAATGGTTTTTGGCGTTGAGGACCTCATGGGGAACACCAGCTGCTACCAGGCGTTTGGACAAATAATCAGAGGTCTCGACGGCAACTGTACCAACCAAGACGGGCTGTCCTTTTTCATAACGATTTTTAACATCGGCTACAACCGCATTGAATTTGAAGTCCAGATTTGGATAGAGCAAGTCTTCATGGTCTTCACGGATAACAGGTTTATTGGTCGGAATTGGAATCACGCGCATATTGTAAACTTCGCGGAACTCTTCTTCCTCGGTCTTAGCCGTACCAGTCATACCTGCTAACTTCTGGTACATGCGGAACATGTTTTGGTAGGTGATAGAAGCACTGGTCTTAGATTCACTTTGGATGGGCACCGCTTCCTTGGCTTCAATAGCTTGGTGCAAACCATCTGAATAACGGCGACCTTCCATGGTCCGACCTGTAAATGGATCAATAATCATGACCTCTTGCTCTTCATTAACCAAGTAATCAATCTCATTGATCATGATGTAGTTGGCACGGAGAGCATTGTCAATAAAGTGAGTCAACGCCACATTTTCAATATCATAGAGATTGTTCAAGCGGAAGAAGGACTCAGCCTTATCAATACCAGAATCAGACAAACCAATGGTCTTAGAAGAGACATCGATGATGTAATCATCCTTCTCTAAAGATTTGACAAAATTGTCCGCCATGAAGTAGAGCTGATTCGTATCAGAGCTGGTTGCACCTGATACAATCAATGGTGTCCTAGCTTCGTCAATCAAAACAGAGTCTACCTCATCAACCAAAGCAAAGTTGAGAGGGCGTTGTACCATGTCCTCAGCACGAACGACCATGTTGTCACGAAGGTAGTCAAAGCCAATCTCTGCATTGGTTGAGTAGGTAATATCACACTGATAGGCTTCACGTTTTTCAAAAGAAGATTTGGCAGCCAAGTTAATCCCAACAGAAAGGCCCAGCCATGAGTAGAGCTGCCCCATTTCCTCACCGTCACGCGTAGCCAAGTATTCATTGACTGTAACAACATGAACCCCTTTTCCAGCCAGGGCATTGAGGTAAACTGGCATGGTCGCAGTCAGGGTTTTTCCCTCACCGGTACGCATCTCTGGGATATCCCCGTTGTGCAATACAATACCACCCATGATTTGCACAGGATATGGGTAGAGACCTAGTACACGTCTGGATGCTTCACGTACCACGGCAAAGGCTTCATAAAGGAGATCATCCAAGCTCTCTCCTTTTTGGTAACGATCCTTAAACTCTTCCGTTTTAGCCTGCAAGTCCTCGTCAGACAGAGCAGCCATTTGGTCTGCATAGGCGATAACCTTATCCGCCATTTTTTCTAATTTTTTCAGCTCTCCCTTATCATATTCAATGAGAGAACGAAGAATATTTGTTGCCATTTCATACTTCCTATTTTTATTTCTGTTCAATAATACATTTTACCACACCAACCGTGTTTTATCAAGGTTCACCCCTCTCTGGGGGATAAGTCTTATCTTTTTACAAAAAAAGACACTCTCTTTTTCCTTACACAGCGAAAAACAAGCCCACTAGCTTGTTTTTCTGATTTCTATGGATGACTGACAATCATTTCCAAATGTCCTCTGAATGTCCAGTCTTGGCAGTCACTAGGCAGGATAAAATGATCTCCTTTTTTCAAGGGATAGGTTTGACCATCTACTTCCAATTCCCCCTGACCATCTAAGACAGAAAGTAAGTAATAATCCGCCTGCTTCTTCATGGATAACTCCCCATGAATAACCCATTTGTAAACTGTGAAAAACTCATTGCTGACATAGGTAGTTAGGCTGGAATCTGCCAATTCGATGGTATCCGGATGGCTGTT
>ERZ1032780.11-NODE-11-length-16729-cov-8.118988_pt1 | contig 16729 bp, 4 predicted proteins | sample MGYA00519027_ERZ1032780 | MGnify/ENA primary metagenome ERZ1032780 (study PRJEB33719, sample SAMN04262574) | wastewater metagenome | biome: sewage system; feature: wastewater treatment plant influent; material: sewage | place: Peru: Lima | collected 2012-11-27 ...
CCGCGGCCTTCGTGGCGCTCACCGAATCGGCGCCGTCCACATACGCGGTCTTGCCCGCGCCCACACGCACGTAGTCGGCGATGTTGATGGTGATGGTCTCACGCGCATTGACCTTCAACGCCGGCGCCTTCGGACGCAGAACCGGCGGAAACACGCCATATGCGGGCACTTGGATGAACGCGGTGGACGTGATGCCGTACGTCGTGTTCGTGACGGTGTACGGCACCGCGCGCGCCTCGTCGGTCAGATCAACGGTGATGATGGTGGAATCCTTGCCGCCCTTGACATGCGCATGGTCGGTCGCGGAAGGATCCACGCCCACCTGAAGCTCGTCGGCGGTGCCGGACGGATTGGCAATCCACTGCGAAACGTCCACGTCCACGGATTTCTTGTCGATCGTGGCGGCGGCCGGAACACGGTAATCGTACGCGGTCGGCGGGTCGATGGCGGCGTTCTCGTCGACATTCACCGTCAACGTCGCCGAATCGGACAGGCCGGCCTTGTCCTTGACGGTGTAGACCACGTAATACGTGCCCGCCTGCTTCGGCGTGGTGAACGACAGCATGTTGTCAACGACCTGAATGCCGCCGATGCCTTGCGATTCCACGTCCTTGGCCACGGTCAGATCAGTATTGTCCCCGGAAATGTCGTTCTGCGCCACCGGCACGGTGGCCGCGGTGTTCGGACGCAGCGTGATCTCGTCGTCGCGCGCGTACACACCCGAATCGGCTCCGGATTTGAACACGCCCACACGCACCTGCGCGGTGGCCCTCTGACCGGTCCAATCCTCCACGGCGTAGGAGAACGTGTCCGTTCCGGACGAATCGGCATACGCCTCATACACCAGATACGTGGCGCCCACCTCGCTGATACGGCCCAGTTTCGGCGCTTTGTTGCCCAAGCCGAGCAGCTGCACGTCATCGCCGTCAGCGTCGATGCCGGTGAGCGTGATCGGAATCTGCACCTTCTGACCGGCCGCCACCTGCGCCTCGACGTCGGACGGTGTCGGAGCCGCCTTGTTGGACGCGTCCTTCTGATGCACGTTGATGGTGATGGTGGCCGAGGCCGCGTTGCCGAGATTGTCCTTCACCGTGTAGGTGACGGGGAAGGAGCCGGTTTGTCTGGTGGCCTGATAGCGCACGGTGTCGCCGGACACGAACACCAGACCCTTGAACGTGTTCTTGTCATACTGCAAATCGTTCTGCAGGCTCACCGTGGTGCCGTCGGAATACGTGACATGGTCGAGCACGTCCACGGACACGATGCCTTCGGTGCGCACCTGTGTGGTGATGTTCTCGGCCTTCGGCACGGAATTCGACGTGGTCAGCGCCGGCGGCTGCAGGACGATGACGCCGGTCGACGATCCGGCCGCGTTGGCCACGGTGTAGGAGATCCGCACCGGCTCGGTAGGCACCTGACGCGCGGTGATATAGACGCGCTTGTTGCTCACCACACCGGTTTTGATGCCGCTTTGCGCGTCCGCGGTGACGCTGGTCACCGACAGCACGCCGCCCATCGGGTCGACGTCGTTGGCAAGCGGCTCCACGATCGCGGTATTGTCCGCGCCGAGCAGCGCCACATCGTTCGCCGCGATCGGCTTGGCGGCGTCTCCGGCCACCGCCTGCACCTCCACACGAGCCAGACCGGTCGACGGAATGGAACCCTGCGTGATGGTGTACGGCACATAGTAGGTGCCGGGATTGGAGGCGGTGAACGTGATCGACATGTCGGTGGCGTTCATGGTGGTGGCCGCGCCGGACGGCGTCTCCACCGCGGTCAATTCGGCCGGTTCGACGGACGTGCCGTGCACGTACGGTTTGAGCGCGATGGTGGTGCGGGTGTCGGGCGTGGTCTGTTTGACCACGGGGTCGATGACCGCGCCCAGCGTGTTCGCCGGCTTCACGGAGAAGTAGATCATGCCGGTGCCGGTCTGCTGGCCGTCGGACACCGTGACCTCGATGCCCGCCCTGCCGGACGACATCGAACCGGCGTTGAAGACCAATTGTCCGTCGGCTCGCGTGGACACCGTCACCTGATCGGTGTTCTGCGGCGATGCCGACACCAAGGTCAGCGGATCGCCGTCGGGGTCGGAGAAGCTGCCCAACGCGTTCGCGGTGTACGAAGCACCCTGCTCCACGTCGATTTCCGGCGGAGTGTCGCTCTGCAGCGGCGCATGGTCGTCGCCGCCGGCCAGCGTGAGCGACACGGTGGCGCTGGACGTCTGCCCGCGCCCGTCGGAAATCTCATAGCTGAAGGACACGTTGCCCGCGGCGGCACCGGAGGCGTCGAGCTGCAGATACCGGCCGTCATAGACGGGGGAGACGGTGATGTTCGCGCCATCCGGAGCGCTCACCGACGTGATGCGCAGCACGGAACAGTCGGTCTGCTCGTCGTTGCGCAACACGTCGAGAATCTGCTGCGATCCCACGCGCGCGCCGAACGAATCGTCCACGGCCTTGATCTGCCCCGACTGCGCCGAACAGTTCTTGCTGAAATTATGCTGGTTGTTGGCGCTGTCGTTGTTCTGCTGCTGTTGCTTCGACTGCTTGGTCTCCACCTTGTTCCACTGGATTTTGATGACCTTGGTGGACTCCTGCGGATTCCACACATTGCCGTTGACCACGTCGTTGAGCACCACCAGACGATGGTTGGTGCGGAACACGAGCTGCGAGGTGGGATTGACATCTTCCAACGAGGAAAACTGTGCGTCCTTGTCGTTCGCCGCGCACACCCTGATGTAATTGTTGGCCTTCTGCGCCCACGCGGCGAACACGCAGCCATTGGTGGACACCGGCTGCGCGGCATCGCCCTTGCCGGCATTCGGCAGCTGCGTGACCTTTTTACTACCCAAATCGACCATGGCGATGCCCCGCGGCGTGGAAACCGCCACCCAGCCAGTCTGCCTGCCATCCGTGGACGGCGCCTGCAACGTCGCCTGACCCTGCAGGCCGATATCCGCGCTGCCCTTCGGCCAGAACACCTTGCCGGCACCGGCTACGACCGGCGTCTTGCCGACCACGGTGAACGATTCGACATTCGTGGCGCCCTTGATCGTCGCATCCTTGCCGGGCGTTCCCTGAGGTCCGTCGACACTGAGCACCGCGCCGTCGGACGTGCGGTAGCCGTAGACGACACCGTCATGCGTCACCGCGATACGGCCACCCGACCCCAGCTTCATCTTCGGCGAATCGGTGGTCGGATTCATGGATTTCACATCATCGGCGGACCCGACCCACACATTGCCCGTCTTGACGTTGATGAACGCCGCGGTGTTGCCTCCGACGACGGTCCGCATATCCGATTTGATGGTGGTGTTGCCGCTTTCGCTGACGGTGGAGGCCTCGATGTTGCTGGCCTTCGTACCTTCGGAGATCACGGTGGAGCCATCATGCTGGGCCACGTCGAACCGGGCCGCAGTGGAGGCGACGCCCGCATCGGCGTCCCGGTTGCGCACGTTGAAACGGGCGGCCTTGCGGTCCTTGAGCGAAGTGACCCACACGGTGCCATCGTCGAGCTGCACGTGACGTTGCGTCACCGAACTGACGATGACGGCTCCGGCGACGATGCCCAGCAACAGCAGCAGCATGACGATCGGCGTGATCCACCGGCGACTGCCGGAAGGCAGCAGCTTGCGCAGCATCGACCCGAATCGCAACTGCCGTTCGTACGATTGCGCCGACTGGTTCTCGGCGTTCCTATGCTTGCTCATCGACTGGCTCTTCCCTGATTGTGCCCAAACTTTGCTTGACCGCGCATCCAACCGCATGCGCCTACCTGTTTGCCCGCATGCATGCCGGGCTGTATTGGTTCGTATCGGTTCATGTCACCCGCATCCGGCCGCAAACTCACGGCTTGGCCGCGCACGCGATCATGGGATTCTCGGACATCTGCCGGTCCGCGCGAACCAGACTCACCTGCACGCACGTCTGCGCGCCGTCGGCCGGATCGATTTCGATACTCGTCGACTCCGTGGTGGTGCCCTGCGCGTTCGGGTCGGTTCCCGAATCGCCGACCAGCGACCACGCGTACGAATCGCCATCCTTCGGCGAAGGATTGACCCATGTGAACCGCACTTTGCCGTCGGCGGTGTATTCGCCCGTAAGATCCTGCACGCTCGGCACACTGCCCGACGTGATCGCCGAATCGGGATCGTTTTCGGCATGGTTCTGGGTGCCATGGTTCTGCACCTGCACCTTGCTGTTGTCGGAAGCCGCATCCATATTCGGCATGACGACGGTGACGAACGCCAACGCCATCACGACCACGGCGGCCGCCGCAGCAACCGTGACGGCCAACGGCTTCGCCCACCGGGCATGCTGTTTCGCAACCGGGGCGGACTGGTCGAATGTGGAAGTCTGCGCGTACATGTTCTGCGGATAATCCGGCACACCCTCGACGGTGGTCTGCACGGCACGGCCATACAAGGCCTGCTGCACGCGCTGCATGTCGCGCGCGAACTCCAACGCGGAATAGTAACGATCCTCGGGCGTACGGCTCAAGGCCTTACGCAACACCCGTTCCACTTCGGCCGGCACGTCGGGACGGTTGAGCTTGGGCAGCGGATTGTTGAGAATGACGGACTTGAGCCGTTCGGCCCGCACCTGCCGTTGGGAATCGCCCAGCACATCGGCGTAGAAATACTCGTACGGCGATTGGCCGATCAGCATGGCGAACAGCGTGGCGCCAAGCGAATAGATATCGGACGATTCATTACCGCCACCGCCTTGGGCAAGCACCTCCGGCGCGGCCCACGCGATGGTGAAGCCGACACCCGGACGCCCATAGACGGACCCGGCGATGCCGAAATCGGCGAGCATGGGCATATTGTGCGCGTTGATGAGAATATTGCTGGGCTTGATGTCTCGATGGATGATGCCTTTGCGATGCGCGGTGAACAGCGCGCTCGCCAGATCGATACCGACGGTGAGCATCTGGTCGGCGGTGAGACGGCCATGCTCGAGGAACGTCTTGTAATTGCCGCCCGGAGCGTATTCGAACACGGTGTAGCCGCGCCCGTTGACGGTCACGCCGTTCTCATAGACGGAAAGAATGTAGGGGTGTGTGGAGATCTGCCCCATGAAATTCGCTTCGGAACGGAAGCGGACCGCGGCACGTGGGTCGAGCGTGTTCTTGCTGATTTTGATGGCCACCTGACGGGCCGGGGAAAGCTGCTGGTACAGGTACACGTCGGCTTCGGAACCGGAGCCCAGCCGTTTGATCAGTGTGTAGCCGGGAATCTGAGGGGGAATGCTCCTTGAGGCTTCCATGCTTCCTCTTTCCTGTAGTTCCTGCCCGGTTCCGTGCGTTGCGTCTATGCTTCGACCGTACTCGTCGTCATGGGCAGGCCGTCTGTTCGCTGTTGAACCTTCCCGGGCTGCGCCGCTAGTCAATCTTATTGGTGGCGGTGTCCGAAAAACTTTGTAGAGGGTATCGATGTCCATATATAAAGATGGCGGTGTCCACGATGACGTTTTCAGGACGGCTTCGGACGATGATATGCGATTCGTGGCCGGACCGTTCGGCTAAGCTGGGGAGACATGATGGATGTGGACGATCTCGATGACGTGACATTGGTTGCGGGGGCACCCCGCAGCGGCAAGACCCGGTTCGCGCTGGACATGCTGGTCGCCGCGATGAAGCGGCATGGCGACGCGTACGCCGTGATGACGGTCTCCGGCAGACAGGTGGCCGACCGGCTCGGCGACACCGTGATCCGCGAACTGTCCGCGATCTCGCAGGCACGCCCCGTCACCACCCTGCCAGCCGTCGCGTTCCGCATCATGACCGCCGTGCGATCGCATGCCGGACAACCCCTGCCGAAACTGCTCAACGGGGCCGAACAGGACGTGGTCATCCGCCGTGTGCTCGCCAGGCATGCCGAACATGCCGAGCACGGCGACGAATGCTCCACCTGCGCGCTATTGCGCACCTACTTCGTGGTCGCCGACTGGTCGGGCATGGTGGTGGACGACGCCACCGACGCCTTCGCCAACCAGCTGCGCGACATGCTTGCCCGCATGAACGAGATCGGCGCGAAACCGGAACTCGAAGACGCGCTGATTTCCCGCGCTGCCGACGAACACGGCACGCTTGACGAACGACGCGAACGACTGCGCGTGCAATGGCGGCTCGCCTTCGCGCTGCGTGCCGAATACAACCAGGCCATCAACGAGGCATATCCGGACCAATACCGTCTCGACGCCTCGCAGCTCATGATCGACGCCGCGGCCGCCGTGAACGAAGCCGAAACGTCCGACCTGCCGAAACTCGTCATCGTCGACGATTTCCAGGACGCCACACTCGCCGGCTTCGACTTTCTCACCGCATTGCGCAACCGTGGCGTGCGTCTGTTGCTCGTCGGCAACCCCGACGAGGCGGTGCAGACGTTCCGCGGATCGTACCCTGAATATTTGTTCAACATGGCGCAATCGCGATTGGGCGCGCGACTGGTACGGCTGGAACCGTCCCATATGGCCGAAGGCACGGACCTGGCCGCGGTGGCGAGCCGCGTGAGCCTGACCATCGCCAGCACGGAATCGACCGACGACGCGCTGGCGAACCGCCCCGGCAAAATGCCGGCCATCGCCATACCGGAGACGCACGACGGCAGTCTTGAAGCCGCGATGTACCGTTCCACCGTCGAAGAACTCGACGACGTGGTGTGGAAAATCAAAACCGAACATCTCGAACACGGCCGCGACTGGAACGACATGGCCGTGATCGCCCACGACAACGCCACCGTGCGCACGTTCGGCGAACGGCTACGCGCCGACGGCGTGCCCGTACGCTATTCGAGCGTGACCCGCCCCCTCAAGGACGAACCGTTCGTGCAGGGCCTGTTCTCCATGATCGAACTGGCCGAACTGAAACGGCAAGGCATCGCCACCTCGTCCATGAACCTCGACACGGCCGGCGCATACGTGCGCTCACGCGTCGCATCAATCATGAACTCGCCGCTGATCACCACCCCCGGCGAACGTCCGGCTCGGCTGTGCGTGGTCGAATCGGCGATGAACGCGCTCGGCTCGCTGGCCACGGTTTTGCATGACGATACAGCCGATCCGACCACGTCCGACACGTCCGGACGCGCGCTGCTGCCACAGCTGATCGACGATTGGAACGATTACGTCGAAACCTTCCACACCGCACGCGTGGCGGCATCGGCGTCGGACGCGGAAAACGCTGCCGACATGGGCCTGCCGGCAATCGACACCGACGACCGGCTGATGACGGGAGAGCGTGCCGCTGAGGACGCGGACGAACCATCCTTCGGCATGAACGCGCTGTACATCCTGCTATTGGAAGGCGACACCGACCGCGTGCTCGACGCGATCGCCTCCGTACTGGGCCGCAAAGACCCCCAAGCGCAAGCCTTCGCACGCCTGTGGAAAGCGCTCGACGATACCCTGCGGTCGGAGGCACGCCTGACATCCCACGAACCGCAATACATGCTCGACTGTGCATGGCAGGCGTTCGGCAAAGCCGAAATCTGGCAGAAAACGGCGTTGCGCAACAACGCCGAAGGCCGCGCGGCCAACGACCGGCTCGACACCGCGATGCGCCTGTTCAGCTACGCGTCCGGCGGCGAATCGAACGGCGTGACGGCAGCGCACACCATCGACGCGTTCATCGAACAGGTCCGCGCGCTCGCCATCGAAGCCGACTCCCTGGCGCACACCGCGCCGATCGATCAGGCCGTGACGCTCACCACGCCCGCCGGAGCTGCCGGAAAACATTGGAAACTCGTGTTCATGCCTGCGTTCCAACAAGGCCAATGGCCGAACCTCGCGCCGCGCAACACCCTGTTCGGCGGGGAGGAACTCGCCGACATCATGCTGCATGGACGACTGTCCGACGACATCGTCACTTCCGCAGGCCGCGAAAACGCGCAGCTCGCCGCGGTGCTCGCCTCCGAACAGAAAAGCCTCCTTGTGGCGCTCACCCGCGCCGATGAGCGCGTGACGGTAAGCGCGGTCCTCAACGAAGACCATGTGCCGTCCGACTTCCTCTACGGCTACCTGCCGGAATGGTTCGACCGCGACCGGGATGCCGATGCGGAAACACGCGTGTACACGGCGGTCGGCGAGGCCGGCGAATACGCGGGACTGGAGGCCGACCCACGTGGCCTGGTCGCCGCCTCGCGAAGCGTGCTGGCCCATGCGCCGACCGATTCCCCCCAAGCGCGCGATGCCGCGCAAGCCTTGGCGTTGTTGGCATCGCATGGCATCGCCGCCGCGAATCCCGACAATTGGGCGTTCCTTACGGAACATGCGGGAGCCGACGATATGACGGAAATCGACGGCAAGATGGAATCTGACGGAAAAACGGAGCATGCCGACAAGGCGAAGCTTATCGAACAACCGGAATCCATCGAAAAAACAGACGGCCAATCCGACGTGGTCACCCTTTCTCCATCCGCCGTGGACAGTTTGTGGGCGTGCCCGGTGTGCTGGATGCTGGAGAACCGTTTCGCCGGCCCACGCATGGGCAGCGCGGCCACCAGCTTCGGCTCGCTCATCCACGCCGTCGCGCAACAGGCCACCGAAGCCGGCCTCGACCTGCCCCAAAACCACACCGCGGTAAGCGACGAGGACAACATCGACGAAATCACCCAATGGATGATCAGCCGATACAAGACCCTACGTGGCGACCTCAACGCCATCGACGACCCCGAGGAACGGTACAAGGCGCTCGGCAAGGACGCGAAAGCATCGGTCGCATTGCGCAACATCGCCACATATTTCGTCAAGTCGAACCGTACGGGATACCCGTCGAACAACACCGAAACCATCACCGTGGGAACATTGGACCATGCCGAAGCGGAACGGCAGTTCGCCGCGCAATTCGACTTCGACGACATCCTCGACGCCTACAACGCCATCGACGGCAACGCTCCGATCTCCCGCGACGAACTCATCGCCATCATGGGCGCGCTCGTCGACGGCTGGCCGGAAACCGGCATGAGCGACCGGCTCACCGTACGCCTGTCGGGCAGAATCGACCGTCTTGAACACCGCCGTACCGCAGACGGCCGCGAACAGGTACGGCTGATTGACTACAAAACCGGCAAAGTGCCGAATGGACGCTCCCTGTTCAGCGACCTGCAGCTCGTCTGCTACCAGCTGGGCCTCGCATTCCCGGAACACGGCGGAAAACGCGGCGCGCAGGCGATCGCAGCCATGCCGGACATCACCCAAAGCGCCCTGTTCCACGTCATGGAATACGCGGCACCCGCGCCACGCAAAGGGCAAGGCGACGAAGCGTACCACCAGCAGGCGCTGTTCGCCGGCGGAAGCATCAACGCGGGCGATTTCATACCCCGCAAATACGTGCCCAAAATGGCCAGCGTCTTCACCAGCGGCCTCGACGACGTCGAACGGCCGGCGCAGGTCAGCGAAGAACATTGGAAGCAACTTCTGGAATCGCGGTCGAAGATGACGGTATGGTCGCTGACCATGATCTCCCGCGTCTTCTATGCGGCCGCGGCGAGCCGGGCCACCCGCATCACCGCGCGTCCGACCGTGGAACACGTCGGATACTGCAGAACGTACGGCAGTGGGGTCTGCCCGGCCTGCCAAGGCGAGCAGAACACCGTATTCGAAAGGACCGTGGCATGAACGGGAGTAACGGTATGAACGGAAGCATGTCAACGAACGGGGCCACAGCAAAGGGCGATGCGATGGGCACTGCGCCGGCCGCCACGCCGAAATTCACCGACAGTCCGGAACAGGCCGCCGTCATCCAAGCCCCCTCATACGAGGACGTGGTCGTGGTGGCGGGCGCCGGCTCCGGCAAAACCTACACCATGACCCGCCGCATCATCACCCTCATCGACCAGGGCATCAGTCCCGAGAAGATTCTGGGCCTGACCTTCACACGCAAAGCCGCCTCCGAACTGCTTTCGCGCGTCTCCGCTGCCGTGACACGCAACCAAGCCGGACGCGGTACACGCGTCGCCTTCCTCAAACCGGAAGTCTCCACCTATGACGCGTTCTTCCAAACCATCGTGCGCCAATACGGCCTGCTCGTCGGCTTCGACCAAAACACGCAGCCATTGAGCGAAGCCGGAGCGCTGCAGCTCATCCACACCGTGCTCGACAAGCACATGGACCAGCTCATGGCCTTCGACCAAGGCGGCGACGAACTCGGCAAATTCTCCACCATCGCCGGCAACGTGTTCACCCTATCCAACGCCATCGCAGGAGCCATGATCGGCAGCGACTGCACCAGCTTCGACGAAGCCGTGGAACGCGTGCGCGCATGGGATAAGGCGTTCGTGGCGCAAGTGGCCAAAGCGCTTGAAGACGAGGACGTTCCCGATGACGAGCCGAAAGTGGGCAAGGCTCCGAAACAGAAGAAAAAGGAATCCGACACCGCCTTCGAAGCGCGCAAACGCGAATACCGCGCCCAATGCCACCAACTGTGCGTCCACAACACCGCGAAGTTGGCCGGCACGGCCCGCAAACGCGACCTGCTACTCGACCTCGTGGCCGACTACCACGCCGAAAAACGCGCCCTCAACATGGCCGAATTCAGCGACTTCACCATCGCCGCATTCCAACTCGTCACCCGATTCCCCTCCATCGGAGCCACCTACCGCAAACGCTACACGCACGTGCTGCTCGACGAATACCAAGACACCTCCACCACGCAGGCGGCCCTCCTGACCGCACTGTTCCACGCCGATTCCACCCATCGCAGCGCGGTGAACGCCGTCGGCGACCCCTTCCAATCGATCTACGCATGGCGTGGTGCCAGCCCAGGCGCATTCCGCATGCTGCAACACGACTTCGGCCACGACGCCACCGACAAGCCCTACACGCTGACCGTCACCCGACGTAACTCGCGCATGGTGCTCGAAGCGGCCAACAATCTGACGAAACCATTGCGCCTGCCCGCCAGACGTCGCGGCAGCTCGCTTATGCGCGAAGTGGACGTGCCCCCGCTCGCCAACATCGACAATGCCCCCGAAGGTACGCTCGGCGTGCTCGGCTACGCCACATTCGGCCAGGAAATCGACGCCATCGTACGCTTCGCCAAACAAGCGATCGCACTGCACACGCCAACCGAAAACGAGCTCGCCGACGGAGCCAAAGACAACCGTCCGCACGTGGCGCTCCTGTTCCGCTCCAAAACGCAGATGCCAGCCTACGAGGACGCACTGGAACAAGCCGGCCTCACCACACTCGTCGTCGGCCAGGCCGCACTCCTGGAACGTCCCGAAATCAAAGACATCCTCGCCCTGCTGCACGTCGTATGCGACCACACCGACAGCGCCGCGCTCATGCGGCTGCTCGCCACGCCACGATTCGGTCTGTCCGCCGACGATCTGCAGGCGCTCGCCGGCATCGCCGAACGGCTCAACACCGCGCAACGCTACCGCGCGCTCGTGTCGGCCGGCATCGTGGAGGCGGATGCGAATCCGTCCGACGCCGACATCCGCGCCACCGTGCGCGCCTACCGCGACCAAGTGCCCAACGCCGTCTTCCTGATCGACGTGCTGCTGCGCGGCGATCTGCGGCACCTCGTCGACGGCGTATTGAGCCGTGCGGGAGCCGCGAGCGTCATCCACGCCGGTCGCGTCATCCAACAGGTGCAGCGCACGGCCGGCCATCCGTTGCCGGAAGTGGTACGCACGGCCATCACCGCGCTCGGACTGGACATCGACCTGCTGCTCGCCGAACGGATGCGGCATCCGGATGCCGGCAATCGTGCCACATCGCATGCCGCTTCGTCACTCGACGCGATGCTGTCTCTGGTGGACACCTACTTGCAGGAAATCGCCGCGCAGGGCACGCCAAGCCTGCGCGCGTTCATCTCGTGGGTGGATTCGCTGCGTGACGCGTCCGACGACAACGCCACCGCACCAGATACCCCCGTCGATGTGGTGCTCATGACCGTGCACCAGTCGAAAGGCCTGGAATGGGACGCCGTGGCCGTGGTCGGCATGCGCGACGGCACCTTCCCGTCCAGTCAAGGCGACCACCTGAGCGTCAAAACGGACGAAGACCATCCGGGCGGTCGGCGCGACGGCGTATGGGAGCCGCCGGAATACTTCGAAAAAGCCCACACTTGGCTGGAAGACCCGTCCGCGGTGCCGGTTCCGGTGCGCGCCGACGCGGATATCCTGCCACGATTCCCGCACGACGCGCCCATCGGGGGCAATCCCGTGGAATCGCTCGACGGATTGGACGATGCGGAAGTGATCGACGACGAGGTGTTCGGCACCTTGCGAACCATGGCCGTCGACGATATGGAAGGAATGGATCCGGCAAGCCTGTACCTGACGCAACAGGAGGAATACGGCCGCCGACTGCACGCCGACGAACGCCGTCTCGCCTACGTGGCGTTGACGCGCGCCCGCTACGAGGCGCTGCTCGTATACAGCGGATGCAACGAGACGAGCCGCGACTCCCGCCTGGCGGAGGGAAAGAAAAGCGCCGCGCCGTCGAATTTCTGGCTGGAGACGCGCGATTCGATGAACGGAATCGTCACCGCGGTACGCGAACCGGACAACCTGTCCGACGATGTGGACGGCTCCCCGCACACGCTGGGACTTGACCTGCCCGACGGCTATTTCGTAGGCGAACACGCCCGCGATTTCGAGAATGCCGTGGTGGGCGATGCGTGGAACACGCCGCTCGAACCGGTCTCGGACGACCATACTTTGCCTTGGCCGTGCGATCTGAGCGCCGATGTCGCCGACAAGCTGCGTGCCGCGGCCGAACAGGTACGTGCCGTCGAATCCGACGAACCGAATATCGCTGAATCCACGGGAACGCAGGGCGACGTTGCCGATGAATCCGCCACGCCATCGCCGGAAACCGGAAACTCACTGCTGCGTCTCGCCAAACTGCTCGTCGCCGACGAACATCTCATGCCGGAACCGGACGCGGCTGACGCAGGCGAATCGCAGGACGCCTTCGACGAGGCCGTGCGTGCCAAAGGCGAACGTATCCTTGCTGCCGGCCGCCAAAACGTCACCTCGCTGCAAGCGCGCGCCGGCTCCATGGGCGAGCGTGACTCCCGCGCCTACTGGCGTGGTCTGGTCCGTCCGATTCCGCACGTCGCCTCGCCGGCGGCACAGCTCGGCACGCGGTTCCACGCATGGGCTGAGCGTTTCATCATGGCGGATGCGGACGTCGACGGCATCGGCGGTACGGAAGGTGCTGCCGGTATGGCCGCGCAGTCGCGTGCGGAACTGATCGCATTGATAGGTGATACGCAAGTCGACGCGGACAACGGCGGCGTGCAATCGCAGGACGCACCATCGCAGGACGCCCAATTGCGAGACGAACGGAAACTGGCCGCTTGGCAGCGTCGTCTCGTCGCTTCGCCGTGGGCAAAACGACGTCCAGCATGGGCGGAACGCCAGCTCGTCGTCGACATGCCCCAGCTCGGCACCATCGTCAACGGCAAACTCGACGCGGTGTTCTTCGGCGGTCTCGACGAAACGGACGAGACGAAACGCTACACCGTGGTCGATTGGAAAACCGGCGTAAAACCACGCAAACCGGACGAAATCAAGGAGAAGCTCGCACAGCTCGACCTGTACCGCCTGCTGCTCGCGGCGATGGAAGGGGTGCCGTTGGATGCAATCGACGCCTGTCTCTACTATGTGAGTGAGCCTCACGAGGCCGATCGGGAGCTTGACGCCCTCGACAAAACAGAAGAAGAGATCCTTGCCGAGTTGAGCTACGGAATTCCGCAGCAATCCGACAACGACTAGTGCCGGTGCGCAATGGCTCCTTGACCGAAGAAAGCGGGGGAGCGGCGCTTTCCGGCCTGCCTGCGGGAGAAACCGCTATGCAGGCAGCGTTGTGGAGGAACGCCGCTACCCTCGTGCAGCATGTGTGGGCGGGCGCACATGCCGGACGCAACGACAGTTAAGGAGTGTTTGATATGGCTGCGAACAGCGCAACCGCAATCCCGAACGCCGGCATGGGTGCCGGAACAAACAACGCATCGGCAATCGTCTTCCGTCCCATCGTCTGGGGCGATCTGGACGCGGTGGTCGACCTGTTCGACCGTACCTGGCCGCAGGATGTGGACAAGGTCGGCGCGGACATGTCGCGGCTGATCTCCCGATATTTCGTGCTGCACTACCTGCTGCCGACCACGTTCGCCAACGGCGCGTTCGCCGCCGACGGCACACTCGCGGGCGTCACGTTCATCCGCGTCGCCGGCGAGGCGCCGCAGCTCGACGAAATCGAAGTCGGCGAGGAAATGAAGGCCTTGGAACGCCGCATCGACGCCGATCCGGAGGCCGCCAAGCATATGGCGGCGCTGAAATCCGGCTTCTCGGTGGAACTCGATCTGGAACGCGAAGGGCGCGCCAACGAAACCACCATGGGCGAGCTGGAACTGTTCATCGTCAACCCCGACGTGCGCGGCCACGGTGTGGGCGGGCAGCTTTGGAGACGCATGCAGGAGCATTTCGCCGCATGGGACGTGCCCGCGTTCTACCTGCACACCGATTCCGACTGCGACGTGAGCTTCTACGACCACAAGGGGTTGGACTGCATCGCGCACCGCACGGCAAGCGAGACGGTCGCCCGGCTCGGCGGCAGCGCCGACGGCGAAGTGCCGCCACTGTTCGACGACATGTTCATCTACCGGGGAAAGGTGACGGCGTGACGGGCGCGAAACCGCAATCGCAATCGCACGAACCGCACGAATCGCAGAAAACGCAATCGCCATACGCGCAGCTTTTCCGCATTCCCGGCACGAAGGCGTTCTGCGTGTCCGGAGCCATCGCGCGACTGCCGATGTCCATGATGGGCCTCGGTATCGTGCTCGCGCTCAACCACATGTACGACAATTGGACGATCGCCGGCGTGATGAGCGCCGCGTACGTGCTCGCCACCGCCGCGGTCACGCCGCTGTACGCGCGCCTGTTCGACCGGTTCGGCCAGCGCAAGGTCGGTCCGGTGATCCTGACGGTGCAGATCATCGTCATGCTGGGCTTCGCGTTCGCCGCGCTGATGCGCGTGCCGATTCCGCTGCTGTTCGTGCTTGCCGTGGTCATGGGCATGACGCAGTTCTCGTTCGGCGCGCTTGTGCGCACCCGTTGGGCGTACGTGCTCGACCGCGCCGACAAGGAGGACCTGCTCAACACCGCGTATGCGCTCGAATCCGCCATCGACGAGATCGTGTTCATCTTCGGGCCGATTCTGGCGGCTTTCCTGGCCGCGTCCGTGCATCCCGTATCACAGCTGTTCGTGCCGACCCTCGCCTGCGCGTTCGGCGGTGCCGTGTTCTTCGCATTGCGTGACACTCAACCGCCGGTATTGCGCGAAATCACGGTCGTCGCGGCCGATACGGACGATGCTGACGTGCGATTGGCGGCCGGCGGTGCCGCTGGTGCCGCGGTTTCCGCGGACCGTTTCGATTTGGATCGGCTCAAGACGGGCGATCGCGACCGCAACAAGCGCAATGTGCTCACCTATGCGGGTGTGCTGCCGCTTCTCGCCGTGTTCATCGTGTTCAACATGGCGTTCACCGCGTTTGACACGTCCATGACCGCCGTCATGAAATCGCTGCACCTCGACTCCGTGCTGGGCGTGCAGCTGGCCATGCTGGCCGTCGGCTCCTGCATGGGCGCGCTGGTCTTCGGCTCGCGCGAGCTCAAAGGCTCCCGTTGGCGTCACATGATCATGTTCCTCGCGTTGATGACCGTCGGCTTTGTGGTGATCCACCTGTGCCAGGGCAACCTGATCGTGATGGGACTGGTGGAGATCCTCACCGGTCTGACCATTTCGCCGGTGTTCGCCTCCGGCAACCTCGTCGTCAAGGAGACCGTGCCCGAGGAATCGCTCACCGAAGGCCTGTCCTGGGTGAGCACCGCCGGCACGATGGGCGCGTCGTTCGGCTCCATGATCACCGGCATCGTGCTCGACCATTTCGATCCGGGCGCGGGATTGAGCCTGCCCGCCGTGTTCGTGGGCTGTTCGATTCCGTTCGCGCTGATCGGCTGGCTGCTGGTGCGCCGCCGCGGCTGACCGACGTTCGATCGTCAAGCGTCATAGCCGCCTGCCTCCGCGTCGAAGCGTCTCTTTAGATTCATAAGTGGAACACGTTATGGACGCGGACACGCGATTTCGAACACATGCGCACGGCAAACGTACGACATGCGCAACATGCGCGTCCGCGAAAACATCAAGGAGCTGCAATGATCAAGGTTTCCGTAGTCGGTGCCAAAGGCCGCATGGGTTCGCACGTGGTCGACGCCGTCAATGCCGCCGCCGACACCGAACTCGCGCTCGCGCTCGACGCAGGCGACGACCTGGCCGCCATCACCCCCGAAAACACCGACGTCGTGGTGGAGTTCACCGTGCCGAGCGTGTCGCTGGGCAATGTGCTCGCCCTCGTCAAGCAGGGCGTCGACGTGGTGGTCGGCACCACCGGCTGGACCGAAGAGAAGCTCGACCAGGTGCGTGCCGCGCTCGCAGCAGCTCCGCGTGAGGGCCAGAGCGTGTTCATCGCGCCGAACTTCGCCATTTCCGCGGTGCTCGCCGACCATTTCGCAAAGGTCGCGGCGCCGTATTTCGAATCCGCGGAAGTCATCGAACTGCACCACCCGACCAAGGTGGACGCTCCGTCCGGCACCGCTTTCCACACTGCGCAGGGCATCGCCGAAGCGCGCAAGGCGGCCGGCTTGGGTCCGGTTCCGGACGCCACCGAAACCGATGGCGGCTCCCGCGGCCAGGTGGTGGACGGCATCCACGTT
>ERZ1032780.12-NODE-12-length-16623-cov-8.113532_pt1 | contig 16623 bp, 15 predicted proteins | sample MGYA00519027_ERZ1032780 | MGnify/ENA primary metagenome ERZ1032780 (study PRJEB33719, sample SAMN04262574) | wastewater metagenome | biome: sewage system; feature: wastewater treatment plant influent; material: sewage | place: Peru: Lima | collected 2012-11-27 ...
CCACCGAACAGAAATACCGACCTTGAGTAATATCCAACCAACAGGAGAGTCCAGCATGAAGCAACGTATCGTTATCCGTTCCCGTTCCATCAAAGTTGCAGAGCCATCCGGCAATGCGCACCAAATTGCCGTCTCTGATAAATCCGTCTTTTCCAATGCGTATGATTTTGATGGCGAGCACACACGACTGCATGAGCTGATTGCCTCAAATACTTCTGTTCCCGAAAGTCATCCCGAATCACCGGCGCTGTCCGATTTCTATTTTCACCTGACCATGCTCAAGCAGTATATTTTCCAGCACCATACCAATCCGCGTTTCCGCCGCAACCGCCATCCGGAAAGCATCCGTATCGAAGACTACGAAATCTTCACCAGTGAGGATGAGAACTTTAATACCTTAGGCCGTCTGACTGATGTAGCCGAAGATTCTGTTCAGCTGCATACCAAACAGGCCGTCCGTCTGTGGACGGGTATGAACAATAAGGCCGAACCGCATAAGCGCTGGCCGGGTGTGCGGTATGCAATGGGTTTGGCCGGCGAGTTGATCCGGCTTGCACAGACTGACCATCCGTTTGCCCATGCCGGTTTGATGGTGTTTGAAAAAAGTCTGAATGAAACGATCGCCTGGCTTGAAAGCAGCAATGAAGATTTGAAACGGAAGTTGTCAAACGTGGCTGTGTCGGGTATACACATCAACATTTCTGCCACGCCCAACCCGACTGAAATTCCGGTAGGCCAGGTGCGCGGGTATGGCTTTACCTTGCTGAAACTGCTGACGGCCTATGACTTGCACATCCGTCTGATGAAAACATTGACAGTCAAAGGTTTGGTCAGCAACAAAGAGGGCAATCACAGCATCCGCGAAGCCGCCCGTGTTTACCGTGTGATGGCTCAAAATCTTTATTTTACGGTGATGAATGCCCGTACTTCAGCCAAAGCCCGCCGCTCTGCTTTTCTTGCTGATGATGCCGATTTGGGTGAACGTTTGCGCATTTCCGTTGCCGAAGGTTTGTTGGATCCCCTGAGTATGGAGGTTTTAACATTCAAAGCCTCTCCTGAGTTTGCCTATATCAAACCTGTTTACACCAACGAACAGATGGAAAAAATAGTGGCCTATGCTGAAAAATATCAGCTCTTCGGCCAGCCGGTTGAAAGTGTATAAGGGTGATACACCCTGTTGGATAAATCAGCGGCAATCATTATCGGTTATTATTCGGGGAAAACGCTTATCCGGCTTTTTGCAGACGTTGATTTAATATTTTTCAAACCTATGGACTTCAAAATGAGTGTTGAACAAGTGCATTCTTCCCCATGTAATTTAATAAATTTGCCTAAAAGCCTTTTAAGGGTAAGGGGCAGCGACGGATTGATGCCGCAAATTCTACTGCTCGAAAAAGAATGGCAGGCGCTCTTGGATGATGTGGAAGCTTTTTTACAGGAGGCTCGTGACATGGTTCAAAAAAACCAATTGCTGTTGGGCATCCGCTTCAACCGTAATTTTAAAACCGGCCAATTGATGGAATCCTATAAAGAGCGGAAATTCTGTATCCCGTATTTGTGTTTCTGGAAAAAAAGAAATATATTCAAATGGGAAGAAGTCAGTAAATTGCTGGCGCAATAAAATTCCTCTTTCGATGAAATCATGCTGCATATGTGGCTCTATCGCGGTATGCGGGATTTTTACTACCGCGCTTATACGATTTCCGGTCATATCGAGCAGCTGTTGCATTATCAAGAGGATTGCAACCGGGCCATGGCCATCGAAAACTTTAATGTCAAAATGCTGCCTGATGCGATGCGTCGGGTGCCGGACGAACAATCTCTGCCCGGTTATTGATTGAGGGTGTATCGGGTGTATACACCCGATACCGTGCGGCATGAAATAAGAGGCCGTCTGAATGGCGGTGTGCAAATGAGCCACATCGTTGTTTATTCGATAGCAAACCGTATGTATATGGCCGAATACACGTCACTTGAGCATGCGGAGCAAAAAATTGAAGAAATCAAGAAACCCGAATGTGATGAGTATCAGTTGTACGAAACCAAATTGGTGAGGCAGCACGACAGAATCGGATTTGACAATAAACCGAAAGATAGCTGGGATTAATGTCACAGCATAAAAAAAGTGGCGAATGTATTGACACCCAATTGTTTTTCAATTAAAATAAAAATACCCCATCTTTAAATTCGGCAGTATTTTGCCCGCAGATCTCCTTTTCTAGGAGATCTTGTCATGTCTGTAGAACTCACCATCCGCGGTAACGTCGGCGATACCATCCGTCTGAACGACGTTGACTTCCGTGGTGAAAAATTCAAAGCACTCAATTTTTCTGTTGCTTCCACCCAATACAAAAAACAAATGGTCAACGGCCAAGAAGAACTCCTGGTCGAACGCACCAATTGGTACAACTGTACCTATTGGAGCAAAGACGCCGACGTCCTCTATAAAAACCTGCAAAAAGGTTTGCCCGTCACCGTTATCGGCAGCCAAAAAATCGGCGAATATGTCTCCAAACAAACCGGCGAAGTGCTGCCCAGCTACGAAGTGCGCGCCAGCGATGTTTATCTGAACCTCAACAGCAAGCGCATCGATTCCATCCTCCTCCTGCCGCCCCGCGAACCCAACGGCACGGCTGCGCCTGAAATTGCAGACGGTGCGCCGTTTTAAGCCGGTGCCGGAATACTCCGGTATTCCGGCTGTTTTGCTTTGCCCTGAAATTTGATGACGGTGGTCCGATATGCCCTTAGATATTTTTAAAGCTTTTCAGCAGCGCGATACGCTTACCCCCTTTATCCGCATCATTGCCGGGGATGACAGCCAAAAAGCCTTTTACTATGAAACCGACAATGCCCTGATGAGCTGCGGCATTTTTCGGCCGCTCTCCGGCTGGAACGAGCAAATCGGAACCGCTGCCGAAAGCGCGCTGGGCAACAACCTGCCCCCGGGCTCTTTTATAGGCTTCCAGCAAATCAACCACCCGGATATTGAAGCAGACCTTGAGACCTTTCTAGGTGCACGCAATGCGCCAAGCACCGACCCTTCGGTATTGATTGCCCGCGAGGCCGTCAAAGAGCGCGCTGACTTCCTGCGCCTGGGCACTCGCCATCAACTGATTCGCGACAATGACTCGACTCTGCTTAACCCGCTGTGCGTCTGGTTTATCAAAATACCGATTAAAACCAGCAACCCGTTTGCCAGCAATGCGGCATTTGCCAAATTCAAAAAGGAGTTGGGTCATTTCATTCAGTTGCGCGACAGTTGCCTGTCGCAATTGGGGGTGGCGGGTATCCACCCGTCTTTGCTCGATCGCGGCGGCATGCTCAGCCTATTGCGGCGCTGGCTGGATATGTTTGGCCAATGGGACAACCATGTCGATGATGACATCCCGTTGAACGAACAACTCTGCCCGGCGGCATCCCAAGCTAATTGGGACAAGATGTTTTGCAAATACCTGAGTTTTAAAGGCTTCAACCGCCAAAACCACAATCAAAATGTCGGCATTTTAGCCATAGACCGTCTGCCGAGCGAAGAACGCCCCTGGCATATGTCTTATATGGCGGATTTGCTCGGCCATCCGAAAGGCATGAATCCGCAACCGGGGATGCCGTTCATTATCAGCACAATCATCCACTACCCCGACCAGGATGCCAAACACCGTAAATTCGGCACCAGCCGGATGAACAGTCTCCTTATCCGTAAAAAAAGCCACAACGCAACCGAAATTTCACCGAAATTAGGTAAGCAAAGCCGTGGTTTTCAGAAGATGGCGCAAGATTTGACCGATGGCGGCCGCATTGTCGAGACCGCCATGAGCGTGCTGTTCTTCCATCACAACCGCAATAAAATCAAAAAAGTCATGGACAGTATGGCGGCCTATTATGATTCGAAAGGATTCGCCGCCCGTGCGGAATGGGTACGCCCCAACATCAATTTTTTCAACTCCCTGACCGGCAATATGTCGGCCGAAAGCATTAAACGCACAGCCCGTTTCCATACCATGACTTCCGATATGGCAGCGCACCTGTTGCCCGTTTTCGGGGAATGGCAGGGTTTCGGTGATGAAATGCTGCTGTTCACACGCAGAAACAAATTATTCAAATACAGCATTTTCCACGGCAACAACCTCAGCTACAACGGCATGACCGTGGGCGGCATGGGTGCCGGCAAGACCTTTTTCAGCCAACATATGCTCGATGCCTTGCTCTCCCTCAATGTCAAGGTATGGGCCATTGACACGGGTAGCTCGCTCATGGCCTCCGCCCGGAACAAAAAAGCCCAGATTATCGATTTTCACGACAACGCTGATTTGTGCCTCAACCCGTTTACCCGCATCACCGACATCAAAAAAGAAACCGAAATCCTGCTGCCCTTGCTGGGCAAGATGGCCAAACCGAATGAAGGGCTGAACGATATTCAGAATGCCGCCCTGACCGAAGCCATCCGGTTAGTGTTCACCAAAAAGGGCAATGAATCCGATATTGACGACATCATCGAATTCTTATGGAACCAAAACGGCCAGCTGGCCGATGTACAACATGAATTGGCCGTCCTGCTGACGCCGTTCGGCTCCAGCGGACATATGGGCCGCTGGTTCAAAGGCAAGAACAATTTACGCTCCGAAGCCAACTATACCGTGGTCGAGCTGTCCGGCCTGGCCACCAACAAGCACCTGCACGATGTCATCCTGATGATGGTGGCGATGAACATCAGCCAAGAAATGTTTATGAGCCGCGACAACATCCGCCGGATTCTGTGGCTGGGCGAATGCGGCGATTTGCTCAAATCCATTCCGTTTGCCAGCTTCGCCACCCAGCTCTCCTCAAAAATCCGCAAAGAGGACGGTTCCATTTGGTTTGAAATGCAAAACATCAATCAGGCATTTCAGACCCACTACGGCCCCACCATTCTGGCCAACTGCTATACCCGCTTTTTTCTCCGCCAAGACCCAAGCGCGTTGGAGGAGGCTGAGCGTAAAGGCTGGTTTATTCCACCGCCTTACGTCAAACACCTGCTCAGCAGCCTGCATACCGCCAAAGGCCGTTATGCGGAAGTCCTCGTTCAGTCCGGCGATGCCGTTGAAGTCGCACGGGTGGTTGAAACACCGTTCAACCGCATTCTCTACAACACCGAGGGCGAGTTGTTTAAAGAGCTGCAACGCCGGGTACGCAATCAGGAAGATGTGGCCGAGTTTGTGACCGCCGAAGCCAAACGCCAGTACGGCGACGGCGCTTTCTACTAAGGAAAATCCATGACTGACAACCAAAACCAACCTGCCATCCAACCACCTCCGCAGCCACCGGTGCCGGCACCGGCAATGGCCGCCCCTAAAAATGTTCCAACTACCAAAAACGGTGCCGGCTTTTGGGTCACGTTGATGGCCATGCTGGGTTTCATACTGGGCGCGCATGCCTTGTATCAAGACATGTTTGCCACCGCTTCGGCCAAAGGCATCTATGTTGTAGACGGCGAAAGATTGGCATACAGCTATATCGCCCAAGCGGAAAGCAAACGCAATGCATTGCTGCATAGCGGTGATTTTGTCGATGGTGCAAATTATCAGCTGCGCTTGCAGGAAATCGAGATGGAATTGGCCGGCAATCTGCAAAAAATCCAGGACAGAATCCGCCAAATGTCTGATTCGGGAATGGTGGTGCTACAACGCAGCTCGGTATTGGCCTACCCGCCGCAAGCCGATATGACCGCCAAAATTGCCAATGAGCTGGGCATCGCACTGATACCGGCGCAAACGGCTGCCGGCCCGCTGCCGCAAGCTGCTGTCCCGAATGCCTTGCCGCCGGCTTCAAACAGCACGGACACTCCGCTGCCGGGCGAAGGCAAGGAGCTGGACTAATGCGTTTGTTCGGCAAGGATTTGGGTAAGAAAGATTTTTTGCGGGTTTGCTATTTCATGCTGGCCGTCATTATTTTGAAAATCATCTCAAATTTTGTGTTACCCGAACGAAAACTGCTGTTGGAGCCGACCACCGCCGGCTGTCTGCCCTGGGATCTGTATCTGTGGGTCGGACAAAAAGACAAACCGGTTGAATTTGCACGCTACGACCTGGTGGCTTTTCCGGCGGGCAAGATGGCTCCTTATGTGCCCGACGGTACGAACATCGGCAAAATGGTGGCCGGCCTGCCCGGGGACACGGTCGAAATCCGGGACGGCAACCTGTTTATCAACGGGGTATTGCTGGGCGATACCGCCTACGGTGCCAAACGGTTGAACAAACCCCGCAACCATTGGGATACCCGTTACGTTTTGGGCGCAGACGAGATTTTTGTTTATGGAAGCGAAGAACGATCATATGACTCACGTTATTGGGGGCCTTATCCGAAGCATCTGGTTAACGGCCGCATTACTGCACTGTTCTGATGTCTATGCAGACTTTGATTTGAAACGGCTGGTCGACGGTCAGAACCGGCAGGCGCAAGCATCGCAGGGCGAAGTGGCCCGATATGCGAATCAAAGCCGCCCGGACAGCATGCTGATGCCCAACGGCCAAAACCCGACCATGCAGGAGCTGTCATCCACCCGCACCGTGGTTTTTGTTTCCCGCAGCATCCCCGAGCATTCTTTGCTGGGTCTGCTGAAACAGGGTGCCGGCCGCAAGGATGTGGTGTTTGCTTTTCGTGGCTGGGGCGAAGGCAGCGTTAACGACATGTTTGCCTACAGCCAGGCATTGATCAAAAAACTGCCGGTAGCGGTACAGAAGAATCCGCCGCAAATCATTGTCATGCCGCAGGCGTTTAGTGCCTACAAAATTCATTATGCCCCCGCTGTTCTGCATCGGGATAACGATGGCAAATGGTATCTCGTCCAAGGCATGCGCTCGCTGGATGCCGCCATCGGCAGCATCCGTGCCCGCAAATTCAACGAGCGCCTCAGCCAGCAATACCGGGTATCGGAACCGGATCAGGCAGAAGTCATGCGACGCCAAATGCAGCAGCAAGACATGCGGCAACACATCCGCTCTGCACAACAAGGCGCGCAACAACTGCTGGAAGGAGGCATCAACCTGCCGACCAACACCGGCTACCGCCAATACCGCTACACCCCTTATGTCGCTGCCGGCGCAGACATCCGTCACCCGGGCAATGGCACGGTGCTGTATCCGAAAGGCACCCGCTTTAACGTGCTGGCTTTGGATCCGCATGGACAGCGCGCACTGGTGGTGATTGACGGCCGCAGCCGCTGGCAGATCGAGTTCGCCCGTCACTTGATGAAGAAGAAGCCCGACACCCTTGTGCTGTATACCCGCCTGGGCTATTTGCGTGACGCCGGCCTGCCCGCATCCCCGTTGGATGGTGCCATGAAGAGCCGTCTGAATGTCGCCGGCGTTCCCACCTATTACCGCCAAAACGGCCTGTCATTCGATGTGGTGGCGCTGCAACCGGAAGAAACGAAATGAAACCACGCCGAATCCGCACCCTTCTGACCGCTGCTCTGTTGGCGGTATTGCCGGCATTGGCACAGGCCGAAACCTGCTCCAATGCCGGTATGGGCACCCTGTTGAAATTTGACTTCAATTCCGCTTTTCCGCTGCGCATCATGGGTCAGACCGTTATGAGCGGCAACGATGTGCCGCACCCACCGGGGGCAACTTCGAAGTCTATCTGCAAATGCGGCAAAGAGCCGTATGTCGTTTACGGCTATACGCGCGGCATGTGGCTGCCCACCCGCTTTGTCGAAGTGGTGCGCGAAGCCACCTGCTCGCCTGTTTACGGCAGCAGCGTCAAGCCGCTGCTGAGCCAGTTGGCCAAAGTCAACGGCCAGGCCGCCCAGGCCGTTAAAGCCGGCACCAATCTGACCGGCGGGGGCGAGGGCATGGCGCAATATGAAACCGGCTTCCGACATTACCACAGCTGGTCATTTCCCTATGCCAATATGTATGGTTGGATGCCCCGCTGCTTCCATCAGGGCGGCCAGCTCGAAACTTCGCTGACTCAGCCGGCCTGGTCAGGCAGCGACCCGGTGTATTCCAACTTGCTCTATCCCGAATGGATGGCATTGGGTGCCATTACTGCCAGTCCTTTATTCGATTTGCCGGCACACACGGCGTCCTGTGCGGCCAATACCACCGGTATCGGCTGGGGCATGCCCGATGATGCCGCTTACTGGCTCGGCGGTTGCATGGGCAACAACCTGCCGGCCGTCGGTGCCATGTCTTCCGAAAAAAACAGCATCGTCGGCACGGCCACCATTCTCAACCGCTCCATTATGGTTTCCAACCGCACCGGCGGCTTCGCGTCCGTTAAAACGGTGGGGGACAACGCCCTGTGCTCGCCGATTCCGACCCCCTTTCCCGCAAAATCCGAATTCAAAGCAGCCATGTTGTTTCCCTATCCGGAAAACGGCTCCGGTGCCGGCAGCGATTCCGGTGCCGTGACGGCTCAGCTCTCCGGCATGGTGGCCGATTTCTTCAATGTCGGCAGCAAAGGCGCGCACCGTTTGGGTGCCAGTGATTTTGTTTGGGCCAAAGGCCGTAACGACCAGTCCACCAATACCAATGACACCGATGCGGTCTACCTGTTATGGCGCTGGGTTGACTGCTGTGAATTCAATTGAGGAACCGGAAATGAAATCGATATTGACCACCATCGCCCTGCTGCCGGCCATCGTGCTGGCAGCACCGCAGCCCAATGCCGAACAACAGGTTTTCGGCAGCCAACGCTCAAGCCAACAGACAACACAGGCGCAGAGTGCCCAAACCAATGCGGGCGGAGCCAAACCCGCGCAGGGCGCAACCAGGAAAACCCGCAGGCTCAACCCGCGCGACGAAGCCCGGCAAATGTTCGAACGTTTCAACAGCGGCGACATGCTTTATGCCTCCCGTCTCAAAGATGCCGCCAATAACGGCAACCCGTGGGCGGCGCTGCAATACGGCTATTTGGCACATAAAGGGCAACTGCCCGGCCTAAAGGCCCCCGACTACGCCTTGGCCTACAAAGCCTACATGAAAGCGGTTAAGAACCCCGACGGTTCCTTAACCGGCAATCATCTGGCCGCCTACAACATCGGCCTGATGTATTTTTTCGGCAGCGGCCAGCTGAAACAGGACGGCCGCACCGCCCTGCGCTGGTTTCAGACGGCCTCACAAGCCTACCGGGAAGCGAAAAAGAGCAAAACAGCCATTTTTTGGCCGGCATCGCTCTATTCCGCCCAAATCCTGCAAAACGGCTATGCCGGCGTGACGGCAGACCCCACCGCTGCACGCGCCCACTGGGAAGCGGCCATCCGATCTAAAGACCCCGCTGCCCTGCACGGCTATGCAGCGGCCATTTACAGCAACAACCCGTTTGCCGCTGTGCGGGTGTATCAGAGTGCGGCCGATCGCTGGCATGTGCCCTCCATGATTGCCCTGGCCCGCTGGTATGCCAATGGCGACAAGCTGCATCAGGCCGATCCCGAGCAGGCGGCCACTTGGTTGCTGATCGCCTCCTTTGTCGACAAACGCTATACGTCCAATGCCGAATCGGTGCTGAAACATCTGAACGCCGAATCGCAAAAACAGGTGCGTACCCGTGCATCACGCTGGATACAGTCAAAAGGGCTGCGCTTGGATAAATTTGACTATGCCTCACCCTTAAACGATGACCCCGCAGCCCGGCGCTAGGAGTTAAACCATGTCTATTACCCCCAAAACCATATTGACCCTTGTCGCAGCAAGCACCGCGCTGGCCGCGAGCAGCTGGGTATTCGCCCGTACTGCTTATGATGCGGCCCAGCCGGACGGCTACTTTTGGTACAAGGACAAACCGAAGGCCAAACCGAAGGCAGAGCCTGCCAAGGAGCCGGCACCGGTTGCGCCGGCACCCGCCCCGTCAGCGGAGGCCAAGCCGAAGCCGGGATCGGCCGAGTGGTTCCGCCGTACCGAGCAGCAACTCTTGGACAAGATGACGGGCGAACCGGATGAAAAAACCGTATTTGCCTATCAAACCTTAAACCGCCTGCGCATGGACAGAGCCGATGAAGTGGCCCGGATTTGGGAGCGCAACAACATCAAATATCCCTTCCTGTCTGAAGAAGTGCGGATGCCGTTTTCCGCGCGGGCGCGCCAGCAGGCATTGTGGCAGATAGACCAAGCCAAAGAGGCCATCATGGCCGACATCAGCAAAAAAGCCGGTTTGTGGATGTTCTTTGACAGCAAATGCAACTACTGTCACAGCCAATTCGATACGGTATCGATGCTGCAACAAAAATATCGCGGTATGGAAATCCGCTTTATCAGCACCGATGGCGGCGTTATCAAGGGCATGCCCGCCGATAAAATCCGTTTCGACCACGGCGCTCTCAAAGCGCGCAGTCTCGGCATTCAGATTACCCCCGCCATTGTACTGGTCGCACCGCCCGAAAAAATGGGCATCATCGCACACGGTGCCATGAGCCTGTCCGACTTGGAAGAAAAAATTGTCACCGCGTCCATCGACATGAAGATAGCCGATCCGAAGCTGGCACAAACCGCCAAGATGAACGAACGGGGCATGATCAACCGCAGCGATTGGGAAGCGGCCGGCATCACCGGTAACGAATCCACGGAAGAGCTGGCCGACAAAATCTACAAGATTTTGGGCAACAAGATGGAGGAATGAAGCGTGGACAACGAACAATACGCCTATCTGAGCGCGCAATGGCAGCAAGAGCTGGATGAGGCCGGGCAACGCATCTTGGTACAGGCCGCCCGGCTGGACGAAATCCACGCCATGATGCTCGACACCTTTTACGAACGGCATCTTGACTACCTGATGCTCAAAGAGAGCATTGCCGGTCATGAGCTGGATGCCTTGATGGAAAAAATCGAACAATTCGCAGGAATATCGAAATCATGAAAATTTTAAAAGCACTGCGGCAGTTTGTCAGCACCGTTCTGATGCTCTGCATGCTCTCCGTATCCGTTGGTGCCCGCGCCGATGTATCTGAGGGCATGGATTTGATGTGGACGCAGACCAACCCGTCTTTCGGTGCGGCCAATGGCAATTACGGCGGCCAGCTCGGCGGCATCAGCATGCGTTCGCCGGTGCGCTCCTTCAACGTTGTGGCTTACGATGCACCGCGATTTTCAGCCGGCTGCGGCGGCATCGATGCCTCATTCGGCAGCTTCTCGATGATGTCGATCGACAATATGCGCAACATCATGCGGGCGATTATGGCCAACGGCACCGGCTATGCCGCCAAAATCGCCCTCGATAACCTGTGTACCCGCTGCCAAGGCATCATGAGCGGACTGCATGACATGACCGCCAAAATCAACAGCGCCTCAAAAAACACCTGTGAAATCGGCAGCCATGTGGTGGATGCCGCCATGGGCGATACCCAACTCGGCAGCTTGTGGAAAGGCGACAGCCTGTCCTCCAAAGAGGCCGTCACAGCCGCCGGTCAGGGCGCGGTAGCGGATTTCTTTGCCGCCAATCAAAAACGCTTCACTCAAGGCAAAAATGCCAACCGTGAGGGCAATGCCGCCGATAAAAACACGATTTACGGCAACAACATGATGAACACCCTGACCAGCACCGGGATTTTCGGCAATGGTGCTTCTGCCAATGCAGCGATCGATACTGCGCCGTATGGTGGTGACCAAGGCTTTCTCGAGCTGGCCATGAATCTCTATGGCACCAGCATCAACTTGACCGGCGTAAATGCCGCCTCACCGGCTTCCGGCGGCGAATTTACCAAAGGTTCTTCACAACGCAGCGACAAAGACTTCAGAGCCTTGTGGGGATTTGACGACTTGGTCAAAGGCGCGCCGACCAACGCGTCCCTCAACGGTTACAGCTGTGCCGATTTTGCCAACGGCAAAGCGGACAGTTGCCAAAATGTTGCCATCAAACCGTCAAACTGGCCGGGCACCCGCACCTACATCATCAATATGCTGGCAGGCAAGCAAACCGGCATGGGCGGCAACAACCCGATGGGCGACACCGAAATCAGCACGATTGCGCAGGGCTCGTTAATGGCCTATTTGGCCGACAACAGCCAGCCGCTGAACGACAAACAACGTCAATTCTTTGCCGCGCTGCCGATAGAAACCCGCACCGCACTCTCCGCCGCTGCCGCCACCGGCAATCAGCGCCTGATGGCACAGGTTGTGTCTTATGTGGCCGACTCTTTGGGTCAGCAAATGGCGGCCGAATTGATTGCCGCCATGAATAAAACCGTCAATCAGGCTTATGCCAGCAATGCGGCCGGCAGCAAAACGGTTGCCGCGCTCAGCAATGTGCAGCAGGAGCAGGCTGCGAAGCTGGAAGCGGTATCGGCCAAATACCTGTCTCCGGAAGGCCGTGCTTTGGCTCAGGGCAATATCGCCCAAATGACCAAAGTGCTGGTGATACTGGCCGGTGCACCTGCCGGTGGCCGCTAAAAAATGGGAAAGGATAACCGGATGAAGCTTTCTACCAAGCTGTTTTTATCGTCTATCCTGCTACTGTTGGCGTTGCCGGTATGGGCGCAACTGCCGCAGGGCCACTACGATGCCGTCAACGGAATGACCACCCTGTGGATAGATGGCGACCTTGAGCCGGCCGTGCGCGCCCTGACGGCCACCTCCATGTTGTTTGAAAGCGGCATCGCCTGGGGTGCGGCCGTGGTGGCCTTACTGGTTGCCATTTTGTTGATCGGTATGAACATTATCAGCACCACCAATCTCCAGCCGGCGGTACGGCTGGCCTGGCTGGTGCTGTTTTTGGTGGTGATGTCGCCCAAAACCAATATGATGGTGGCTAACTACTACGATGCAAACGGCATGAGCAATGCCGGTGCGGTCAAATTCCGCCAGGTCGACAATGTGCCGGCGCTGCTGGCCTACACAATCGGTTTTTTCAGCTACATGAGCAACGGCGGCACAACGGCGTATGAAACCGCCACCCAAAATGTCGAACCCTACACGTTCGGCCTCTCCACCGGTCAAAGCGGTGTATTGGCCGGCGGCCTGTCTCTGTATGGCAGCCAAGGCACCTGGTCGCCCCTCAAAACCCTGATTGCCTTGCGCCGCGCATTTTCAACCGGGGGCAACACGCTGGTGGCCGCCAATATGGCCAAAGCCGGACGCCAGTGCAACTGGGGCAGCCGTTGGAACGAAACCCGTAACGGCAGCTTTATGAGCGTACTGACCGGCAAACCGCAAAGCGGCACCACCCAAATCGATGTGGTCGACCAGCAAAGCGGCACCAAAATTCTGACTTCGATGAATTGTTCCGATGCCGGCAAAGTCATCACCGCCCAAGCCTTGGCCATGGCCACCCCAAAAGCCGGAGAAACCGTTTCCGATTTAGCTAAAACAGTGGCCACCTCAAACAGCAACAGCTTCAGGGGCACCAGCATTGCCGTCGGCGACTACACCCGCGCCATTCAGAACGAACTCAACCAGTTGCCCGCCGCGCTCGCCTCAGCTGCCGGCGGCGGCCGCGCGGGCGCCAATGACAACCCGCATTCTATCTTGGCCTACGCTTATCAGCGTGCACAGGCCACCGGAGGAAATTTCAACCCGAATGAAATGGCCCAACTGTTTTCAGCCGGGGTGGCGGTGGATTCTGCCTCCATTCAGACGGCCTTGATGATGAACCGCATTGCCGCGCGCTGTATTTATGATGCCGATTGTGAAAAATCGGAGCTGGTTTTAGGGGAAGCATTAAGCGCGACCGCCGTTGATGCCGCCGGCGAGGCGAGCGGTTACAACGCGACCTATCAAACCTTTATGACCGCCATGATCGTGCTGTTCATTTACCTGACCCCGACTATGATGGTGATCATCATCATCCGGGGGGTCAGTAACTTCAAAATTCTCGGGGCCTACCTCACCCTGCTGGCCTGGCTGGCGCTGTTGAAACCCATCAATACCATAGTGGGTAACTATATGCAGGGGCGCATTATCGATTCGCTATACAACATGGTGCTCGAGAAGATTCAGGAAGGCAATACAAGCGCCCTGCTCTCGCCGGCCTTTACGGAAAAGATTTTTGAAACCATCCAAAAAGACATTCTGACCGGTTCGACTCTGATGAGTACCGCCGGCTTCGGCTTGTTCGTACTCACCGGCAGCATCTACGTCTTTGCCAGTATCGCCAACCGTGCCAGCATGGTCGGACAAAATGCCGTCAAAGAGCAGCTGGAGGCGCCTCGCCTGGATGAATCACCCGTGATCAACAGCAACAAGATGATCGAGCAGTCCACCGCCACGGGCGGGCCGATTAGAGATGCCCATATGCTGATGGGCAATGCCGATGCGCAGTCCGGGCATGCCATCAACCTCAGCAGCAGCCAAGGCATGACCGAAGCGGCCAAAGCCTCGCTGTCTCGCAAAATGGGCATGATGGATGCCGACAGCCGCAGTGTGCAATGGGCACAGGTTGACAGCAACGGCATCACCACCTCAGAGGGTATGACTCTGAATCAAAACAAAGACGGCTCCGTGTCGTGGAACTACAGTCAGAAAGGCGATCAGGTTTTAAAAGACGGCGAGCAGTATGCGATTGCGGCTACAGGCAAAGGCAATGTAAGCGGCAGCATCGGTCTGGAAGCCTTTGGCACCGGAGGCAAAGCCAGTATGTCTGGTGAAATTGCCACTACCAAAGGTGGGAAAGTTGATAATTCTGTCAGCTACACCGATAGTAACGGACAAACCCACAGCATGAACACTTCGACCAGTCTGGCCGATATGCAAAGCCTCAATACCTCGTTCGGCAGCATCGATTCCAGCAATATCAATCAGGCATTCACGCAGACGCTCAGCGATATGCGTGACGACCAGCGCAGCCTGGAGACCGCAGCCAACAGCACGGTGTCCGGCGGTGCCCAAGCCAGCATCGATGCCAAACACCTGAGCCAAATCGGCTTGAACGACGATCGCGACAGCGCCATGAGCCAGGTAGCCTTGGCGGCGAGCGCGGCCGCCCGTTTCAGCGGCGGTGTGGCCGAAGCCATCCGCCAGGCCGCCGATCGCGGCGGCAACCTTGGGGCCGATGTCTTCCAGGCGCTGCACACGGCCAGCAGCGGCAGCACGGCGGAACAACTGGCCGCCACCGCTGCCCTGAAGGCCATTTACGATACCAGCCACGAGCAAGCGGCCAAACCCTATTCGGCCATGCTGGAGAGCCGTATGGATGTGTTGACGCATACACAGAGCTTGACGTCGGAGAACCGCTCCGCCATCGACAGCCCCATCAGTGCGGCGGATGCGCAAGGCATCGGCCGTTTCGGCAGCAATATCGATACAGGCCGTCTGAACGGCATCCAAGAGCGCATGGCCGACGGCCGGGCGGCCGGTGACAATTTGGGCCGCACCGTGCGCGACCACGAAAAAATCATGCAACACAATATGGAGGCGCGCCAAAAAGACATGCAGGAAATTATGGCCATCAATAAAACGCTGCGCGAACGAGCACCCTCTGCCAAGCTGGCCGATAATTTGGCCAGCGGCACCGCCGAAACGCTGGGTGAATTGAAGAAAGGCAATTTCGGCATCTTGCTGGAAGGCAAAGGTATGCTCACCAGCCAAACCGGCAGCGATTATGAATCCGGTAAAAACTTTGCCCTACATCCCGATACGCTCAAAATGATGGAGCGGAAAATCGAGCTGGAGGAGCGGATTAAAAACTATGATCCCAACGACACCACCAAAACCTATGATGGTGCACCGGTTGAAAGCATTATCGGTTACACCCCGTCCGAGCAACGCGATGCACCCCGGATCGATACCCGCGATGCCCCCGAACCCCGAACGGCCACAGCCGCCGCGCCGGCAGGCAGCGGTCCGATGGCTGCCCTCAAAAGCTTAATGGTCAAGGGCGAAGGCAACTACAATACGGTCAACCTGGGCGAACGCCACGGCAGTCGTGCAGCCAGCCGCAACCTGACCGATATGACCGTGGCGGAAATCCAGCGGGCGCAAGAGCGGCGCGAATTCAATGCGGTCGGCAGATACCAGATTATTCGCAGCACTTTTAATGATGGGGTAAAAGCGCTGGGGCTGAGCGGCAATGAAAAATTCACGCCGCAGCTGCAAGAACGCTTCTTTCATGACTACCTGCTCAAAAAAGCCGGTGGCGGCGATGCGCTTGCCTATCTCAACGGCCGGCACAACGATCTGAACAAGGCAATGGTGGCGATGGCCAAAGAATGGGCATCCTTCCCGGTGCCCTACGATATGCAGGGACATGTGCAACCGGTCAAAGCCGGGCAGTCGTATTACCACGGCGTCCAAGGCAATAAGGCGCACCTGAAAATCAACGAGGTGCGGATGGCGATGGTGGCAGCCAGAAACGGCAGCAAAACGTAAACAAAACGGCCTTCCCTAAGGAAGGCCGTCTGAAAGCAAAGTGGTATCAGGGCAGAATCACAAACCAAAGATACAGCCCCAATGCAAGCTGAGCAGCCACAAACAGCAAGGCAAATATTTTGATGGTATTGTCATTTACCTTAATGGGTTTAGAGCTAGCTGAAGCCGTATTGTTGTCATCATCTAAAAAATTGGTGTAATGCACATTTGCTGGGTTAATTGCAATGTCTTGAGGAGCTGTGCTGAAATTTTCGAAAAAATCATCATTATCGTCTGACATTTTATTCTCCTTATTGTCCGTATAGTGTTTCAGACGGCCTCAGTAACAACATTTTAAGTTGGACTGAACAAA
>ERZ1032780.18-NODE-18-length-15537-cov-8.956595_pt1 | contig 15537 bp, 13 predicted proteins | sample MGYA00519027_ERZ1032780 | MGnify/ENA primary metagenome ERZ1032780 (study PRJEB33719, sample SAMN04262574) | wastewater metagenome | biome: sewage system; feature: wastewater treatment plant influent; material: sewage | place: Peru: Lima | collected 2012-11-27 ...
TATGTCCTCTATGATGGGGATGGGGTCAATGATGTCCAGCAGCGCATGGCTGAAACGGTTGGGGGCATTTTTGAGGAACTGGAGGAGGGCCAAGTAGCTCTGGCGGTCAGCCATGCTGGGGCCATCATGCAGTATTTTCTCAGCCTCAAACTGGACCAGCACCCTGAATTGCATTTTAGCAACTGCTGCATTTTTCACTACCAGCTGACCGATGGATTCATGACCTTGGTCAGAATCATCAATCCCGTTTCAGGGCAAATTTATCAATAAAAAAATCGTCTCATGATAGACATGGAGACAAAAAGGAGACAAGATGACACAATTAAAACCATTTCCAGACGGATTTTTATGGGGTGGCGCAACAGCTGCCAACCAGTGCGAAGGAGCCTACAATGTAGACGGCCGTGGCCTGGCCAATGTGGATGTCGTGCCTATTGGTGAAGACCGCGGAGCCATCATTACAGGCCGCAAGAAGATGTTTGATTTTGAGGATGGTTATTTCTACCCAGCCAAGGAATCCATCGACATGTACCATCATTTCAAGGAAGACATCGCCCTCTTTGGTGAAATGGGCTTCAAAACCTACCGCCTCTCCATCGCCTGGACCCGTATCTTCCCTAAGGGGGATGAGGCGGAACCAAATGAAGCTGGCCTGAAATTCTACGAAGATCTCTTTAAAGAATGCCACAAGTACGGTATCGAGCCTTTGGTCACCATCACCCACTTTGACTGCCCCATGCACCTGATTGAAACCTACGGTGGCTGGCGCAGCCGCAAGATGCTGGGCTTCTACGAAAATCTCTGCCGGGCCCTCTTTACCCGCTACAAGGGTCTGGTCAAATACTGGCTGACCTTCAACGAAATCAATATGATTCTCCACGCGCCATTTATGGGAGCTGGCCTTTGCTTTGAAGAAGGGGAAAATGAAGATTTGGTCAAATATCAGGCGGCCCATCATGAGCTGGTAGCTTCTGCCATTGCGACCAAAATCGCCCATGAAGTAGACCCAGAAAACAAGGTCGGCTGTATGCTGGCAGCAGGCCAATACTATCCACATACCTGCCACCCACGCGACTACTGGGAAGCCATGCAGGAAGACCGGGAAAACTATTTCTTCATCGATGTGCAATCCCGTGGTGAATATCCAAACTACGCCAAGAAGAAGTGGGAAAAATTGGGCTTGGAACTTGAAATGACCGAGGAAGACCTGGCCTTGCTCAAGGAGCACACGGTGGACTTCATTTCCTTCTCCTACTATTCAAGCCGCGTCGCTACTGGCGATCCAGCTGTCAAAGAGCAAACTCAGGGCAATATCTTTGCTTCCATCAAAAACCCATATCTGGACGCATCTGAGTGGGGCTGGCAGATTGACCCACTGGGTCTGCGCATCACCCTCAATGCCATCTGGGATCGCTACCAAAAACCAATGTTCATCGTCGAAAATGGTCTTGGTGCTGTCGACACTCCAGATGAAGATGGCTATGTAGCGGATGACTACCGCATCGACTACCTCCGGGCCCACATCGAGACCATGAACCAAGCCATTCATGAGGACGGAGTGGTTCTCTGGGGCTACACCACCTGGGGCTGTATCGACCTCGTATCTGCTGGTACAGGCGAAATGAAAAAACGCTACGGCTTCATCTATGTAGACCGTGACAATGAGGGCAATGGAACCCTCAAACGCTCCAAGAAAAAATCCTTTGACTGGTACAAGAAGGTTATCGCTACAAATGGCAGCGATATTGAGTAAGAAACAGGCCATTTGGCCTGTTTTGACTTTTTTCTGACGCTTTGCTAAGCTAAGAAGAAGAAGGGGAATAAGGATGAAAAAGCGGTTGTATTTGCTGGGTTTGATTCTATTAGTTACTAGCATGTCTATATTTGTTCGGCAGTCTTCAACTCGCCAGCAAGACTATGGGGTTTTCATCGGTATGGAAAAGAAAGATTTGCTTCAACTTTCCAAATTCTATCAGACCTTGGTTTTGGATGCGACCTATCTAGACAAAACCGATATCAAACAACTTCATTCCAGGTCCCAGCAGATGTTTGCCTACCTTAATGTCGGTGCCCTAGAAACATCCAATCCCTTCTATCAGGATTTCAAGGATTTGACCTTCAAAGCTTATAACAATTGGCCAGATGAATATTGGCTAGATGTGACGGATTCAGCCTGGCAGGATTTTCTAGTTCATCAGTTAGCCCAAAGTTTGAAGGACAAGGGGGTAGATGGCCTCTTTTTGGATAACTTTGATGTCTATGATCATGACCAGAGACCTGAAGTGTATGCTAGTTTGGTCCAATTATTGAAGGAATTTCAGACGATGAACCTACCCGTCATCATCAACGGTGGTTCGACCTTTGTTTCACAATTTCTTGCTGAAGATCCTCAGCTTGCAAGACAGCTCATCTACGCAGTCAATCAAGAAAGTGTCTTTTTAGCTTACGATTTTGATGCGGGCAAACCTGTTCAACAGACAGCAGAAGCAGAAGATTTTTATCTGGACTATTTGAACAATCTCTCCCAGACCGGCCTCCAAGTCTTTCTCATCGAATACGGAGCCGATTCATATCAGGCAGATAAGATTTTAAAGCAATGCCAAGAGTTAGACTACAGTCTGTATCTGGCCCCGAGCATCTTGCTGGATAAGGAATAGGTGCAGGCCCTTGGGCTTGTCTTTTGTTTTCGTTTCCACTATAATAAATGATAGTTAACACAAGAGGAGTTCAAGATGAAATACATTGTCAACAACAGCAACGACCCAGCCTATAATATCGCCCTTGAAGCCTATGCCTTCAAAGAATTGACCGACCTTGATGAGATTTTTATTCTTTGGATCAATGAGCCGGCCATCATCATCGGCAAGCACCAAAATGCCATCCAGGAAATCAACAAGGAATACACAGACGCTAATGGCATCCATGTGGTTCGCCGTTTGTCCGGTGGCGGGGCTGTTTACCATGATCTCAACAACCTCAACTACACCATCATTTCCAACAAGTCAGAAGAAGGTGCCTTTGATTTCAAGACCTTCTCTAAGCCTGTTATTGACACCCTGGCAACCCTGGGTGTGGAAGCCAACTTTACTGGCCGCAATGACCTGGAAATTGATGGCAAGAAAATCTGTGGCAATGCCCAAGCCTATTCCAAGGGCCGCATGATGCACCACGGCTGTCTTCTCTTTGATGTGGACATGTCAGTCTTGGCCAGCGCCCTCAAGGTTAGCAAGGACAAGATTGAGTCCAAAGGTGTCAAGTCCGTCCGTGCCCGCGTGACCAATATCAACAATGAACTGCCTGAGAAGATGACCGTCCTTAAGTTCAAAGATGCTATCCTCAACCAGATGAAGCAAGAATACCCAGACATGGACGAATATGTCTTGTCAGAAGATGATTTGGCCCGCATCCAGGAAATCCGTGACACCCAGTTTGCGACCTGGGACTGGAACTTCGGCGCAACCCCAGAATACACCGTAGAGCGTAGTGTCCGCTATCCAGCTGGCAAGATTACCTCCTATATCAAAACAGAAAAATCTGTCATCGAGTCCATCAAGATTTACGGAGACTTCTTCGGAATCGGTGATGTTTCAGACATTGAGAAGCTTCTCGTCGGCACCCGCTACGAGTATGTGGATGTCCTTGAAAAACTCAAAACTATAGACACCACCCATTACTTCTCCCGCATGACCACAGAAGAAGTCGCCAAGGCCATTGTAGCCTAGATATAGCAAAAAACACTCCATGTTCAGTTGGAGTGTTTTACTTTTTACAAAACCAGTCTAGTGTGTATAGAAGGAGATATTTTCATTTTTCCAGCCACGCGTAACCAGTACATTAACTTCATTTTTGTCTGACGAATAAAGGTGGATGTTTAAGCCAGGATGATAGAGGCGATAGACTGGTCGTGTGCCGGATGAGTACCAGGCAACTCCTTCTGCCCTGCCGACCACCCTCTTGAAGCTAGGGCGTCATTCTCGGCCTTACTGGTTGTGTAGAGGTGCTCCTTCAAAGAAGAGTTATAAAGCCGATAGACAGGTTGTCCAGCTGTGGCGGTTCCGAATGACCGTCCTTCAAAGTTCCAGCCGCGCTTGCTCAGGGTATTGGCTTCATTTGGATCCTTTGTATAGAGATGACGCTTGTTACCCGGATGGTAGAGGCGATAAACAGAGGCGATTTTGAAGGTTCCCTTGTTCTGCACGGTGATGCGGGCCTTGGCAATCTTTCCACCAGAAACAGTTGTTGCAATGACATCAACAGTTCCCGCCTTGATCGCTGTCACTTTTCCGTTCACAACTGTAGCAACCTTTGGATTGGTTGATTGCCATTTGATAGCCTTGTTGCTAGCTGTCGCTGGACTGACAGTAGCAGTCAGAGTAAAGGAGCTACCAACTGCCAAGGTTTGGGCATTGGTGTTGAGGCTGATGCTTTGAACATTGTTTTTATTTGCAATGTCTTTAAAGTGGATAAATCCGCTGACTCGACTCTTGTGAATCAAACGCTTATTATACAAACCCGGGCCGCCTCTCCAGGAATTATAGTCTTCAATCTCTACATAGTCTCCATTGATGCCAGAGACCCAGGCAACATGCCCGTATGAAGATGCGTCCGCTGCATTGGCATCCCACCAGGCAATACTACCTAATGCAGGTGTTTTATTAACAGTATAACCCCTAGATTTAGCACGGCTTCCCCATTCAAAAGCATTACCGAAGTTTCTGACATCTGTAAAACCATTTGCGTATATCAGACGAAAAGCAGCAAATGACGTACATTGGCGATGGTAGTAGCTCCAGGGGTCAATAGTGTAGTTGGCATATGGAATCTTTTTCAAGTAGTCTGGATAATCATCCCCGCGAGCAATACTAATAGCGCTCTCTAGGACAGGAAGTCCACTATCTTCCATTGGTTTTCTGTTCTCAACAGCCTCTTCAGTCGTAGTAGTCGCTTCAGTTGACGGAAGAGTTTCAGTGCTTGGTAAAATGGCATCCACAACAGTTGTCGTTGTTTCTTCAGTAGTTGTTGAAGTGATTTCGGACGTAACCGCCGGTTCACTGGTTGTCGTTTCAGTCGTTGCCAACACCTGAACAGAGCTGCTTGTTTCCAACAGTAGAGCCAGTAGCAAAGCAGAGCAAAGTGACTTCCTAAAATTCATAGAATCCTTCTTCCTAATTTCTCATTATATAGTACCAATATTCTACCATGGAAGGGACGGTCTTACTAGCCATCGTACTGAAATTTAAAGAAATTGTAACAAAATTGACATGATAAAAGAGCACCTCCATTTTTCAGCCAAATCATTTCCAATCTATTCTGGAAAAAGATAAAATATAGAATATTGGAAAAATCTAAATTTTATAAAGAATGAGAGAAACTATGTCAAACGATATTCGAGTGTTGTTGTATTACAAGTATGTTCCAATCGAAAATGCGGAAAACTATGCCAAAGAGCATTTGGCCTTCTGCAAGTCCATCGGCCTCAAAGGACGTATTCTGATTGCGGATGAGGGAATCAATGGGACGGTTTCAGGAGATTATGAAACCACTCAAAAATACATGGACTATGTCCATGCCAATCCCCTCTTTAGCGACCTCTGGTTTAAGATTGATAATGAACCAAAGGATGCCTTCAAAAAAATGTTTGTCCGTTACAAAAAAGAAATTGTTCACCTTGGACTTGAGGACAATGACTTTGACAGCGACATCGATCCTCTGGTCACAACAGGTGCTTACCTAAATCCAAAGCAATTTAAAGAAGCCCTCTTGGATGAAAATACAGTTGTATTGGACACCCGCAATGACTATGAGTATGACCTTGGTCATTTTCGTGGTGCTATCCGTCCAGACATCCGCAACTTCCGCGAGCTGCCTCAATGCGGGCGCGACAACAAGGAATAATTTATGGAGAAGCGTGTGGTTGTTTACTGTCCTGGTGGTGTTCGCTGTGAAAAATTCTCCGGTTGGATGGTCCGCGAAGGTTTCAAGGATGTAGGCCAACTCCATGGCGGTATTGTGACTTATGGAAAAGATCCAGAAGTCATGGGAGAACTTTGGGACGGCGCTATGTATGTCTTTGATGAGCGTATCTCCGTACCCGTCAACCGTGTTAATCCGACAATCATCAGTAAGGATATGATAACAGGCGAGCCTTGTGAGCGCTATGTCAACTGCGCCAATCCTTTCTGCAATAAACAAGTCTTCATGACCGAAGAGACGGAAAAGAATTATGTTCGTGGCTGCTCAGCAGAATGCCGTGCCCACGAGCGAAATCGCTATGTATCCGAGAATAACCTTACTCAGGCAGAATGGGCTGCTCGTCTCGAAGCTATCGGTGAGAAATTGCCTGAAACAGTTCTTGCCTAAATCAACAGTCAAACAAATCAGTAGACGCTGGTTTGTTTTTTTCGTTTGATAAATCAAAATGTCAAAATAACTGGCTTTTTTTATCGAGCTTTGATAAAATAGTCTTAGTGAAAGAGGTTTCAAATATCCTCAATGCGGTAACAATAAGAAATAGAAAGGAAACAGTCAACCATGCTCTCCAGGTTTTCAAGAAAAGAAATCTTGTGGATGGGTCTTTTGATCATTTTAGCCCTGCTAACTCATTCTAAGGTTTCAGCCAGTTCTGTCAAACAAGTCAGTGGTGATGCCGACAACGGAAAATTTGAATTTGTGACCAATGAGTTTCCGACATTTGAGGCAGCCAAGTCCTTTTTTGATGGCCCCATGGAAGAGATGCTGAGTCAACAAGAATATCAGGGAGACTTACTTGCAGTAGATCCCAGCACATCAGATACAACGTACATTATCAAGATGCGGGTTAATTTCTCAAAATACCATGCAGGGTCCAGTCGATTTGAGGTTGAAAAGCTTTCCTGGGAAATCATTGCAGCGGCTGATCAGGCCATTGCAAAAATAAAACCCATCCCCGGACAAAACTCTCAGACCCTCATCAATGTCTATCGCCTCTATCATCCTAACATAAAAACCCATCTCTATACGACAGATACCAATGAAGCCAAGATTCTCCAAGGACGTGGCTGGAACTACGAAGGCATATCCTGGAAGTCTGAAAATAAGCAGGGAGAGGAGGTCTTTCGACTCTACCACCCAGGTATCAAGGTCCATCTCTACACTAAGGATAGCAATGAGTATAAGATTTTAGCGACACGAGGCTGGAACCAAGAAGGAGTCTCCTATCGTTCCTATGGAACTGTTCCAGTCTATCGTCTCTACAATCCAGGACTGAAAAAACACCTCTATACAAAGGATCAAAATGAGTATAAGATTTTGGCGACACGAGGCTGGAACCAAGAAGGTCTAGCCTGGAATAGCCAGCCATAGCCATTTCTGGCCTATTTTATCAAACCAGCCGCTTCGGTTGGTTTTTTTGCTATAATAGCTCTATGGAAAAATTCATTCAAAAATTGAAAGATTATACGGAAAATCGGAAAAGCACAGTGGTTCGGATTTGCGGTCATGGGGCTTCTGGGAAAACAACCTTTGCAAAGAGGTTACAGAAAGCATACCCCGCTGGACAGTGTCAGGTCATCGAAACGGATACCTATATTATTTCAGGGGAATACAGCAAGGACACCTTTCTTCAGTATGAACTTCAAAATGAGACCGGTTTTCACCCCATCACGGCCTGCCATCCCGCTCGGCATGAGCTCGCCAGTCTAAGACGAGATTTGATTATGCTCCAGAAAGGGATGGACTGCCTGACACCGGATTTTCCTTGGTCACCAGAAAAAATCCTACGGGCAGACTGTCCAGTGACTATTGTCGAAGGGATTAGCCCAACATTTTTAGAAGCAGAACTCTTTGATATATCCCTCTTTTTCCACACAGATGCAGAGACAGAATTGCAGCGCCGTCTGGATAGGGATACCACCCAGCGTGGCCGTCAGCCGGACTTTATACTGAAAACCCAGGCCCGCAGGCGTAGACAGTATGAGCTCTACATGGAGCCATATAAGGAAGAGTTTGACATGATTATCAACCAATCCAACAATCATTTTAAGTTAGAGAAAGAAGAGTTTCCAGCTATTCCATAAAAAACCGACATCCTAGTGGACATCGGCTGAGTTTATAAGGGACGCTTATTGGGTACTCCAGCCTTGCGGGGGTACTTATTGGGGGTCTCTTTTTTCTTTTCAACAATGGTGAGGGTACGTGGGTCCCCGTTTGGCAACTGGTAATCCACATTTTCAAGGACCTTGGCAAAGAGGAGGTTGAGAGCATTCTTGGCCTGATGCAATTCATCCTCAGCGCTGGAAGCCTTGAGGGCAATCAGTCTGCCCCCTACCTTGAGAAAGGGAATGGTCAACTCTGACAAGACCTGCATCCGAGCCACCGCGCGAGCTGTTACCAAATCAAACTGGGCCCGAAACTGCTTATCTTGGGCAAAATCTTCCGCCCGACCATGGTAGAAATGGACACCTTCCAAGCCCAATTCCTCTGCCAAAAGATGCAGAAACTGGATTCGTTTGTTGAGAGAATCGATGATGGTCACCTCTAGTTGTGGAAAGAGGATTTTCATAGGTAAACTAGGAAAGCCAGCACCAGCTCCGATATCCAGAAGGGAAATCGGCTCATTTAAGACATAACCCTGCAAAATTGGTGCGAGGGAGTCGTAGTAATGTTTGAGATAAACATCATCTTCCTCTGTAATGGCTGTCAGATTGATGTGTTGATTCCATTCTACTAGCAGGCGGAAGTAGTCTTGAAATTGTTTTTTTTGTAGGTCAGTTAGTTCAAAGCCTAGCTTGGCCAAGTCTTGGTAAAAGATTTCTGGTTTCATGGTTCTATCTTATCATATTCAAGCCAAAAGAAAAACCCAGAAAAATTTCTGAGCTTCGTCTTTAATCATTTGAAGGTGTTGCAGGAGGGGTTTCTAGAGTTGTAGTCTCATCAACCTCCTCAGTTGCTTCCTCTTCCGTCGCTTCCTCTTCTGTACTTTCAGGGACAGTTGGAGCAGGTGTATGACTGGTTGTGGTGCTAGCATACGTGTTACGGCGCTGTGCACCATTCAGGTAAAGGTAAGAACCATAACGGTACAAACCACTTGGCATCTCCCAGTCTAGCGCAGTTTCCACAGGATTGAGATAGGTCATCATGCTTCGGAAAACGTCTGTTGCGACCAGATTACCATTATCTAAGATTGGCGTATTTCGGTTTGAATAACCTGTCCAGACCGCCATAGCATACTTGGTAGAATAACCAACAAAATTATGATCGGGAGCAGCCATGGAGCTGCTGGATGCAGCTGGATTTGAAGCCAGAACAGCAGCTAATTCATTGTCAGCATAGTTGGAGGTTCCTGTTTTACCAGCGATTGGGACTCCGCTGACAGCAGCTTTCGCACCAACCCCATAAGTCAAGACAGATTTCATCATATCCGTCATCATATAGGCAATTTCTGGACTGAGAACCTGTTTGCCCTCAGGAGCGAATTCTTTGGTCGTGTTGTCTGTAAAGACTACCTTGTTGACATATTGAGGTTTGTAGTAAGTCCCGCCGTTGGCAAATACAGCGTAGGCAGCAGCCATTTTTTCACTAGAAGCGCCGTATTTCTGATCGGACACGGTTGTATTACTGGAAATGGCATTTGAATACAAGAGTTCAGGATAGTCGATACCAATACTATTAAGATATTCCAAGGCCTTATCCAGACCAGTTGCCTCCAAGGCTTTGATGGCTGGAATATTCCGTGAATACTGAATGGCAGATTTGACGGTCATGGAACCGAAGTAGCCCCGTTCGTAGTTGTAAACAGGAGTGCTGGTACCAGGGTAATTGTAAGGACCATCGACAATTGTATCAGCCGTTGAGGTGTAGACTCCGTTCTTGAGAGCAGGAGCATAATCCGTGATAGGTTTCATTGTGGAACCGAAGTCACGGTTTGTTTCAACAGCCTGGTTGACCCCAAAAGAGACGTTTGTGGCCTGATTCCGGGCGCCGAGTTGAGCAATAACCTTACCATTAGATACATCAACGATAGTGGAAGCTACCTGGAAAATATTGTCAGGGTAGTAGACAAATTCGTCGGTATTGTAAATATTCCAGAGTTGTTGTTGAGCTGCTGAATCAACATTGGTATACACACTCATACCTGTAGTCAACAGATTGTAACCAGTTTTCTCCTCAACCTCTTCAATAACTTCTTTGAGGTAGTTGTCCATGTAGAGAGGATAGGCAGCAGTGTTTTTCAGTGGTTGAAGTCCATCTGTTACAGGAGTAGCGATGGCCGTTTCATATTGTTCTTTGGTAATGTATTTTTCATCCAACATTTCCCCAAGAACGATATCCCGACGTCTCTGAGCTGCTTCGGGCTGTGTATAGGGATCGTATTGATTGGGAGCCTGGGGCATGCCGGCCAAGAGAGCTGCCTGAGCAATGGATAGATCCTTTAACTCTTTGCCATAATAAGCACTAGCTGCTGTCTTCATTCCATAGTTACCATTGGACATGTAGACCTTATTGACATAGTAGGTTAAGATTTCCTGCTTGGTATTGCGGCGTTCCAGCTGCATAGCCAGCCAAGCCTCTTGAATTTTCCGTTTGAGGGTCTGATCTTCAGTCGAAGTTGAGAAGTAGGTCAACTTAATAAACTGCTGATCCAAGGTAGAACCACCTTGAAGTCCACCGCTGGTTAAGTTATTCAAAAAGGCACCAGCAATCCGGATAACATCAACACCTCGGTGGTTGAAGAATCGTTGGTCTTCAATCGCCACAATGGCATTTACGAGATCCGTAGGGATTTCTTGGGTCTTAGCATTGGAGCGTTTTTCAGCTCCGAGGTCTGCAATCAGACCGCCATCCTTATCATAAATCTTACTAGAAGTAGAGGCCGTCAGCGCCTCTTCTGTCAGGGCTGGGGCCGAACTGATATAGTAGGCGACCAAGCCAGCAGCAGCCAAGGTTGCCAGAATAAAACCAGCAAGAAGGACATTGGCCACTATGATAAGGTATTTTTTTAGGGTTTCATTTTTCAAAATTGTCACCACCTAATAATTTTTCTTCAACGATATCCAGATAGGGTAGACTGGGGTAGCCCCCCATTTTAATTTCAAAACCATGCTGGCGAATATAGTCAATAGGCATAGACTTGCCTCCCTGATCAATTTGATAAAAATCGATCAAGGGCCTAGCAGGTAAGAGATAGGTTTCTTTCAATGTTGAAAAGTGAAGGAGCACAAAGGAAATTCCTCGTTGTTGTAAAACCTGGGCCATGTGCTCAATCTGATGAGCATGGAAGTTTTTCATGGGCATAGCCGTTTTTTGTCTAGTTTCCTTGGCCTCAAAGTCAATGTAGTAGCCCTTGTAAACCCCAGAATAATCGGTTGTAGAGGCATGTCGGAAATAAGCTTCCACAATCTTTGCCCGACTCCGTTTGGGGTAATCAACCTTAACGATCTGAACCGGCGTAGGCTTTTTATGGATAACTGCCTTGCCATGAGCCAAATAATAGTTGTTGCTATCATTGATGGCTGTTTCAAAGGTCATCCCGCGATTGGCAAAATTGACCTCTCTCTTTTCAGACCTGACACTGGTTTCTGGTGTTTTTCTAGAAACCTGGTGAGGATAATTGACCATAGAACTCCTTCTTGATAAAATACTATCAGTACATTATATCATAAGATGAGAAAAGAGCACAAGGATTGACTATGGAGAGCGTTTTGATAGCTGGATACAGGCACACAGACCTTGGGATTTTTTCGGACAAGGATCCGAGGATTTCTATTATTAAAAAGGCCATTCGCAGAGACTGCATCCGCTTGATTGAAGAAGGTGTAAAATGGTTTGTCTTTACGGGAAATCTGGGTTTTGAATACTGGGCCTTGGAAGTATTGGAAGAGTTAAAAACAGAAGCCTACGAATTCCAGACCGCAACTATCTTTCCTTTTGCCAATCATGGAGAGCAATGGAATGAAGCCAATCAGATCAAGTTAGCCAAGTTCAAGTCAACCGATTTTGTCAAGTATGCCTATCCTCATTACGAGCATCCAGGGCAGTTTAAGGATTATAATCGCTTTCTTCTGGAAAATACAGATGGGGTCTATTTATTTTACGATAACGAAAATGAAACAAACTTGAAATATTTATACAATCTAATTTTAATCCAAGTAGGTTATACTGTAAAAAGTTTAAACTTTGATGATTTAAATGAAATAGCTGAAAATTTTATAAAAAATGAGTGATTTAACTTGATTTTTCCCTATTTTTTTTAATATAATGAAGATAGCGACTTTTAAGATATGGAGAGAAAAATGGCGACTATCAAATTTACTACAAAAGATATTTACGAACAAGATTTTAAAATTGGATTCCGAGGATATGATCAGGATGAAGTAAATGACTTCTTGGATCAGATTATGAAAGACTATGATGCCTATGAAGCGATTATCAAGGAATTGAAGGGTGAAATTACCCGCCTCAAAGCACAGGCAATCAACACTCCTCAAACAGCAGCAGCTGCTCCTGTATCGGAAGAGACAGAGACCTTGCGAACAGAACGTAGCTCATCTGCCACTAATTTTGACATCTTGCGTCGCTTGAATCGACTGGAGAAAGAAGTATTTGGCAAACAGATTGCCCAAGATTAAGAATTAACGTGCAATTTTTGGATAATCGCATGGTTCAGCAGCTGCTACCATGAGGAAAGTCCATGCTAGCACCAGCTGTGATGCTGGTAGTGTTTGTGCTAGGCGAATCCATAAGCCTAGGGACGTCTCAGACGTTACGGCGGTCAAAATGGCTACGTCTTTCGAGATATGTCAAACTAGACCTGAAAGTGCCACAGTGACGAAGTTTTCATGGAAACGTGGAAAGTGGAACGCGGTAAACCCCTCAAGCTAGCAACCCAAATTTCGGTCGGGGCATGGGAAAGCTGGAAACGAACGGTCTTTCCTGACTGCGAAAAGCAGTAGACAGATGATTATCGAAGGTGGTAGCACCTAGTACCACTGGAACAAAACATGGCTTATAGAAAATTGCATAATAGGTAGAGTCTAGGACGAAAGTACCTAGGCTTTTCTTTGTAATAGCAGCTTAGACACATGAAATCGAGAAAATATGAAAACAAAATTTAAGTTAATTGCAACTGCGGCGGCAGGTTTAGAAGCTGTTGTGGGGCGTGAACTTCGTGACCTAGGTTATGATTGCCAGGTAGAAAATGGGCGCGTCCGCTTTGATGGCGACCTTTTAGCAATCATTCAGAGCAACCTATGGTTGAGAGCAGCAGATCGCATTAAAATTATTGTGGGCCAATTTCCAGCCTCCACCTTTGAAGAACTCTTTCAAGGGGTCTATGGCTTGGACTGGGAAAACTATCTGCCGCTTGGCTGCAAGTTTCCCATTTCCAAGGCCAAATGTGTCAAATCCAAACTGCACAATGAACCCAGTGTTCAGGCGATTTCAAAAAAAGCAGTCGTTAAAAAACTGCAGCAACATTTCCATCGGCCAGAAGGAGTTCCCTTACAGGAAACGGGAGCAGAATTTAAAATTGAAGTGTCTATCTTAAAGGATCAAGCAACCGTCATGATCGATACCACAGGGTCCAGTCTTTTCAAGCGCGGCTACCGTGTCGAAAAAGGAGGAGCCCCTATCAAGGAAAATATGGCTGCCGCTATCTTGCTTTTAACCAACTGGTATCCAGATAAACCTCTCATTGATCCAACTTGTGGTTCGGGAACCTTCTGTATTGAAGCCGCCATGATGGCCCGTAAGATTGCTCCAGGCCTCAAGCGAACCTTTGCCTTTGAAGAATGGAATTGGGTAGACAAATCCCTTGTCCAGCAAGCTCGTCAAAAAGCCCAAGATGCGATTGTTCGGGATATGGAATTAGATATTTCAGGTTTCGATATCGACAGTCGCATGATTGACATCGCCAAGACAAATGCCTTTGCAGCAGGTGTTGAAGCAGATATTCATTTCAAACAGATGCGGCTGCAGGATTTAAAGACGGACAAGATAAATGGGGTTATTCTTTCTAATCCACCTTACGGTGAGCGACTCTTGGATGATGATGCGATTGCTAAACTGTATTGTGAAATGGGGGAAACCTTTACTCCGCTTGATACCTGGTCTAAATTTATTTTGACTAGCGATGAACAATTTGAAATGCGCTTTGGCCGTCAGGCAGATAAAAAACGCAAACTCTATAACGGAACCTTAAAAGTAGATCTTTACCAATTTTTTGGAAAAAGGGTCAAACGAACGATCCCAGCAGAAGGAGACTAGAAACGTGTCGAATAAGAAACAGCCAGACCAACAGAAACAACCTCAAGAAGAGAAGATTTTAAGTCTTGACGAAATCAAGGAAATGACGGTCGGACAGGTCGTGCGCAAGCAGCAGGATATCAAGGATGGTGTCGAGGAAGATGATAATATTCTGGACCGCTATATCAAGCAACACCGAGAAGATATAGAGGCAGAAAAATTTGAGACTCTCGCTAATGCCCCTGCCATCTCTGATGAAATGCTCGAGGAAACCAGAGTTGCACTTCAACCAGCAGAAATGGCACAAATCACTGCCGCAACAGAAGAACAAGCAAATGCAGATGCAGATTTGCAGATTCATAAAGTTCAGACTAGCGAGCCAGTAGAAGTAGATGATGTCCCACCAATTGCTCCGATGACAGACTTTGAAGATGAGTATGAGGATGACCTGTCAGATTCAGAAAAATCAGGCAAGAAAAAAATGCTGATTTGGCTTGGTCTGACAGCGAGTTTTGTGGCCATTCTGGCGACAGCCTTTCTATGGATGAACAACATGAATGGCGGAGGTCAGGCAAGCTCATCCTCTTCGAGCAGTAAAAAAACCTCATCCAGCTCTACGGATGCAAACGTAGCAGCTTTTGAAAAACTATATGCAAGTTTCTTTACAGATGGTAGCCAGACCAAGCTTAAAAATAGTGAATTCGATAAACTGGACCAACTGAAAGCAGCTCTCGATAAGATTGGAACATCTAAAGCTGGCTACAAGGCAGCGAAGGCAAAATATGATGTGTTGGAAAAAGCCATCAATGCCATCAAAGATATTAATAGTAAATTTGACAAACCAGCCATTGTTGACGGTGAGTTGGATACGACTGCTAATGTCAAATCAGGCGCGAGTTTCAAGACCGTTTCAACTGGACTTTCAACACTAGATACCTTATTGGCTTCTGCTATCAAGATGGGGCAAACTCAAAAGCCAGCCTCTTCAGCTAGCCAGGCTCAGGGTCAAAGTCAGAATCAGGGACAAGCTCAAGGTCAAGGCCAATCAGGTGGCAATGCTACCAGTCCTTCCGATACAGGACAGGCAGCTACTCCAACGCCAGCACCAACAACGCCAGTTGAAACGCCAGGGGCATCAGCGCCGGCATCGAATCCAGGATGGGTCAATGTTGCTGGTGTTGTCTATGGTATGGAAATTCCTGCCAATGTGAAACTCCAGCGCGAACTCAGTCGCGTACCCTATAATCAAGCAGCAATTGATGATGTCAATAACGAAGCTTGGGTCTTCAACCCAGGTATCTTGGAAAAAATCATTGC
>ERZ1032780.24-NODE-24-length-14113-cov-7.267819_pt1 | contig 14113 bp, 15 predicted proteins | sample MGYA00519027_ERZ1032780 | MGnify/ENA primary metagenome ERZ1032780 (study PRJEB33719, sample SAMN04262574) | wastewater metagenome | biome: sewage system; feature: wastewater treatment plant influent; material: sewage | place: Peru: Lima | collected 2012-11-27 ...
CCCTCTGTGAAACTCAGGCCCAGGTCACCTATGTCTGCAATATCATGACCCAACGCGGCGAGACGGAATTTTTCAGTGATGCTGACCATGTTCGGGTCCTAAACGACCATCTGCATCAGCATTTTATCGATACTGTCCTGGTCAATATCGAGCCGGTTCCAAAAGAGTATATGGACACCCATCAATTTGATGAGTATCTTGTTCAGGTCAAGCATGATTTTCCAGGCCTTCAGGCCCAGGCGAAACGGGTTATTTCCTCAAATTTTCTGCGTTTAGAAAAAGGGGGAGCCTTCCATGATGGGGATTTGGTGGTGGATGAATTGCTCAAGATTATACAGGTGCGCTCATGAGTTTTACAGTTCAAGTCAAGGAAGAAATTTTAGGCCATGGGCATCACCAGGCCCAAAAGAGTGAACTGGCAGCTATTATCAAGCTTGCTGGAAGCTTGGGGCTGGCTTCGACTGGCCTCACCCTCTCCATCTCCACAGAAAATGCCAAGGTGGCCCGCCATATTTATGAACTAATCTTACAATTTTATCAGGTCAAGGCCGATATCCGCCATCACCAGAAAACCAACCTTCGCAAAAACCGAGTCTATACGGTATTTTTGGATAGAGGTGTCAATGCTATTTTAGATGACCTCTATTTGGCGGACAGTTTTTTTGGGATTGAGACGGGAATTGCCCCGGCCATTCTGGAAAATGATCAGTGGAGTCAAGCCTATTTACGGGGAGCCTTTTTAGCCAGTGGCTCAGTCAAGGATCCTGAAAAAGGTAAGTACCAGCTGGAGATTGCTTCAGTATATAGCGACCACGCCCAGGATTTGGCCCTGCTCTTGCAAAAGTTCCTCTTGGATGCCAAGGTCATAGAACGTTCCAAGGGCACCATTACCTATCTGCAGCGGGCAGAGGATATCATGGATTTTTTACTGGTAATCGGAGCAGAAGAGGCCAAGACCGAATTTGAAAATGTCAAGCTCCTGCGAGAAACCCGCAATGACCTCAATCGGGCCAACAATGCCGAAACGGCTAATATTGCCAGAACCGTCACAGCCAGTCTCAAAACCATCAACAATATTGCCAAAATCATGGAAACCATAGGCCTGGATCAGCTTCCTGCCGATCTGCAAGAAGTGGCCCAGTTGCGGATTCAACACCCTGACTATTCCATCCAGCAGCTGGCAGAATGTCTGACCCACCCCATTACCAAAAGCGGGGTCAACCACCGCCTGCGCAAAATCAATAAGATTGCGGATGAGATATAGAAAGAACCCAGCAGAGCTGGGTTCTTTGCCGTTAACAAAGTAGAAATCAAAAAAACACAACCCAAGCAGGCTGTGTTCCAATCCGATTATTTACGGATTTCTTTGATACGTGCAGCTTTACCTTGCAATGCACGCAAGTAGTACAATTTAGCACGACGTACTTTACCGTAACGTACAACTTCAATCTTGTCAACACGTGGAGTGTGGATTGGGAAGGTACGTTCTACACCGATACCGCCAGAAATCTTACGAACAGTGTACATTTCTGAGATACCTTGGCCTTTACGAGCGATAACAACGCCTTCAAAGACCTGGATACGTTCGCGGCTTCCTTCGACAACCTTCGCGTGAACGCGGACAGTGTCACCAGGGCGGAAGGATGGGATATCAGTACGAAGTTGACCTTCTGTCAAACTTTGGATCAATGGATTCATGTTTTTCTCCTATCTTTGTCAATCATAGGTGCTTTTAAACCCAGCGGATAAACTGTATTTTTGTGCGTCCATTACACACAAAGAATATTATACTAAAGTCTCGCTTCTTTGTAAAGCAAAAATCATTGAAATCTCGCCTTTTACCAAGTTTATGGTCAGTTAAAACTTACAAGTTGCTCATGTGGTTCTGCAGAAGAAAGAGATTGTCTTGGCAGCTGGTTCCCATGAAGAGCAAGACCTGCCTCCAGACTTGCAATCTTTGGCTGACTAGGATACAATAAGACTATGCCTTCCCTTAGTTAAATGGATATAACGAATTCCTCCTAAGAATTAGTTGCTGGTTCGATTCCGGCAGGGAAGATAGAATTCACATAAAAAGCCTGATTTAACAGGCTTTTTCTTTCTTGTTCAAAATAATCAGAAATAATAGCGAACCATGAGAAAAGAGTCTTGACTTTCTGTCCAGACTCTTCAATTATCACTTTCTAATCGTCTAATCGCTCTTTTTGATAGGCGCGTGATTGGGCCATGAGGTCGGCAAAACTGTCTCGGATGGTGGTTTTATAGTCTGGATTTTTCACCAGTGACTCGACTCTTTCCAGGACAGCCTGCTCACGACTGGTATCTAGGATTGCTTTGCCGCTTTCTTTTTTATAGGCCACTACCTGGCTGACCAGGTCCATTCGTTTTTCCAGAAGAGCAACGATTTCTTTATCGACTTGGTCAATATCTTTTCGTATCAGGTCTAAATCTAAAGCCATGTTTCCACCTCCATCTACTGATATGATTATAGCAAAAAAGAAGTGGAATGACCACTCCCTACCAGCTGGCTTTTTTGACCCCAGGCAATTCTCCCTTATGGGCCAGGTTACGGAAATTGATCCGACTAAGGCCAAACTTGCGCATGTAGGCATGGGGGCGCCCGTCAATCCGATCCCGCAGTTTCAAGCGGTTGGGGTTAGAATCGAGAGGGAGTTTGCGCAAGCCCTCATAGTCTCCCTTGGCCTTTAACTCTCGACGGAGGTCTGCATAGCGCTCAATCAGTTCCAGCTGTTTTTGGTATTTGGCGATTTTTGATTTTTTTGCCATAAGATTCTCCTTTTTGTTTAATTAACCAGTTAAGTATATCTCTTTTTACAATTTTTGGCAAGAAAAAACTCGGAAAATTTCCGAGCTTCTATTATTTATCCCAAAGCAGCAGCTAAATCGCTGGCAAATTTTTCAAGGTTTTCAATGTCATCATCTTCGGCAGCCAAGTCAACCTTGACATTTTCAGCGCCTTTTTTAGCTCCGCGAGAAGCCAGCATGACATCAAAGTCATCCACAGCAGTACAGAAGTCATCATAGAAGGTGTCGCCTGAACCACAAACCCCGTAGATTTTTCCAGAAAGGTCCAAATCGGCCAAGTCACTGTAGAAATCGATGAATTCATCCGGAATCTCGCCATCTCCCCCATAAGAATAGGTATAAGTAGCAATGACAATGATATCCGCTTCCAAGATTTCCTCGGTCTCAATGGTTGTGCATTCGTCATTGTGGACCTCCAGTCCCAATTCCTCCAGCTTGCTGGCCACGATATCCGCGATTTCCTCCGTATTACCAGTCATACTAGCATAGACAATTTTTGCTAAAGCCATAATGTCCTCCAAACATAAATTACTACTATTTTAGCACATTTTGAGAGAAATGGGGCAAGATTCTTTCGCTTTTTTTAGAAAATTCCCCATCAGGCTGCCAGGCCCTTATCTGATTCATGACCAGACGATTAGGAGCAGGTTGCTGACACCAACTGATAGAAAGTGAACCAGCAGGCACGGACTACCCCGTAGCGTTTTTTTGAAAAAAAGACCAGAATCTGCTAGGATGAGGATAGAAAATAAAAAAGGAGTGATCGCATGTCTGAATACCAATTGCCAGAAGTATGGGAAAACCCAGCCAGTATGGGTGGTGCCTGGGGTGGGCTCAACCAGCCGACCGCTGGTGCCCGCTTTGAGCAGGAGTTGCCAAGGGGAGACAAGCCCCTGCAAGTCTATTCTTTAGGAACACCAAATGGGGTCAAGGTCACCATTCTCTTGGAAGAGTTGAGAGACTTGGGTCTGACAGCCGCAGACTACGACCTGTATAAGATTGCCATTGGCGAGGGGGATCAGTTTGGCTCTGATTTTGTAACCCTTAACCCCAACTCAAAAATTCCCGTTCTCCTGGACCAGTCAGGCTCTGAACCTATTTCGGTCTTTGAATCAGCCAACATTCTGCTCTATTTGGCAGAAAAATTTGGCCAGCTGATCCCGACAGATGCTAGCAAGCGGACTCAGGTCCTCAACTGGCTCTTTTGGTCAGCAGGGGCAGCTCCTTTTTTAGGTGGCGGCTTTGGTCATTTCTTCCATTACGCCCCTGAAAAAATCGAATACCCGATTAACCGCTTTGCCATGGAAGCCAAGCGCCAGCTGGATTTGCTGGACAAAGAGTTGGCTAAGCATGCCTACATCGCTGGAGATGAGTACAGTATCGCAGACATCGCCATCTGGTCCTGGTATGGCCAACTGGCCCAAGATAAACTCTGGCCCCGTGCAGGACATTTCCTAAATGTCAGCGAGTACAAACACCTCCAAGCCTGGACAGAGAAAATTGCCCAACGCCCAGCTGTCAAACGAGGATTGTCTGTCGAATACCAAAGCATTAAATAAGAAGAAGCCAGTCCATCACAGGATTGGCTTTTGTGGTATAATAGGCAGAATAAGATTACAAAAGAGGATGCCATGTCAGTATTTCAAGAAATGTTAGAAAAAATCAAGGCCTATGAGACCATCATTATTCACCGTCATCAAAGACCGGACCCAGATGCCCTGGGCAGTCAGGCTGGTTTGAGGGAGTTGCTTCGCCACAATTTTCCTAAGAAAAAAGTGCTAGCTGTTGGTGCAGATGAGCCTAGTCTAGCCTGGATGACTAGGATGGACCAGGTGGCTGATGAGGATTACCAAGGGGCTTTGGTCATCGTGACCGATACGGCCAATAGACCACGCATTGATGATGAACGCTACGACAGAGGAGCTTATTTGATTAAAATTGACCACCATCCCAATGAAGATATCTACGGTGATTTGGTTTATGTCGATACCACAGCTTCCAGTGCCAGCGAAATCATAACGGATTTTTCCCTGAAGACAGGTTTGTCCCTATCAGAAGAGGCGGCTCGTTTGCTCTATGCTGGGATTGTTGGGGATACGGGTCGTTTCCTTTATCCAGCCACCACCAGCAAGACCTTTGAAATGGCAGCCATCCTGCGTCAATATGATTTTGATTTTGCAGGTCTATCACGCCAGATGGACTCTTTTTCCTTTAAAATTGCCAAGTTGCAGGGCTATGTATTTGATAACTTGGAAGTGGATGAAAATGGGGCCGCTCAGGTCCTTCTGAGCCGGGAAGTGATGGAGCAGTTTGAGGTGACAGAGGCAGAAACGGCAGCCATTGTTGGCTCACCAGGAAAAATTGACAGCGTTCAAGCCTGGGCCATCTTTGTGGAACAGGCAGATGGCAGCTATCGGGTGCGCTTGCGGAGTAAGAAGGTCATCATCAATGAGATTGCCAAAAGGCATGATGGCGGTGGACATCCTCTGGCTAGTGGGGCTAATTCATCAGGTTTAGCAGAAAATCAGCAAATTTTCCAAGAAATCAAAGAGGCAGTGGCGCATGCAGGCAAGTAGCAGAAGTATTCGTCTCATGGGGACGACCATTGATACCAAGATTTGGCATGAGCATCCCGAGCCCATTTTGGATCAGGTGGAGGAACTCCTCTATCTTTACAAGAATCGTTTTTCGGCCAATGATTTGACCTCTGAACTCATGGAAGTCAATCTCAATGCTGGCGTTCAGCCAGTCCCAGTCGCTGCTGATTTGTATGAATTGATTGAGCTGGGCAAGGCCCACTCCACTGCTCCAGATAGTCATCTTAACATCACCATCGGCCCGCTAGTTCAGACCTGGCGGATTGGCTTTTCCGATGCCAAGGTGCCAAGTCAAGAGACGATCGAAGCAAAACTAGCCCTAATTAACCCTGAGGATATCCTGCTCTATCCAGACGAGCAGATGGTTTTTTTGAAAAAAGAAAGTATGGCTATTGACTTGGGAGCTCTGGCCAAGGGTTACATTGCCGATAAAATTGTAGAGCACCTGAAGCGGATGGGCGTGACAGCAGGTCTCATCAACTTGGGCGGAAATGTCTTGAGCTTTGGCCAAGCCCCCCACCATGCAGATGGTTTCTGGCGGATTGGCATCCAGCACCCCCAAAAACCTCGCGGCAACAATGTCCTGGTTATCAAAATCGGGGAAGAATCGGTTGTAACCTCTGGCATTTACGAGCGGACCCTGGAGTTCGAGGGTAAGACTTACCATCATATTTTTGACAGTCAGACAGGCTATCCTGTGGCAACAGATGTGGCTAGCTTGAGCATTGTTTCCAAACAATCTGTCGATGGAGAAATCTGGACTACTCGACTCTTTGGTTCCTCCATCTTGGACATTTACAACACAGTCGTTACTCAAGAGGGCATCGAGGCCATCATCATCACCAAACAGGACCAGCTCATTGTGACTCCTGGTCTAGAGAATAGAATCATCTAGGGGGAAGTATGACACAGAACCAAGGCATCCTTTCAGAAGAAGAACTGCCCTTCCAAGCCATCACAGACCTCCAAGGGGGCCAGGCCACAGATGCCAATGCGGGTGCATCGGAAGGCTATCTGGGCCAGCGCCAATCGCCAGATGCTGTTTCGGGGGCCTCAGCTATCTAGTTTTTGAAAAAAGAGAAAAAAGTTCTTGCAAAGTCAGTGACTTTTTGATAAAATGTTCACATCTATGGTCTCACAAAGGGACCATGGCAGAAAGGAAAATTTTAAAGATGAGAAAAGATATCCATCCAGAATACCGTCCTGTTGTTTTCATGGACACAACTACTGGTTACAAGTTCCTTAGCGGTTCAACAAAGAACTCTAAAGAAACTGTAGAATTTGAAGGTGAAACCTACCCATTGATCCGTGTGGAAATTTCATCTGACTCACACCCATTCTATACTGGACGTCAAAAGTTCACTCAAGCAGATGGACGTGTGGACAAGTTCAACAAAAAATACGGTATCAAATAAGCAACCGTATCAAGAACACAGAACCGTTGATACAAAGCCATTCCTCACTTGTGGGAATGGTTTTCTTTTGCTTTTTCTTCAAAAAAACTCATTTTTTTGCTATAATGAAGTCAATTTAAACCCTGATATATTTTGAAAGAATGAGGAAAAAGATGAAGATGAAAAGCGGCTCAATCGAGAGCCGAATTGATTACAGTGTGATTTTACCAACCCTATTTTTGTTGATTATTGGAGTGCTGGCGGTCTATGTAGCAGTCAGCCAAGACTATCCTCACAATGTAGCAACTGTAGTGGGGCAGCAGGTCATGTGGATTCTCTTAGGGGTTATGCTGGCCTTCCTAGTCATGTTTTTTAGTACGAAATTTCTTTGGCAGGTTACGCCACTGCTTTATGCGTTTGGTCTGGGATTGATGATTCTGCCTCTCTTTTTCTACAGTCCCGCCTTGGTCGCGTCAACAGGGGCGAAAAACTGGGTAACGATTAACGGTATTACCCTTTTCCAGCCCTCTGAATTTATGAAGATATCCTATATTGTGATGATGGCTAGGATGATTGTCACCTTTCATCAGAAACATTCCCACAGAGATATCAAAAAGGACTTTCAGCTCATAGGCCAATTAATTCTTTGTACCCTTCCTGTCTTTGTCTTACTTGGTTTACAGAAAGATTTGGGAACGGCCTTGGTTTTCCTAGCCATCTTTGGTGGAATGGTCCTCATGTCAGGTGTATCTTGGAAGATTTTGTTGCCAGTCATCATTTTGGGATTGGCCCTCATAGCTGGTTTTCTCCTGCTGTTTACCTCACCGGGTGGAACAACCTTGCTGCATAATCTAGGGATGGATACCTATCAGATCAACCGGATTACCGCTTGGCTCGATCCTTTCAAATACGCCCAATCTACTACCTATCAGCAGGCCCAAAGTTTGATTGCTATTGGGAGTGGCGGTTTGACTGGTCTCGGTTTTAATATGAGCAATCTTCTCATTCCTGTGCGGGAAAGTGATATGATTTTCACAGTTATCGGGGAAAACTTTGGTTTTGTTGGCGGTTTGGTTGTGATTGCCCTCTATTTCCTTTTGATTTTCCGTATGTTAAGAGCCACCCTCCTTTCCAATAACCGTTTCTACACCTATATTGCAACGGGCTATATCATGATGTTGCTTTTCCATATCTTTGAAAATATTGGTGCAGCAACAGGGATCCTTCCCTTGACAGGTATACCGCTGCCCTTTATCTCACAAGGGGGGTCTTCAATTATCGCCAATTTGATTGGGGTGGGGCTTGTTCTGTCTATGAGTTACCAATATTATTTATCAGAAGACATGCGGCTCAGTAAGTCGCGAGTTAAAAAAATTACCATTAAACGGGTAGAAAGATAGGTGATACAATGGCAAAAGTTGGAGTTATCTTTGCACAAGGTTTTGAAGAAGTCGAAGGCTTGACACCAGTGGATGTTTTGCGGCGCGCAGGAATCGAATGCGATATGATTGGCTTGACAGATCAAACTGTTACAGGTTCTCATGCTATTCCAGTTCTAATGGATAAGGTCTTTGATGGCAGCCTGTCGGATTATGATATGATTGTCCTTCCAGGCGGACTGCCAGGAGCCCATCATCTTCGTGACCACGAGGGTCTGATTGCAGCCCTACAAAAAGAAGCAACAGCCGGAAAATATATTGCTGCCATCTGTGCAGCCCCTGTTGTTTTAGATCGGGCCGGACTGTTGGAAGGAAAAAACTATACCTGCTTCCCGGGACAGGAGTCTAATATCCAGCAGGGGCAACATCAGACAGACTTGATTGTGGTGGATGGAAAGATTGTCACCAGCAGAGGTGCAGGAACAGCTATGGCCTTTTCTTACAAACTGGTAGATCTCCTAGGAGGGGATGGGAATCAGCTGGCCCATACCATGGTCTATGACCAACTATTCCAATAAAATAGAAATCTTCATACTTTCTATGGGAAGCGCAATGATATTCGCTTCCTTTTTTTCTATGAAAAGTACAAAAAATATGGTATAATGAAGGGTAAACGTATTGAAATAGTTCCATAATAGTTAAAGGAAGTAGTATGTCAGAAGAAATCAAACAAATGCAAGAAAAAGCACAAGAGTATGATGCCAGTCAGATTCAGGTTTTAGAAGGCTTGGAGGCGGTCCGTCTCCGTCCAGGTATGTATATCGGATCGACTGCTAAAGAGGGCTTGCACCACCTGGTTTGGGAGATTGTGGATAATTCCATCGATGAGGCCCTTGCAGGCTTTGCATCCCATATCCAGGTATATATTGAAAAAGATAATTCCATCACTGTAGTCGATGATGGGCGCGGTATCCCTGTGGATATTCAAGAAAAGACAGGACGCCCGGCGGTAGAGACCGTCTTTACTGTCCTTCACGCCGGTGGTAAATTTGGCGGTGGCGGTTATAAGGTTTCAGGTGGACTTCATGGGGTAGGTTCTTCCGTTGTTAATGCCCTTTCAACCCAACTGGATGTTCATGTCCATAAAAATGGCCAGATTTATTTCCAGGAATACCGTCGGGGAGAAGTGGTGGCGGACCTAGAGATTGTAGGGAGCACAGACCGGACTGGAACGACTGTTCACTTCACACCGGATCCAGAAATCTTTACCGAAACCACCGAATTTGACTTTGCCAAGTTGGATAAACGGGTTCAGGAATTGGCCTTTCTTAATCGTGGTCTGCATCTTTCTATCATCGACAAACGTGATGGCTTGGAGCAAACCAAGGATTATCATTACGAAGGCGGAATTGCTTCCTATGTCGAATTCCTGAATGAAAATAAGGATTCTATTTTTGAAACACCTATCTATACGGATGGTGAGATGGATGGTATCACAGTGGAAGTAGCCATGCAGTACACCACATCCTATCATGAAAATGTGGTCAGCTTTGCCAACAACATCCATACCCATGAGGGTGGAACACATGAGCAAGGATTCCGCACAGCTCTGACTCGTGTTATCAACGATTATGCTAAGAAAAATAAAATTCTCAAGGAAAATGAAGACAACTTGACCGGTGAAGATGTGCGCGAAGGTCTGACGGCTGTTATTTCTGTCAAGCATCCGAATCCACAGTTTGAAGGGCAAACTAAAACGAAGCTGGGTAACAGCGAAGTCGTTAAAATTACCAACCGCCTCTTTTCAGAAGCCTTTTCTGATTTTTTGATGGAAAATCCTCAGGTAGCCCGTCGTATCGTAGAAAAGGGAATCTTAGCCAGCAAGGCCCGCATCGCGGCCAAAAGGGCGCGTGAAGTTACCCGTAAGAAATCTGGTTTGGAAATTTCCAACCTTCCAGGAAAGCTAGCTGACTGTTCTTCCAATGATCCAAGCCAAACAGAACTCTTCATCGTTGAGGGGGATTCTGCGGGTGGCTCAGCTAAATCCGGTCGGGATCGTGAGTTTCAGGCTATCTTGCCTATCCGTGGTAAAATCCTCAATGTAGAAAAGGCCAGCATGGACAAGATTTTGGCCAATGAGGAAATACGTTCCCTCTTTACAGCTATGGGAACTGGCTTTGGGGCGGATTTTGATGTGGAAAAGGCCCGCTACCAAAAATTGGTCATTATGACAGATGCTGATGTCGATGGTGCCCATATCCGAACCCTGCTTTTGACCCTCTTTTACCGCTACATGCGTCCGATTGTCGAAGCCGGTTATGTCTACATCGCCCAACCGCCTATCTATGGTGTCAAGGTGGGGAGCGACATCAAAGAGTATATCCAACCGGGTGTTAATCAGGAAGAGGAGTTGCAGCTTGCCTTGGCTAGACACAGTGGAGGTCGTTCCAAACCGACTATCCAGCGCTACAAGGGACTAGGTGAGATGGATGACCATCAACTTTGGGAGACAACTATGAATCCTGAAAACCGTCTGATGGCGCGTGTTACTGTAGATGATGCGGCTGAAGCAGATAAAATTTTCGATATGCTCATGGGGGATAAAGTCGAACCTCGCCGTGATTTTATTGAAGAAAATGCAGTTTATTCGACGCTAGATGTCTAGAAAATGCAAAAAATCAAGTGCAAGTATTAGAAAAGTATGGTATAATGAAGCGATATTTTCTAGTAACTACTATTACCTAAGGAGATTTACATGTCTAGAGGAACAATCATTTTAATCATTGCGATTGTTGTTATACTCATTATTGCCTATATTGCTGGGCTTATCGTGCGGAAACGCAATGATCATTTATTGGATGCCTTGGAAGAGCGTAAAGATGACTTGTTTAACCTTCCAGTCAATGAAGAAGTCGAAGCTGTAAAAAATCTTCATTTGATTGGTCAAAGTCAGGTTTCCTTCCGTGAGTGGAATCAAAAGTGGGTTGATATTTCCCTCAATTCCTTTGCGGATATTGAGAATCACATTTTTGAGGCGGAAGCTTTTAATAATTCTTTCCGTTTCATCAGTGCCAAGAATGCTATTGAGAGTATTGAGAGCCAAATTGACCTGATTGAAGAAGATATCGCAGCTATTCGTCTGGGCTTGAAAGATTTGAAAGAGCAAGAAGTCAAAAATACTGGACGTGTCAAACATGCCTTGGATCTCTTTGATAACTTGCAAGACTCAGTCCGAGAAAATGCAGATAGCTTCGGAGAAACTCTTCCTGAGTTGGAAAAACAACTGAAAAATATTGAAGTTGAGTTCTCAGAATTTGTGATGCTTAACTCATCGGGGGATCCGATTGAAGCTTCTGAAATCTTGGACAAGACCGAGGAGCACATGATTGCTCTTAACCAAATCATGGACCGTATTCCTGGTTTGATTGAGAAGGTCAACAAAACACTTCCTGAACAGTTGGAAGATCTGGAGTCTGGCTACCGTAAGCTGATTGACCAAAATTATCTCTTTACGGAGCAGAATATTGAATCCAGCTTCCAAGATATTCGTGTAGCCATTCGTGAAAATACTGCCTTGATTGTTTCCTTTGATTTGGATGCGGCAGAAGAAGCGAATCAGGAAGTTCAAGAAGAGATTGATCGTCTCTACCAAGTCTTTACATCTGAAATTGAGGCTCATAAAGCCACGGTTAAACTTAGTAAGACTCTTCCAAAATTCTTAGAGCACAATGCGCAAAACACAAAGAACCTTTTGGAAGAAACAGAACGTCTCAACAAATCTTATACCCTGGCAGATAGTAAATTGTCTCGTATTCAGCAGTTGTCCAAACGAATGACATCTGTTGAGACAGTCATCAATGATAGCTTGGAAGATATTGAAAATCCAGAGGTAGCCTACACTATCTTGCAGGAGCGACTGGAGCACTCTATGGCTACTCTGAAAGAGATGGAAGAAGAACAGTTGGTCTTGGCTGATTACCTCCAATCTCAGGAAGTTTCTGAAACCAATGCCCGTAAGAAGGCTAATCAGTATATCAACCAGCTCCATACCCTCAAGCGCTACATGGAGAAACGCAATCTTCCAGGTATTCCGGATCGATTCTTGAACACCTTCTTCCGTGCCAGTGACCATGTGGAAGCCCTCTTGGCTGAGCTGGATTACAAACGTATCAATATTGAAATTATCAATCGCCTCTTGGAAAGTGCGACCTTTGATATGAACGAATTGGAAGAAATTGCTTATGACATCGTTCAACATGCGACCTTGACGGAGCAACTGCTCCAATATTCAAACCGCTATCGTTCTTTCGATGCCAGCGTCCAAAAAGCTTTCAATCGTGCTCTGGCGATCTTTGAAAAAGAATATGACTATGAGGCTGCCTTTGAGGAAATCTCATTTGCCTTGGAAACGGTGGAGCCAGGTGTGACCGAACGCTTTGTCCATTCCTATGAAAAGACACGTGAGTTGATTCGTTACTAACATAAAAAGTCTTCTGAAACCAGAAGGCTTTTTATTTTATCAAGAAAAAAATAATTTCTTGCAATGTTTCTCGTTTTCATGTAAAATAGTAGCAATAAGAAAGCGATGAGAGAAAAAGTCTAAGACAAGAGACAGAGAGTGCCGGGGGGTGAGAAGGCATACAATCCTTAGATGACACATTCTTGAGTGCGCGTGCGAAATCGAAAGAAATTAGTGCGTGACGGGTGGTTCCGTTAGAGGCCAGAGCTCCGTTGTGGAGTTCATGAGGGCAGGGGAGTGATTCTCTGCCGAATCAGAGGTGGAACCACGTTTCAGACGTCCTTGCAAATTTTTTTGCGAGGGCTTTTTTGTAGAAAAAAGGAGGAATGAGAGATGGCTTTGAAGGGATTACGGGAAATTGAACCATATGTAGCAGGCAGTCAGCCTCAGGAAAAAGATATTATCAAGCTCAATACCAATGAGAATGCCTATGGGCCAAGTCCTGCTGTCAAGGAAGCCTTGGCTGGCTTTGAGACGGAGACCTTGCGCAAGTATTCCAGCCTGGATCAGGCCAGTCTTCGTCAGGCCTTGTCGGAGCAGTTGGGCGTTCCTGCTGACCAAATCATCATCGGCAATGGTTCGGATGACATCCTATCCATGGCTTTTCTGGCCTTCTTTAACTCGGATGAGCCCATTCTATTTCCAGACTTAACCTATGGCTTTTACAAGGTCTGGGCTGATTTGTACCACATCAACTATCATGAGATTCCTCTCAACGAGCATTTTGAAATCGAAACAGCTGATTATCTTGCTGATAATGGGGGGATCATCCTGACCAATCCCAATGCGCCAACAGGGATTTTGAAGCCCTTGGAGGAGATTGAGGCCATTGTCCGTGCCAACCAGGATGTGGTGGTCATCATTGACGAGGCCTATGTCAATTTTGGCGGTCAAACGGCCCTGCCGCTGCTAGACAAGTATGACAATGTCTTTATTACACGCACCTTTTCCAAGGATGCTTCCCTAGCGGGCCTTCGGGTGGGCTACGGGATTGGATCCCCTCAGCTGATGGCAGTCATCAAGGCCATCAAGAACTCGGTCAATCCCTACAATGTCAATGCCCTCTCAGAACGATTGGCAACCGCAGCTGTCCAATCCTGGGATTATTATGAAGCCACTTGCCAGAAAATCATGGCGACCAGGGACTGGTTCAAGGCAGAACTGGAAGCACTTGATTTCTCTGTTTTGCCAAGTGCCACCAATTTTATCCTGACCAGGCCAAAAGGTGTGTCTGCTGAGGATCTATTCCAGTATTTACAAGCCAACCATATCTATGTCCGCTATTTTCCAAAGGTTGAGCGAATCAAAGACTACCTGCGGATTTCCATCGGCAGTCAGGCAGATATGGAAAAAGTGGTTCAAGTTATTCAGGAGTTTTTACCATGAAAAAAACAAGTC
>ERZ1032780.35-NODE-35-length-12659-cov-8.754284_pt1 | contig 12659 bp, 9 predicted proteins | sample MGYA00519027_ERZ1032780 | MGnify/ENA primary metagenome ERZ1032780 (study PRJEB33719, sample SAMN04262574) | wastewater metagenome | biome: sewage system; feature: wastewater treatment plant influent; material: sewage | place: Peru: Lima | collected 2012-11-27 ...
GAAGCATAGTAGGCAATCAGTTGGGTTGGGATAACCATCGCAATAGTAGAGAGGTATGGATGAACCTGATTAACGATGATATCATCGTCTTCACGAGCCAAATCTTCTTCTACGATAGTCAAGATATTGGCACCACGTGAAACGACTTCAGCAATATTGCCTCGTGTATGAGCTGCAGTCACTTCGTTGGCAGAAATCAGAGCAATCACAGGCGTACCATCTTCAATCAAGGAAATGGTTCCGTGTTTCAACTCACCCGCTGCAAATCCTTCGCATTGGATATAGGAGATTTCTTTCAGTTTCAAGGCTGCCTCGATGGTGACATAGTAGTCATTGCCACGACCAATGTAAAAGGCGTTGCGGGTTGTGGCCAAGAGATTTTGAACCTTGTCCGCAATGGCATCTTTTTCAGAAAGGGTCGCTTCGATGGACTGAGCCACGATAGACAACTCATGCACCAAATCAAATTCAAGTGCTTCTTTCTTCCCATTGGCTTCGCCAACTGCTTTCGCCAAGAAAGCAAGGGCAGCCACCTGCGCTGTGTAAGCTTTTGTAGAAGCTACCGCAATTTCAGGACCAGCATGGAGCAACATGGTGAATGTCGCTTCACGAGAAAGGGTTGAACCAGGCACGTTTGTGATGGTCAAGCTTGGAATGCCCATTTGGTTAGCTTTTACCAAGACCTGACGGCTATCAGCTGTTTCACCAGATTGGGTCAAGAGAATAAAGAGTGGTTTTTTACTGAGAAGCGGCATGTGGTAGCCCCACTCGGATGCGACACCCAACTCAACTGGTGTATCTGTCAAAGCTTCCAACATGTTTTTAGAGGCGAAACCAGCATTGTAAGATGTACCAGCTGCCAAGATGTAGATACGGTCTGCTTCCTGAACAGCCTTGACGATGTCGGCATCTACTTTCATGCTGCCATCTTCATTGGCGTATGTTGAGATGAGCTTGCGCATCACCGTTGGTTGCTCGTCGATTTCCTTAAGCATGTAGAATGGGTAAGTCCCCTTACCGATGTCAGACAGGTCCAATTCAGCAGTGTAAGCTTCCCGCTCTACTGGATTTCCTTCATAATCCTGCACTTGAACTGAATCCTTGGTCACGATAACCAATTCCTTGTCATGGATTTCCATGAATTGGTTGGTTTCCCGAATCATGGCCATCGCATCTGAGCAGACCATGTTGTAGCCTTCGCCCAAACCAACTAGGAGTGGAGACTTGTTTTTGGCCACGTAGATGACATCTGGATTTTCAGAATCAATGAGGGCAAAGGCATAGGAACCCTCGATGATATGAAGAGCCTTCTTGAAGGCTTCCAAAACATCCAAGCCATCCTCTTCAACGAATTTGCCAATCAAATGAACAGCGATTTCTGTATCTGTCTGTCCCTTAAAGTCATGACCTGCTAGGTATTCTTCCTTCATTTGTAGGTAGTTTTCAATCACTCCATTGTGAACCAAGACAAAACGCCCTGTTTGAGATGTATGTGGATGAGCATTGTCAACGGTTGGTTTTCCGTGAGTCGCCCAGCGAGTGTGTCCAATACCAGTTGTACCAGCAATATCAATACCGATTTTTGCACGGAGGTCAGCAATACGGCCCACTGACTTGACCAAGCTTCCTTTTTGTCCTGTTGTTACAAAAATTCCGGCTGAATCATAGCCACGGTATTCCAACTTTTCAAGACCCTGCATCAAGATATCTGTTGCATTACGACTGCCAACAACACCAACGATTCCACACATGTTCATTTCACCCTCTACATTTTTGTAGAGTTCCTTCATATTTAAATTGGTATAGTTTAATTTTTTATCAAAAAACTAACAAAAATAGTATATATCAACTGTTTTTAAATGTCAAATAAAAAATTGGTATAGCCTTCTTTTGCACAAACCAAAATCTTCAGCACCAAGCTCCTGATGCTTAAAAGAAAGATCGAAATTAGGGGATTTTAGGGAACCTAGTTCTCACAAGTTCGAACTGCATCAATACCCCTAAGCTCTGCTACGCCCTTCGGGCTTGCAATCGCTAAGGATTTCAAGGTACGCTGTTCTCACTCTTTCGAACTGCATCAATGCCCCTAAGCTCTGCTGCGCCCATTGGGCTTGCAATCGCTAAGGATTTCAAGGTACGCTGTTCTCACTCTTTCGAACTGCATCAATGCCCCTAAGCTCTGCTATGCCCTGCGGGCTTGCAATCGCTAAGGGGCATAGAAAAACCAGCTCTATTGAGCCAGTCCGTTATCGATAAAGCCAAATTGGCTAAAAGGTTTCAAGCGAAAGGTCAGAGGGCCAATAATTTGTTTCTTAGTAATCAAACCAAATTGACGACTGTCTCGCAAGTCTGTACGCTTGTCATTTAAAATCAGATAAGAATCCTTTGCTACAGTCGAATACTTACCCTTTGTCAAAGTTTCGATGGTCATATCTTCGGTATAGTATTCTGACTGACCGTGGATCTTCAAATAATTCTCTGGAACAATTTCATTATTGCGGTAAAGGACATCGTAAAGATATGTCACACTATCACCTTCCATCGCAATGACACGACCGACATATTCTTTCTTATCTACTGTGTAGAGAACAAAATCACCATACTGTATTTCCTTGTTGCGGTCAGCGATAATGACATCTTTTTCCGCCAAATATTGGTTGGCCATTTGTTCATTGATGGTAACTGGCTCATATACCCAAACCCGAAGGGCTACTAAGGCCAAAACAGTAAGCACAATCAATCCAATAATTCCATATAAATCTCTTTTTACCATAATTTCTCCAATCTCTTCCATATTAGTATATCATATTTCATGAGAAAATGGACAGGTCTTATTCTCTCAAGGCTGAAAAGATAGCTTTCGCAATCACTCGGTTGCCAAGTGGGGTCAGATGTAAGCCATCGCTGTAGTATTCTGGATGACCTTCTGTGACGGGATAGAGATTGATAAAGTGAACACCCAATTCAGCGGCTACATCCTCTACAATCTGCTGAATCTCATCGCGGATGACTTCATTATTCAGGCCGAAGCGACTGGTGGGTACATAGGGCGGTGCCACAATAAAGACATCTGGCTGACTGGGGAGCTTGATATAACACTTGACAAAATCCCGGTATTCCTTGATAAACTGCTCCTTGTTCCAGTAGGCTGCCCGACTATCATTGCTGCCAATCATGATGATAACAATATCCGCATCGCTTTCCAGTGATTGTTGGGCATTTTTTTCTTTCAGATAAGGGTAGTCTGAAGTAGATAACAAGGACCGACCACTCAGCCCATAATTAGCTACCTGATAATGCGGGCCCAATAATTCTAATAAAATACTAGGATAAGCATCCTGTTGGCGATTTTCCAATCCATAACCGTAGGTCAGACTGTCTCCTACTGCCGCAATTTTTATCACTCCTTGTCCCAGAATTAAGACCGAAGGATTCATCACATCTTCCATATTTCACTCCCGCTATATTCAATAGTCCTATTTTATCATCTTGCAGCAAATATGGAAACTAGGTGATTTGTGATATACTAGCACTATGAAAAAAGAAATCATCATTATCGGAGGGGGCATTGTCGGCTCTACTGCCGCATTTTATCTTTCAAGGTACGCTGAATGCAATATTACTTTGATTGACAGTGGTCAGGGCAATGCAACACGGGCTGCTGCCGGTATCATCTGTCCCTGGCTTTCCCAAAGGCGCAATAAGGACTGGTATCGCTTGACAGCGCAAGGTGCCAATTTCTACTTACAGTTAATGGAGGATTTGAAACAGGCGGGTGTTGATGAACTTCCCTACCGCCAAACAGGTACCTTAGTCTTTAAAAATCAGCCACATCTACTGGAAAAACTCTATCGTTTAGCGCTTGAGAGAAGGCGGGAAGCAAAGATGATTGGCGAGCTGACCATCTATGAAAAAAACAACCTCGGACAGCTGATTCCCGAACTTGAAACAGATCAAGGAGCTGTCCTGACTAGCGGCGGCGGTCGGTTAGACGGTGCAGCTCTATTGGATATTTTGCAGAAGCTATTCGTCCAAAAAGGGGGAACAATCATCCATGGGCATGCCAGCTTGGGCAAGCACCAAACTATCCAAGTCAATGAGCAAGAACTGACCTATGATCAGCTGATTTTAGCCTCTGGTGCCTGGCTGCCACAAATCTTAGAACCCCTAGGTTACAAGGTGGATATCAAACCTCAAAAGGGACAGCTATTAGAAGTAGAAACTGATTTTTCAAGTGACAAGTGGCCAGGCTGCATGCTACATGGAGAAATAGATATCCTCCCCTTTGACCAAGGAAGGCTAGCTATTGGAGCTAGTCATGAAAACGATAAGGGTTATGATTTGACAGTGGATAGTCAGCTGATAGAAGAGATGAAGGAAACGGCCATTCAATTTATCCCTGCCCTAAAGAACTATCCTATCTCAAAAACCCGAGTCGGAACTCGGGCCTATACTTCTGACTTTTTACCCTTCTATGGCAACTTAAACGATCAACCTTCTACTTGGGTCGCTAGTGGCCTCGGTTCATCTGGCTTGACCTCAGGTCCCTTTATCGGTTGGCAAATTGCTAGAGAAATCCTCGAATTGGAGAATTTTTTCGACAGAAGACCATTCTCACCAGATAGGTACATCAAAAAATAAAGAACAGTCCGAAAACTGTTCTTTTTGATTTATTACAATACTGTGCGGACACGCATTGTGTTGGTTGAACCAGATACACCTACTGGTACACCTGCTACGATAACGATGTTGTCACCTGACTCAACAAGTCCTTGCTCGAGAGCAACTTTTTCAGCCAATTCAAACATGTCGTCAGTTGAGTTTGGTTTATCAGTCACAACTGGCATAACACCCCAAGTAATCATGAGTGATTTTTGAACTTTCTCAGTGAAAGTAATGGCCAAGATGTCTGCATCTGGACGGTATTTAGAGATTTGACGTGCTGAGAATCCAGTCTCAGTTACTGTTACAACCAACTTAATATCCATTGAGTTGGTTGCATCCTTCACTGCTGACGCGATAACTTCTGTCTTAGAAGTACGGTCAAAGTGTGAAGAATTCAATCGTCCATATTCTTTCAAGAGTGTTTGAGCATTCTTATCAATCGTTGCCATAGCACGAACAGATTCAACTGGGTATTTACCATTTGCTGACTCACCTGAAAGCATTGTTGCGTCTGTACCATCGATAACCGCATTGAAGACGTCAGATACTTCTGAACGAGTCGCACGTGGTTTTTCAGTCATGGTTTCCAACATGTTTGTTGCTGTGATAACAGCTTTACCAGCTGCATTGACCTTCGTGATGATCATTTTTTGGTATACTGGAACCATTTCGAACGGTACCTCGATACCCATGTCACCACGGGCAATCATGATACCATCGGAAGCAGCGATGATTTCATCAATATTGTCGATACCTTGTTGGTTTTCAATCTTGGAGAAGAGTTGGACATGTTCATTGCCAGTTTCTTTCAAGATGTTGCGAACTTCTTCTACATCCTTAGCGGTACGTACAAATGAGATAGCGATAAAGTTCAGACCTTGTTCCAAACCAAAGCGGATATCAGCATTATCACGTTCAGCCAAAGCTGGGAAAGGAATCTTGGTGTAAGGGATGTTCACACCTTTTTGTTTTGCAATGATACCATCATTTTCGACAACAACAATAAATTCACGTTTGTCAATATCTTTATCAATGATACGAAGACCTAGTTTACCATCATCAATGAGTACTTGCTTACCAACTGAAACATCATCAAAGACATCCAAAGCACCAGCAACATTTAATGCAATCAACTCACGTGTTGATTTCAAACCTTGTTTTGTAGCAACGCGAATCACTTCACCAGTCTTGTATGAGTATTCTTTGGCATCGTCTGCAAATAATTCAGTACGGATTTCAGGTCCTTTAGTATCCAAGAGGAAACCAACTTTTTGACCCGCAATTTCTTCAGCACGACGAACCGTTGCCATGCGCTCTCCTTGCTCGGCATGGTCTCCATGTGAGAAGTTGAAACGGAAGACATTTGCGCCCTCAGAAATCAATTGGGCGATTTTTTCTGCTGATGCTTCTACATCCAGTTTCTCACCCCAGTAGCCATCATCACCGAATTTTTTTCCGCCACGGATTTCTACTGCAGGACCAAGGGTTGCAACGATTTTAACACGTTTAAACATTTTAAAAATACTCCTAAATTTTAAATTTTATTATGATATGAGAGACTTAGCGACGCAATTCGCGACTAAGTTGAGCCAATTCGATCTGAGCCTTATGAGGGGTGTTAACCTTAATTTTGCCATCTTCAGTCAGGCTAAACAAGGCGTTTTCCTCAGCTGTTCCCATGATTGGGTAAGCAACCAGCTCTTCGTGTTTAATACCAACTGCCAGACCACCCTTGCCTTCTTTCAGAAGCGCTACTGCTTTTGCTCCCATCCATGATGCAAGAACACGGTCACGAGCTGTCGGACGTCCGCCACGAAGAATGTGACCAAGGTTAGTTGCACGGAGATCGCTAGTATCGCCAGCTTCTTTCATCATGGCAACAAAGTTTTCTGCATTGGTTACGCCCTCAGCCAAGACGATGATGGCATGACTTTTACCACGATTTTCATAACCGTCCATGTTGCGTCTTACGACTTCCTTGATATCAAAGTCTTCTTCTGGAATGATGACTTGGTCGGCACCCGTTGCAAGACCAGCCCAAACAGCAATATCACCGGCATGACGTCCCATCACTTCCACAACGAATGTACGTTTGTGGCTGTATGAAGTATCACTGATTTTATCGATAGCTTCGATGGCTGTATTGACAGCTGTGTCAAAACCAATGGTAAAGTCTGTACCAACAATGTCGTTGTCAATTGTACCAGGTACACCAACAGCTGGGAATCCATGTTCTGTCAAGCGCATTGCTCCGTGGTATGATCCGTCACCACCGATAACCACAACACCTTCAATACCATGTTTTTTTAATTGCTCAATCCCTTTCAACTGACCTTCTAATTGGGCAAATTCTGGGTAACGAGCTGAACGCAAGAAGGTTCCACCCTGTGACATGATGTTGGTCACATCTTTGGTTTCAAATTTGAAAATGTCACCTTCCACCATGCCGGCATAGCCACGATTGATACCATAGACTTCCATGCCTTCATAAATGGCTTTACGAACAACTGCACGAACAGCAGCGTTCATTCCAGGGGCATCACCACCACTGGTCAAGACAGCAATACGTTTCATTCGTATTTTACTCCTTTGTTTTCATTTTAACTGTACCATTATACCACATTAAACAGCAACTTGCTTATGTTTTATGTGTTTTTTATCGAAAAACCGTTTTCAAAGAAATTCCTGCTAATTTCTCCTGCATCTCCACTGATTTTTGGACAAAGATTCGTTGAGCCTGAATGGTCTGATTGCTGTCCTGATAATGGAGAACAACTGGAATATTTCCAGGATAGTTTTTTAAGATAGCAGCCAATTCTTCATCATGTTGCTGATTCTCTAGTAAAATCCAAAATCTCTCCAGATTCGGACTTTCCATATTTTCCAAGAGGAGCTGCAAATGCCCATCCCGTTCCTGAACGCGGCCAGATAGGTAAGCAATAAAACCTTCTTTCAATTCAGAAGCGTACCGTCGATAGACTTCTGGAAAGAGAGTGACATCTAATTTCTTTTTAGTATCTGTGACCTGAAGAAAGGCCATCTGTTCTCCTGTTTTCTTAGTGCGGATGGTTCGAATGGACTGAATTTGCACTAAAACAGTAGCTTTTTGTCCTTCTACTAAATCAGCTAAGTCCACATAATCCTGTCTGGCTTCCCTACTGATTTTCAGCAAAGGATGAGGACTGATCCCCACTCCGATAATGGATTGCTCCAAGTCATATTTTTCACTATCACTATAATCCTCCGCCTCTGTCCAGCTGTACTCTTCCTCCGCAAAGAAGGAACCAAAGGCTTCTGCAAAGACAAAAAGATTGTCTAGATTATGAATGATTTTTCGCCGATTTTTCTCAAAAATATCAAAAAGTCCGAGTTGGATAAGAGGAGTTAATAGCTCCACTTTTTTATATTGAGGGGGGAGCCTCAGGATAAAGTCTTCCACACTCTTAAAGGGCCGCTCCTCCACAATCCAGAAGGCAAAGTCTCTTGGAAAACCTTTGATATTCTTAAGTCCCATGTAAATCTGCCTTTTATCAAAGCGATCATGATAGGGAATATTGTTGATGCTGAGCTTGGCTGCCTGAAAATCAAATTGCAGGGCATCTGTGATATAATCACTGCTCGAATAATTGAGCATAATGTCAAAAAAGACATCAGGGTAATGGGTTTTAAAGTAGGCTAGTTGAAAGGCAAGGGCTGAATAGGCATAGGCATGGCTGCGATTGAAACCATAGCCTGCAAACTTGGCCATCATGGCAAAGATGTCCTTGGCCTTGTCCACCGCATGCCCCCGCTCCTGTGCTCCTTGGAGGAATTCTGCTTCCATCTCCTGCATTTGCTGGGCATCCTTTTTGGACATGGCCCGTCTCAGCAAGTCGGCCTTGCCAAGATTAAAGCCTGCATAACGTTGAGCTATCTGCATGACCTGTTCCTGGTAAAGCATAATGCCATAGGTTGGCCTTAGGATGTCGGCAATGGAATCATCCAGCAGGTCAATTCGTTCCTGACCATGCTTGCGCTTGACGAAATTATCCGAATAATCGCTGGCGCCAGGCCGGTTGAGACTGGTGGTCGCAACCAAGTCTTCAAAACGATTTGGTTTGACCCGCTTCAAGAGATTGATGGCGCCAGGCTGTTCAAATTGGAAAATGCCCTTGGTTTGACCTGCAGCAAAGAGTTCCAAGGTCTCTTTATCTTCCAAATCAATTTCTTCAATCACCAGCTCAATCCCATGTTTTTCTGCCAGAGCCTCTTTCATCTTTTGGGCAAAGGTCAGATTGCGCAGACCCAGGAAGTCCATCTTGAGCAGCCCATTGGCCTCAACGGCATGTGCATCGTACTGAGTAATCAACATGTCCTCCCCCTGCTTGAGCGGGATGACGTCCGTCAGATCATTGTCGCTCATCACTACGCCAGCGGCATGGATGGAGGTCTGCCTTGGTTGGCCTTCGATGGCCTTGGCCAGAGTGAAGGCTTTCTGATACTCGGCCTTGCTGTTGATAATCTGGCGGAGGGAGGCATTTCTTTCATAGGCCGAGGCCAAACTATCGCGGAAGGAAATCTTTTTTGTGATGTTGGTCAGCTCGTACTCAGGGGTTCCAAATCGTTTAAAAACGTCCCGGATGGCCTGTCTGGCACCAAATGTTGAGTAGGTGACAATCTGGGCAGCGTGCATACTGCCATAGCGTTTTTGCACATAGCGTAAAAAGTCTCCCCGATAGATATCTGGGATATCAATGTCAATATCGGGCATGCTGAAACGTTCTTGGTTTAAAAAGCGCTCAAAGAGGAGGTCGTGCTTGACGGGATCAATCCCTGTAATGTCCAAGGCATAAGCTACCAGACTTCCGACAGCTGATCCCCGTCCCATACCCATATAGTAGCCCTGGCTGCGGCCAAAGCGCAGCAAGTCCCAGACGATGAGGAAATAATCATCAAAGCCCATCTGGTGGATAATGGACAGTTCCTTGTCCAGCCTCTCTTGGTAGACTTGGGCCAGTAGGCCTCTGTGCTCTAGTCCCGCAACAGCTCTTTCCCTTAGCTCTTCTACTGCTGGACGTTCCCGATTAAAGCGGGGCAGCTTCAAGTCCCGGTCCAGTTCGTAGTGGATTTTGGCTACCAGTTCCTCCAGATTTTTAAGGGCTTGAGAATGGTTTCTCTCAAAAAGGGCCGCTGCTTCTTCTGGCCCTAACAAGGCCTGGTGGGCAGGAATGTCTCCCGTTTGGTTCAGGGATTGATTGTCTCGAATAGCATGGAGAACCTGGATAGTTTCCAGATCAGCTTCCTGAAAATAGCGAACGGTGTAAAGTGGCAAAATTGGTTTACCAAATTTTTGAGCGGGGGTATCTGGACGGACACCGATATAGTAGTCCACTCCCAAATCCCCAACAACTTCAATTTCTTCAACTGGAACAATGATAGCAACATCTGTCAGATACTGGCGGATGGCCTCAAAGTCCTTCTCCCCCATCATCCTGGCGGTTGAAATTTTTAAAAGGTGCTGATAGCCTTTGCTATTGAGGGCCAAAACCTGAATGGTAACAGGATTTCCTTGGATCTCAAAATCCAGTTCGCAACCGATTAAGGGGCGGATCTCTGCTCTATAACAAAATTCCATAAAAGAATAGGCTGCATAGAGATTGTTATGATCCATGATACCCAAATAAGCATAGCCTAATTCTTTCCCACGCGCCACATATTTGTCGATCGTCAGGGTGCTGTCCATGAAGGTATAGACAGTCTTGGTATCCAGTTGTGCCAGCATGGCAGCTCCTCTCTTTTTCCTTGAAAATGGTTTCTTTCTCTATTATACAAAAAAAAGAGTTAAAATACTTGCATTATTCTTTAAAATAATGTATTATCAAGTTAATACAAAGATACAGTTTCCAGAGTATGGCAGCAGCTATTTCCAGAAATTGTCTAGAAAGGAAGCAAAATGGCTTGGAAATTTGATAACAATATTCCCATCTATATACAAATCAGTAATATTATCAAGTTACAGATTGTCACCAAACAACTCAAGTCGGGTGACAAGTTGCCTACGGTCCGTGATTTGGCTGAAACAGCTGGTGTCAATCCCAATACTGTCCAACGGGCCCTCTCCGACTTGGAAACAGAAGGCTTTGTTTATTCTGTCCGGACAACTGGACGCTTTGTAACAGATAATGTAGACCTTATTCAGCGAACAAGGGTTGAACTAGCCCAAAACGAACTTGAAACCTTTGTGTCCAATATGCTGAATCTCGGATTTGAAGAATCAGAGTTGGTTGCACAACTAGAAGGTTTTCTGAAAGGAGATTCTTATGGACATGCCGTCTAATCTTGTAGAAATCCAACAAGTATCAAAATCATACGGTAGCCTGGTAGCCCTTAACAACATTAATTTGAGACTAGGTACTGGTAAGATTATCGGTTTGCTCGGACCAAATGGCTCCGGTAAAACCACCCTTATCAAATTATTGAACGGTCTGCTTCAGCCTGATTATGGACAGATCCTTATCAAAGGGCATACTCCTTCTCCTGTGACCAAGTCTATCGTCTCCTATCTACCAGATACAACTTATTTAGATGAAAATATGAAGGTCAGTCAAGCCATTGAGTTTTTCAAGGATTTTTATGCTGATTTTGACCAGAATCGTGCTATCCACCTTTTAGAGGATTTGCATATTGATCCCAATAGTCGGATGCGGCACCTATCAAAGGGGAATAAAGAAAAGGTTCAGTTGATTTTGGTCATGAGTCGTCAGGCCCAGCTTTATATCCTAGATGAGCCTATCGGAGGGGTCGATCCTGCAGCTAGGGATTATATCCTTCGCACCATCATCAACAACTATTCTCCAACAGCTTCTGTCATCCTCTCTACCCATCTCATTTCGGATGTCGAGCAAGTCTTGGATGAAGTCATTTTCCTTCAAAATGGTAGTGTGGTCCGGCAAGGAAATGTAGATGACCTTCGCGTCGAGAGCGGCTTATCCATTGACGAGCTCTTCCGTAACGACTTCAGAGCCTAGTCTAAAGAAGGAGATAGAATATGTTTGGAAAATTATTAAAATACGAGTTTAAATCACTTGGAAAGTGGTACTTAAGTCTCTATGCCATCATAGGACTATTGTCTTTGGTCATTGGTTTCTGGGTTCGTACCATCACTTACCGCGCAGAGCATAACAGCCGATTCGTTGAACATGGACCGGCAACCGCTGAAGCTTGGCTTTTGGGTATCACCGTTTTTGCCTTTGCCATCATCATCATTGGTATCTTAATCTCGACCTTCTGCCTCGTCGTCAGCCGCTTTTATAAAAATATCTATGGTAGACAAGGCTACCTCACTATGACGTTGCCTGTCAATAGCCACCAGTTGATATTGAGTAAGTTGAGCGCAGCACTAATCTGGTACTTTATTGCAACCTTAGTTATTCTTTTGAGTGGCTTCATCATCGCAGGAATTACACTCTCACAACAAATCCCGAGTATGTCTTTCTTGCTGAATCAGGCATCTAATCAGATAAACTTTCTGATGGGGCAACATTTTGTTGTTCTTGCGCTCTCCCTTATCAGTATTTTAATTGATACTGTTATGGGCATTCTCTTGAGCTACTTCTCCATCTCTCTAGCACAATTATATAGAGATCATCGTATACTCTTGGACGTTGCCTTTTATGTAGGGCTATACTTTGCAGTCAGTGTTTTCCAATTTTTCACTAACTTTGCTGCCGTCAATAACTCTATAAATGCTGAGATATCATTAATTCCTAACCCCATTCTCATGGCTACCAATCTCTTATTGACCATTGGCTTCTACTTTGGAACCCACTATATCATGACCAAAAAACTTAATCTTCAGTAGTTTGGTGGCCAAATGGCCACCTTTTTACAAAGAAAAAAAGCATTGTTACCAATGCTCAATTTTAAACGGAAGACATGGGATTCGAACCCACGCACGCTTTTACACGCCTACCGCGTTTCCAACACGGCCTCTTAAGCCTCTTGAGTAATCTTCC
>ERZ1032780.36-NODE-36-length-12563-cov-5.398385_pt1 | contig 12563 bp, 4 predicted proteins | sample MGYA00519027_ERZ1032780 | MGnify/ENA primary metagenome ERZ1032780 (study PRJEB33719, sample SAMN04262574) | wastewater metagenome | biome: sewage system; feature: wastewater treatment plant influent; material: sewage | place: Peru: Lima | collected 2012-11-27 ...
CGCCTTCGAAGCAATGTCAACGGACGAATGCAATGCCTGGTAAATGTTCTCGGCCTTGGCATGGCCGATGCCTTTGACCTGTTCGAAATCCTCCACGCTCGCCTCACGCATGGCGCGTACGGAGCCGAAATGGTTGAGAAGCCGTTTCTGATAGGCTTCGCCGATGCCGGGAATGTCGTCCAAAGCGGAACGCAAAGCTCCTTTGCGTCTGGTCTGACGATGGTAGGTGATGGCGAAACGATGCGATTCGTCACGCACCCGCTGCAGCAGATACATGCCTTCGGATTGTCGCTTGAGGATGATCGGATAGTCGTCATCCGGCACCCAAACCTCCTCAAGACGCTTCGCCAATCCGCAGACGGCCACATCGTCCACGCCGCAGTCGGCAAGCGCCTTGGCCGCCGCCATCACCTGCGGTTTGCCGCCATCGACCACGACCAGATTCGGCTTATAGGCGAAATGGCGACGGTTGGTGTTCTGCTGCACGGCATCCGTTTCAGGACCATTCGTGCCATCCGACCTATCATTTTGCGTGGCCATCCGACGCTCGTTGTCCATGCTTTCCCCGGAATCGCCGGCGATGTTGCCATGGCGGAAACGACGGGTCAACGTCTCATACAATGCGCTCAAATCATCCAACGCGCCCTGCCCGTCCGCACCTCGGATGGCGAAACGGCGGTACTCCGACTTTTTCGCGATCGCGTCTTCGAACACCACCATGGACGCTACCTGGAATGCGCCGCCGACTGTGTTGGAAATGTCGTAGCATTCAATGCGCAACGGCGCCTGTTCAAGCCCAAGAGCCTTCGCCACATCGTTCATCGCATCGGAACGTGCGCCCATATCGCTGATACGGCTCATCTTGCTGCGTGCCAACGCCTGCTTGGCATTGTCGTTGGCACGGTCCATAAGCTGTTTCTTGTCGCCTCTGCTGGCTACACGGATGGTGACGGCCGCTCCACGCAATCCGCTTAGCCATTGCTCAAGCCCTGCGCTGCGCGACGGTTCGATTGGAACGATCACCTCACGGGGAACAGGCGCGATTGGAGCCAGCAGGTCGGCACGTCCCGTCTGCTCCTGACGTTCGTTGCGTTCCTTCGTGGCCTGCGCACGGGCGATAGCATCCGTTGCGGTCACGGTCTGTGTCGAACCGATCGCATTGCGCTGCTCGGTCACGACGGTCGAATCGGAGACGGCCGCGCTCTCCCCCGTGGTTTCCGAATATACCTGAGTGATCAGATCGGCGATCAACTCCGCGTCGCTCACATCTTCGACTCGCTCCACACTCCAGTTACGTTCGCCGCGAATTGATCCGGACCGCACGAAGAACGCGTGCACGCTGGCTTCAAGCTCGTCGGACGCGATGCCGAACACGTCGGCGTCGACATCCGAATCGAACACGACGGCGTTCTGCTGGACCACGGTCCCGAGCATTTGGATCTGATCGCGCAGCCGGGCCGCCTTCTCGAATTCCAGTTCGGCGCTCGCCTGCTGCATGTCGCGGGTCAGTTGGGCGATATACGATTTGCCGATTCGGCCGGTCATCACGCCGACAAGCTGCTCGCACATCCTGCGATGCTCGTCAGCGCCGATACGGTTCACGCATGGAGCGGAGCATTTGCCGATCGATGCCAACAGGCATGGACGGCCCGTCAACTGCGCCTTGTGGAACACGTTCTTCGAGCATGTGCGCACGGGAAACGTCTTCAGCAACGCGTCGAGGCTGTGCCGAAGATCCCATACCTTGGCGTACGGGCCGAAATATCTGGTATCGCGACGTTTGCGGCTGCGAGTCACCCATACGCGTGGGATGCGTTCGCCTGATGAGATGGCCAGATACGGGTAGGTCTTGTCATCGCGGAACACCACGTTGAATCGTGGGTCGAACTCCTTGATCCACGTGTATTCGAGTGTGAGCGACTCCAGTTCCGTACCCACTACCGTCCATTCGAGGCTGCGAGCCGTCAACACCATGGTCTGGGTGCGTGGATGCAGCTGGTAGAGCGGCTGGAAGTAGTTCGTCAGCCGGTTGCGCAGGTTCTTGGCCTTGCCAACGTAGATGACGCGCCCCTCGCCGTCACGCCACTTGTATACGCCCGGCTGCGCGGGAATGTCGGAGGTTTTCGGACGGAACAGGTCGCGAGTATCCCCCAACAGGGGCGCGCCGTTCTTGTTCACTCCCCTGCCGTCGGATTGGGTGCCGGCGTCCGATACTGCGGTTTCCCGTAACGCATCCGCCGTTTTGCGCCACACGTCCGGACTGTGTCGTTCGAAATCAGTCACAGCATATCCCTAAGGAACTTGCCCGTCCACGACTGTTCGCATTGCGCGACCTGCTCCGGCGTGCCTTCGGTGACGATGGTGCCGCCGCCGTCACCGCCTTCCGGCCCCAGATCGATGATCCAATCCGCGGATTTGACCACGTCGAGATTGTGCTCGATGACAATGACGGTGTTGCCCTTGTCCACCAATCCCTGCAATACGAGCAGCAGTTTGCGCACGTCCTCGAAATGCAGGCCGGTGGTCGGCTCGTCGAGGATGTACACGGTTTTGCCGGTGGAACGCCGTTGGAGTTCCGTCGCGAGTTTCACGCGCTGCGATTCGCCGCCGGACAGCGTCGGCGCCGGCTGGCCGAGCCGGATATAGCCGAGACCGACCTGCACCAGGGTGTCCAGGTAACGCGAGATGGACGGGTACGCCTTGAAGAACTGCGCGGCCTCCTCGATGGGCATGTTCAGCACGTCGGCGACCGATTTGCCGTTGTACTTCACTTCGAGAGTCTCGCGGTTGTAGCGCTGGCCGTGGCATTCCTCGCAGTCCACGTACACGTCCGGCAGGAAGTTCATTTCGATTTTCAACGTGCCGTCGCCGTGGCATGCCTCGCAGCGGCCTCCCTTGACGTTGAACGAGAACCGTCCGGGACCATAGCCGCGCACCTGCGCTTCGGGCGTCTTGGCGAACAGCGTGCGGATTTTGTCCCATACTCCCGTATAGGTGGCGGGATTGGAACGCGGAGTGCGGCCGATCCGATTCTTGTCGACGTGGATCACCTTGACGCACTGGTCCACGCCTTCCACGCGCGTGTGCTTGCCGGGCACGATGCGCGCGCCGTTCAGCTTGTCCGCAAGCACCGGATAAAGGATCTGGTTGACCAGCGTGGATTTGCCGGAACCGGACACGCCCGTCACGCAGGTGAACACGCCCAGCGGGAAATTGACGTTCAGGTTCTTGAGGTTGTTCTCGCGGGCTCCGACCACGCGCAGCTGCTTGGTCTTTTGCGTCTTGCGGCGTGCGGCGGGCACTTCGATCTTCCGTCGGCCGGCGTTGTAGTCGCCGGTGATGGAGCGTGGCGCTTCGGTGATTTTTCTGGCGGGGCCGGAATACACGACCTCGCCGCCATGTTCGCCGGCGCCCGGACCGATGTCGATGACCCAGTCCGCGTTTCTGATGGTCTCCTCGTCATGTTCGACGACGATCAGCGTGTTGCCGAGGTCGCGCAAATGATGCAATGTGCCGATCAGCCGTTCGTTGTCACGCTGATGCAGGCCGATGGATGGTTCGTCCAGCACATACATGACGCCCACCAGGCCGGAGCCGATCTGGGTGGCCAGTCGGATGCGCTGCGCCTCGCCGCCCGACAGGGTCTTCGCCGCACGCGACAACGTCAGATAGTTCAGGCCGACATCGTTGAGGAAGCCGAGTCGTGCGCGAATCTCCTTGACGACTTCGCCGGCTATCTGCGCGGCCGAGCCTTCGAGTTCTAGGCCGTTGATCCATGCGAGGCTCCGTTCGGCGGACATGTCGCACACGTCCGCGATGGACTCGTCGCCCACGGTGACGGCAAGCACTTCCGGACGCAGACGCCGCCCATGGCACGCCTGGCATGGCACCTCGCGCATGTACGACTCGTAATACTGCTTCATCTGGTCGGAATCGGTTTCGTCATGCCGGCGCATCAACGTGCGCACCACGCCTTCGAAACCGGTGGAATACTCGCGCATGCGACCCCAACGGTTGCGGTACGAGACCTGCACCTTGAAATCGCGGCCATACATGATGGCGTCGCGCGCGTCCTTGGGCAGATCCTTCCAAGGCGTGTCCAGGTCGAAGCCCATCTCATCGCCGAGTCCCTCAAGCACATGGCGGTAGTATTCGCCGGTGCCTTTGGTCATGCCCCACGGTTCGATGGCGTTCTCGTTCAGCGTCTTGTCCGGATCGGGAATGACCAGTTCGGGATCGATCTCCAGCTTGTATCCGATACCCGTGCATTCAGGGCAGGCGCCATACGGCGCGTTGAAGGAGAAGGTGCGCGGTTCGATCTCGTCGAGTTCCAGCTGATGGCCGTTCGGGCAGGCGCGTTTCTCGGAGAACGGCTTGCGGCGGTCCGGATCCTTCTCGTCCAAATCGACGAAATCGGCGACGGCCACGCCTTTGGAAAGCTTCAACGCCGTTTCGATGGAATCGGTCAGACGCTGGCGGATACCGTCCTTGACCACCAGACGATCCACCACCACTTCGATGGTGTGCTTCTTCTGCTTGGCGAGCTTGATGTCATCGGACAATTGCCGCATCTCACCGTCGATCAGCGCACGCGCGTAACCATCGCCACGCAGCAGTTCGAGCAGATCCTCGAATTCGCCCTTGCGGCCGCGCACGACCGGCGCGAGAATCTGGAAACGCGTGCGTTCCGGATACTTCAGCAACGTGTCCACCATCTGCTGCGGTGTTTGCGCGCTTACCAGGGCGCCGCATTCCGGACAATGCGGAATGCCGGTGCGGGCGAACAGCAGTCGCAGATAATCATAGATCTCGGTGATTGTGCCGACCGTCGAACGCGGATTGCGGTTCGTGGTCTTCTGGTCGATCGAAACCGCGGGGCTCAGCCCCTCGATGAAGTCGACGTCCGGCTTGTCCATCTGCCCCAGAAACTGGCGCGCGTACGCCGACAGCGATTCGACATACCTGCGCTGGCCCTCGGCGAACAGCGTATCGAACGCCAACGAGGATTTGCCCGAACCCGACAGGCCGGTGAACACCACCATGCGGTTGCGAGGAAACTCCAAGTCCACGTTCTTGAGATTGTGCTCGCGAGCGCCTTGGATGGTGATTTTGAGGTCGTTGGGTAGGTGGGTGAGGTCTGCTATGAGTGAGTCGCCTGTTGTTTTCATGGGGGCTTTTTTGATTTCGCGTGTGAGGAATGCGTCGCTGGTGAGTACGCGTTCGACCACGACTTCGTTGTGTGTCGTGTTGTTGCGTTTGGTTGTCATGGTGTTCTTCCGCTTGGTGTTGCCTGTTCTGTTGTATAGGATAGCGTATTTTTGTTGTGGTTTCGATCAGGTGTTCTATTTGGTGTTGTTGTTTGGTATGTCGTTGCCGGGTATGTCGATTGGCCAGTGGTGTTGGTCGTGCAGGATGGTTGTGGCGTCGCGTATGGGGATGCGTTCCTGTTCGATGCGTAGGTATTGGATGTCTGTTCCTGTGCAGAGTGTTTCGTAGAGTTTGCGTTCTTCGGTGGTGAATCCGGGTGTGGGTTGTGGGGTTTGTGTGGTGAGGGGTTTGTTTTTGGCGTCGAGTTGGGTGCCGTATTGTTCGTATGTCCGGTATGCGGTGGTGTCCATCAGTATGGATGTGCATGGGATGCCGGTGGCGCGTAGTTTGGAGAGGATGTCGAGTCCGTTGGCGTCCATGTCGCCCCAGTAGATGATGTTGGGGATGGTGGTGAGCCATGGCAGGAGTGTTGTGATGTGTGATGTTGCGGCGTATCCGTTGCCGAGGATGCAGATGGCGTGTTCGACGGTGGGCATGGCCTGGTAGGTGTCTTTGTTTTCGATGATGATGGCGTGTTCGATGTCGGTTGGGTGGTTGCGGACCCATGGTTGGGTGACGATGAGGTCGGGTTGGTCGTGGTGTTCGGCGTCCATGAGGCGTAGTCGGAGTTCGTTCGGGCGTTCCTGGAAGGTGAGATTGTCTTGTCCGGTGAGCTGGCATATCGCTTTGCGGCGTTGGGAGTTGGGTGTGCCGAGCCATTTGGCGCTGAATCCTGGGATGGGCGCCATGCGTGGGGTCATGGTGTGGCAGTCGTGGTTTGCGAAGTAGTGGGCGGCTTGGATGACGAGGTGGAAGTCGGTGTCGTCGTGGTCTTTGAGGGTTTTGGCGACGTTCATGGCGTTCGCTGGTTCGAGGCCGAATTCTTTGGCGAGCGCGCTCATGCGGTCGTGTTCGCGTAGGTAGCGTTCGCGGGTTTGTTTGGTGGCGATGCGGAGGGCGGTGTCGAGGTCGGGTATGGTCACGGAGTCGATGAGCGGGCTTTTTTGTTGAATGAGTCCGCTGGAGACGATTTTGGTTTTCTCGCTGGTTTCGCAGTGGTGTTGCCGCGCCCAGTCGCGGATGGTTTCGTTTTGGGCGCGGATTTGGTTGTAGCGCTGCTCCAGTTCGGCTTGTTTGGGCAGTCGGATGGTTTTGCGCAGCGGCCAGGATTCGTCGGTGTCGTACATGTGCCTGGTGAGGTGGGCGTCGACGTATTCGTCGAGTTTCCGGCGGATGTCCGTTTCGCCTGTGGTGTTTCTGGCCGCTGCCATATTATGCCTCCGTCGCGGGTTGCGTCTGCTCGACGGTGGCGTCTTGTGTTTCGGCTTGCGTTGCCGGCTCGCGGTCGAGCTCCTGCAGGTACGAGTTGCCGGTTGCGGGATCCTTGTATGCCACGTACGCCTTGTCTGCGATGCTGAGGATTTCGGCGGTTTTGCTTTCCGGCGCGGATACGATGATCTGGAAGCCGAGGCGCGGCAGCACGGTCAGGGCGCGTTTCGTGTAGCGTCCGTCGGCTTTGATGAGGGCTTCGTCCAGGAACAGCGTGGTGTAGGTGGGCTTGCCGGTCAGGTCGCCGCCGAGCAGGTAGATCAGGGCCGCGCCGTAGACGAACGAGGTGAGTTCCTGCAACGCGCCGCCGGACTTGCCGCCGGTGGAGCTGATGCGTTCGTCGGGCAGATCGTTATGGTGCACGATCGCGTAGAACGAGCTGCGCACGCGTGGATCGAGGTTGCGCGCACCGTATTCCTTGATGCCGTTCGTGTCGCGGATCTGGCCGAGTTCCGCCTGGAGCCTGCCGATGAACGTTTCGCAGCCTGCGAACGCCTTGCGCGTCTCCATGGGATTGCTGCGCGCGTTGCGTGTCCAATCGTCGAGCTTCGACATGATGCGGCCCAACGAGATATTGAACTGCCGGTCGATCGGGTGGAAGTCCACGTGGAGCGAGAGCCTGCCGCCGCGGGGGCCGAACTGTTGGCCTTTGAGCATGCCGTTGATGCGGTCGAGCTGCTCCCTGACGTTCTCCTCGTCGGTGTTGAACGCGCGGTTGAGCTGTTGGAAGCTCATATACAGCTTTTCGACGCTGTTCGCATACTCCTCGTCGGTCGCGGCGCGGGTGACGAGCATGTTGAGGTTCTTGAGCTCGTCAAGGAAATACGGATAGTCCTCCACGCTCGCCATGACGGTGTCGCCCTCCGTGGAATGGTGCTTCAGATAGTCGCCCATGGCGCGTTCCGTGTCGGCGCGCAATTGGACGGCACGCTCGTCGATCTGCTGGAGTCTCGCACGCACGGTGTTGCCGATTCTGCGCAGCACGCGCACGTCGAACGGCGCCGTCCCCTCACGGTCGAAACCGCCGGCGATGCGCTGCGGCCGTTCCTGCGGACGCGACGTGTCGAAACAGGTCTCATACGTGTCGGCCAGCAGATTCGACACCATGTCGGGCAATGCGGCATCGTCGAAATCGGAGTCGCCATGCATGTCGAGCCATGCCTGTTCGGCCTGGACGGCATGCTGCGCGTTTTCCAATTCCGCTTCGGCACGGTACCTGGTCTTGCCCTCGTCGTCCTTCTGCCGTAGCAGCTGTTTCAACTCGTCCTGCAATTGTGCCAGTTCCGGATCGCTTTCGATCCGTTCGATCTGCAGACGGATCCGTTCCGCCTTCGTCTCGAGCCCGTCCACGTCGATCTTGCCCCATGGCAGATCCGCGACGGTCAATGCGAGCTCATGCTCGTCCTGCAGCAGAGTCATGGCGTTGGCCATCTGCCTGCCGCGGCGGTCGGCGTCCTCCAACGCCCGTTCCGCCCCGTCAAGCTGGCGTTCCAATTCGGCCAGATACCGTTCGTTCACGAAGCCGATGACCTGACGCAGGCCTTTGACGCCATGGAATCCACGGTCGCCGGATTTGATCTGCCCGTCGACCTGCACCTGCCGTTCGGCCCGGTCCATGTCGTCGATCGCCTCCACGCAACGCGCGTCGAACCGTTGCGACGCGGTCTGCTCCTTCAACCATCCGACGAACGGCGAATCCTCCTTGTACCGCAGCTTCGACGACATCCACCCCTCGTTGCAGGCCGAATCGTATTGCGCGTCGGTATCGACGAAACGCCAGGCACGCCGCGTCATACGCGTCGGATCGATCGCGCTGACCTTCGCGGCGAACCCCTGCTCATGCCGCTTGTCCACGAGAATGGTCTGCGCGATGGGCGCGTACGTGACGTCCATCGCCAGACGCCATTGCTCGTCCCCCTCGTCCACGTCCATCAGTTCGGCCACGTACGGCAGTTCCGTCTCGTCCAAGCCCGTCGCCCGTGCGATGAGCGTGCGCGCATGGTCCATGTCGTCGCTGATGCGCGTCCTGTGTTCGATCTTGCGCCGGTAATCCTGCCTCAACAGGTCGCGTTCGCCCTGCCGGGCGTGACGTTCCACCACCATCCGCTGGTATTCGGATCGCGCGTCTTCCAAACGCTTGTCGTACGTGTCGAGCGACAAGGCGAGCGCGGCGCGTTTGGCGTTCCATGTCTGCTCGTCGGCGGGGAGTCTGCCTTCGACGCGTTCGAACCGTTCGGCGATGGCGTGCCGTTGTCTGCGCGCCTCGTCGGCGTCCTGGCGTGCGCGTTCGAAGTCCTTGCCGAGTTGCTGCAGGCTGCCGCCGTCGATGCCGTTCATGCGTTCTTTGACGGCTTCGATTTGCGTGTCGAGTTCGTCGATGCGCTGCTGAGACCGGTCGATGGCGTCCTGGGATTCCTTGGCTTTGCGTTGCGCCGATGGCAGTCCGGCGCGTACTTCGCTGGCCATGCGCGACCATGTCCATGCGGCGAGCGTCGTCTCGCCTTGCTCGCGGTCGGGGTCGATGGGCGTGTATTCGCGGCGTTCGCTGGCTTGTTTGGCGTATTCGCCGTAGCGGGCTTGTATGTCCTGCAGGATGGCGACGCGTTCCATTTTGTCTTCCATGCTGTGGAAGTTCTCGCTGAACCGGTTGTAGTCGTCGACGGTTTCGCGGGCGAGCCGGATGGATTCGGGCACGTCGAGCACGCCCTGTTTGAAGATGTCGTCGAGTTTGGAGGGCGCGTCGGCGGATTGGATCTTGTGCAGGAGCCTGCATGCTTCGGCGCTTAGGCCCATGTCCTGCCAGATGGAGGCGTGGAACGCCTGCGCGTTGACGTGCGTCGTGCATCCTGGGTAGGTCTGTTCCATCAGTCCTCGCGTGAATGACGTGTCGCGGTGCCGGTCCATGAGGCGCGGGTCGATGGTCTGGTTCCAGGTGACGTATTGGCGGCGCAGTCCGTCCGGCCCGTCGCCTGCGGTCAGGTAGAGGAATTTTGCGCAGGACAACAGTCCGCCGTCGCTGCGGTTCGCGTATGTGTCGACGATCGCGCCCCAGATGTTCTGCGGGGTGCCGTCCGCGTCCCTGCCGCGCAGGAAGATCGGGGTCTCACCGTTTTCGCCGTCGCTGATGCCGATCATGCCGCGCAGGTACGTGTAGTCGTTGCGTTCCGAACGTCCCGAATTCGACGCCTTATTGTAGGGGGTGCCGGATGGGTAGAGCAGCGAGATCTGCGCGTCGACGAGCGTGGATTTGCCCGATTCGCTCGCGCCGGCGAGCAGGGTCACCGGCATCGCATCGTCCATGGACGGGCGGAACACGTGGTAGCCGCCGTAGGAGCCCCAGTTGACGATCTGCCGGCTTTGCAGCATCCAACGGTCGGAAACGATTTTCATGCCGTCTTCCATCAGTGTTCCCCTCCATCAAAAGCGTCATCGGCCGAATCGAAATCGAACGCGTCCTGCTCGACGCCGGACGAAACCGTCCCGGTCGAATCGGAAGTATCGCCACCATCCGCGCCGATGGACGAATCGTCATAACCATCGCCATCCGCGTCTTTCATACCATCGCCGTCCGTATCATCGGAGCCGAGCCACCGGTCGGCGAGCTTCTGGTCGAGCACCATCGGCACCAATGGCGTGAGCACGTACATGTTCTCGTCCCCCGTTTCCGCGAGATACCCGTAGGTGCGCATGCGCGAGATGACGGACGTGATCTTCTTCGCCGTGCCCTCCTCGTCGTTGCTGGCCGTGAGGAAGCCCGCTCCCGTGGCGAGCAGCGCGCGGATGTCGTCGAAGCTGATGAGCCAGTCGCCCGGCTTCGTCTTCTGGTTCTCGTACTCCAGCACCTTGATGCGCAGGGCCGCGAGCGTGGCGGCCTCCTCGCGGGTGAGGCTCACACGCGTCTTCAACGAGCGGATGTTCGTCTCCGCGTCCGTGACCGGCGACGCGTACATGATCCGGTATTTCGTGTTGTCGACCAGTCTGAGCATGTCGTTGTTCAACGACCGTTCCACGGCCTCACGGTACTGGCACGCCCTGTCGTACAGGCTGCCGTCGATGTAGCGTTCGCGTTTCAGCGCGATCGCGGCCATACGCGCCTCAAGAGGCATGTCTCCCGTATCCCCGTCGAACAATGCCGGCCTGTCCCTCGTCATATCCGGCCCTTCGGACGGCATGCCGGATTCCGGGCCTGTCTCCTCTTCGATGCCGATGCCAGTGTCGAATCCGTCGGTGTTGTCCGTCATGCTCATCCCTCCTCGATGATCTCGTCAAGCGCCGCCTCGGTGGTGAGGATCGGCCTGGTGCGCCACACGCGCTCGCCTCCGTCGATGGATACGCAATGCCATGCCACGGTTGCCGGTCCGTCCTGCGTGCGTAGGGCGCTTAGGAAGCCGATCAGCTCGCTTTCGCGCCGTTCCTCCCGGGGCAGCCGGTTGAAGCTCGCCGCGAAATCCACGAACCTGCCGTCCGCCGTTTTGACCGGATCGCGCCTGATGAGTCCGATCATGTGCGTCAGCCGCGGGCCGCACATCTCGACCATGGCCTTCAGGTCCGGCGCGTCGACGTTCGTTCGAAGGCGCGTCGTCCAATCCGGCCGTGGCCGCGCGCGCCATCGATTTCGCGGGCCTGGACGGCAATGCCTGGAATTGCGCCGTGCCGGTGTCCGTACGGTATGGGCGTTCGTCCGAGCCGGGGTGCGTCTTCGCGTCGTCGCTGGCCCGCACGAACAGTCTGTGGAGCTTGTCGAGCATGGTGCGGTAATGCGTGTCGGTCTGCTGGCGCACCAGACGGCTCACCGCCTCGTCGGATATGCGGATCTGCCGGCGCACGTCCTCGATGCCCTCGTAGATGCGTTTGAGTTCGGCGCGTACCTGGGCGAGCAGGATGCCGGGCTCGCCCTCGAGATACGGGTTCTGGGCGATGTCTCGCACCGCCTCGTCGATTTCGCGGCGTCCCTCGTCGGTGACGATCACCTGGAACGCGTCCTCGAAACGCCGGCCGCTGTCGGATTCGTGGAACGACCTGTGGTATTCGTCATGGTAGGTGCCGAGCGCCTGCTCCACGCTGATGGAGCCCGACTGCATGCTTCGGCGCAGATTGTCGCCGTTGTCGCGTTCCTCGAGCGCCAGTTCGCGCAGGTCGATCGGCACGCCGCGCAGCGTGTTGTGGATGACGCCGATGATGTCGCCCACCTGTTGGGAGGTGAGCTTGTCCAACGTGTCGCTGTGCTTCAATTCGTCGATCTGCTTTTGCCGCTCCTCGATGTCGCGTTCGAGCAGGCGGATGCGTTCGCGGGGGTCGGCGGTCAGCTGCATGCGCGCATGCTCGATCTCCATGATGATGCTGTTGGCCTGCGCGCCGGACAGCGCTTTCGTGGTGTCCTCGAGCCGGTCGAGCGCCTCGATCGCACGGTGGGCGCGCGCCGTGAGACGGTACAGGTAGCGGTGGGCTGCGACGTCGAGCGAATTGGCGAGCCAGGCGTAGTCGCCTTCGCCTTCCTTCGTCAGCTGCTGCAGGATCGTGTGCGCGGCTTCCGCGGACGTCTGCCCTTCCTTGGGCGTGTAATCGCCCGTTTCCGCAAGTCGGGTCAGACTGCGGGAGAACCGTTCCTCGACGATCTCGCGTGGCAGCTCGCCGGTGAGCGGGTCGAACGTGGAGCGCAGCAGCGCGACGTACAGCATGGAATTGCCGCGCAGCAGCAATCGCAGCACCCCGGTCTCATACACGGGCCGGAGCCGTTCCATTTCCCGTCTTACATCCGCCAACGGCGTCCCGTCCTTCCCTTAGCCACAAGTTTCCCGATGCGCATCCATTGTAAGATAGCATGTCCGTTTTCCCGTGATCGCGGCGGGAAAACCGTCCGGCGCGAACGTCATTTGAAGATGACGTAGCGGCACAGCAGGAAGCCCCAGACCGCCTGCATGCCCATG
>ERZ1032780.38-NODE-38-length-12452-cov-7.504961_pt1 | contig 12452 bp, 14 predicted proteins | sample MGYA00519027_ERZ1032780 | MGnify/ENA primary metagenome ERZ1032780 (study PRJEB33719, sample SAMN04262574) | wastewater metagenome | biome: sewage system; feature: wastewater treatment plant influent; material: sewage | place: Peru: Lima | collected 2012-11-27 ...
AAAAATCACCACTATCATCGGTTCCAACGGTTGTGGCAAATCGACCCTGCTCAAGTCCTTGACCAGGATACTTCCTGTCCAAGCTGGAGCAGTCTATCTGGATGGGCAGGCCATTGCTCAATTGCCAACCAAGGAAGTAGCTCGGAAGTTGGCCCTCCTCCCACAGGTCTTGGAGGCTACGGAGGGAATTTCAGTCTATGAACTGGTGTCTTACGGGCGCTTTCCCCATCAAAATGGCCTGGGCTATTTGTCTGACCTGGACCGAGAAAAAATCAACTGGGCCTTGGAGGTCACCCAAACCACAGCCTATGCCAGGTTGCCAGTGGATGATTTGTCCGGTGGTCAGAGACAGCGGGTCTGGATTGCCATGGCCCTGGCCCAGGATACCGATACCATCTTTCTGGATGAGCCCACCACCTACCTGGATCTCAACCATCAGCTGGAGGTGCTCGAACTCTTGAGGGAGCTCAATCAGACCAGGCAGAAAACCATCGTCATGGTCCTCCATGATGTCAACCTGTCCGCCCGCTTTTCAGACTATATGATCGCGATGAAGGAGGGCAAAATTTGCCACCACGGGGCTGTCTCAGCCATCATGACGACAGATATTCTCCGTGACATTTTCCAGATTGAGGCCCAACTCTTGCAGATTCCAGGCCACGATTACCCCACTTTACTCACCTACGATTTAATAAAATAAAAGGAGATGATTATGAAAAAGTTTTTAGCAACATGTAGTTTGGTCCTGGCATTTCTATGGCTGGCAGCCTGCTCCAGCACACAACCTTCCACCAAGGTAGAATTGTCCAGCATGCCTGAGATTGAGGGCATCGTCTATCATGGCGATATTCCAAAAAATCCACAAAAGGTGGTCAATTTTGCCTATTCCTACACAGGTTACCTCCTGCAATTGGGCATAGATGTTTCCAGTTACAGCCTTGATTTGGAAAAGGATAGTCCTGCCTTTGGCGACCAGCTCAAGGACGCTGTCCAGCTGACCACTGCGGATACGGAGGCCATTGCGGCCCAGGAACCAGATGTCATCTTAGTTTTTGCTGGGGATGATAACTTGGAAACCTTGAAAGAAATTGCCCCAGTCATCGAAATTACCTACGGTAAGAGTGATTATCTGGAAATGCTGACAGATGTGGGACAAATTTTTGACAAGGAAAAAGAAGCCCAAGCCTGGCTTGACCAGTGGGAGGATAAAGTGGCTTCTGCCAAGAGTGAGTTGAATGGTATTATCGATGAAAGCACTACCTTCACTGTCATGGATTTCTTTGACAAAAACATCTACCTCTATGGCGATAATTTTGGTCGTGGCGGAGAATTGGTTTACAAAGCTCTGGGTTTTGCAGCCCCTGCCAAGGTCCAAGAGGACATCATCAGCAAGGATGGCTGGTTTGGCGTTTCCCAAGAAGCTCTGCCTGACTATATCGGGGACTATGCTCTGGTCAATGTCAATGCAACTACCAAAGAAGCCGCTGCTTCTCTCAAGGAAAGTGACATTTGGAAGAACCTGCCGGCAGTCCAAGCGGGTCATGTACTGGAAGTGGATTATAATCTCTTCTACTTCTCTGATCCAATGTCGTTAGACTTGCAGATTGAGGCCTTTGTTAAAGCCATCAAGGACGCCCAATAAAAGGAAACATTCATGAATCAAGAAGAAACCCTTCTTTCTCGCTCAACGAAGCCAAAGCAACTTTGGCTCGTTTTTTTCAGCATCTGCCTGCTCTTTCTGGCGGGAATCTATCTGAGTTTGCGCTTTGGGGCCATTTCCTATAGCCACAATCAGCTGTTGGACGTTTTGCAAGAGCCCATGGTCCAATCTGCTGTCCAGGATGTCGTTGTCGATCTACGGCTGCCCCGAATCCTGGCGGCACTCCTGGTTGGAGCAGCCATGGCCCAGGCTGGTGCCATAATGCAGGGCGTCACCCGCAATGCCATTGCCGATCCAGGCCTTCTAGGCATCAATGCGGGGGCAGGCCTGGCCCTTATCCTGGCCTTTGCTATTTTTGGAAGCCTGCATTACAGCCAGATTTTACTGATCTGCCTGCTGGGCTCCTTTCTGGCAGCCATCCTGGTTTTTTCCCTTTCCTATCAGGCTCAAAAGGGCTACAATCAGCTGCGGCTCATCCTATCTGGAGCCATGGTTGCCAGCCTCTTTTCTGCCCTTGGCCAAGCTATCACCATCTACTTTGACCTTTCAACGGCGGTCATCGGCTGGCAGGCAGGTGGCTTGGTTCAAGTCAACTGGAAGATGTTGGCCATGATTGCTCCCTTTATTGTTCTGGGTCTTATCCTAGCCCAGCTTTTTGCCCATCAGCTGACCATTCTCAGCCTCAATGAAACGGTGGCTAAAAACCTGGGACAGCGAACCTTTCTGATGACCTTACTCTTATTGGGCATTGTCCTCTTACAATCCGCTGCGGCTGTGGCCCTGGTCGGCTCCCTCTCCTTTGTCGGCCTCATCATTCCGCACTTTATCCGCATGTTTACAGGGAAAAATTACCGCATCCTCTTGCCTCTGACGGCCTTTGCGGGAGCCACTTTCCTCATCTGGGTGGATTTGATTTGCCGTTCCATCAACCCACCAGTTGAAACGCCGATGAGCGCTGTCATCAGCATCATTGGTCTGCCCTGTTTCCTCTGGCTCATCCGAAAGGGGGACCACTTATGATTCGAAAAAATCAGCTCCTTCCAAGCTTTTCCATCCTCCTCCTCTTGCTACTGCTAGCTTTTCTGATTTCCTTGTCTGTGGGCTATGCCAACTCCTCTTTTTCTGAACTACTAGATCTGATAAGGGGACAGGCGGATTCATCCACCCTGCTCATTATCGGGCGGATTCGTTTGCCCCGTATCGTGGCCTCCATGATTGGCGGAGCATCCTTGGCCTTGGCTGGCTTGCTCCTGCAAACCTTAACCCGTAATCCTCTGGCAGATTCCGGTATCCTGGGCATCAATACGGGGGCTGGCTTGGTGGTCGCGATTCTGGTGGGACTTTCATCCAGCATCCATCCCGTTTTGCTAGCCTTTACCCCCCTCTTTGCCATGCTGGGGGGAGGCTTGACCATCTTTTTAGTCTACTGGCTGGCCCGCAAGAAACTCTATGGGATCCACCCCACGCGCTTGATTATCACAGGAGTGGGAATATCCAGCATGCTGTCTGGTATCATGGTCAGCATTATCAGTAGCCTAGATGATTTCAAGATGGAGTACATCGTCCAGTGGTTGAGCGGTCGGGTGAACGGCGGAGATTGGTCAACCTTGATGATATACAGTCCCCTTCTTATCTCGGTCTGGTTAGTGACCTTTAGTCGCAGTCGCTCCCTCAATATCATGAACCTCAATGACCAGACCGCCATGGCCCTGGGCCTGCATTTGCAAAAGGAAAGGCTGGTCACCCTGGTCTTGGCCACAGCCCTAGGCGCACTCAGTGTCGTTCTCGTAGGCAACATCACCTTTGTGGGACTAATCGCTGGCCATATCACGCGCCGTTGGTTGGGTAATGACCACCGCATCACCATCCCAGCCAGCATAATTCTAGGCAGCCTCATTCTCCTTTTGGCTGACACCTTCGGCCGGGTCCTGCTGGTCGGCACCGGTATCCCAACAGGCATCATCGTCTCCATGATTGGAGCTCCCTATTTCCTCTACCTCTTAAAACAAACACAGCCCAGTTGAAGATCAACTGGGTTGGTTAGTTTGATATACAGGAATCACACCAGTTTTTCACTTGTTGACCGACTTCTTCTCTGGTCAGTCCATCTACATGTACAACATCTACCTGTTCCTGTCCCAAGAACCACTGTCGTTTTAGTGGCAATAAGTTCTGCAAGTAAAAATCAAAGAAATTTCTACTTCGACTCTTATCACTCTCCTTATTTCTTCGTAAAAATGCTTCTGATGCATCCAAAAATAAGATGCGAGTTGGCAGGCATCGTTTTAATGCTTTCAATTCATCACCCAATGCCTTTTCGACTGGCCAATCTTTCCCAATTGCTTTGGGATAATTTAGGGTATAAAACTCAATTTCCTCTGCCCCAAAATCCATGATTGTGCAGGGAAAATTCTTTGCCTTCTCCCATCTATTAATCTCATGTTGGATCCATAAACGCTGAATTTCTACAAAATCTTCAAATGAATTCTTGTCCAACTGTCGTCTTGTAATTTCGTTAATTAGCTCACTGGTATCTTCAAATTGGACATGAAGATAGGGCGCATGCGTCTTTAGATAATCGGCAGCGCTTGTCTTTCCGACTGCCATACAACCTTGCAGAGATAAAATCATTTTCCAATCTCCTATTTTCTAATCAAAATACTTCTTTAAAATCGGGATTTCCTCTACCGTCAGCTGTCGGTAGGCTCCGGCGGGAAGGGAATCTTCTAGGTTAAAGCCACCAAAGGAGATGCGCTTGAGATAGGTCACCTTGACCCCGTATGCTAGAAACATCTTCTTGACCTGGTGAAATTTTCCTTCGGAAATCGTAATCTGGGCCCTGCTATGGCCTGGCTGGCTGGATAAGATGGTCAGCTGAGCTGGCTTGCATGTGGTGCCGTCTAAAAAGGTCACTCCATTGTCAAAAAAAGCTGGCGCATCAGCATGCAGGGCATCATTGACCTCTACATAATAGGTCTCGGCCACATGGTGCTGGGGATGGAGCATGCGAAAGCCCAGGGGGCCATTGTTGGTTAGAAGAACCAGCCCTTCCGTATCACGGTCTAGCCGTCCAATGGGAAAGAGCCCATCCACTCGGTCTTCCTCCCTCAGCAAATCCAGCACCGTCTGAAAGTTGGCATCCGAGCAAGCGGAAACCACGCCAGCAGGCTTGTTGAGGAGAAAATAGCTTTCTTTTGCAGTTAGCAGTTTTTGGCCTGCCACTCGGATATCCTGCAGGTGACTGTCCACAATCTGACCTGGCTTTTGGATCGCTTGCCCATCGACCCTGATTTGCTGGCTGCGAATCAATTTTTTTATTTGCCTGCGGCTGGCCAAGCCAGCCCCTATGATGGCCTTGTCTAATCTCATGATTTGATTATACCAAAAAAGAACCCTGACAGGCAGAGTTCTTGATGGAGGTTACAATTTTGAGGCTGCAGCTTCGTCTGCGATGACAATGACATCCGCATGTTTTTGGAGGATGCTGGCTGGCAGGTCTTCGGTCACTGGACCATTGACCATCTTGGCCACCGCATCTGCCTTTTGCTCCCCAAAGGCCAGCAAGAGGATGGTTTTTGATTTCATGATGGAGGCAATCCCCATGGAAACCGCCTGTTTTGGTACCTGGTCGATACTGTCAAAGAAGCGGCTGTTGGCTTGGATGGTGTCCTCAGCCAAGTCCACCACATGGGTGGTCATGTCAAATGGGGTTCCTGGTTCGTTGAAGCCGATATGGCCATTGCGGCCAATGCCTAAAATCTGCAGGTCAATGGGATGGCTGTCAATAATGGCATCATAACGCTCAACCTCTGCCTGCAAGTCTTGGGCCAGTCCGTCTGGTAAAAAGTTCTGTTTGAATGGCTTAGCATCGAAGAGGTGCTGGCGCATAAAGGCATCATAGCTCTGCTCATTTTCAACTGGGAGACCTACGTACTCGTCCAAATTGATGCTAGTCAGGTCGGAAAAATCCAGATCACTGTTGACGATTTCTTGATAGAGGGTCAAAGGGGTGCTTCCTGTCGCAAGGCCTAGCGTCTTGGCACCAGCAGCCAGCTTTTCAGACAGGATTTCAAAGGCAACTTTTCCTCCAGCTAGGTCATCTTTTACAGTAATAATCTTCATCTTTCTTCCTCCTTTAGTGGTTATAACCATTATATGGTATATACCAATTTTTGTCAACCACCAAGTCCTAAAAATCTCCCAATCTATGGTATAATGAAGACATGTTACAACAATTATTAATTCTCTTTTTTATCGGCTTTGGTCTTTGTCTGATTGCCTACTTTCTCCGTAGTCAAAAGGGCCTTAAATACACGCTAAATATTGTCGGTGGCCTGCTTATGGCCATTCCATTTGCCCTCTTGATTTACTTTTTATTTATCATTTTTTCTCACTAAGGACAACTATGAATACCAAGGATTTTGATTTTGATTTACCCGAGGAGCTGATTGCTCAAACACCACTGGAGGTACGGGATGCCTCTCGTTTGCTGATTTTGGACCGGAAAAAAAGGACACTGACTGACAGCCACTTTGATAGTATCCTGGACCAGCTCCAGCCAGGCGATGCCCTGGTCATGAACAATACTCGGGTTCTGCCTGCCCGTCTTTACGGACAGAAGCCTGATACCCACGGGCATGTGGAGCTGCTTTTGCTGAAAAATACCCAAGGTGATCAGTGGGAGGTCCTGGCCAAGCCAGCTAAACGCCTTCGAGTCGGTGCCAAGGTTGAATTTGGCGATGGTCGCCTCAAGGCCACCGTTGTGGAGGAATTGGAACAGGGCGGGCGAATTGTCGAGTTCAGCTATGAGGGGATTTTCTTAGAAGTCTTGGAAAGCCTAGGGGAAATGCCCTTGCCGCCCTACATCCATGAAAAATTGGAGGACCGCGAACGCTACCAGACTGTCTATGCCAAGGAAAATGGCTCCGCAGCTGCTCCAACTGCCGGCCTTCATTTCACAGAAGACCTGCTCCAGAAAATCGAGGCCAAGGGAGTTCACCTGGTCTATTTGACCCTCCATGTCGGCCTTGGGACCTTCCGACCTGTTTCAGTTGACAACTTGGAAGAGCATGAGATGCACTCCGAATACTACCAATTCAGCCAAGAGGCGGCAGACACCCTCAACCAGGTCAAGGCCAAGGGAGGCCGAGTTGTAGCGGTTGGCACCACCTCTATCCGTACCCTGGAAACCATCGGCAACAAATTTGATGGCCAGCTCCAGGCCGATGCCGGCTGGACCAATATTTTCATCAAGCCGGGCTATGACTTCAAGGTGGTCGATGCCTTCTCCACCAATTTCCATTTGCCCAAGTCTACCTTGGTCATGTTGGTGGCTGCCTTTGCAGGCCGTGATTTTGTCTTGGAAGCCTATCGTCATGCGGTCGAAGAGCGCTACCGCTTCTTCAGCTTTGGCGATGCCATGTTTCTTTCTTAAAAGGAGGAAGGATGAATAAAATTGAAAGCCGTCACCAGCTCATCCGCTCCCTGGTGATGGAAAATAAAATCCATACCCAGCAGGAACTGCAGGAGCTACTGGAGCTCAACGGAGTCGAGGTGACCCAATCCACCCTTTCGAGGGATATTAAGCTGCTCAACCTGGTCAAGATTACCGAATCCGGTTCTAGCTACTATGTGATCAACAGTATCGCCCCTTCTCGCTGGGAAAAGCGCCTGCGCTTCTATATGGAAGATGCCCTGGTCATGCTCAAACCTGTTCAGCACCAGGTCGTGTTAAAATCTTTGCCGGGCTTGGCCCAATCCTTTGGCTCCATCCTGGATGCTTTGGAAATCCCCAAGGTCGTGGCAACCGTCTGCGGAGATGACGTCTGCCTCATTATCTGCGAAGATGCCGATGCGGCCCAGGAATGCTTCGACTACCTCAAGCAATACACACCCCCATTTTTCTTTAGTAAACGGTAAAGAGCTAGGTTCGCCTAGCTCTTTTCTCTGCATATGAAAACTTGGGTACCTTCTTCCACCTGACTATGGACGCGGATGGCCAAATCCAACTTGTCCAGCACCTGCTTGGTCATGTAGAGGCCTAGACCAGTGGCCTTCTTGTGTTCGTGCCCATTGTAGCCGGTAAAGCCCTCTTCAAAGAGGCGGGGCAAATCTTCTGGCAGGATGCCTATCCCGGTGTCCGAAATCTGGATGCCATCTTCATCCAGTTGGACCTGGATGTGACCGCCTCGTTTCGAATACTTGATGGCATTGTCCAAAATCTGGGAAATGGCAAAGGACAGCCATTTTTTGTCCGACTTGAGCTGCCAGTCACCGCTGACTCCCACGGAAAGCTCCTTGGCCAGGCAGGATACCCGGTATTTCTTGACCATGTCAACCACCAGTGAACGGGCTGAGAGAGCTTCAAAGCGAAAGTCATCCTTATGCTGGCTGAATTTCAAATAGGTCAAGAGGGTATCCAGGTAATTTTCAAGCCGCAGCAATTGCTGACGAACTTCCTGCCGGTCCAGCTGATCAGTCTGGGCCATGAGGGAGAGGGCTGATAGGGGGACCTTCATCTGGTGGCTCCACATTTTGACCATGGTTTGCAGAGATTCCATTCGCGACTTTTCCACCAATCCCTTCTCTGACTCTGCAGCTATTAACTGTTCAATCAATTGTTGGTAAGCTAGCTCAGATGGTAATGACAAGTCATCCAAATCCTGAACAAAGAAAAAGTTCTGTATCACGAGCAGTTTCTTCCGAAATTGGATGAAAAGCCAAATGCTTAATATCAAAAGAAGGGTCAGATTGAATAGAAGACTAACCCAAAAGTAACTAAGCGGCAGATGATAAAGATAAAAGCTTAGGAAATAGAGTGCAGACATCAAGGCATACATGCTATACCATATCTTATATTCCTGAAAGAATTTCCAAATCATTTGAGTAAATAGCCAACTCCTCTCACAGTATGTACACGATCAAAACCAAGGGGAATAATTTTTTTCCGCAAACGGGTTATGTTGACACTGAGGGTATTTTGGTCGATAAAATTCTCATCTTCCCAAAGTTTTTCAAGCAATTCCTCTTTTGATACTACCTGATCCTGATGGGTAAATAAAATAGTCAAAATCTTATTTTCAGTCGGAGATAAGGTAACTTGTTCTTGTCCATTCGATAGAACTCCATCACGGTTGAGCGTAAACTCATCCAGCTGAAAATCATCTGTTGTAAACTGTTGGCTTCTGCGCAGGAATGCAGCAATTTTTGCATCCAAAATGGTTAGGGAAAAAGGTTTTGAAATAAAGTCATCCCCGCCCATATCCAACGCCATCACCGTATCCATCTCATCATTGCTAGAAGAGATAAATAGAATCGGAACTGTAGATGTCTTGCGAATTTCTGTTGTCCAATAAAAACCATTGAAATAAGGGAGTGTAATATCCATCAGAATCAAATCTGGTTTGATGGTTTCCACTTCATTTCGAATGTCTCGAAAATTGTTGACACGATACACTGTATAGGATTGTCGCAGATGATTGGTCAATAAATCCACAATAGTCTGGTCATCCTCGATAATAAATATTTTTTCTTGTTTCATCATAATGTTATTTTATCAAAAAAGTGACGAAAAATCGTCACTTTTCCTTAGCGCTCAATCAGTTTGTAGTAGGTTCGGCTGGTGATTTTGTAGATGATAAAGTAAATCACTACGATCGCTACTACTGTCGCGGCACTGATACTGTAAATCAAGATGTCACCTTGCACTCCAAAGAAGAGGAGCAATTTTTTGAGAAGGGGCAAAGCTATTAGGTAGTGCAACACTGCTACTCCAAGCGGCATAAAGAAGACATAGAGAATTTGTGAGTTAATGGATTTCTTAACGGCCTCAAAACTCATCCCCACCTCTTGCAAAATCTTGTAAGAACGTTTATCCTCTGTTCCTTCTGATAATTGTTTGTAGTAAATAATCAAAGCTGCGCCTAAGAGAAAGGCAGCTCCTAGAAGGAAGCCGATGAAAAGGAAACCACCGGTTAACTCAATTCCTTCTTTTTTGAAAGCAGCTTCTGTCGTGACTACTCCATAGACTTTATCTGTTTGTAGGTTACCTGCCTGAATGATAGAGGCTTTTTGTTCTTTTTCTGTCAATGTTGCAAAGCTGCGTCCTGATAGAGACGCTGGAAATCTTGCATATTGATTGTAGGCTGCCATCATGCTATCTAATGTCGCCTGATCTGGTACAATTAGAACACCTGCACGGACAATAGTATTCAGTACCTCCATTCCTTGAATATGTTTGACATTTTCAACGTTGGTAAAAGTATTTCCAAACCAATGAAGTTTCTTAAACTCTAACGGATTGATGCGATCATAGTCGTAAAAAGCTACTTCTCCTGCTTGCAACTCCCTTAGAGAATTGCCCATTTCTCGGAAATCATCCTGTGTTAGAACATTCAACATACCTACTGCATCAAAACCTGACATGACAGGATTTTTTTTCATAAAAACTTCATCTACTGTCATCGTCGATTTGGTTTCAAAGGGTACAGTAAAGGTAGCTTGGAAATAAGTGCGTAGTTGCTCGTTGGTAAAATTGGGATTTAGGGCCTGAACAGACGGTACAAACTGCTCCCTGATTGTTTGGCGTGCCTCATCAGGACTCGTTTGAATATCCATTAATTCAATTTTGACATTATTCTCCTGCGGAAAATTCATCTCGACCAAATTTGCAGATCCTGTATAAAGGGCAACGGTGGTGCCGACCGTTACAAAAGCCATGGTTGCCAATAAGGCGATATTCGCCAAACCTGTTGCATTTTGCTTCATCCGAAAAATCATCTGAGAAGTATTGATAAAATGTTCTGGTTTGTAAAAATAGTTCTTGTTTTTACGGCGAAGTTTTAGATACCAGGTGGTAAAACTGATAAAGAAGAGGTAGGTTCCTGGAATTACAAACATAATGGCTGTGAAGAAACGGGTCACACTGGTCACTGCAGACATTTGCCCTGATGATAGGGACAGGTAGTAACCACAGCCAATCAAGGCCACACCAATCAAGGCCAAAAAGACATTACCACGGGGCTCACGCTCACCTTGGTGCTGATTTTTAAAGAGGGCAAGTGGAGCAGTCCGACCGACTTTAAGGATGTTAATCAGTTCCAACACTGCAAATATGACCGCAAATAACGCTGAGCTAATGAGAAATGCAACTGGATTAACACTGAAATTCAAGGCATTGTACTGAATGATATTCGCAAAAATCAGGTAGAGAAAGTTGGAAAATACAGCCCCAAGGAGACTTCCGACGACAATCGTAATCAGATAAACCATGGCTAACTCGATGGTGGAAACTAAGGCAATTTTTCCCTTGGTCATCCCTAACATATTATAGAGACCAAACTGGCGACTACGCTGTTTGAGCAGGAAATTAAAACTATAAATGCTCATTATCAAAGCAAAGATACTAAGGACAATGCTCGCCAAGCCAAGTGCATAGTTCCCCGTACTAATCTTTTCAGCAACTGGACTGGTTTGAATTAACAAGGTTGTATTGGATAAGACATAGGTCACTATACAAGACAGGATAAAGGGGAGGAACTGTTTCAAAGATTGTTTGAGATTATTCCTGGCAAGTTTGAAATAAAACATCCTACTCACCTCCTAACAAGGCGCTCATGCTGAGAGAAATTTCCTTGCTAAATTCATTGTTGGACTTGTTGCCACGGTAAAGTTGGTGGAAAATCCGCCCATCCTTGATAAAGAGAACCCGATTGGCATGGCTGGCCGCATTGGCTGAGTGGGTCACCATGAGGATGGTTTGTCCATCTAGATTGATTTCCTCAAAGAGGTTAAGCAGGTCTTCTGAGTTGCGGTAGTCAAGGGCTGCAGTCGGCTCATCAGCTAAAATAATCTGCGGTTGAGTAATGAGGGCACGGGCAATAGATACTCGCTGTTGCTGGCCACCGGATAGCTCGAAAGGTCGCTTGTTCAACAACTCTACAATCCGTAATTTTTGGGCAACATTAACCAAGCGACTCTCCATTTCCTGATAACTTTTCCGATCCAGGACCAGGGGTAAAAAGATATTGTCACGGACATTGAGGGTGTCCAGCAGGTTAAAGTCTTGGAAGACAAAGCCTAGATTTTTCAAGCGAAAGCTGGCCAGGTCCTTTTCCTTGATTTTGGTAATATCCTTGCCATCCAAGATAACAGACCCGCCACTTGGCTTGTCCAAGGTCGCCAGGATATTGAGCAGGGTGGTTTTACCAGAGCCTGACTCACCCATGATGGCGATAAACTCTCCCTTATCCACCTTAAAATCGACATCCTGCAAGGCATTGGTCACTTCCTTTGAAAAGCGGGTTCGATAAACTTTCTCCAAATGATTGATTTCTAATAACATATTATACTCCTTTTTTTATTATAACCTAAATGGCTGATTTTCCATAGATGGGGTGAACAGAGGTCCTGACCTGCCTGAGAGGTCTTCTTCCCAGCCAATACCAGATGGCCAGACTAGCAAATCCGCCAACTGAGATGAGGGCAATCGTGATAACACTATACAAATCAAGATTTGACATGGTCCAGACCTCCTTTTGTCAAGATAGTTGAAAGCAGATAAACAAGGATACTGATGATGGCCATAGACCCCAAGACAAGGACAGCCACCAAACTTCTGAGCATTCTCATCATAGACCTCCTTCTCCCCAGCCAGATGCTGGGCTTTTCTTTACACTCTCAGTATACCGAAATCCCAGGCCGTCAAACTTACAAAGCCAACCTGTCAACTTACAGTTTTGTAAGGTTGAAAGGAATAGGGGGCGAAAGAAAAAACACCTAGAAATTCTAGGTG
>ERZ1032780.42-NODE-42-length-12237-cov-8.407486_pt1 | contig 12237 bp, 10 predicted proteins | sample MGYA00519027_ERZ1032780 | MGnify/ENA primary metagenome ERZ1032780 (study PRJEB33719, sample SAMN04262574) | wastewater metagenome | biome: sewage system; feature: wastewater treatment plant influent; material: sewage | place: Peru: Lima | collected 2012-11-27 ...
CTTTAAAGGTTTGACCAAGTTCTTTAGGATTCATAAGAAGATTATAGCATAGGGATGAGTACTGCGATGTTTTTCCCATATACGGGAAAAGGCAAGTTGTAAAATTGTGAGATTCCCTTTTTTCAAATGCCATTCTTATGATATAATAATAGGGATCATGTGAAAAGGATGGTAAAATGAAAAAGGTTTTATTAGGTATATGTAGTGTCCTGCTAGCTGTCTTTGTAGGTGTATTGCCAGTGGCAGCGGAGGATGATTTGTTGACCATGGCCCAGAAAGCAGGATATCCAGCGACGGCTGATATGGTTCCCAAAGCCTCCATCGTGGTGGATGCTGATTCTGGTCAGATTCTCTGGGGGGAAAATGTAGACCTAAAATGGGATCCAGCAAGCACGACCAAGACCATGGTGGTCTACCTGACTTTTGAAGCCATTAGTCAGGGCAAAATCACTCTGGATACAGAAGTCGTAGCAACGGAGACGGATCAGGCTATTGCCGGTATATACGCCCTCAGCAATAACAAGATTGTGGCTGGAGAAAAATACACGGTAGGTGAACTGTTGACCATGACCCTGGTGCCATCATCTAATGTCACCACCCTCATGTTGGCCCACCTGATTCATGACGGAGATGATGCTTCCTTCTTGCAGCTCATGAACGATACGGCCCAGTCTCTAGGGATGACCAATACCCATTTCTACAATGCGACTGGTGCAGTTTTTGGTGCCTTTGAAGGCTACTATTCGCCAGCAGGGTCAGACCCAACAGCCAGTAATGAAGTAACCGCCAAGGATATGGCAACACTAGCCTACCATTTGATTAAGAAATATCCAGAGGTTTTGGACTTTACCAATGATACCCAGGTTACAGTTAAGGCTGGAACCCCATTGGAGGAAACCTTCGATGCCTATAATTATTCACTTCCAGGTGGCCAATACGCCTATGAAGGGGTTGACGGTCTCAAGACAGGCTCCAGTCCCCAAGCAGGTTTTAATGCGATTATCACGGCAAAACGTGGAGAAACTCGCTTGATAACGGTCGTCCTTGGGGTAGGAAATTGGGCAGACCAAAATGGTGAATACTATCGTCATTATTTTGTCAATACTCTCTTGGACTATGGTTTTACCCGCTATCAGAGACAAGTAGTTGCACCCGCAGGGACTCAAGACATTGATGGGAAAAAATGGACAACAGATCAGGACCTCTATGCCATGGTTAAGGATGGAGTGGCTCCTCAGCTGACAGTTGTCAACGACCACTTGCAAGTGGCAGGCAGTATTGACCCGATGAGTGGTGTTGCTGTCAAAACAGCTAAGAAACCAACTGAACATTCCAGTGGCCTCCTTCTCCCAGGTGGGAATCAAAATGGTTCCAAGTCCTTCCTATCAGGTGTCCCGCTGATGGTCTACTTCCTGGTTCCAATCCTTCTCGTGTTGGTTCTGGTTGGTATCTTCCTAGGACGGGGCAAACGCCGTAAAGCCAAACATTCTGAAAACGGGAATGGGACATACAGCCGTCGTTATCGCAGGCGCAAATAAACATCTCAACTGCTAGAAAATTTCTGGCAGTTTTTCTCATGTAAAAATGGTATAATAGGCCTATGTTAGCAATCGAAGAAATTCAACAATTAGAAAGAAAGAATCTGGGGCCACTGACCATTTTATCTGGAGAAGATACTGGCCAGTACCAGATGGCCAAGGAAGCCCTTTTGCAGCAGATTGGTTTTGATGCTGCCGACTTGGGCTTTGCCTATTTTGACATGTCAGAGGCAGACTATGCCCAGGTAGATTTGGATTTGGTCTCCCTGCCTTTTTTTGCGGATGAAAAAATCGTCATTCTGGACTATTTTGCAGATTTGTCGACGGATAAAAAACGCTACTTAACAGATGATGAACTCAAGCAGTTTGAGGACTACCTGACCCAGCCCAATGAGACCACCCGTTTAATCGTTCTGGTGCCGGGTAAACTGGACAGCAAGCGTCGCCTGGTCAAGCTGCTCAAACGAGATGGCTTGAACTTAGAAGCCAACCAGCTCAAAGAAGCAGACATTCGCCATTATTTTAAAAAGGTCTTGGCAGAGACGGGCTTAAAGATGGCAGAAGAGGTCTATGAGCAACTCTTGGTCAAATCGAGTTTTGATTTTTCAGAAATGACCAAGAACATAGCCTTTCTAAAGGCCTATAAGGCAAGTGGCCAGGTTGAGGCCCAGGATATTGACGTGGCGATTCCTAAGACCCTGCAGGACAATGTCTTTGACCTGTCTAAGTTGGTCCTGTCTGGAAAGACTGATGCCGCCCAGCAGCTGGTCCATGATTTGCGGCTCCAGGGTGAGGATGAGATCAAGCTGATTGCGATTTTGCTGACCCAGTTTCGCATGTTTTTGCAGGTAAATATTCTCAAAGAAGAGGGGCGGTCTGAGAGTCAGATTGTGACCGATTTGTCCGAATATTTGGGCCGTAAGGTCAACCCCTATCAGGTCAAGTTTGCCCTGCGGGATTCAAGGGGGCTGACCCTTTCTTATCTCAAAAAAGTGGTGTCTTTACTGATTGCCTGCGATTACCAGATTAAGACCGGCCGGATGGACAAGGATTATCTTTTTGACATCACTCTTCTCAGGATGAATAGCCTCAGATAAGGCAAAAAACTTGAAATCGGTTTTATTTTCAGATAGAATATAGAAAAATAAAGGAAAAGAGGAACTTACATGGCAATTATTTTACCAGAACTTCCATATGCTTACGATGCACTTGAACCACATATTGATGCGGAAACCATGACACTGCACCATGACAAGCACCATGCAACCTATGTGGCCAATGCCAATGCTGCACTTGAAAAACACCCTGAAATCGGTGAAGATTTGGAAAGCCTTTTGGCGGATGTGGAAAAAATCCCAGCTGATATTCGTCAGGCCTTGATCAACAATGGCGGGGGTCACCTCAACCATGCCCTTTTCTGGGAATTGCTTTCTGCGGAAAAATCTGAAATCTCTCCAGAATTGGCTGCAGACATCAATGCAACCTTTGGCTCATTTGATGCCTTTAAAGATGCCTTTACCGCAGCAGCAACTACTCGTTTTGGTTCAGGCTGGGCTTGGTTGGTTGTCAACAAGGAAGGCAAGTTGGAAGTTATCTCAACTGCTAACCAGGATAGCCCAATCATGCAAGGATTGAAACCTATTTTGGCCTTGGATGTCTGGGAGCATGCTTACTATCTCAACTACCGCAATGTTCGTCCAAACTACATCAAAGCTTTCTTTGAAATCATCAACTGGAATAAGGTCAACGAACTCTACGCAGCAGCAAAATAAGCCCATGAAAAGTCTGATTCGTCAGGCTTTTTTGTTTGCAAAAAAAGAGCCTTGAAAGGCTCATCCATCTGATATTAGGCCATTTCTCCATTTTCATGGATAACTTTTGTAGTCTGGCCATGAACTATTTTAGAGATGGTTTCAGCAACCTGTCCGACCTGGATCGGTCGGTTTTTCCAATCAGGACTGGCTGGGTCTAGCTTGCTGAGGATTTTCTCAGCCATTTCTGTACTGCCTGCTTTTCTTTCGCCGTACATGAAACTGGGACGGACGATACTGCTTTGAAAATCCTTTCCTAAGATGTAGTCTTCTGCCTCTTTTTTGGCCATCCTGTAGGCTTTCGGTGTGGATGTTGAACTTAGATTGGTAGAAACAAAGATGAGGTGGTGGTCAGGTCTACCCTCCATGGTATCAGCGATAGTTTTTGCAGCTGCAACAATGACCTTTTCGTATGTCAGTCCCTGTTCCGGAACTTCTTTGACAATGCCAACGAGGTCAATGACAATATCATGGGAATTGAGTAAATCTTGCCAATCTTGAGTTTGATAGAGGTCACCCTGCATCCAGTGGACTCTAGGGTCAAATCGTTCTTGATTTGAAAAATCACCAGTTCGAGATAGGGCGGTTAGCTGATGACCATTCTTCAGTAATTTTTCCACTACTGATTGGCCCAAAAATCCGCTAGCTCCAAAAAGTAAAATGCGTTTCATAGCAATTCTCTCCTTTTCTGATTTTCAAAAATAGTATAATCCTTTTTTGGATATTTGTCTTCAGACAAGCTTCTTTTCACTTTTAAGAAATGCCGAACAATCGGCAATAAAACGAGTATTTCCTTGAGTTTTTTTGTAAAAAATGTACAATAGTTGTATGAGGAGATTGAACAAAAAGAAAAATCAAAACAAACATTACCTATATAATCTTGGAATGATTGCCCTGCTGGCAGTTCCTTTTTTAGTCTATTTTGCAGCAAGGTCAATCTATGGTGGTCAAATTATAGAGAACAAACCTGTTAGCTCTTCGTCAGCTATTGCCAAGAAAGTGACCAAGACCAGTCCAGAAACGACGGAAGCCCCCCCTCCAGCTCCTAAGGAAATTGTAAAGTTAGAAGAAGCCAAACTGGCTGTGATGGAGGCAGACAAGGCTTCAATGGAAGCCATGGGCTTGGCCTATGATTATGCCCATATGAGCTTGGTCCAGGTCGTTCAAGCCTATCTGGCAGATGCTGGCATCGACCCTTCTCAGGTTGCTTTTTCTTATAAAAATCCAGCTACGGGTCATACCTTTTCCATGAATGAAACCCAACCTATGACGGCAGGTTCGACTTACAAATTGCCGCTCAATATGCTAGTGGTGGATGCAGTGGCTGAAGGGAAGTACACTCTGACGGAGCGCTTTGATATTACCAATACTGGCTATGAGTACAAGTTTGAACATGATGCTTATGTCAATCAGTTTGGTGGTGCGATGAGTATTCCCGACATGCAGGAATACTCCTTGGTTTACTCGGAAAATACCCCAGCCTATGCTTTGGCAGAGCGCCTGGGAGGCTTGGACGCAGCCTTTTCCATGATGAACAAATATGGCACCTCCAAGGGTGAGATTCCGACCATTCGGCGGGAGGATAATAAGACCACGACCGATTATTATATCCAGGTCTTGGAATATCTCTATCGCAACCAAGAAAAGTATGCGGATATCATCTACTTTATGGATATGTCCTTTCCCGGAAAATACTATGAGACCTATTTAACTCATCTGCGCGTAGTCCAAAAGCCTGGCTATGTTGGGGAAGCCCTCAATGTCGATGCCATGGTTTTTGAAGAAAGTCCATATTTGATTGCACTTTATACCCGTTATCTCGGCGGCTCTACCGAGATGAGCGATGAGGTCAATGGCTATGGCTACATGCAACTGACAGGCCTGACCTATGTTATCAACCAGTGGCACCGGGTTAATGAAAATGGCCTGGCCTAGCTATGGCAAATATCGAATATCCATTTCCCAGTTCTTGCTGGGAATTTTTTTAGTCTAAAACAGTTTTTCCTTGTGATTTATGGAGCATTGATTTACAATATAGAAAAGCGCTTACATTGTTTTAGAAAAAGGAGGTTGCCTATGAAAATGTTTCTCTATCTGATTGCTAGTCTACTCTTGTTAACGGCTTGCAGTAGCCCAGCAAAGACAAGTCAGTCATCGTCCTCCACTACGGAACAGAGTCAGGAAAACAAGTCTTTGGACAAAGCCTATCAAGACATTGTTTCGCAGTATGAAAAAGCTATTCAGGTGACGGATGTTAAGGAATCTGATTTTCCACTGGTCAACCCAGTTAGTCTGGATATGGCTCAGCGCTATAGTGGAGAGGGGAATGTCCAGATGACCTCCAAAGTGCTTGATTTGAACCAGGACAAGCAAGATGAGCTGTTGATTGGAACAACAAGCCCAACAGGAGACGGTAATCTGACTGTTTATGTGGCTATTTATGGTCTAGTTGATGGAAAGGTTGTTGACTTGACCAAGGATATTTTAAAAAAGGACAGCGATTCCTTCCTTGCGCTCTATAAAAATAATCGCCTTCGTCTGGATCAGGCTAGTTATGATGGTAAAATGGTCAATGCTGTTTATGAATTGACTGCATCAGGTTTTAAGGAGTTGCTTTATCTGACATTGGATGCGAATCAGTCTTCTGATGTTGACGATATCTTGATTACGGACCGCGATGGTAAGATTTATCGGAAAACAGAAGTGGAGCCTAAGTTAGCTGAAGTCATTGAGCATCCCTTGGATGAACAGTTGGTGGATTAGGTAATAAAATGGAGGAGTGAAGGGCTTCTTCATTTTTTATGGAAAGTCTTGTGGGTTCCAGCAACCGTTTTCCTTTTTGGACTAGTATGATATAATAATATAAAAAGGAAATGAGATGAGGAGGAGTGATGATTAGCAAGGAACAGTACTATTTTCTAAGAAACCAGTCTGCCTTTTGCCAATTTTCGATTGAGCAGTTTGATCAGTTGGCGCAGGCGGCTCGATTTCGGAAAATTCCCAAGGATCAGCTCTTTTTCTTTGCTGGCGATCGCAGGGAATATCTCTTTGTTCTGCAAAAGGGGTATGCTAGGATTGAGCAGTTTGACCAGACCGACACCTTTTCATATCTAGATTATATTCGAGAAGGAACAGCTTTTCCTTTTGGCGGTATGTTTATCGACCCGTTCTATCATTATTCGGCCATAGCAGTGACAGACCTTTCTTATATCATGGTTCCCATGGATCTCTATGAATCCCTCTCCAAAAAGAATATCCATCAAATGCTTTTCCTTAATCAAAAACTGGCTCGAATCCTGAAATTTCAAGAATTGAGACTCAGAAATGCGATGATTTCTTCAGCAAGCGAACGAGTGGTCCAGGTCTTAGCTTTGCTCTATTGGGATCTTTGCCAAGAAGCTCAGTTGACAGCCATACCTTTTGGCATCCATATTCAGGAGATTTCACGCTTAGCAGCAACCACTAGGGAAACGACCAGTCATGTCCTTAAAAAGTTAAAGGCAGAGAAGCGGATTTCCTATGCTCACAAAACATTAACCTTTTTAGATATCGATTTCTTCCTAGAAAGTTTGACAGAGGCCCACTGAGGTCTCTTTTTTTACTTTTTGTAAAAAAAAATAAATATTCGCAAAATAGCTAAAACAAACAAAATATCCACAGAAAACGCTTAACTTTAAATAAAAATTGATTTATTGGTTGGAAAATGTGAAGTTTTTGGCAAAATGGATGCAGGATTTTTCATGAAAAGGTTTACAGGAGATGATATACTAAGTTCAAGATAAGAGGTAAGGAAACTTACTCCAAAGAAAAAATAAGGAGGTATTGTGATGTCTCAACATCCAATTCATGTCTTTTCAGAAATTGGCAAACTGAAAAAAGTTATGCTGCACCGTCCTGGCAAAGAAATTGAAAATTTGGTGCCGGATTCTTTAGAGCGTTTGCTCTTTGACGATATTCCTTTCTTAGAAGATGCCCAAAAGGAACATGATGATTTTGCACAAGCACTTCGGGATGAAGGAGTAGAGGTCCTCTATTTGGAAACTTTGGCTGCTGAATCCTTGGTCAATCAGGAAGTTCGTGAGCAGTTTATTGATGAGTACCTTGAAGAGGCCAATATCCGCGGCCGGGCAACGAAAAAAGCCATCCGTTCCCTCTTGTTGAATATCAAAGACAACAAAGAGCTCATCGAAAAAACAATGGCTGGTGTTCAAAAAGCAGAACTGCCAGAGGTTCCTGCCACAGAAAAAGGACTGACAGACTTGGTAGAGTCAAACTATCCATTTGCTATCGATCCGATGCCTAACCTCTACTTCACAAGGGATCCATTTGCGACCATCGGTAACGCAGTCTCCTTAAATCATATGTACTCTGAGACTCGCAACCGCGAAACGATTTACGGAAAATATATCTTTAGTCACCACCCAGTATATGGTGGAAAAGTGCCATTGGTATATGACCGTAATGAAACCACTCGTATTGAGGGCGGTGATGAACTAGTGCTCTCGAAAGATGTTCTGGCAGTGGGGATTTCCCAGCGGACTGATGCAGCTTCCATCGAAAAGCTCTTAATCAACATCTTCAAGAAAAATGTTGGCTTCAAGAAAGTTCTGGCCTTTGAATTTGCTAACAACCGTAAATTCATGCATTTGGATACAGTCTTCACCATGGTGGATTACGATAAATTTACCATCCACCCAGAAATCGAAGGCGATCTCCGTGTATTCTCAGTAACTTATGAAAATGAAACACTCCACATTGAGGAAGAACATGGTGATTTGGCTGAACTTTTAGCTGAAAACCTGGGCCTTGAAAAAGTGGAATTAATCCGTTGCGGTGGTGACAACATTGTCGCTGCTGGACGTGAACAGTGGAATGATGGTTCAAATACCTTGACCATTGCTCCAGGTGTGGTAGTGGTTTATAAGCGGAATACAATCACCAATGCCATCCTTGAATCCAAAGGGCTACGTCTTATCAAGATTAAAGGTAGTGAATTGGTTCGCGGTCGTGGTGGACCACGTTGTATGTCCATGCCATTTGAGCGTGAAGATATCTAAGGATAGAATAGATAATTGAGAGTTTGCAGTTTCATCCGGTATGAGGGTGTAGTTCGCACCTAGGGCTTGGGTATCCGTTGTTTTCCTGTACTAGAACGCATGCTCTAACAAAAAAATGACTGAAGATTAAAGGAGAAAAACAAGATGACAAATGTATTTAAAGGCAGACACTTTCTAGCGGAGAAAGATTTTACTCGTGCAGAACTGGAATGGCTGATTGATTTTTCAGCTCACTTGAAGGATTTGAAAAAACGCAATATTCCTCACCGTTACTTAGAAGGAAAAAATATTGCACTCTTGTTTGAAAAAACCTCTACCCGTACGCGGGCAGCCTTCACTGTAGCTTCTATTGACCTTGGTGCTCACCCAGAATACCTTGGTGCCAATGACATCCAGCTAGGTAAAAAAGAATCTACTGAAGACACTGCCAAAGTATTGGGCCGCATGTTTGACGGGATTGAGTTCCGTGGCTTTAGTCAAGCCATGGTAGAAGACTTGGCAAAATACTCTGGTGTACCAGTATGGAATGGTTTGACAGATGCTTGGCACCCTACTCAAATGCTGGCTGACTACCTGACCGTTAAAGAAAACTTTGGAAAATTAGAAGGCTTGACTCTGGTATACTGTGGTGATGGCCGCAATAACGTTGCCAACTCTCTTCTGGTAACAGGTGCTATCCTTGGTGTCAATGTTCATATCTTCTCTCCAAAAGAACTCTTCCCAGAAGAAGAAGTGGTTGCCCTAGCAGAAGGTTATGCCAAAGAATCTGGTGCGCGTGTCCTCATCACTGACAATGCTGATGAAGCGGTAAATGGGGCAGATGTCCTTTACACAGATGTTTGGGTATCCATGGGTGAAGAAGATAAATTCGCAGAACGTGTTGCCCTCTTGAAACCATATCAAGTCAACATGGATTTGGTGAAAAAAGCAGAAAATGAAAACCTTATCTTCCTGCACTGCCTGCCAGCTTTCCACGATACAGAAACTGTTTATGGTAAAGACGTTGCTGAGAAATTTGGCGTAGAAGAAATGGAAGTAACAGATGAGGTCTTCCGCAGCAAGTATGCGCGTCACTTCGATCAAGCCGAAAACCGCATGCATACCATTAAAGCGGTGATGGCAGCAACCTTGGGCGACCCATTCGTACCACGCGTGTAATGATGAATACCAACTAATGAGGGCTGGGCTAACCTCTAGTCGCAGCCCTTCACTATCAAAAACAATGTAAACGCTATCAAACAATAAAAGTTCTATATTAGTGTGATTGAAAAGGAGAAAACAAGAGACATGACAAAGCGTAAAATCGTTGTGGCCTTGGGGGGGAATGCGATTCTTTCGTCAGATCCTTCAGCTAGTGCCCAAAAAAAAGCTCTAGTAGACACAGCCAAACATTTGGTAAAGCTGATCAAAAACGGGGATGACCTCATAATCACTCATGGAAATGGTCCGCAAGTTGGAAATCTACTTCTGCAAAACCTGGCAGCTGATTCTGATAAGAACCCGGCCTTTCCGCTAGATTCTCTGGTTGCGATGACAGAAGGCTCCATCGGCTTCTGGTTACAAAATGCCCTTGAAAATGAATTGACCAAAGAGGGTATTGACAAAGAAGTAACTTCTGTGGTGACCCAAGTCATTGTTGATAAATCTGACCCAGCCTTTGAAAACTTAACCAAGCCAATCGGTCCATTTTACACTGAAGAAGAGGCCAAGGCAGAGGCTGAAAAGACTGGTGCCACTTTTAAAGAAGATGCAGGTCGGGGTTGGAGAAAGGTTGTTGCCTCACCAAAACCAGTGGGAATCAAAGAGATTGCAACGATTCGGACCTTGTTAAATGCTGGAGAAGTAGTTGTCGCAGCTGGCGGGGGAGGCATTCCGGTTGTTCGAGAAGAAGATGGTACCCTGACAGGTGTTGAGGCTGTGATTGATAAGGACTTTGCTTCTCAAACCTTAGCAGAATTGGTGGATGCAGATCTCTTTATTGTCTTGACAGGTGTGGACTATGTCTATATCAACTACAATAAACCAGATCAAAAGAAATTGGAGCATGTAACTGTAGCGGAATTGGAAGAATATATCCAGCAAAATCAATTTGCACCAGGTTCGATGTTACCAAAAGTTCAAGCAGCCATGGCCTTTGTCAACCATAAACCTGGCTCAAAAGCAGTCATCACATCCCTTGAAAATCTGGCTGCCCTGCTTGAGTCCAATAGCGGAACCATTATTGAAAAGGGCTAGATATGCCCTCCTAATGTTCCTGAAAAGGATGGAGAGCCATTAGGTTCAAACGGGTCCTGCCCAGGATCCAGACATGATTTACGGAGAAATAGTTGTTTTCTGAGGTAGGAAACAGAAGACACAAATAGATTTAGGAGGTTTTATCATGGACCAAAAAACAAAAAAAGGCTTTCAGATGCCTTCATCCTACACTATATTGATGATCATTATTGCCCTGATGGCGGTAATGACTTGGTTTGTACCTGCAGGTGCCTATCAGACCACTGAAGATGGGTCGGTTATCTCAGGTACCTATGAAGTTGTCGCGTCCAATCCACAAGGGATTTATGATATTCTCATGGCTCCTGTGCGGGGGATGCTGGGAACAGATAAGACCGGCGGTGCTATCGAAGTTTCCTTCTTCATCTTGATGGTTGGGGCCTTCTTGGGGGTCATCAACCATACAGGTGCTCTGGACACTGGGATTGCTTCGGTTGTTCGCAAGAACAAGGGTCGTGAAAAGGCCTTGATTTGGGTGCTGTTGCCTCTCTTTGCCCTGGGTGGTTCCACCTATGGTATGGGGGAAGAAACCATGGCCTTCTATCCGCTTCTGATTCCCGTCATGATAGCGGTTGGCTTTGACGCGGTCGTAGCGGTTGCTATCATTTTGATCGGTTCCCAAATCGGCTGTCTGGCCTCTACCATCAACCCCTTTGCCACAGGTGTGGCATCTGATGCAGCCGGTGTGAGTATTGCAGATGGTATCGTTTGGCGGATTATCCAGCTGGTTCTCTTGGTTGCTTTGGCCATCTGGTTTGTCTACGGTTATGCCAGCAAGATTGAAAAAGATCCAAGCAAGTCCATCATTGCTGATAAGATGGCAGAACACCGTGAAATCTTTAAATTGCAAGAAAATACAGCAGACTTGACCAGCCGCCAACGCAAGGTCCTCTATGTCTTTGCCCTGACCTTTATCATCATGGTGCTGAGCCTGATTCCTTGGGGAGATTTTGGTATTACCCTCTTTGATGACATCAACAATGCCATCATTGGCATCCCTGTTCTTGGACAAGTCATTGGTCTCACCATGGCCCCATTTGGTACATGGTACTTCCAAGAAATCACCATGCTCTTTATCGTGATGGCTATTTTGGCGGCTATCGTTTACGGCATGTCTGAGTCTGACTTCCTCAAGGCTTTCCTGACAGGAGCAGGCGAATTCCTCAGTGTTGCCGTTATTTGTGCGGTTGCTCGCGGTATCCAAGTGATTATGAACGACGGCAGCATCACTGCTACCATCCTACACTGGGGTGAAGTTGGCTTGTCTGGTCTATCCTCTCAAGTCTTCATCGTCCTGGCCTACATTTTCTATCTGCCAATGTCCTTCCTGATTCCATCAACTTCTGGTTTGGCTGGGGCAACCATGGGTATCATGGCTCCTCTGGGCGAATTCTCCAATGTACCATCCCACCTGGTTATCACCGCCTTCCAATCTGCATCAGGAGTTCTCAATATGATTTCTCCTACCTCTGCCATCGTGATGGGGGCTCTGGCCATCGGTCGTATTGACCTGCCAACCTGGTGGAAATTCATTGCCAAATTTATCGTGATGGTCAT
>ERZ1032780.46-NODE-46-length-11938-cov-7.802154_pt1 | contig 11938 bp, 10 predicted proteins | sample MGYA00519027_ERZ1032780 | MGnify/ENA primary metagenome ERZ1032780 (study PRJEB33719, sample SAMN04262574) | wastewater metagenome | biome: sewage system; feature: wastewater treatment plant influent; material: sewage | place: Peru: Lima | collected 2012-11-27 ...
TCTTTGTTTTGGTGGTGATTGCCCTCTTGACCTTACTCTTGAAAACCCAAGTTGGTTTGGCTCTGCGCTCTACAGGGGACAATATTCCTATGAGTGAGGCCAACGGAATCAATGTGGACCAGATGAAGATTTATGGCTATATGCTGTCAAATGGTCTCATTGCCCTTTGTGGAGCCCTCTTGACCCAAAATAATGGTTATGCAGACCTCAACTCTGGAACCGGAACCATTGTCATTGGCCTGGCTTCTGTCATCATTGCAGAAGTGATTCTGCGCAACCTCAGCATCGGCTGGCGCTTGGCTTCAGTCGTTCTTGGCTCTATCCTCTACCGCATGATTATCTTGGCTATCTTGGAAATTCCTGGTATGGATGCGGATTTGGTCAAACTCTTCTCAGCCATTTTACTGGCGGTGGTCCTGTTTGTGCCAGAGGTTCAGAAAAAAATCAAAATCCGTCCTTTAGCTGGTACGGACAAAACAGCTTAGGAGGACAGTATGACTACTATTTTATCAATCCAATCGATTCATAAAACCTTTGAAGCAGGGACCATCAATGAAAACCATGTCCTGCGTGGTATGGACTTAGAGGTACAGGAAGGAGATTTTATCTCCATCATCGGAGGAAATGGGGCAGGGAAGTCTACCCTTATGAACTCCTTGGCAGGGACCCTGACAGTTGATCAGGGGGATATCCTCTTGGAAGGAAAATCCATCAAGACCGTCCAAGCGGCCAAGCGGGCCAAGGATATTGCTCGGGTTTTCCAGGACCCCAAAATGGGAACGGCTTCCCGCCTGACCATCGAGGAAAATATGGCTATTGCCTATCGCCGCGGCCTATCCCGTGGTCTGTCTTGGGGTGTGAAGGACAACGAGCGCCAAATTTTTCAAGAATCCTTGAAGGAACTGGGCCTCGGTCTGGAAAACCGCCTCAAGGTGGATACCCAATTCTTATCAGGTGGGCAGAGACAGGCCTTGACCCTCTTGATGGCGGCCCTGGTGAAACCAAAACTCTTGCTCTTGGATGAACATACCGCGGCCCTCGATCCAAAAACCTCTGATATGGTCATGGAATTAACCAAGAAGATTGTGGAAAGCCATCAGCTGACCACCCTGATGATCACCCATAACATGGAAAATGCTATCGCCTATGGAAACCGATTGGTCATGCTCCATCAAGGGCGCATTGTTGTGGATGTCAAGGGAGAGGAAAAGGCCAACCTAACCGTTCAAGACCTCATGGAACTCTTCCATAAGAACAGCGGCCAGGCCCTAGCCAATGATGAATTGATTTTGAATTAAGCAAAAATAAAAGACTACAAACTCCATTGGGATTTGTAGTCTTTTATTGTCTTATTGTTCCAAGTAATCCTTCATTTCTTCCATGGGGATGGAGTGAATAGCAGCAGAGCCCAGTTTAGGGACTAGGATGAGTTGAATCGATTTTCCACGGGCCTTTTTATCATGGGTAAGGGCTTCGTAGAGCTCATCAGCTTTCCAAGGCTGGTGTGAGGTTGGAAGGCCAAACTTTTGACACATGGCCACTACTTGGTCTGTGATGCCGGCAGGCATCAGGCCTTTATTCTCAGCCACTCGTGAAACTTGGACCATGCCAATTGCAACAGCTTCGCCATGCATGACTTGACCATAGCCGGCAGTTGCTTCGATGGCATGGCCGATAGTGTGGCCAAAGTTCAAGTACAAACGAACGCCCTTATCCAGCTCGTCCTCGACCACGATTTTTCGCTTGACTTCGCAGGAGCGGTAAATGATATTTTCTGCATGTTCAAGGATACTGTCAATGCTCCCGTCCATCTGCTCCAAATCTTTCCACAGTTGGACATCATCGATGAGACCATATTTGACCACCTCACCCATTCCTTCGATCAATTCTCTTTTGCCGAGTGTTTTCAGGGTTTGGGGGTCGATGAGGACACCGTCAGGCTGATAGAAGGAACCGACCATATTTTTGGCGAAGGGGGTGTTGACCCCCGTTTTTCCACCGATAGAAGAATCAACTTGAGCGGTCAGGCTGGTCGGAACTTGCAAGAAATGAATGCCCCGCATATAGGTAGCGGCCACAAAACCGGCCAAATCACCGACAACTCCGCCTCCAAGTGCAATGATACCATCGCTCCGGGTCATGTCCTCCTTGACCAGAAATTCATAGGCTTGGTTGACGGTTTCCAGATTTTTGGAGCTTTCTCCTTCGGGGAAAACAAAGGCAATACTTTCAAAACCTGCCTTTTCAAGGCTGGTTTTAACGGTTTCCAGATAGAGAGAGGATACATGGTCGTCTGTAATAATGGCAATTTTCTGTGGTTTCCAAAGATCTTTGACCCAGTCGCCAACCTGGGCTAGGGAGTCCTTTTGGATGATAATATCATAGGGGTTTTTAGGGAGATTCACCGTTAGTTTCATGACTATCCTCTCTACTTTTAGCTCTTATTTTGTGTCTAGCTGGTATTTTTGAACCAATTTTTCCCAAATGTAGTCCGTAGGCATTTCCTTGCCTGTCCAAATCTGAAAGGCTTCAGCTGCTTGAAAGAGGAGCATGCCTAATCCATTGACAGTTGTCGCCCCTTGCTGCTTTGCAAAATTTATGAAGGGAGTTTCAAAGGGTTGGTAGATGACATCAACCACCAGCAAATTTTGGGGCAAGATGGTCTCTTCATCAACCACCAAGCTTTTTCCATCCATTCCAACGCTGGTACCATTGACAAGGAGTCGGGACTGGAAAATCTTTTCTTGCAGAAGGGAGCTGTCCTCAAGGGGGAGGACTTCAATGGGCACCTGGGTTTCTTTACTGATTTTTTGAGCAGTGGCTGTATGTCTTTCTATGCTTTGGCTGCGACTAAAGACAAATATCTTTGCAGCGCCATCTAGGGCTGCCTGGGCTATGATGGCAGTAGCAGCCCCGCCACCTCCAAGGACGGTCATCACCTTGCCTTGGACCTGGAAGCCAGCTAGTTTGTCAAGACTCTTGAAAAAGCCAATGCCATCTGTATTGTGGCCGATTAGTTGACCTTCACGGGGAATGATGGTATTGACAGCACCGATGAGTTGAGCGGATTTGGTTAGTTGGTCCAGGTAGGGGATGACTGCCTGCTTATAAGGCATGGAAATATTGAGCCCAAACATATCATAGCGTTTGACATTCTCCATTGTGACGGCCAAATCCTCTTCAGCAATCTCCCAGGCTAGATAAACCCCGTTGATTCCTGTGTTTTCAAAGGCTAGATTGTGGATGAAGGGAGAAATAGAGTGCTTGATGGGCTTGGCAACAACGGCAGCCAATCTTGTATATCCGTCAATGTTCATAGAAGTCCTCATGTTTGTAGCTTCCAAGATTTACTTAAATGGTCTGGTGGATTTCACGAATCAGTTCTTCTGTCTTATCCCAGCCCAGACAGGGGTCAGTTATAGACTTACCAAAGACATCCGGGGTATCTTGGCGGCCATCTTCCAAGTAGGATTCAATCATAAAGCCACGGACATATTTGCGAATGTCTTCATTCCAAGCTCGGTTGATGAGGGTTTGGCGGACGATGCGGATCTGTTCCAGGTAGTTCTTGCCAGAATTATCATGATTGGTGTCAATAACGATGAAAGGATTAGCTAGGCCGAAGCGCTCATACTGTTTGATAGTCTTGACGAGAATATCGTAGTAGTAGTTGGGTTCATTGACACCCTGTTCGGTACTGGCGCCACGTAGGATGGCATGGGCCAGAGGATTGCCATCTGTATCTACTTCAGCATCTCGGTAAATGAAGTTTTGCTGGTTTTGAGCTGCATAGATGGCGTTGAACATGACAGTCAGATTGCCAGAGGTTGGATTTTTCATGCCGGTTGGCATGTCGATGCCAGAAGCCACAAAGCGGTGCTCTTGGTCTTCAACAGAACGTGCCCCGATAGCGTGGTAGGAAACCAAATCTTCGACCAGGGGAAAGTTTGCTGAATAGAGCATTTCGTCTGCTGTTGTCAGGCCTGTTTCAGTAATAACACGGTAGTGAAGATTGCGCACAGCAGCGATTCCATTGATCAAATCTGGTAATTTGGAAGTGTCAGGCTGGTGGACTAGGCCCTTATAGCCCTCGCCATTGGTTCGTGGTTTGGCAGTATAGACCCGCATAACCATAAAGATTTTATCCTTTACTTCCTCCTGAAGCTTAGAGAGGCGACGGGCATATTCTATGACTGCTTCCTCATTATCAGAAGAGCATGGGCCGATGACCAGCAAGAGTCGCTGGTCTTCCCCGCGAATGACCTTTTTCAGCTCCTCATCCCGTTTTTCCTTGGCGATGAGGAAATCCCCTTCTAGTTTTGACAACTCTTTGACCTGAGCAATGTCAATGCTAGTACTTCTCTGATGAATTCCCATGGTTTTCTTCCTTATCTCTCGTAAATTTCTCGAATGAGTTCTTCTGTTTTTTCCCAACCCAGGCATGGGTCTGTGATGGATTTTCCGTAGACTTCACTGTTGTCCTGGCGGCCATCCTCAATGTAGGATTCAATCATAAAGCCACGAACATAGTTGCGGATAGACTGGTTCCAATCCCGGTTGATGAGGGTTTGGCGGACAATGCGGATTTGCTCTAGGTAATTTTTTCCAGAGTTATCATGGTTGGTATCGATAATGATAAATGGATTGTCCAAACCAAATTGTTGGTACAAATCAATGGTTTCCAGAAGGTTATCGTAGTAGTAGTTGGGCAGGTATTTGCCATTTTCCGTGCTAGCGCCGCGTAAAATCACGTGGGCCAGGGGATTGCCAGAAGTCTCCACCTCTGTATTGTTGAAGAGGAAGGATTGCTTTTTCTGGGCAGCGAAAATACCATTGAACATGACCTTGAGGTTACCAGAGGTTGGATTTTTCAAGCCAGTTGGTACATCAATACCAGAGGCGACGAATCGGTGCTGCTGGTTCTCAACGGACCGTGCTCCAACTGCGATATAGGAAACCAAGTCATCCACAAGGGGGAGGTTCTCTGGATAAAGCATCTCATCAGCGGTAGTTAGACCAGTTTCTGTAATGACCCGGTAGTGGAGATTGCGGACAGCCTTGATGCCATTGATGAGGCTAGGCGCTGCATCCGTATCCGGTTGGTGCATGAGGCCTTTATAGCCATCGCCATTGGTTCTTGGTTTGGCTGTGTAAACCCGCATGACCATGAAAATCTTGTCCTTGACTTCCTCTTGGAGCTTGGCCAGACGATGGGCATAGTCCAAAACGGCTTCCTCATTGTCTGAGGAACAAGGGCCGATGACCAAGAGTAGGCGGTCGTCTTCCCCTTTTAAGATGGCTTCTAGTTCGCGGTCATGTTTTTGCTTTTTGGAAAGAGTTTCAGGAGATAGTTTGGAATGTTCCCGAACCTGATCGATATCAATTTTTTCACTAATTGCTGTAAACACTGGAGGCTCCTCTATTTTTCATATTTTTAGTGTATTTTACTATTATACCATTTTCCTTAGAAAATTACAGAAATTCTTCGCCTTTTTGCGCATATTTTCAGTAAAATGGAAATTTTCAGCAAATTCTGACTGTTATTTTTTCCATCAACATTGTATAATATTAAAAATGATGGACAAGGAGGCTTGAAATGGCACGAAAAGTTGGAATTATTGGAATGGGCCATGTGGGCTCAACGGTGGCCCATGGACTGATGGTGCAGGGGGCATTTGATGATTATGTTTTGATTGACCTTGATGTGAGAAAGTTGCAGGCGGATTCTATTGATTTTCAGGACTCAGCTATGAACACTCTCTACCATGCCAATATTGTCCTCAATGATTATGAGGCCCTGGCAGATGCGGATGTGGTCATTTCTGCCCTGGGAAACATTGCCCTCCAGGACAATCCAGATGCAGACCGTTTTGCAGAATTGCCCTTTACTGCGGCCCAGGTTCCTCAAGTAGCCAAGGAATTGGTACGGGTTGGTTTTGATGGGGTCCTGCTGGTCATTTCCAATCCAGTCGATGTGGTGACCAATCTCTATCAGCACTACACAGGTCTTCCCAAGGAGCGCGTGATTGGGACGGGAACCCTTTTGGATACAGCTCGGATGAAGCGGGCTGTTGGCCAGCATTTTCAGGTCAATCCCCGCAGTGTCTATGGCTACAATCTGGGTGAACATGGCAATTCCCAATTCACTGCCTGGAGCCAGGTCCGCATCAAGGGCCAGGCTATTGCTGATTTGGTCCCAGCCAGCTTTTTAGAGGCCTTAGCCACCGAATCCATTCAGGGCGGTCACCGTGTCTTTTATGGGAAAAAATACACCAACTATGGCATTGCCAGAGCGGCCATTCGATTAGCCATGGCAGTAGTAGCAGACAGCCATGAGGAATTACCTGTATCGGTCTATTACCAGCCCCACGATACCTATCTCAGTTACCCAGCTATTGTGGGCCGAAAGGGCATCCTAGAGCAGGTTCAATTAAACTTGACTGAGGAAGAGGAGGAGAAACTGGCCGCCTCTGCCAACTATATCAAGACAAAATTTGCAGAAAGTTTGAAAGAAAACAGACGAGACCAATAATTGATAGAGATTTTGGCACTTATATGCTAAAATAATAAGATACATGAAAAAGTTTTTTAAGAAGAGGAAATAGAATGAAATTAACGACACAATCACCAGGTTTGCAGGGAACCTTACGAGTACCAGGAGATAAGTCCATCAGTCATCGATCGATTATGTTTGGCAGTCTGGCCAAGGGGAAAACCACTGTTCGTGATATTCTCCGTGGCGAGGATGTCTTGTCCACTATGCAGGTCTTTAGGGACTTGGGGGTCACCATTGAGGATGACGGTCAGGTCATCACCATTCATGGTGTCGGCTTTGATGGCTTAAAAGCTCCTCAAAACAAGCTGGACATGGGGAACTCAGGGACTTCAATCCGTCTGATTTCAGGCGTTTTGGCTGGTCAGGACTTTGAAGTGGAGATGTTTGGAGATGATAGTTTATCCAAACGTCCCATGGATCGGGTCACTATTCCTTTGAGCCAGATGGGGGTCACCGTATCTGGAGTGACGGACCGTCACTTGCCACCTTTGAAACTAAGGGGCAGCAAGGAACTTAAGCCTATCCATTATCAGCTTCCAGTTGCTTCTGCCCAGGTCAAATCAGCCCTCATTTTTGCGGCCCTGCAAGCTCAGGGAGAGTCGGTCATCATTGAGAAGGAAAAGACCCGCAATCATACAGAAGACATGATCGTCCAGTTCGGTGGCCAGATTGATGTCAAGGGCAAGGAAATCCGCATCTCAGGCGGACAAGAATTGGTTGGTCAGGAAGTTGTGGTTCCAGGAGATATTTCCAGTTCAGCCTTTTGGCTGGTAGCTGGCTTAATCGTACCAAATTCTAAGATTGTCTTGGAAAATGTGGGCATCAATGAAACCAGGACTGGTATCTTGGATGTCATCCAGGCCATGGGTGGAAAAATGACCCTGTCTCAGGTGGACGAGGTGGCTAAATCAGCTACCATCACGGTGGAGACTTCTGACTTGCAGGGGACTGAAATTGCTGGAGAAATCATCCCACGCCTCATCGATGAGCTTCCTATCATCGCCCTCCTTGCAACCCAGGCCAAGGGTACCACCGTCATTCGGGATGCGGAGGAGCTTAAGGTCAAGGAAACAGACCGCATTCAGGTGGTGGCCGATGCCCTCAACAGCATGGGAGCCAACATTACCCCAACGGATGATGGGATGATTATTATCGGTAAAACGCCGCTTCACGGCGCTACCATCAACACATTTGGTGACCACCGTATCGGGATGATGACCGCCGTCGCAGCCCTCTTGGTACAAGATGGAGAGGTCGAACTGGAACGGGCAGAAGCCATTAACACAAGCTATCCAAGCTTCTTTGCAGATTTGGAAGGATTGCGGCATGGCTAAGATTTTATTGGGTTTCATGGGATCTGGTAAAACGACAGTTGCCAAGTATTTAAAGGGGAGGGTGGTCGATATGGATGCCCTTATCGAAGAGAAAATTGGCATGACCATTTCAGATTTTTTTGCGGCGAAGGGGGAAGCAGCCTTTCGGGCCATCGAATCCGAAACCCTGGAAGAATTGTTGAAACTGGAGGGAGATACGGTCATCTCGACTGGTGGCGGAGTGGTTCTCTCTGAAAAAAATAGGGAATTATTGCGTCAGAACCGTAGAAACAATGTTCTCCTGACGACTTCCTTTGATGTGGTCTACCGCCGTATTCAGGAGGTCACCCTTGCCCAGCGCCCGCTGTTTCAGACTAAATCAAAAGAAGAGTTTCAGGACTTATTCCAGCGGCGGATGGCACTTTATCAGGATTTAGCTGATTTGGTCATCCATACCGATAACCGCACACCAGAAGAAATTGCAAGGTTAATCACATGTATGTAGCTTATTTGGGGCCACGTGGCTCCTTTACCCATCAAGTTGCTCACCAGGCCTTTCCTGATGCTGAGTTGCTGGCTTTTGCCAATATCACGGAGGTCATCAAGGCCTTTGAATCTGGACAGGTTGATTTTTCGGTCATTCCAGTTGAAAATTCCATTGAAGGGTCTGTCCACGAAACGCTGGACTACCTTTTTCATCAAGCAGAGATTCATGCGGTGGCGGAAATCATCCAACCCATTGCCCAGCAGCTGATGGCGACCAGTCAAGGCAAGGACATTGAGGTCATCTATTCCCATCCCCAGGCCATTGCCCAGGGCAAACAGTACATTCTCAAACATTATCCACAAGCCCGAATTGAGATGACAGCCAGTACAGCCTATGCGGCCCGTCATGTGGCAGAACATCCAGATGAAGCCTATGCAGCCATAGCCCCTCATGCGGCGGCAGAAGAATATGGTCTTGAGGTCATTGCTCAAGATATCCAGGAAATCGATGAGAATTATACTCGTTTCTGGATCTTGGGCAAGGAGGCTCCTAAGATTCAGCTGCCCAGCCAGGCCAGCAAAGTATCTCTTGCCCTGACCCTGCCAGACAATCTACCAGGTGCCCTCTATAAGGCCATGTCTGTTTTTGCCTGGCGGGGAATTGATTTGACCAAGATTGAGAGCCGTCCTCTCAAAACAGCTCTTGGAGAGTATTTCTTTATCATCGATGCGGATTATTCTGACCCTGATTTGGTCCATTTTTCCTTAAAAGAATTGACAAGTCTGGGAATTTCTTATAAAATTTTAGGGAACTATTTGGTCTACAAGACTAAGTAGAAAAAAGGAATGATACCATATGTCTAGAAATACTGGGAACCTCAGTCACCATGAGGAACTGCGATTAGATTATTTACGGAAAAATATCTATTATTTAAATGAGAATGAGCAAAATGAACTGCACTACTTAGAACAGAGGGCCCAAGGCCTGGTTGGACCATCACGCAGGGCCAGCAGACCCAAGCCTACTTATTCTGAGTTGCCATCTTATCGTGAGGATTTTGAGCCAGAGGCTACAAGAACGGCCTATGATGAAGATGATGAGCTTCTGCCTACTTACCCAAGAGAAGAACGCCAGCGAAGACAAAGGCAAAGGCCAGTGAAACCCAAGCCAAAACCAAAACCAAAACAGGTGATTCCTGTGGCCGAGGTCCCAGACCCAAAACCAGAACCTAAAATTAGGAAACCCCGCAAGAAGGTCAACTGGTTCAAACGCATCTTTAAATTGGCTTTTTGGGCCCTCCTATTGACCTTGGCTGGGATGATTTTCATGTTTTTCAAGGGTTACAATAGCGTTGGGACTAAGTCTGAAGCAGAAGTCTTTAATGGGCAGGGGACACAGGATGGTGTCAATATCTTGGTTCTGGGAACAGATGGCCGTCCAGACAATAGCCCTGATATGATTCGGACGGATTCCATCATGGTGGTCAATATCAATAATTCCGATAAAAAGATTAAGATGGTCAGCTTTATGCGGGATACCTTGATCAACATCCAAGGGTATGATTACAAGCTTAATGCGGCCTACACCCTTGGCTACCAAAATGGCCAGCAGGGTGCTGAAAACTTGCGGCAGGTCCTGCAAGAGAATTTTGGCATTGAGATTCAGCACTATGTCATGATTGATTTCTCCACCTTCGCAACGGCTATCGATACCATTTTCCCAAGTGGGGTGGAAATAGATGCCCAGTTTTCAACCATTAATGGTGAGGTTGTCACATCGGTGGATGTACCAGATGACTTGGGCTTTGCATCTGGTGGCTCTCCCTACCAAACCATTCAGGTTGGTCCGCAGCGGATGGATGGCAAGACCCTCCTCAACTATGCCCGCTACCGGTCAGATGATGAGGGAGATTATGGCCGGACCAGACGGCAGCAGGAAGTTCTGTCGGCCATCATGACCCAGATTAAGGATCCAACCAAACTCTTTACGGGTTCTGAGGCCCTGGGTAAGGTCTATGCCCTGACCCCGACCACCATTTCGCCACTCTTTATGGTGACCAATGGCTTACCAGCTGCCCTCGATGCCTCCAATGGTATGGTCCAAACCACCATTCCTGAAAATGGGGATTGGATTGATGGATATGATATCTACGGTGGACTTGGTTTGGAAATCGATTTTGAAAAATACAGCCAGCGATTAGCTGAGCTAGGTTTCCGTTAATATGATATAATGAGGCTAGGACAAAGTCCTGCCTCTTTTCTTTTTTGAGAAAAGCAGAGCAGAACAGTAGAACGAGGAAAAAATGCTAAAGAAAAACGATATAGTAGATGTAGAAATCATAGATTTGAGCCATGAGGGGGCCGGAATCGCCAAAGTAGATGGCTTGGTTTTTTTTGTTGAAAACGCCTTGCCTGGGGAAAGGATTCGCATGCGGGTTCTCAAGGTCAAGAAAAACAGTGGCTTTGGTAAGGTTGAGGAATACCTATCCACCTCCCCAGACCGCAATAAGGACCTGGATGTGGCCTATCTGCGGACAGGAATCGCAGACTTTGGGCATCTGGCATACAGCCAGCAGCTCAAGTTCAAACGCAAGCAGGTTGTAGACAATCTCTATAAAATTGCTGGTCTTAAGGATGTGGAGGTAGCTGAAACACTGGGAATGGAGGAGCCAGTGGCCTATCGGAACAAGGCTCAGGTGCCTGTCCGTCGGGTCAATGGTCAGCTAGAAACCGGTTTTTTCCGCAAACATTCCCATGACCTGATGCCCATTGAGGATTTTTACATCCAAGACAAGGAGATTGACAGGCTCATCCTCTTTGTGCGGGATTTGCTGCGCCGCTTTGACATCAAGCCCTATGATGAAGAAGAGCAGACTGGGCTTATTCGGAATTTGGTGGCTCGACGTGGCCACTACACTGGTCAAATCATGCTGGTTTTGGTGACCACGAGACCAAAAATCTTTCGGATTGAACAAATGATAGAAAAGATTGTAGCGACCTTCCCAGCAGTTGTTTCTATTCTGCAAAATATTAACGAACAAAATACCAACGCCATCTTTGGCCCGACCTTCCGCACCCTCTATGGTCAGGATACCATTGAAGACCAGATGCTGGGAAATACCTATGCTATTTCTGCCCAATCCTTTTACCAGGTCAATACAGTTATGGCAGAGAAGCTCTATCAAACCGCCATTGATTTTTCAGATTTGACAGCAGAAGATGTGGTCATCGATGCCTATTCGGGCATTGGTACCATTGGCCTCTCCTTTGCCAAATCGGTCAAGGCAGTCTATGGAGTGGAAGTCATCGAGCAGGCAGTAGAAGATGCCAAGAAAAATGCCCAGCTCAACGGTATCACCAACGCCCATTTTGTGGCCGATACGGCAGAAAGGGCCATGGCCAAGTGGAGCAAGGAGGGTATCCAACCCAGCGTCCTCATCGTGGACCCGCCCCGTAAGGGTCTAACCGAGAGCTTTATCAAGGCCAGCGCAGCCATGCAACCGAACAAAATCACCTATGTCTCCTGCAATCCAGCCACCATGGCCCGAGATATCAAACTCTACCAAGAACTGGGCTACCAACT
>ERZ1032780.48-NODE-48-length-11815-cov-6.423554_pt1 | contig 11815 bp, 8 predicted proteins | sample MGYA00519027_ERZ1032780 | MGnify/ENA primary metagenome ERZ1032780 (study PRJEB33719, sample SAMN04262574) | wastewater metagenome | biome: sewage system; feature: wastewater treatment plant influent; material: sewage | place: Peru: Lima | collected 2012-11-27 ...
CTTCACGTGCCGTTGTCCACAATTAACGAATTCGGCGCGGAGCTTGCGATTGTGCTGTTGCATGACTTCACGAATCCCATCGAGATTTTCCTTATCTCCTCATTTGGCGCGAGCATACTCGAGTACATCACCTCTTGGGGCATGGAAAAGCTGTTCCACGCCAGATGGTGGGATTACAGCCATTACCGATTCAACATCCAAGGCCGCATCTGTCTGCTCGGCGCAATCGTATTCGGATTCGGCGGAGTATTGATCATCGATGTGGTCCAGCCGCAGGTCGAACGGCTCACCGCCATGATTCCGCTGCTTGCCGTGCACGTGATATGCGCGGTCGCCGCCATCGTCGTTATCATCGACACCATCGTCACCGTGGTGGGCATCGTCGGCCTGTCCGAGCGTCTCGCCAAATTCAGCGAAGCGGTGCAGGAGCGTGCGGAGAAGGCCGGAGACTCCTGGCAGTGGGGCAAAGAGGAATTCCGCGAGAAGATGCATGATTTGTCGGAATCGTCGCAGGAACGTGTTGCCAATATGCGTCAGCTTGTCTCTTCCGCGTTGAATTGGCAGCAACGTCGTATGATCCGCTCCTTCCCACGCATGCGTTCCACGGACTCCACCAAATACAGCAAGATCATGGAAACCGTGCGTGAGATGCTGCGCCGAAAGTAAGTTTCCACCGGCCACACGTGTCGTATAGCATGTGTCCAAAAACGATTTGCCCCGCCAACCTGCGTTGCGCACGCTGACGGGCAAAATCCCTTTATGCATCACATCGGATAGGGGCTACGACACTTGCGATGTGGCCGACCCCTTGTAATCGGTGATGCCGGCACCAATGTTCGGATGCTGCGCCGAATACGCCTGGTCCACACAGTAGAACGCCAGAAGCACGACGGCCACAACGGTGAGCTTTCTTGTATCGATACGACTCAGCAAGTTGTCCAATGCAGGAGCCAGCAGATACACGATCGCCAAACCGCCCAAACCAAACGTCAGCAGACCCTCGGCACAGATACGACCATTGAGATTGAGAAAATAACCGGTGTAATCCCACCAGCGTTGTCCTCCGTGGGTCTTCTCCAGATACCAGGACGAGAAGTACTCCAACCCGCCACACAAGACCATGGCGGCCAGGAACTCGAACAAGGGCTTCTTCCTCAACTTCTTCAGCAGAATAAGGATAATCACTCCGCCGGTGCCATAGATCGGCAGCCATGGCCCATGCAGCGTGCCACGATTCACGAACGTTCCTTCGGAAATGAAGGCGAGGCTCACCTCCCATACCCATCCCACGAAACAGAAGATGAAGAACATCATGACCAGATTGACCAACGAATAGCTGCGATCGGAGCTGACGGTGCGGGATTCGCGGAACCGGAACGCCATCGGCGCCGGAGCCAGACGACCAGGATAGATAGTGCCGTCCAGAATCTCCCTGCCGGTATCGATCTGGTGCAGTTGCTCGCGATACTCCTCATACTTGGTCACCGACCGCGCATGCAGGATACGCACGCCCAACCATTCGGACAGGAACCCGACGAAACCGTTCGGCTTGTCCACCGGAACAAGATTGCTGGACAACTGCTCCACCGTTTCGGCAACATCACCATACGCGGCATGCAATGTCTCAGCGGAGGCCTTGCTGTACAGGTATTCGTCGCTGAGCAGCTCGCTTCCCTCCAATCCCGAATCCTTGGACAATCCGCGCACATGCACGTAATATTCGACGAAAAACGCCGCGTTATAGCCGTTGGAATAGAAGATGCCGCTCAAGCCGAGCGTGAACAGATTGAGCAGCCACCAGCCAAGGAACGACAGGTCGGCCACGAAACACTCCCACTTGTGACCCTTCATCATGCGCCTGGACAGGCTGATGGCCTCCCGTGCCCCGATATTCGGATTTTCGGCGACGATGTAGGGCACCATACGGTAGGAATACGGTTTGATGAACGCGCCGATGATGGTGAACGTCCACAGGAACAGGAACACGTTCTCGAGCAGCATCACCTTCGCCATCGACAACCATTTGCGCGTGGTGATCGGGTAGAGGAAACGGCTCACGGGAAGTTTGTCGTAGGTCCGCCCCTCAAGCAGCATGCGCATCATGACCACCCGGTATGTCTGCTGGACGAACAGCCATACGAAAAGGTAAACGGCCAGGGACACGACGATCGGTACGGCCACGGCGACGCCGTCATTATGCACGATGGAATTGGCCGCATCGGCCATCGACAGAATGACCGAACCCGATGAGAACGAGTTGAGCAGAGACGCGAACACGCCGCGTTTACGCCCCATCATGGCATTGGTGTCGTTTTGCACGATCTGCTCCTGATTGTGCTCCACTTGCCTGCGTGCCTGGCTTTCATCGCCGACAAGCAGGTTCTCCAACACTTTCGACACGTTGTCGGATTGCGCTGTGCCATCCTCCTGCACGGTTGCGGACGGGGAACTGGCGTTCACCGACCATGTCGACGAACTGTAGGCGACACCGAACACCGAAGCGAACAGGCAGATGACGACTATCATCCAATAGTGTCTCTTATAGGCTTTCCTTGCATTGGCCTTCATGCCTTTGCGATCCATGCAGGCATCCCTTCTTCTCGTCAATGAGATTCCGTTTACGATTTTAACCGGCATGTTCCGTGATCGCTTTGATAAAAACATGGAAAACGGCACACGCGGCTGTCTGTGTCTTCTGCGAAACTGTAGGGTGCGTAAAACGCGGTAATGTCCACAATTCGATAGGGAGAAAGCACAGTTATGGCTCACGTCATCGATTTCAAGGAGGCCGGTTTCGATTCCGTCCTCGATGAACTGGAATGGCGCGGGTTGATTTCCCAGTCCACTGACAGGGATCGACTCGCCGAAGCGTTGAACGGAGAGCCCATCACCTATTATTGCGGCTTCGATCCGACCGCCGCCTCCCTGCACATCGGCAACCTCGTTCAGCTCATCAACATGCGCCACCTGCAGGCCGCAGGACACCATCCGATCGCGTTGGTCGGCGGCGCCACCGGCCTGATCGGAGATCCGCGCCAGTCGGGCGAACGCACGCTCAACCCGAAGGACGTCGTGGCCGGCTGGGCCGATCGTCTGAAGAAGCAGATCGGCGGCATCCTCGAGACCGAAGGCAGCAATCCGGTGCGTTTCGTGTCCAACTACGATTGGACCGCTTCGATGAACGTCATCGACTTCCTGCGTGACGTCGGCAAGAACTTCCGTATGGGCACCATGCTCGCCAAGGACACCGTGGCCCGTCGCCTCAACTCCGAGGAAGGCATCTCCTTCACTGAGTTCAGCTATCAGGTGCTGCAGGGCAACGACTTCCTGCACCTGTTCGACGAGTACCATTGCGTGCTGGAGATCGGCGGCTCCGACCAGTGGGGCAACCTCACCTCCGGTCTGGATCTGATCCACAAGGTGCGCGGCGTGGACGTGAACGTGTTCACCAGCCCGATCATCACCGACGCGCAGGGCAAGAAGTTCGGCAAGTCCGAAGGCAACGCCGTCTGGTTGGATGGCACGATGCTCAGCCCCTACAAGTTCTACCAGTTCTGGTTCAACCGTCCCGACAGCGAGATGGAGAACCTGCTCAAGGCGTTCACCTTCCTGCCAAAGGCCGAAATCGAACGGCTTATCGAGGAAAGCAAGACCAATCCGGGCGCGCGTGAGGCGCAGCGCACCCTCGCATGGGAGGTCACCAGCTTCGTGCATGGCGAGGAAGCCACTCGCCAGGCCATCGAAGCTGCCGGCGCGTTGTTCGGACGTGGCGGCGATCTGGCGGACATCGACGAGTCCACGCTTGAGGCCGCTATCGACGGCATGAAGGTCGATGGGGAATTCGCCAAGGTCGCAGCCGGCGACCGTGTGGCCGAGGCTGGTATGAAGGCAGGCCTGTTCAAGTCGATTTCCGAGGCGCGCAAGACCATCAAGTCCGGTGGCGTGTACCTCAACAACACGCGCGTGGAGGATGAGGAACAGACGTTGCAGGAAGGTGACTTCCTGCATGGTCGTTTCGTGCTCATCCGCCGCGGCAAGAAGGCGCTCGGCGTCGTCGAACAGGCGTGAGACGCATAGGCAATCGTAAGTAAATAATCGCAAGTATCTCAAGACCAATAAGGAACAGCATGGCAGAAGAACAGCGCGGATCGCGCGGCAAATCCTACGGCAACCACAAGTCCTACGGCTCGGGCAGGCCGGGTAACCGCGGTGGCAAGGGATTCAAGCCGCGCGGCAACGGCGGCAAGTCCTACGGACACAAGTCCGGCGGCTTCCACAACGATGACCGTAAGGGCGGATATCGCAAGGGCAATGGCGGCGGATACCGTCGTGGCGACCGCGATTTCCATCGCGACGGCGAAAGCGAAGGCCAGGAGCGTCGTTTCCACAACGGTCCGCGCAAGTTCAACCGCGATGGCGAGCGTCGTGACGACCGCCGCGGCGGCTATCGCGGCAATCGCGGCGACAATCCGCGCTACCAGCGTGATGGCGAGCGTTCCGGTTTCCGCCATGATGACCGTCACGATGGCGAGCGTCGCAATTTCCGTCATGACGGTGACCGTCGTGACTTCCGCCGTGACGATGGTGAGCGTCGTGGCGGCCGCAACTTCCACAAGGACGGCGATCGCAGGGACTTCCGCCGCGATGACCGCCGCGGGGAGCGCCGTGATGACGAGCGTCGTAATTTCCGTCGTGATGACCGTCGTGACGGCGGCCGCAGGGATTTCCGCCGTGACAACCAGCGTCGTGACTTCCACAAGGACCGCGACCAGCGTCCGGAAGGCGAGGAGCGCCGCGAATTCACCCGTGAAGAGAAGATGGAGTACCGCGAGGCGAAGCGTGGTGAATACCTGTCGAAGCCGCGTCGCAATTCCGACGGCACGATGAGCTTCCCGTCGCAAAACCCGTACACGCATCGTCGCCCGGGCGAGCCGAAGATGCCGAAGGGCATCGAGTGGAGCATGCTGTCCACCGATGACCGTGAGCGTCTGCGTGGCCTGTCCAAGGAACATGCGGAGAACATCGGCCTGCACATCCTCGCCGCCTACACGCTTGAGGAAAGGGATCCGGAGCTGGCGCTCGAACACGCCAAGTGGGTGGCGCATCAGGCTTCCCGTATTGATTTCGCGCGTGAGACCCTTGCGTTCGTGGCCTACCGTCAGGGCGATTACAAACTGGCCCTGCGTGAGTTCCGCACCGCGTTCCGCATGAACGGTTTCCTTGACTATCTGCCGTTCATCGCCGACTGCGAGCGTGGTATGGGCGAGCCGAAGAAGGCCATCGAAACCGCCATGAGCGATGACGCGAAGTATCTGCGCGGCGAATCCAAGGCCGAGATGTTCCTCGTGTACGCGGGCGCGCTGGGCGACCTCGAACTGTGGAATAAGGCCATTGAGATCGTGCATACGCTGGGCCGTTCCAAGGGTCTGGCCGGCGAATACCGCATGCGTGCGGTGCAGGCCGAACAGTACTTCCTCGAGCAGGCCGGACGCTCCGATGAGGCCGTGGCCCTCGACCAGCTGCTTGACAAGCTTGAGCTGCAGTACGCCGATGCCGAAGAGGACGAGACCTCCGACGATCTGGTCATCGAATACGACATGCAGGAATTGAACGACGAGCTTATGGACAAGCTCGGCATTTCCGAAGATGACGCCCAGTATGCGCCGGAAGACGAGGATGAGGACGATTCCGAGGCCGTCGACGAGAACGGCGAGACCAACGATGAGACCCAGCTTGATGCCGAAGCGGCCAAGGAAGGCGCCGAGTCCGACGACGAGCCTGCCGGTGACGGCGAAAACGCGGGCGACTCCGAAGACGACCAGACTGAGGATGAGGTCGAATCCGCAGCCGATTCCGACAACGAGTGAGGTGCGGCAAAACAATGCTGAAATCCACAACCCGTCCGCTGAGCGAAGCCTACCAGCTGGCGCTGCTTGATCTTGACGGCGTGGTCTACCGCGGCAAGAATCCGGTGGAACATGCTGCAGAGAGCATCCGCAAGGCCGAAGGCCTCGGCATGACGGTGGAATACACCACCAACAATTCCTCCCGACTGCAATCCGTGGTGGCCGACCAGCTTAAGGGCTTCGACCTTGACGTCGAACCATGGCAGGTCATCACCTCGTCCGTGGTGGCTGCCCGCATGGTGGCCCGTGCGGTGCCGCAAGGTGCGAAAGTGTTTGTGCTCGGCGCACAGCATCTGCGTGAGGAAGTCGCCAAGCAGGGTCTTGAAGTGGTTGATTCCGCCGAAGACAAGCCGGTCGCGGCCATCCAAGGCTGGTACCCGGACATGTCTTGGAACCAGATGGCGCAAATCGCCTACGCCGTAGAACAGGGCGCCACGTATTTCGTGACCAACCGCGACCTGACCATTCCGCGTGAGCTGGGCATCGCCCCCGGTTGCGGTTCCATGATCATGGCCGTCATCAACGCCACTGGTGTGGAACCGGTTTCGTCCGCAGGCAAGCCGGAATCCGCCATGTACGACGAAGCCCGACTGCTTGCCGCGCATGATGGTGCCGAACCAGTGGCCAAGGAAGCATGCCTCGCCATCGGCGACCGCCTCGATACCGATATCGAAGCCGGCAACCGTGGCGGCTATGATTCCCTGGCCGTGCTGACCGGCGTCACCAATCCGCATGAGCTGATGTTCGCTCCGGAGCATCTGCGTCCGACCTACATCGCCAAGGACCTGACCGGACTTAACGAGTCGGCCCCCGAAGTCGTGCATGAGGCTGGCGCTTGGAGCTGCCGCGACGTGCAGGCGTGCGTCGACGGCGATCGTCTTTACGTCACCGACATCACCAGCGTCGACGGTCTTCGTGCGGCCTGCGCCGCCATGTGGGATGCGGCGGATCGTGGCCACAACGTCGACGGCATGATCGTGCCGGAATTCCGAATCGCCTGATTGCCGCACGTGCGTATGCGCAACATGAATGACGATTCCGGTGCCGTCGTCCGACTCGACATCGCGCTGGTGGAGCGTGGCGTCACGGACAGCCGCTCCAAAGCACAACGGCTGATCGAATCCGGCAAGGTCCGGGTGAACGGCATCGTCGCATCCAAAGCGTCGCTCAAAGTCACGGCCGCCGACACGCTTGATGCCGATCTGGGAGACGATTACGTCTCCCGTGGAGCCTACAAGTTGGTCGGCGCGTTCGACATGTTCTCCCAGACGGGCCTGCGTTCCGCGGAAGGATTCGATTGCCTCGACATCGGCGCGTCCACCGGCGGTTTCTGCGACGTGCTTCTGCGACGCGGTGCCGCGCATGTGATCGCGCTCGACGTGGGGCACGGCCAGCTTGACCCGCGCATCGCAGGCAACGAGCGCATCATCGAAATGAGCGGCGTCAACATCCGCGACGTCGAAGCGGATGATCTGCCGTACCGGCCAAGCATGATCGTATCCGACGTGTCATTCATCTCGTTGACATACGTGATTCCCGTCATCGCGCGCATCGCCGCGCCCGGCGCACACGTCGTGCTGCTGGTCAAACCGCAGTTCGAAGTCGGCAAAGGCAACCTCGGCAAAAACGGCATCGTGGAAAGCGAAACCTTACGCAAACAGGCGCTCGACACCGTCACCGCCTGCGCGAAAGCCAACGGACTGGATGTACGCGCCACGGCGGTCTCACCGATCGAAGGCACGCACGGCAACATCGAGTATCTGCTGTATGCAGTGGCGTAAACCGTTCTCCGCCAATCGATAGCGTAAAAATGAAAGGCCGGCAGCCCATATGAAAAATCCCATATGGACCGCCGGCCTTTTGCATGTTCCGCGGGCCTAGCCCCTCAAAAACTTGTCGATCTGATCCTGCTTGCCCATGATGATGAGCTCGTCGTTACGGTGCATAATCAGCTCTTTCGAACCGTATTCGAATTCCTTGCCCGGCGATTTGACACCGACCACGGTGATGCCGAACCGTTCATGCACGCGCGCATCCTCGATGGAGTAACCGACGACATGCGGGGGAGTGTGGATCTTCACCACGCTGTACGCGCCTTCAAGCTCGATGTAGTCCAGATAGTTGCCGGACACCAAGTGCCCTACGCGTTTGCCGGCATCGGTCTCCGCGTTGATGATGTGCCGTGCGCCGATACGCTGCAGAATGCGCGCATGCTCCTTGGACACCGACTTCGCCCAAATGTCGGAGATGCCCGCGTCCAGCAGATTGCCGGCGGTGATGACGGACGCTTCGACGCTGTCGCCGATGGCTACGACCGCCGTGTCGAAATCGGAGGCGTTGATCTGCTCCAACGCCATCACGTCGGTCATGTCGGCCTGCACGGTGGGGATCTGCGACGACCAGCGGTTCACCAGTTCGCCGTCCTTGTCGACGGCGAGCACATCCTGTCCCATCGTATCCAATGTGGTGGCTACGGAACTGCCGAAACGGCCGAGTCCTACCACAAGAACGCTTCTGGTGTTGTTAGCCATGATTGTTCGCGTACCTTTCGATGTTCTGTTCCGGATTCAAGTATAGGAAGTTGCGGGTATAGAAACCGTATCGACGAATCCGCTCAGCCGACCACGATCTGCTCGGTGGGGTAGCGGACCGGCTCCACATTGCGCGGCCTGGAGATCGCGTAGGCGATGGTGAGCGGACCGAGCCTGCCGATGAACATGGTCGCGGCGAGAATGTACAGGACCGCTGGACTAGAAGCGCTGGCCACGCCGACCGAATAGCCTCCCAGACCGAACGCCGAGCAGGTGTCGAACAGCGCGTTGCTCAGCGAGCATCCGGTGATGGCCATCAATGTCATGGACACTATGGTGACGAGTGCCAGACATGAGGTGGTGACGGCCACGGCCGTCATGACGGCTTGCGAATGGATGCGACGATGGAATGCGTTGACGTCATGGCGTCCGGTGAACGCGGCGCGGCAGGTCAACAGAATCACGGCGAATGTGGTGACGCGGATGCCGCCTGCGGTCGAAGTGCTGCCGCCGCCGATGAACATGACGATGGACAGGAACACCTTCGTCGCGTCGCTCACGCCCGGCATCCATGACAGGTCGAAGCCGGAGCTGCGGGGCATGACGGCCGCCACCATCGCATGCCACAACCGCGGTTCCACGCCTTCGGTGGCGAACAGCAGTTTGTTGTTCCATTCCATGAGGAGGAACCAGGTGAACGAGGCGAGCACGATGCAGAACGTGGTGGTCAGCGTGAGCTTGGTATGCAGGCTCCAACGCTTCGGCGGACGATGGTTGCGCCATGAGCGCATGAGGTTAAGCAGGACGGGAAAGCCGAGCGTGCCGCAGAACGCGCTGACGAGGATAGGCAGGCCAACAGCCCAATTGTTGACATGCAGGCCGGCGCCGTCAGGGGTGAAGCCGGCGTTGTTGTATGCCATGACCGCGAAGAACAACGATTCCCACAGCGTGTGCCGCACATTGCCATGATTGACTTTGTACAGGCCGGGGAACAGCGCCACGAACGTGATGCCTTCGATGGTGAACGCGGTGGCGATGACCACGGTGAGCACGCCCTTGATCTCGCCGAGTTTCGTGGTGCCCAGCTCGTTGGCCGTCAGCAGCTTTTGCGTGGCCTTGAGATGGTGGTTCACGGCCAAGGCGATGAGTGAAGCGAACGTCATGACACCCAAGCCGCCCATCTGCACGGAGAAGATGAGCACGGCCTGGCCGAAAGCGGACCAATGCGTCGTCGAATTGACGATGGAGATGCCACACGTCGAAATCGCGGAGATCGCGGTGAAGAACGCGGTGGTGAATGTCGTTTGCTCGCCTTTCGGCGTGGCGGTGGGCGTGAGCAGGAGCAGCGTGGACAATGCGCCCAACATCATGAAGTACAGGATGGTCAGACGTCCGGGATGTGTGGTGAGTCTGTGCATTAGGCTGCGCTTGCGCGGCTTGCGCTCCTCCGCCATGGCCTTCTCGAACGTGTCCCCGGAGAACCACCAGGCATAGCCATGTGAGGCCTCGCGATTGGAGGAGGACTCGTCGAAGACGAGGTTGGACATGCTGTTCCTCGCTCCTTGTCTGTATAAACGGTCTTCGTTTCCTTGAGCTATTGTAGACGGTAGTGTGACGAACGGTGCAGAGACATACCATTCGGCCTGTTCGGCGGATTCGTGGGAAAACGACGAACAGGTTTTGCGGGTGGGATGTACGTGGCTCGTGAACGAACGGAAACGTCTGCGGCGTGTCCGGACACCCGCTACCGCCATTCGTTCATTTGTTCGATTACAATGGTAGGCATCGGCGTCCGTCGAGGACGTGGTATGTACGAGAGTTCTCGGAAAGGGCTTGCGATGCACGGTACCCGGCATGCGGTGGTAGTGACGCATACACGTCTGCGTGAAAGCGGCACGGTGGTCGAAGAAGCCGTCGAACAGCTGCGGCGCGCCGATTTCGAAGTGACGATCATCGACAATATCGAAGCGCCCGATTTCGGCAGCAAGACGCCAGTAGTGCCGAAAAACACGGAAATCGTGGTCGTGCTTGGCGGGGACGGTACCATTCTGCGCGCGGCCGAACTGGTTCATTGCACTGAAGTGCCCATCCTCGGCGTGAACCTAGGGCATGTCGGCTTTCTTGCCGAATTTGAAAGCTTCCAGATGAGCGAGGCGATCCGACGGATCGCGGAACATGACTATTCCATCGACGAGCGCATGATTGCCCACGTCGACGTATGGCTGCCGGGCGCGACGGAACCCATCGAGGACTGGGCGTTGAACGACATCACTTTGGAACGTGCGGACCGTGGCAAGATGGTGGAATTGTCCATCCGTGTCGACGACGTGGAGATGAGCTCATTCGGTTGCGATGGCGTGATCGTATCCACGCCGACCGGTTCCACCGCCTACGCGTTTTCCGCGGGCGGGCCGATCATGTGGCCGAATGTGAAAGCCTTGCAATTGGTGCCGTTGGCGGCGCATGCGTTGTTCGCACGTCCGCTCATCATCGGTTCCGGCTCCACGTTCGCCATCGACATTCTCGAGGATTCCACGTCGGATGGCTGGATCTGCTGCGACGGCCGTCGTCAACGCGCACTGCCCAAAGGCACACGTGTCGAAGTGCGTGAATCGAAATGCACTTTGCGATTGGCTCGTTTGTCTGGCGTGCCGTTCACGAACCGGCTCGTCACCAAATTTGATTTGCCTGTCGTCGGCTGGCGCGAGCAGGCGCGCAAAACCGGTGGCATACATCATGGGCAATCGTTCCCTAGAACCGGCAAACCGGAAAGCGGGAAGTGACAGGGCATGCTGGAAGAGCTTGAGATCCACAATCTCGGTCCGATCCGTTCCGCGCTGATCGCCCCGGCAGGCGGTATGACGGCGATCACCGGCGAAACAGGTGCCGGCAAATCGATGCTGCTCAGTGCGATCCGACTGATTTCCGGCGGTCCGTCCGATGGAGGCCGCGTTTCGGTGGGCGCTCAGGAGGCGTGGGCGCAGGGCGTGTTCGAAGTCGCCTCGTCGCCGGCCGCGGTGGCCGCGGCACGGGAAGCCGGCTTCGAACCGGAGGATGGCGAGCTGTTTCTGTCGCGTAAAGTGCCCGCTTCCGGGCGATCCCGCAGCATGCTGTCGGGACGTAGCGTGCCGCGTTCCGTACTCGCCTCCGTCGCCGCCGAACTGGTGACGATCCACGGACAGGCCGACCAATTGCGCATAGCGACCCCCTCACGTCAGCGCGAATTCCTTGACCGCTATGCGGGAGACGAAGTGGCTTTGGCCGCCTACGGCAAGGCATGGAACGCGTTGCGCGCGATGGACGAGCGGTTGGAACGGCTCAACAGCCAGGAATCGTCCATGCGAGTGCAGGCGGATTTTCTGCGCGATTCAATCGAAC
>ERZ1032780.49-NODE-49-length-11750-cov-7.450363_pt1 | contig 11750 bp, 13 predicted proteins | sample MGYA00519027_ERZ1032780 | MGnify/ENA primary metagenome ERZ1032780 (study PRJEB33719, sample SAMN04262574) | wastewater metagenome | biome: sewage system; feature: wastewater treatment plant influent; material: sewage | place: Peru: Lima | collected 2012-11-27 ...
TGGAAGATTTGAATAAGTAATGAACTATGCACAAATCTTTGCCCATTACGAAAAGCAGCTAGATGCCCTTGGGGAAGAAGCTGAAAGCCTGACCTTTACCTTTCGCGCCCTGAAAAAGATGACCGCCACTGATTTTCTCCTCTCCTTGCGGCAGGAGGTGACAGCAGATGATGAAGCCTTACTGGCAGATATTTTTGAAAAACTATCCCAGCATATTCCAGCCCAGTACATCATAGGCGAGGCTGACTTTCATGATTTAACCTTCAAGGTGGACCAAAGGGTCCTGATTCCCCGCCCTGAAACGGAGGAGCTGGTGGATTTGATATTAGAGGAAAATCCGCAGGACAACTTGTCCCTCCTAGATATTGGAACGGGAAGCGGCGCCATTGCCATCAGTCTCAAGCATGCCAGACCCGGTTGGCAGGTAGCAGCCAGCGACCTGTCTGATGACGCTTTGGCAGTGGCCACTGAAAATGCCCATCGGCATAATACGAACATTCAGTTTTTTCGGGCAGATGTTTTTAGACAAGTTTCAGGCAAGTATGATATAATTGTTTCGAATCCGCCTTACATCTCATTTGAGGATAAGGAGGAGGTTGGAAGCAATGTCCTAACGTCCGAGCCGCACATGGCCTTGTTTGCGCAAGAAGATGGCTATGCCATCTACCGCCAAATCATCCAAGGAGCAGCAGAATACCTGACTGAAAATGGCAAACTCTACTTTGAGATTGGCTATAAGCAGGGACCTATGCTTCAGGAAATGATTGGACACTATTTCCCTCAAAAGAGGGTTCGTGTCCTCAAGGACCTCTTTGGCTTAGACCGAAAGGTGGTGGTCGATAATGGATAAGCTCTTGCAGACCCTGAAAAAGGGAGGAGCGGTCATTTTGCCAACTGAAACGGTCTATGGTCTCTTTGCCAGGGCCTTTGACCAGGCAGCTGTTCAGCATGTCTATAACTTGAAAAAAAGGCCTCTTGACAAGGCCCTCAATCTCAATGTAGCCGATTTAGACAGTATCTATGCCTATTCAACGGACCAGCCAGCCTTTCTGGACAAGCTCTACCAAGCCTTTCTGCCCGGCCCTTTGACCATCATTCTAAAGGCCAATGACCAGGTCCCAGAATGGATCAATTCTGGCTTGTCAACCGTTGGATTTCGAGTTCCTGCCTACGGTCCTACACTAGACCTGATAAAAAAGGCTGGAATCTTAATCGGACCTTCTGCCAATCTTTCCGGCCAGGAAAGTGGTCAGGTTTTCAAAGAGATTCAGGCTCAGTTTGACCAAGACCTCCTAGGAATCGAAGACGATAGCGCCCTAACCGGGCAGGATTCAACCATTTTAGATTTATCAGGTTCGCAGGCACGCATCTTGAGACAGGGTGCCATTACCAAAGAAGAGCTTCTTCAAGCCGTTCCTGATTTACATTTTTAGCCCCTCACCTGGTCTTTTCGTGACCCATGCCAAACCACGACCTAAAAGGAGTATATACATGATTTTCGATTTGGAAAACTACCAAGCTTATGACCAAGATCTTTGGGATGCCATCAAGGCTGAAGAAGAACGCCAGCAGCACAACATCGAGCTGATTGCTTCAGAAAACGTTGTTTCAAAAGCAGTAATGGCTGCACAAGGCTCTATTTTGACCAATAAGTACGCGGAAGGTTATCCTGGAAAACGCTACTATGGCGGTACAGAAGTGGTAGATGTGATTGAAAATCTTGCCATCGAACGGGCAAAAGAAATCTTTGGTGCTAAATTTGCCAATGTCCAAGCCCATTCAGGTAGCCAGGCCAATGCCGCTGCCTACATGGCCTTGATCCAGCCAGGTGATACTGTTCTTGGTATGGACTTGTCAGCTGGTGGACACTTGACCCACGGAGCTGCGGTTAACTTTTCAGGAAAAACCTACAATTTTGTGGCCTATGGAGTGGACAAGGACACGGAGCAGCTGGATTACGATGCCATCTTGGCTCGTGCCAAAGAAGTATCTCCTAAGCTGATTGTGGCTGGAGCATCTGCTTATTCCCGCATCATTGATTTTGAAAAATTCCGTGCCATTGCAGATGAAGTTGGTGCAAAACTGATGGTTGACATGGCTCATATCGCTGGTTTGGTGGCGGCCGGCCTCCATCCAAGCCCAATGCCACATGCCCATATTGTGACAACCACAACCCACAAAACCCTTCGCGGACCCCGCGGTGGCTTGGTCTTGACCAATGATGAAGACTTGGCTAAGAAGATCAATTCGGCTGTCTTCCCTGGTTTGCAGGGTGGACCGCTTGAGCATGTGATTGCTGCCAAGGCGGTTGCCTTCAAAGAAAACTTGGATCCAGCCTTTAAAGACTATGCAGCCCAAATTATCAAAAACTGTCAAGCGATGGCAGATGTCTTCAAGCAAGACGCGCAATTCCGTGTCATTTCTGGCGGAACCGACAACCATGTTTTCCTTGTAGATGTGACCAAGGTGGTTGAAAATGGTAAGGCTGCTCAAAATATTCTGGACGAAGTCAACATTACCCTCAATAAAAACTCTATTCCATTTGAAACCCTGTCACCATTTAAGACATCTGGTATCCGTATCGGAACAGCTGCAGTGACAGCCCGTGGTTTCAAGGAAGAGGAGTGCCGTCAGGTTGCTAGCTTGATTATTAAAACCCTCAAAAATGCTGAAAACGAAGCTGTGTTGGATCAAGTACGACAAGAAGTCCGTGCCGTGACAGACCGCTTCCCACTCTACGAAAACTAATATGGATATTTATATTAAACAAACCGTTTTACATCAATTTACCCCAGATGACACAGAGCTGGTTCTTTCGGACCAGCTCTTGGCCATCTCTCCCAAGATTGAAGAATACCTCCGCAAGAAAATCCAGCGAGTCTACTCAGATGATGCCAAGACTGGAATCTTGGGAGAGGATCACCCCTTTTTGCAAAAAGCCAAGTCTGATTTGCTAGAAGCCTCCCTATCCATTGCCCAGCTCTGGAAGGAAGAGTTTGTTCTCTCTGAAAATCAAAAGACCAATGACCTGCTCTTTGTGGCTTATGAGAAGAATGGGATGGAACACTTTGCCTTCTTGCGCATTGCCCTGCGGGAAAATCTGGTTCATATTGGGGAAAATCCTGAGAAACCCCTGATGCTGACCCACAATAACCTTCCCAGTGCAGGTTCGGCTCCTGATGAAGCTCTTCTCATCAACCTGCAGTCTGGCAAGTACCATCTGATTGAGAAGCGCATCAAGCATAACGGTGCCTTTCTCAACTATTTTTCAGATAATCTGCTTCAGGATAAACCGACTATTTCTGCTAAGAAATCTATTCAAGCTGTGGAAAAAACGGCCCAGAAGATTGCGGATAATTTCCAGCAGGGAGATTTCCAGTTCCAATCCAAGGTCAAGTCTGCCATTTTCAACCATCTGGAAGAAGATGGGGAGCTGTCACCTGAAAAGTTGGCCAACCAGCTCTTCGATCAAAACTTGACAGCTCGCCTCAGTTTTGTGGATGAACTGAAAGAGCTTGTTCCTGAGAAGATTGTTTTCGAGGAGATAGATGCCAGCCGCCAGCTCAAAAAATTTGAAAACCAGAAACTGTCGCTTTCAAATGGCATCGAACTCATCGTCCCCAATAACATTTACCAGGATGCAGAATCTGTCGAATTTATCCAAAATGAAGACGGCACCTATTCCATCCTCATCAAGAATATCGAGGATATCAAAAACCAATAGTATGAAAAAAATAGCAAGAACGATCCTTCTTGTCGTCCTTGTTTTTCTAGCCTATCAAACCTATCAGACTTGGCGCGATGTCAAACAAGTCATGACCTACCAATCCTTGGTGCAAGAGGTTTTGGCTGAAAATGACAGCAAAGCCAATGAAGAACTGGTCTTGGCCATGATTTACACGGAGACCAAGGGAAAAAAAGTAGATGTCATGCAGTCTAGCGAGTCTGCAACAGGTTATATCAACAGTATCACAGATAAAAAAGAAAGCATTCGTCAAGGTGTCCAATATTTGAGCGACAATCTGATTTTGGCCGAAGAAGCGCAGGTTGATGTGTGGACAGCTGTTCAGGCTTACAACTACGGGCCTGCCTATATCAGTTATGTAGCTGAAAATGGTGGAGAAAATACCATTGAGCTTGCTCAAAAATATTCAAAAGAAGTAGTGGCACCTAGTCTTGGAAACAGTACTGGTGAAACCTATAACTATTTCCATCCTATTTCCTTGATTTATGGAGGAAAACTCTATGTCAATGGTGGAAATATCTACTATTCCCGCCAAGTACAGCTCAATCTCTATATCTTAAAACTGATGAATATTTTCTAAGAAAATCAATCAAACATCACCTGATTGGTTTTTTATTGGTCTAAAAATGCTATAATAGTCGTAGAAAATGAAAGGGAGATTTTCCGAATGACTAGAACCGTATTGATAACAGGAGCAACAAGTGGTATTGGAGAAGCCATTGCCCATGCCTTTGCCCAAAACAGGGACAAACTGGTGCTGACAGGCCGCAGAGAGGAGCGGCTTTCCGCAGTCAAGGCCGACCTGGAAAAAGCTTATCAGGCAACCGTATGGACCTATCCTATGGATGTGACTAAGATTGATCAGGTTACAGAGGTTTGTCAACAGATACTAGAAGAAGTAGGATTCGTTGATATTCTGGTCAACAATGCAGGTCTAGCCCTCGGTTTGGAGAATTTTCAAGACTATGTGGTAGAGGATATGCTGACCATGTTTGATACAAATGTCAAGGGCTTGATGCTCGTAACTCGGCAAATTCTCCCGCAAATGGTCGATAGAAATCTGGGACACATTATCAATATTGGCTCTACTGCGGGAATCTATGCTTATGGAGGTGCTGCTGTCTATTCGGCTACTAAGGCGGCTGTTAAAGTACTCAGTGATGGCATACGGATAGATACTGTCGCTACGGATATCAAGGTAACAACCGTTCAACCTGGTCTGGTAGAGACAGGTTTTAGCCTAGTTCGCTTCCATGGAGACGAAGAGCGAGCTGCTCAATTTTACAAGGGGATTGAGGCGCTTCAAGCCCAAGATATTGCTGATATAATCCTCTACATTGCCAACCAGCCCAGACGGGTCCAAATATCCGATATTACCATCATGGCCAATCAACAAGCTACTGGCTTTACCATTCATCGCGAAAATTAGAAGGATTAGATATATGAAAAAGATCAAACTTATTGCTGCGACAGCTCTTCTCGTTGCAACCTTGCTCGCAGCCTGTGGTAAAAAATCAACAGCTCCATCTAGCAGCAGTAGCAGTTCAAGTAAAGGGACTGAGACAAGCACGATTGTAAGCTCAAGCCCAGCCACGACCGATACTCCCTCAACCACTGAGAATCCTTCTTCGGTGGCCTACATGAAAATGGACCTTGATGCTATTTCACAGGGAGACTACTCTAGCCTTGTTGGCAAATGGGTTAGCGAAAATGGCGATGCGATTACTTTTAATGTGCTTGGAATTGTTGGTGATTCTAAAATCGAATCCCCTTCAAAAATTGTTGAGGGCGTTTTAGAAACAGGACTTCGTAATAGCAGTGGCTATGGCACTGGCTGGTTGATGATTCCTGCTGGTGTCCCTATTCCAAAGGGCTACTATCTGGAAAATGATTATTCAGACATCAATCGGGACCGCATGTTTGGAGCCCAATCCGTTCTTCAAAACATAGAAAATTCATCGGTCTTTTACCGAGTCCCACCGCAAACGACAATCGAAAGCAATCCACTCACCAATGATGACACAGGTGTCAGACTAGACAGTGGTCAAAGCACCTTAGATTATGCAAATGCTATCCTTGGCCCCCTTAATTGGAAAATCATCGAAAGTAATTACAATCGGACTGAGAGTATTCCCTTTGAACTCCTCCAAGGAGAAAATGGCTGGCTCTATCGCGTCTACCGCAATGGAGTAATCCTCTCACAAACCAAAAATGTGATTATTTATATACCATAATAAAATCCCTTTGAATCAATGATTCAAAGGGATTTTTGATAAATATGGCTTATTCCCACTCTACCGTTGCTGGTGGTTTGCTGGTGATGTCGTAGACGATGCGGTTGACGTGGTCAACTTCGTTGACGATGCGGACAGAAATCTTTTGGAGGACTTCCCATGGGAGTTTGGCAAAGTCAGCTGTCATGCCATCGATAGAAGTGATAGCGCGGATGGCAATGGTGTAGTCATAGGTACGGCCGTCTCCCATAACGCCGACGGAGCGGACACCTGTGTTGACGGTAAAGTATTGCCAAACATCACGGTCTAGGCCAGCTTTTGCGATTTCTTCACGCAGGATGGCATCGGATTCGCGGACGGTCATCAGTTTTTCTTCGGTGATTTCCCCCATGACACGGATAGCAAGTCCAGGTCCTGGGAAGGGTTGGCGCCATACGATTTCATCTGGCATGCCCAGAGCAGAACCCAAAGCCCGAACCTCATCCTTGAACAGGGTGTTGAGAGGCTCGATTAGCTTGAACTGCATATCCTCTGGGAGGCCGCCCACATTGTGGTGGCTCTTGATGGTCTGAGCAGTTTCAGTTCCTGATTCGATGATGTCAGTATAGAGGGTTCCTTGAGCCAGGAAATCCACATCTGTCAGCTTGCTGGCTTCATCGTCAAAGACATAGACAAATTCATTACCGATGATTTTACGCTTTTTCTCCGGGTCTGATACGCCAGCCAGAAGGTCAAGGAAGCGCTTGGAAGCATCAACGCGAATGATATGGAGGCCAAACTTGCCGCCCACCATTTCCATGACCTGATCTCCTTCATTTTTACGAAGAAGTCCATGGTCTACAAAGATACAGGTCAGCTGGTCACCAATGGCCCGCTGCAAAAGAACGCCGACAACAGATGAATCAACTCCGCCAGACAAACCAAGAAGAACCTTCTTATCACCAACGGTTTCCCGAATCTTTTGGATCTCAACATCGATGAAGTTTTCCATGGTCCAATCGCCACGACCACCGCAGATGTTGATAGCAAAATTTTTCAAAATATCATTTCCATACACAGAATGACGAACTTCTGGGTGGAATTGGATACCAAAGATTTTCCTGTCCGTATTTTCAATGGCAGCAAAGGGACAGTCTGATGACAAACCAACCAAGTGGAAGTCAGCAGGAATCTCAGTGACTGCATCTCCATGGCTCATCAGAACCACTTGCTCAGCTGGAGTTCCAGCAAAAAGGGCCGAATCAGCTTTCAGCTGAAGAGTAGATTGACCATACTCACGGTTACCAGCTTCGCCAGCTGGGACCACCTTACCGCCCAATTTATGGGTGATGAGCTGCATTCCGTAACAGATTCCGAGGATTGGAATCCCCAATTCAAAGATTCCTGGGTCAATATCAAAGGCATTTTCGGCATAAACAGAGTTTGGACCGCCGGAAAGGACGATTCCAATTGGATTGAGGTCTTTCACCTCCGCAGCTGAAATCTTGTGGCTTTTCAACTCAGAAAATACGCCGAATTCACGGATACGGCGAGAAATGAGCTGGTTGTATTGACTACCGTAATCCAGAACGATAATCTTTTGCACATCTTGCATTGTCATTCTTTTTTCCTTTCAAATCGAAAATCTTACCTTTTCTGCTATATATTTTAACACAAAAGCGAACTATTTGCAGTAAGAATGGAGAAAAATCTAGATTTTTGATAAAATAAGGGGGAGAGAAGCGAGGATCAATCATGAAAGCAGCCTATATAACCATCCATGATAAGATAAAAGACGACATTGATTTGGGGATTTGGAAAATCGGTCAACGCCTACCCAGTGAACGGGATTTGGCGGATGAGTTTGGAGTTTCAAGAATGACCCTCCGTCAAGCCATCACCCTCCTGGTAGAAGAAGGAGTGCTGACCAGGAAAGTGGGCTCAGGTACCTACGTTGCCAGTACTCGGGTCCAGGAGAAGATGCGGGGGACGACCTCCTTTACCGAAATCATTCAGCTTCAAGGGAAGACACCGTCGAGCCAGCTCCTTTCCTATATCAAGACCCAGCCCAATGAAAAAGAACGGCAGATGCTCCACTTAAATGCTAAGGAAAGCATCGTTCGGATGGAGAGAGTGCGTTTTGCGGACGGGGTACCAGTTGTCTATGAAGTGGCCAGTATTCCTGAGCGCCTGATTCAAAATGTCAAGAAAGAAGATGTCACCAATCACTTTTTTAAGACCTTAACTGACAATGGTTACCGCATCGGTAAAAGCCACCAGACCATCTTTGCCAGATTGGCTAGTGACAAGGTTGCTCGACTCCTGGACATCAAGAAAAACCAGGCCATCCTTGCACTCAGACAGGTTTCTTATTTGGAAGATGGCCAGCCTTTTGAGTATGTCAACAGTCAGTATGTGGGCGATCGCTTTGAGTTTTATTTGGAAAACAATTAGAAAGAAGGTAAAATGATGAACTTAGAGGAATTAAGAGATGACATCATTCTAAAGCAAAAGAAAGGGATCCCCTTTATTGCTAGCTCGGTTCTTATTTGGCTACTAATTGCCATCGTTACCTCACTTGGCTTTAAGCAGACCTTGGAAAATATTCTTATTTTTGCTTGTTCCTGCCCTCTTTTGCCTTTGGCATGGCTGATTGGCAAGCAGTTGAAGGTGGATATTTTTTCCAATGAAAATCCTCTCGGTAAACTTGGTTTTCTCTTTACCCTCAACCAAGTACTTTATTTGCTGATTGTCATGTGGGTCTTTAATGCCGTTCCTGATAAGATGGTTATGGTCTATGCCATGGTGTTTGGAGCTCATCTTTTGCCTTATTCTTGGCTATACAAATCTCCCAGCTATCAACTCTTCGCCATCCTGATTCCAGTTTTGGCACTGATTTTGGGGAATCTTTTTTCAGCAACCATCTTAGCCCTTGTCATGGTTGGCATCGAAGCTCTCTTTACCTTTTTATTGGTCAAAGAAGTGAAAGCAGCAGCTGTGGCATAAGTGCCCGAATATCCGATAAAAGTCCGACTTTACTCTATTAAATTGCGGGCTTTTTTGGTATAATGAAGTTTATGGAAATCGAAAAAACCAATCGAATGAATGCCCTCTTTGAGTTTTATGCAGCCCTCTTGACCGACAAGCAGATGAACTACATCGAGCTCTATTATGCGGATGATTACAGTCTGGCTGAAATCGCTGAAGAATTCGGAGTCAGCCGCCAAGCCGTCTATGACAATATCAAGCGGACTGAAAAGATTCTTGAAGATTACGAAATGAAGCTGCACATGTATTCAGATTACATTGTCCGCAGCGAAATTTTTGATGCCATCATGGAAAAGTATCCTCAAGATCGCTTTCTTCAGGAAAAAATTTCCATCTTGTCCAGCATTGACAACCGTGATTAAAAAAATTACCTTTAGGAGAAGTGAACCATGGCTTTTGAAAGCTTAACCGAGCGCCTACAAAGCGTCTTTAAAAACCTACGTGGAAAGAAAAAATTATCTGAAAAAGATGTACAGGAAGTCACCAAGGAAATCCGCCTGGCCCTTCTTGAAGCCGATGTTGCCCTGCCTGTCGTAAAAACCGTCATCAAGCGGGTTCGTGAACGGGCAGTTGGTCATGAAATCATTGATACCCTGGACCCAACCCAACAAATCGTCAAAATTGTTAATGAAGAATTGACAGAGATTCTGGGTTCAGAAACGGCTGAAATCGAGAAATCACCTAAGATTCCGACCATTATCATGATGGTGGGTCTTCAGGGGGCGGGTAAGACCACCTTTGCAGGCAAGTTGGCCAACAAGCTGATCAAGGAAGAGAATGCTCGTCCCATGATGATTGCGGCCGATATTTACCGTCCAGCAGCCATCGACCAGCTCAAAACCCTTGGTCAGCAAATCAATGTCCCTGTCTTTGATATGGGTACAGACCATTCGGCGGTTGAGATTGTCACCCAAGGTCTTGCTTTGGCGCGGGAAAACCGTAATGACTATGTCCTCATCGATACGGCCGGCCGTCTGCAAATTGATGAGAAACTCATGGAAGAACTCCGTGATGTCAAGGCCCTGGCACAACCGAATGAAATCCTCCTGGTCATCGACAGCATGATCGGTCAGGAAGCGGCCAATGTCGCAGCCGAATTCCACAAGCAACTTGAAATTACCGGTGTCGTTCTGACCAAGATTGACGGGGATACCCGTGGTGGTGCGGCCCTCTCAGTTCGTGAAATCACTGGCAAGCCCATTAAGTTTACCGGTACCGGTGAAAAAATCACTGATATCGAAACTTTCCACCCAGATCGGATGGCTAGCCGGATCTTGGGTATGGGTGACCTGTTGACCCTGATTGAGAAGGCCTCTCAGGAATACGATGAGAAAAAATCATTGGAATTGGCCGAAAAAATGCGGGAAAATACCTTTGATTTCAACGATTTCATCGATCAGCTGGATCAGGTTCAAAACATGGGACCGATGGAAGACTTGCTGAAGATGATTCCAGGGATGGCAGGCAATCCAGCCTTGGCCAACATCAAGGTTGATGAACGAGAAATTGCCAGAAAACGGGCTATCGTGTCCTCCATGACCCCTCAAGAAAGGGAAAATCCTGATCTTCTGTCACCAAGCCGCCGCCGCCGTATCGCAGCAGGTTCTGGTAATTCCTTTGTCGATGTCAACAAGTTCATCAAGGACTTTAACCAGGCCAAAACCATGATGCAGGGCATGATGTCTGGCGACATGGACAAGATGATGCGCCAAATGGGCCTCAATCCCAACAATATGCCTAAAAATATGCCAAATATGGGCGGTGGAGGGATGCCAGATATGTCTGCCCTCATGGGAGGAGCAGGCATGCCTGATATGAGCCAGATGATGGGGGGCGGCCTCAAGGGTAAAATTGGTGAATTTGCCATGAAACAGGCCATGAAACGCCAGGTCAATAAAATGAAGAAGGCCAAGAAAAAACGCAAGTAAATCATACAGCCGATAGTCGTTCAATGGAGGTAGCTATATGGACAACAATGTCATTTCTTATTATCTGTTTGAGCATCTCCCTTTTACACTGGCTCTTATAGCTCATTTTTTAGGAGATTTCCATTTCCAAAGCCAAGCGGTGGCCAATCAGAAGAAGGTAAACTTCAAGGCACTCTTGACTCATCTGTTCTGGGTAGGAGTGCCTCTTCTGATGATTGCTATCATCTTTCCTTTCCGAATCGATTCTTTCTTTTTTGAAGTTTGGTTGGCGCATTTTGCTATTGATTTTATCAAGTATTTCCTGACCAAGAAGGGTTTTATCAAGCCTATTTGGGAAAAATATGTTTTTCTCATTGATCAAATCCTTCATCTGGTAGCAATCTTTCTAATTTATGACCAATATGCCTATACGGCAGTTGTACTAGATGCACCAAAAGCTGAGTATCCAGCCTTTCCCATTTTTAATATCCTCCTCCTTTTAGTGCTCATCACCAAGCCTGTCAATATTGTCTTTAAACTCTTTTTCAGCAAATATCAGCCAAAAGTAGGAGAAGAAGCACCGAAAACAAAGGCTGGAGCTGGTGCCCTGATTGGTCAATTAGAACGTTTGACCATGGCTATCTTTCTGATTTGGGGTCAATTTGCTGCCATTGGCTTGGTCTTTACAGCCAAATCCATTGCACGTTTTGACCGTATTTCAAAGGACCAGGGATTTGCAGAATATTACCTGATTGGTTCCCTCTTTAGCATTATCAGTGTTTTGCTGCTTTATGCCTTACTTATCTTATATTGAAACCAAGTTGAACTTGGTTTTTT
>ERZ1032780.60-NODE-60-length-10913-cov-8.431755_pt1 | contig 10913 bp, 9 predicted proteins | sample MGYA00519027_ERZ1032780 | MGnify/ENA primary metagenome ERZ1032780 (study PRJEB33719, sample SAMN04262574) | wastewater metagenome | biome: sewage system; feature: wastewater treatment plant influent; material: sewage | place: Peru: Lima | collected 2012-11-27 ...
ACTACGGCTTTTGCCGCTTGTGGCGGGGCATAGGCGGCAAAATTTATGCCGATGCCAATTCCAGCCTTTCCCATCAGGGCAGCAAGCTTTATCGGGGCAATTTTGCCGCTTCTTTGAGCACCAATATTGCGGCGGCGGTGGGGGCGCCCTTGGGCAGCCGAATGTGGTTGCACGGCAGCGAATATTTGCAGCCGAATGAGCGAGGGCCTGAATAATACCCATTCAAAAAAGTAAGCTAACAAGGCGGCAATCCGCAGACAGTACAGACAGTACGGCAAGGCGAGACAACGAAGTCAGGTTATTTTTTTGGATTGGTATAAGGCCGTCTGAAACGCATGATTAATGTGCAATATCGAATCTAGGGTCTGTTTACCTTTCATCTTAGGGCAATGCCGGCCCGGCAAAACGTCTGCTGCGTGATGAAATATAATCGGGCGCTCAATGAATTGTTTTAAAGGATATCGAAATGAAATTTGCCTTTTTCTTTCCCGGCCAAGGCTCGCAAAGCTTGGGCATGATGAACGGCTTTGAGGGACGCGCGGTGGTGGAGGCCACGTTTGATGAAGCTTCTGCCGCGCTCGGCCAGGATTTGTGGGCAATGATGAACGGCAGCGATGCCGCGCCCATCAATGAAACCGTCAACACCCAGCCCTTGATGCTGGCCGCAGGCGTGGCCACTTACCGTGCTTATCTCGAAGCGGGCGGCAAAACGCCTGCCGTGGTGGCCGGCCACAGCTTGGGTGAATATAGCGCGCTGGTGGCCGCCGGTGCGCTTTCGTTTGCCGATGCGGTTAAGCTCGTGCGTTTGCGCGCCGAGCTGATGCAAAGCGCCGTGCCGCAGGGCGTGGGCGCGATGGCTGCTGTGTTGGGTTTGGATGATGATCAGGTGCAGGCCATTTGCGCCCAAGCCGCACAAGGCGAAGTGGTGGAAGCGGTGAATTTCAATTCGCCCGGACAGGTGGTGATTGCGGGCAATGTTGCCGCCGTTGAGCGCGCCATGGCCGCCGCCAAAGAAGCCGGTGCCAAACGCGCGCTGCCCTTGCCCGTTTCCGTGCCCTCGCATTGCAGCTTGATGAAGCCTGCCGCCGAAAAATTGGCCGAGGCTTTGCAAAATGTGGCTATCCACACACCGCAAATCCGTGTGATCCACAATGCCGATGTGGCCGCTTACGATGATGCCGATAAAATCAAAGATGCGCTGGTGCGCCAGCTTTACAGCCCCGTGCGCTGGACCGAAACCGTGAATGCGCTGGTGGCCGAGGGCATTGCAGAATCGGCCGAATGCGGCCCGGGCAAAGTACTGGCGGGCTTGGCCAAGCGCATCAACAAAGAAGCGGCCTGCACGGCGCTGACCAATGCAGAGCAAGTGGCGGTGTTTATCGAAGCACATTAAAGCTTGTTTATGCCGCATCGTGCGGGTGAAAGGCGGGCTGCTTCTCAAGCTGTTCAGACGGCCTTTATGGTAAAGCCCGTCTGAACGCAGCGCATAGCGCCCTCCCACTGATTTTCTATGTTTCAGACGGCCTTATGGTTTTTCAGGCCGTCTGAAACAGATTTCAACGAAAAAGGATATTTCATGAGTTCACAAGATTTAAGCGGCAAAATTGCCCTGATTACCGGCGCATCACGCGGCATCGGTGCGGCCATTGCCGACACTTTGGCGCAAGCCGGCGCCAAAGTGATCGGCACCGCCACTTCCGAAAATGGCGCGGCCGCGATTGGCGAGCGCTTGGCGCAGTGGGGCGGCGAAGGCCGCGTGTTGGATTCTGCCGCCGAGGGCAGTATTGAAGCGCTGATTGGCGAGATTGAAAAAGCCAACGGCAAGCTGGATATTTTGGTGAACAATGCCGGCATCACCCGCGACAATCTCTTGATGCGCATGAAAGAAGAAGAGTGGGACGACATCATGCAAGTCAACCTTAAATCGGTATTCCGCGCCAGCAAAGCCGTGTTGCGCGGCATGATGAAGCAGCGCGGCGGCCGCATTATCAACCTCACTTCGGTGGTGGGCGTGATGGGCAACCCCGGTCAAACCAATTATGCTGCTGCCAAAGCGGGCTTAATCGGTTTTTCCAAATCGTTGGCGCGCGAAGTGGGCAGCCGCGGCATCACCGTCAATTGCGTGGCGCCGGGCTTTATCGACACCGACATGACGCGTGCCTTGCCCGAAGAGCAACGCGCTTTCTTTGAATCGCAAACCGCGCTCGGCCGCTTGGGCGATGTGCAGGATATTGCCGATACGGTGCTGTTTCTCGCCAGCGATCAGGCCAAATACATCACCGGCCAAACCCTGCATGTAAACGGTGGTATGTTGATGCCTTAAGCATTTGAATTAAAGAAAATATTTATAGTGAAATGCAAGAAAAAGTGATGCAAAACTACGCGCTATAACAGGTAGGTTGGGTTGCCAAACCCAACGTTTCAGACGGCCTATGGGCTTGTTGGGTTTTCAACCCAACCTACCCGCTGTATCACTTTTTCCTGCATTCCACTATATAACAAAAGGCCGTCTGAAAGATTTCTTTCAGACGGCCTTTTGTTTGTGCCAATAATCATTGAGCGGGCGGCTCGGTATCATCAATCCTTCAAACGGAATTCCGCTGCGCGTGCATGCGCGGTGAGCATTTCGCCGTGTGCCAAGGTGCTGGCGATTTTGCCCAGGCTTTGCGCACCGGCTTCAGATACTTGAATCAGGCTGGAGCGTTTTTGGAAATCGTATGTGCCCAGCGGGGAAGAGAAGCGGGCGGTGCGGCTGGTGGGCAACACGTGGTTCGGGCCGGCGCAATAGTCGCCAAGGCTCTCGCTGGTGTATTTGCCCATGAAAATCGCGCCGGCGTGGCGGATTTTGGGTGCCCATTCTTGCGCGTTTTCCACCGATAATTCCAGATGCTCGGGGGCGATATAGTTGGCGATTTCGCAGGCTTCATCCAAATCTTTGGCCAAAATCATCGCGCCGCGGTTGCCCAGCGAGGCTTCGATAATGGCGCGGCGGGGCATTTCTTGAATCAATTTATCCATGGCCGCTTGAACGTCATCGAGATATTGTTGCGAAGTGGCGATTAAAATGGCTTGGGCGATTTCATCGTGCTCGGCCTGGCTGAATAAATCCATCGCCACCCATTCGGCCGGCGTGCTGCCATCGGCAATCACGAGAATTTCAGACGGCCCTGCCACCATGTCGATGCCCACCACGCCGAACACGCGGCGTTTGGCGGCGGCCACGAAAGCATTGCCGGGACCGGTGATTTTGTCTACCTGCGGCACGGTTTCGGTGCCATAAGCCAGCGCGGCCACAGCTTGCGCGCCGCCGATGGTGAACACGCGGGTGACGCCGGCCACGAAAGCCGCGGCCAGCACGATATCGTTGCGCTCGCCGCCCGGCGTGGGCACCACCATGATGATTTCGGGCACGCCGGCCACATGCGCGGGCATGGCGTTCATAATCACCGAGCTGGGATAAGCGGCTTTACCGCCGGGCACATAAATGCCCACGCGGTCGAGCGCGCTGATTTGCTGGCCGAGCAGGGTGCCGTCTTCATCGGTGTAGTGCCACGATTGCATTTTTTGGCGCTGGTGGTAGCTTTCCACGCGGGCGGCGGATTGTTGTAAGGCCGTCTGAACGTTTGCGGGCAGGCGCTCGAAAGCGGCCTGCAAATCGGCTTGGGTAAGCGTGAGGTCGGCCATGCTTTGCGCCGAGGTGCTGTCAAAGCGGTTGCTGTATTCAATCACGGCCGCATCGCCGCGCTTTTGCACATCGGCGCAAATGTCGGCCACGATTTGATCGATTTTCGGGTCTTGCGCGGTTTCAAAAGCCAGCAGGGCTTGGAGCGCGCTTTGGAAGTCGGCAGATTGGGTGTTGAGCAGTTTCATGTTTTTCTCTGTGGATGTTCAATAAGGTAAGCGGTGCGTTCAGACGGCCTGTTTTCTGACGAAGCGGCCGACATTGCGCACAAATTCGCTGCGGCCTTTTTTCTCGAATTCGAGCCAATCGCTGTATACCGCATGCAGCACGGCTTTGGCGGTGTCGTGGCCGTAGTGTTTGGGGTCGAAAGCGGGCTCGAGCTGTTTGATTTTTTTGGCCACGCTTAAGATATTCGCCCAGCCCTCGGCATTGGCGCAGGCATCAACGGCGCTTTGGGCGACGGGAATCAGTTTGCTGAAAGAGGGCTTGGGCGGCGTGTCGGTTTTTTTGGCGGCGGTGCGGGGTGCAGGTTTGGCCGTGGTGCCGGCCTTGGTGGCGGATGTTTTAGCGGCGGGGGCGCTGTCGGCAGCTTTGTCGCTGCTTTTGGCGCGTTTGCGCAATTTGAGCTGGTTGCTGCCATCGGTTTGGGTTTCGAAAATATCCAGCGATTTAATGAGGTCGGAAAGCTTGGAGAAGCCGTAGTTGCGGGCATCGAAATCGGAATTAACCTTGTTGACATAGCTGCCGATCGCGCCCAAGCCTGCCCAGCCGCTGTCGTCGGCGCTCTCTTTCAGGGCTTTGTAGAGCAGATTAATCAGCGCTTTGTCGATGGCGGCGAGGTTGCCGCTTTCATCGCTGGCTTTCGGGGCATTGGTGGTTTTGGCGGCGGCATTCTCGGGTTTGCCGTGGCCGGGGCGGAAAATTTCGGTGTAGATGAATTTATCGCAGGCTTTGCGGAATGATTCGGGCGTTTTTTTTTCGCCAAAGCCGTACACGGTGAGGCCGTTTTCGCGGATGCGGCTGGCCAAGCGGGTGAAATCGCTGTCGCTCGACACAATGCAAAAGCCGACGAACGTGTTGCTATAAAGCAAATCCATCGCATCAATCACCAGCGCCATATCGGTGGCGTTTTTGCCTTTGGTGTAGGCAAATTGCTGCACCGGCGTGATGGCGTGCGGCAAGAGTGCGGTTTTCCATTTTTTCAGGCCGCTGCTCCAGTCGCCGTAGATACGTTTGACGCTGGCGATGCCGTATTTGGCGATTTCTTCGAGCAGGGCGTCGATAATGTCGGCCGGGGCGTTGTCGGCATCGATCAACACGGCGAGCTTGGCGGAATAATCGGGTTTGTTCATTTCAGACGGCCTGTGGCGTTTGCTTGCCGATGGCGCCGGCAAAGGCATCGATAATCGGCTGGATGGCGGCATATTTCACTTTCAGCGCGGCTTTGTTTACCACAAGGCGGCTGGAAATATCGATAATGTGTTCTACCGCTTCGAGGTGGTTGGCTTTGAGTGTGTTGCCGGTAGACACCAAATCCACAATCGCATCGCTCAAGCCCACCAAGGGCGCCAGCTCCATCGAGCCGTAGAGCTTGATAATGTCCACATGCACGCCTTTGCCGGCGAAATGCTCGGCGGCAATATCGGGATATTTGGTGGCCACACGCAAGCGGCAGCCCGGTTGCGAGGCGGCGGCATAGTCAAAACCTTTTTTCACCGCCACCATCATGCGGCATTTGGCGATTTGCAAATCCAGCGGCTGATAAAGGCCGCTACCGCCATGCTCAATCAACACATCTTTGCCGGCAATGCCGAAATCGGCCGCGCCATATTGCACATAAGTAGGCACATCGCTGGCACGCACAATCACCAGGCGGATGTCGGGCCGGTTGGTTTGAATAATCAGCTTGCGCGATTTTTCCGGATCTTCCGCCGGCGTGATGCCGGCGGCGGCCAAGAGGGGCAGGGTTTCGTCGAAAATACGGCCTTTGGAAAGGGCGATGGTCAGATTGTTGTCAGACATGATGGCTTTCTTGATGAGGCCGTCTGAAACCTTGCTTTCAGACGGCCTGTGGCGGCAAAGCGCTTATTTTAGCAAAATCTTGAGGTCATCGGCGATTTGTGTGGCCGTGGTGCCGTAAGGCGCAAACACCGCCACCTCGCCCTCTTTATCGAGCAAATAAGTGCCGGCCGAATGATCCACCAGATAAACCTGCTCGGATTGCTGGCCGGCCTTGGCCGATACCACGCGGTATTGCTGCTTGATAATGGGCAGGCTCTGATCGCCGGTAACGGTGAGGCCGATAAAGGCCGGGTTGAATTGGCGCACATATTTGCCGATTAATTCCGGCGTGTCGCGCTCGGGATCTACGCTGGCGAAAATCACCGCCACATCTTTGGCCTGCTCGCCCAATTGCTTGAGGGCATCGCTATAAGTGAGCAGCTCAGTGGGGCAGATATCGGGGCAGTGGGTGTAGCCGAAAGCCAAAATCACCGCCTTGCCTTTGAGGCTGCTGAGGGTAAACGGCTTACCGTCGCCATCGGTCATGGTGAAGTCGCCGCCGATGTCTTCTTTGCGCATATCGGTGCCGTGAAAGCTGCCGCCGGCTGCGGCAGCAGTTGAAGCCGATGCCTGCTCTGCCGGGGCAGGCACTTGCGCTGCTTGTTGCGGCTGACAGCCTGCTAAAGCAAACAAGCCGGCGCTGAGGCTGAGGGCAATCCATGTTTTATTCATTTTTGATGTTCCTGTGTTGTTAAGGTATTCTGCCATTCGATTTACGGGTGCTTTTTGCTTTTGAAAAAACATGCTGCGTTGTCTGCATTTTCAGGGGAGAAACCCTTTATAAACGAATAGCCAGAGCAGCTTAGGGCTTGTTTGCATTTCACTTGCCGGCAAGATTTAAACCGATAGCGCGGTGTAATGCAATGCGAGTAAATCCTAACGCGTTGGCAATTATCAATCTTAGCGCGTTTATCCGCTTCAATACAGGCAAAAACTGCTTTTTTTCACAGAGTTTTGATGCAGGCAAAGCTTATTGTTTGTCGAGAAAGGCTTGATGCGGCGATATGCCATGTTCGGGGCGGAAATAAAATAACTTAAATGTCTATTTTTTTCAATAAATTAATAAAAAGCACGGAAAAATTCGCAGCCGGCGCTTTACAAGAAAAAAATTGCCGCTATAATAGCGTCTTCTTCACCGCCCAGGTGGCGAAATTGGTAGACGCAGGGGACTCAAAATCCCCCGCCGAAAGGTGTGTCGGTTCGAGTCCGACCCTGGGCACCAAATATAAAAAGCGCTTGAAATCAACGATTTCAAGCGCTTTTGCTTTGAGTGGCAATTTTGATTGAATATCGGTTTTGTTCTGCATTTAGGGTGGGTTCTACATTTTGTGCCGGCTTGGGTGCGGCAATGCAAGGCAGGCTGGAGCAAGGTTTGCGGCTGATTTTATTGAAAGGCATTGTGTTGTAAACGGTGGTGTTGGGTTGAAAAAAGGCCGTTTGAAAGCAAAGCTTCAGACGGCCTTTTGTTGCTCTAGCTTATCAGGCAGACAATACGTTTTTCACTACTTCTACCACATGATCTACAGTGAAGCCGAATTCTTTAAACAGCAATTCGGCCGGCGCGGATTCGCCGAAGCGGTCGAGCCCGATAACCGCGCCGTTCAAGCCCACATATTTATACCAGCCGTCGCTCACGCCGGCTTCCACGGCGATGCGCGGCAGGCCTTGCGGCAGCACGCTTGCTTGGTATTGGGCATCTTGTTTGTCGAACACATTGGTGGAGGGCATAGACACCACGTTGACAAACACGCCTTGTTCGGCCAGCACGGTTTGTGCGTTGAGCGCCAATTCCACTTCGGAGCCGGTGGCGATAATCACCGCTTGCGCCGCGCCTTCTTCTGCGGCGCGGATCACATAGCCGCCGCGTTGGATGTCGGCCAGCTGCTGCGCGCTGCGGCTGATAAAGGGCAGGTTTTGGCGGCTGAAAATCAGGCAGCTCGGGTGATCGGCGGCTTTTACGGCTTCGGCCCAGGCCACCAGCGATTCGGCGGTGTCGCACGGGCGCCAAACGGCCATATTGGGAATCAGGCGCAGGCTGGCGGTTTGCTCCACCGGTTGATGCGTGGGGCCGTCTTCACCGAGGCCGATGGAATCGTGGGTGTAAACGAATATCGGGTTGATTTTCATCAGCGCGGCCATGCGCAGGGCGTTGCGGGCGTATTCGCTAAACATCAGGAATGTTGCGCCGAAAGGCTTCACGCCGCCGTGCAGTGCCAAGCCGTTCATGATGGCGCTCATGCCGAATTCGCGCACACCGTAGTGGATATAGTTGCCGCCGCTGTGCGGTTTGACCGATACGCTTTTTGACCAATCGGTGAGGTTGGAGGGGGTGAGGTCGGCCGAGCCGCCGACAAATTCGGGCAACACTTCGGCCAAAATTTCGATGCTGTTTTGGCTGGCTTTGCGGGTGGCGATTTTTTCGGCTTTGGTACACACTTCTTGTAAGGCCGTCTGAACATAAGCGTCGAAATTTTCGGGCAGCTTTTTATCCATGCGGCGGATAAATTCGGCGGCTTCGGCGGGGAATTTGGCTTGGTATTGCGCAAATAAATTATTCCACTCGTTTTCCAGCTTGGCGCCTTTTTCTTTGGCGTTCCACGCATCGTAAATTTCTTGCGGCACTTCAAACGGGCCGTAATTCCAGCCCAAATGTTTGCGCGTGGCTTCCAGCTCTTCCGCGCCCAAGGGCGCGCCGTGGGTTTTGTGGCTGCCTTCTTTGGTGGCGGCGCCTTTGCCGATCAGCGTTTTGCAGCAGATGATACTGGGTTTGCCGGTTTCGGCGCGCGCTTCTTCGATGGCGGCTTTGAGCGCGGCGGTGTCGTGGCCGTTGACATTGGGCACCACATGCCAGCCGTAGGCGGCGAAACGCTCGGGGATGTTTTCGGTAAACCAGCCGTCTACTTTGCCGTCGATGGAAATATTGTTGTCGTCATAAAGCACCACCAATTTGCCCAAGCCTAAGGTGCCGGCGAGCGAGCAGGCTTCGTGCGACACGCCTTCCATCAGGCAGCCGTCGCCCAAGAAAACATAAGTGTGGTGGTCGACAATATTGAGACCGTCTTTATTAAACTCTTCGGCCAGCAGTTTTTCTGCCAACGCGAAGCCCACGGCATTGGCAATGCCTTGGCCGAGCGGGCCGGTGGTGGTTTCCACGCCGTCGGTGTAGCCATATTCGGGGTGGCCGGGGGTGTTGCTGTGCAGCTGGCGGAAGTTTTTCAAATCATCGATGGAAACGTTGTAGCCGGTGAGGTGGAGCAGGCTATACAAGATCATCGAAGCGTGGCCGTTGGACAATACAAAACGGTCGCGGTTGTAGAATTTGGGGTTGGCGGGGTTGTGGTTTAAAAATTGTGTCCACAACACTTCGGCCATGTCGGCCATGCCCATCGGCGCACCGGGGTGGCCGGAATTGGCTTTTTGCACTGCGTCGGCAGAGAGGAAGCGGATGGCGTTTGCCAGTTGAGAAGCCATTGGGAATACCTTTTTTCGTTTGAGGTGGAAGCGCTGATTATCGCTTGAATTTTGGCTGCGTTCAAGCCGCAATCGGCTTTCAGACGGCATTTTTCGGGCTGCACGCGTTTGTTGAAAGCTGTTATGATTGCCATCAGTTTCAAGAGGCCGTCTGAAAGTTTCCAGCGGCTGCATCCAATAAACAAGGAATACTGAATACTATGGAACCGCAACCGCGCACGCCGCTTTCTGAAGCCGGGCGCCAAAGCCTGCTCGACACGCTGAAGCAGGAATGGCGGCAGCTGCATTTTCTCACTGAATTGTCCGAAATCACGCCTTATGAATGCGATGCGCTGGCGGCGTTTACGCAATTGCCGCTGGGCGTGGTGCTGCCGGAAAACGAAGCTCAAGTGCAAATGGTGTTGAAAACCTGTATGCGGCTGGGCATTGCGGTGGTGCCGCGCGGGGCGGGCACGGGGCTGGCCGGCAGCGCCATGCCCACCCCCGATGGGATTGTGCTCTCCACCGCCAAGCTCAATAAGATTGTGAACGTGAATCCGCAGGCGCGCACGGCCACGGTGCAGCCGGGCGTTCGCAATCTGGCCGTTTCCGATGCCGCCGCGCCGCATGGTTTGTATTACGCGCCCGACCCTTCGAGCCAATTGGCGTGCAGCATAGGCGGCAATGTGGCTGAAAATTCCGGCGGCGTGCATTGCTTGAAATACGGCCTCACGGTGAACAATGTGTTGAAATTCCGCGCGGTTCCGATCGAGTGCGGCGGGTTTGAATAGGGCGGGGAGGGCTATGATGCGCCGGGGCTGGATTTGCTCACCGTGTTTATCGGCAGCGAGGGCATGTTTGCCGTGGTAACGGAAGTGGTGGTGAAGCTTGTGCCAAAGCCGCGCACGGCGCAGGTGATTATGGCGAGCTTCGACGATATGGGCAAAGCGGGCGATGCCGTGGCTGCCGTGATTGCCGCCGGCATTATTCCCGCCGGGCTGGAAATGATGGACGGCCCCGCCACCCGCGCCATCGACCGCTATTTGAATATCGGCTACGACACCCGCGCCGAAGCGATTTTGCTGTGCGAGTCTGACGGCACGGCCGAAGAAGTGGCCGAAGAAATCGCGCGCATGATTGCCGTGTTTGAGCAAAGTGGGGCGATTCGCATACAGGTGTCGCGCAACGAAATCGAGCGGCTGGCGTTTTGGTCGGGGCGCAAAAACGCCTTTCCCGCCGCCGCGCAAATGGCACCCGATTATTACTGCATGGACGGCACCGTGCCGCGCCGCTACATCAGCACGCTGTTGCGCAGCATTGCCGCCATGGAGGAGAAATACGGGCTGCAATGCATTAATGTGTTTCACGCAGGCGATGGCAATATGCACCCGCTGATTTTGTTTGATTCCGCGCAGGGGCAATGGCCGCAAGCCGAAGCCTTTGGCGCGGATATTTTGGAAGAATGTGTGCGCTTGGGCGGCACGATTACCGGCGAGCACGGCGTGGGCATCGAAAAAATCAACGGCATGTGCGTGCAGTTTTCCGAAGCCGAACGCGCCGCCTTTTGGGGCGTGAAATTCGCTTTCGACCCCAGCGGCTTGCTCAACGCCGATAAAGCCATTCCCACCAAAAACCGTTGCGCCGAATACGGGCGGATGCACATTCCGCGCGGGGCGATGAAGTTTCCCGATTTGGAAAGGTTTTAGGTTTCAGACGGCCT
>ERZ1032780.62-NODE-62-length-10805-cov-6.124744_pt1 | contig 10805 bp, 7 predicted proteins | sample MGYA00519027_ERZ1032780 | MGnify/ENA primary metagenome ERZ1032780 (study PRJEB33719, sample SAMN04262574) | wastewater metagenome | biome: sewage system; feature: wastewater treatment plant influent; material: sewage | place: Peru: Lima | collected 2012-11-27 ...
TTTATCTTTTGGTAGCAACGTCATAACAGTCGGACCAGCACCTGATAAATAGGTGGCATAGGCTCCTACTTCTCTTGCCAGTTGCTTGATAGGATAAAATTCTGGAACCAATTTTTGACGGAATTGTTCATGAAACATGTCTGATTCAATCGCTTTTCCAGCAGTGACCAGATCACCCTTCATTAAGGCTGCAACCGCAACATTAGCTATAGAACTAGCAGCAACTGCTTTCTTATGGGAAAGTTGGTTGGGAAGAACATTGCGACTATCACTAGTTCTCAGCTGATAGTTCGGAATAAAGGCCAGAAAAGCTACATCAGGAAAATCTGCCACAATAGCAGATACTTGCTTGTTAACATAACTTGCAATGACGAGATTACCAAAAATGGCCGGCGCAACATTGTCAGGATGCCCCTCAAAGGTTGTTGCGAAACGTAACTTTTCTTCATTTGATAGGTTGAGCTCCCCCAGTTGATTGGCTAATTCAATCCCGGCAACAATAACCGAGCTTGATGAGCCCAGGCCACGCGCCAAGGGGATATCCGATGTCATTTTAATCCGATGAGGTTGGAGGTTTTTACTGACCCTAAGGGCCGTTTTGATCAGAAGATTGCGCTCATCACTTGGTACAAACTCCAAATCAAGCTACACAATCCATTTATCCGTTTTTTCCAAGACTTCAATGGATAGGTATTTAGACAATGCCACACCAACCGAGTCAAATCCTGGTCCGATGTTGGCACTGGTTGCAGGTACTATAATTTTCATTTTAGTCCCCCAATACCTTAAAGACATTGGAGACACGGAATTCTGCTGCCTCTTCTAATTGCTTTGTGACATTTTCAAGCTGGTTTTTGCTCATAGAGTGGGTCACAATAACCAGGCGGGCTTCTTTTTCATCGGAAGGCTGTTGCAGGATTTGCTTAAAGGAAATGGATTGAGCATTAAAAATTTCAGCCAAGCGTAGCATTTTCCCTTGAACGTCTGGCGTCAAAATAGAGAAGTAATAATCACTTTTCACATCCTCTGCAGTTGCCAGTTGAAGCGGACGAGAAAATTCATTGAAATCCTTGCCAATTGTATTGTCTTTCAAGCGACGAACGATGCGGATGATATCAGCTGTCACGCTAGCTGCAGTCGGCTTTTGACCAGCACCCGGACCGTAAAACATAGACTCACCAATACCGATAGACTCTACAAAGACAGCGTTCATAACACCATTAACACTAGCAAGCGGATGATCTTTTGGCAAGAAAGTCGGTGAGACCTCAGCAGAAATTCCAGATGCTGTTTCTTGGATGTCACCGACAAGCTTGATGACATAGCCCAATTCTTGGGCAACAGTTACATCTTCAGGCGTAATTCCTGTAATCCCCTTGTGACTAACCTGATCAAAATCAATAGTCATACCAAAGGCAAATTGACTCAAAATTACCGCCTTATAGGCTGCGTCAATACCCTCCACATCATTGGTCGGATCACTTTCCGCATAGCCAAGTTCCTGCGCAGTTTTCAGCGCTTCTTCATAGGTCCAACCCTCATCCACCATCTTTGTCAGCATGAAGTTGGAGGTTCCGTTGAGGACTCCCAAGATACGAGTGATTTTATCTGAAGCAAAAGAGTTTGCTAGGGTCCGCAAGATAGGAATACCACCCGCTACCGCTGCTTCATAGTAGAGAGCAACGCCGTTTTCCTTGGCAATAGCCCGAAGTTCGCTTCCATGAACAGCCAATAAGTCCTTATTTGCAGTAACGACATGCTTCTTGGCTTGGAGAGCCCGTGAAATAAATGTTTTGGCAGGCTCGATTCGGCCCATTAACTCCACGATAATGGAAATCTCTTCATCCAGAATCAACTCATCAATATCAGTAACAAAGTGATAATCATGACCCGCAGCCAAGAGACGCTCTTTTTCTGCATCATCCTTGACCAAAATTTTGGTCACTTCAATGTCATCTTGGGCAGCTTGCTTAGTTTTTTCAGCGTTTTCTGTCAATAAAAATGGCACACCGCTGGCTACTGTACCAAATCCCAATAATCCAATCTTGACTGTCATGATGACTCCTTTTTATATATAATTTTTTCTATTATATCAAATTTTCTGATATTATTCCAAAGAATGTTGTGATATAATAAGCTTAGTACGCAAAAATACAAATCAATCAAAATAACTGACCTGTTTTTTACTGAAGGAGGAAATGATGGCAACTGCTCATCGTAAAGGAAAGAAAAATAAAAAGGAACTACTTCTACTGATACTGACCTTTCTGATGTTGGCTGCTTTGGTTATCGGAGTTGTCTATACTCAAAGTGAAAGTTACCTAGCTAATCTTGGACACCAAACAACACATAAGCAACAACCCAAGAAAGTATCTAATAATTCAGAAGTTCCAGTTACAACTGAAGCAACAACTCCATCATCAACAGAAGAACAGGATTCTGTTCCTACAACAGACATTGTTTGGGAGAAACAAGAGGCACCAGTCCAGCTTCCTATTCTAATGTACCATGCAATTCATGTGATGGCTCCTGGTGAAGAAGGAAATGCAAACTTGATTGTAGATCCTACGACCTTTGAAAGTCATCTTCAGGCGCTTCAGCAAGCTGGCTATTATGCGGTATCTCCAGAAGAAGCCTACAAGATGCTGACCGAGAATGTTGTGCCGAAAGACAAAAAAGCAGTCTGGTTAACCTTTGATGATAGTTTATGGGACTTCTATGATATTGCCTATCCTCTTCTCAAAAAATATGGGATGAAAGCCACTAACAATGTCATCACAGGTACCGTTGGACACGAAGCCAATCTCAGTTTGGACGAGATGAAGGAAATGAAAGAAAACGGCATCTCACTCCAAGGACACACGGTCTCACATCCGTCCTTGGGCAATACGGACCCAGCCTTACAAAATACGGAGCTGGCAGATTCAAAGAGCTATTTAGATAACAACTTGGATCAAGACACTATTTCCTTTGCCTATCCATCAGGAAGCTATACAGAAGAAACCATTGCCATTGCAGAAAGAAATCATTTTAAAATGGCTTTGACCACCAATGAAGGTATTGCTTCTGCAGCCGACGGCCTCCTATCTCTCAACCGCGTTCGTATTCTCCCTTCCATGTCAGCGGAACTACTGCTTCAAACAATCGCAACACCATAAAAAATACGGAATTTTTCCGTATTTTTTCTTTAGTTTAACTAATCATTTTCTAGAATAACTTTTATCCGCAGGCCATCCTCATCTTCTATGAAATAATATGTATCTGATTGTTCTAGGATGGGCATCGAATGGAGAATTGCTTTTTTGAGAGAAGCCTTGAAAAGGATAGAATTTTGAACAACGATACTGAAATAGTTCAAACCCGGTCGATTCTTCTCCCGCTTGAGCAATTTGGGACCCGCCCAATGATTGAAGGCCAAATGATGGTGATAATTTCCTGAAGCAATCCAAGAAGCCGAAGGAATGGTCAACTTGTCGTCAAGATCAAAGATTTTCTGATAGCGTTTAGAAGCGGCTAAAGCATCTCGTACGCTCAGATGAACATGGCCAATGACTGTCTCCTCGCTCAAGTAATAGTCATACAAATCTTGACTGCTGGCCAAAATGCCAGTTGCATCCAACTCTTCAGTCACACCGATGATTCGGCCATCCTCTCGAACATCCCATTCTTCGACTGGCTTATCGCAATATATTTCAATCCCATTTCCTTCTAAATCATCCAAGTAAATGGCCTCACTATAACCATGGTCTGCACCGCCAGTTAAGTTGGTGCCAGATAGCAATATATGCTTCAAGGCGGCTCCTAATGCCGAACGATCCGGAACTAAGATTGCCATATGAAAAAGACCGTAATAGGCTTTTACTGGAAGGTCTGTCTTAATCAAACGTACAAGAACCTGTTGACTATCTCGCAAGCCCAGAAGAGCTTCATCACCAGATTGATGGAGAATAGCAAGTCCAATAACTTTGTTATAAAAGTTAATCTGTCCTGATAAATCTGAAACGTTTAGTACAACTTCTCCCAGGCGAATATTTGATTGGTACGAATAAGTCATATTTTCTCCTTATCTTTGAAAGGTATTATAACTAAATAGTGATATATTGTCAACTATCTGCTCCAATCAAAAAAACTCTTAGAAGACCCTAAATTTTGCCATTCTAAGAGTTTATACAAACCTTTTAATCAACTAATAGCATCGCCTTTATAGCCTTTCTATCAGCCATATCCTGGTAGGCTTGGTTGATATCATCCAGATGGTAGGTATCCGTAAAGACACGCCCTGGATTAATATCCCCATCCAACACTGCTTTGAGCAAGACTTGCTTGTCATAGGTTGTGACAGAGGCAGACCCTCCACCGACTGTAATGTTTTGAGCAAAGGTCGAGCCTAATGGGTGACTGTTGTAGTGTGGTACTCCTACAAAACCGATTCTCCCACCATTATGAAGAACGCCTAAGGCCTGATCAATAGAGCTTTCAGTGCCAACACATTCCAGAGCAGCATCAGCCCCGCCGCCCAGGATTTCACGGACCTTGGCAATCCCTTCTTGGCCCCTTTCTGCCACTACTGCTGTGGCTCCTGATGCCAGGGCCATTTCTTGGCGATCCTTGTGGCGACTCATCATGACGATTTGGGACGCCCCCATCATCTTGGCTGCGATGACAGCACACTGTCCCACAGCCCCATCACCAATGACCACCACCTTGTCACCACGTTGGACATTGGCCACACGGGCAGCGTGGTAGCCAGTCGGCATGACATCTGCCAAGGTCAAGAGGGATTTGATCATGCCTTCTGAATAATCACTCGGCTGGCCTGGGACCTTGACCAGGGCCCAATTGGCATAGTGGAAACGCAGGTATTGGGCCTGATAGCCATTGCCCCAGTTGCTATATCCAGGGTGGTTGTCACAAGTGCCGTCAAAACCTGCCCGACAGGCATCACAGTGACCGCAGCCGTGGGTAAATGGAACAATAACAAAATCACCGGGTTTTACCGTTGTTATGGCAGGCCCAACTTCTTCGATGATGCCCAAGGCCTCATGTCCACTGTTGATGGAATGACTTTCCTTATTATCACCATGAGAATAGGACCACAAATCTGATCCACAGACACAGGCCCGAAAAATTTTGATGATGACATCATCATCCTCTTGCAGGCTTGGTTTGGCAACCTCTTCTACAATCATGGAACCCGCCTTTTCAAAAATAGCTGTTTTCATAGAAAAACCTTTCATATCTTTTGAAGATATGCCTTTCCACATCATTTACACTAGTATAACACTTGAAGTCAACTCTAAGTCAAGTAAAAATATGAAAATAATGACAAATCAAGCATAAATAAATGACTAGCTACCAAGCTAGTCATTTATTTATTTCTCATCTTTATGATGGCTTCTATCACATCACGATAAGATGTGTTAGAAAGAGTTGGCAGCTTGATTGATTTTTCCGCTAAATAGCGAGCCACCCGGTTCTTGTATTTATTTTGATAACCCTTGCTAGTAACAATAAGGATATAAATTATCAGAATCAGTAAAATCGGAATCGCGATAAATGGAGCGATAAAAATTGCCTTGATTTGAACGGCATCTGAAATAACCGAAGCGTTTCCGTCCACATTTTCAATTCGATGTCCGCGAACTAGTAAACGATGGGAATTGATACCATAAGGTGTACAAGTCACAAGTGTCACCAGATCTAGCTCAGGATTTGCCACTTATGTAGATATGTCTGTTGTCTCTACTAGACGAATCTGGTCCACCTGATAGGTCAAAGTTTCGTTTAGGATATGAAGGGTAAAAATATCTCCCTCTCGCAGTTTGTCTAAGTCTGAGAATAAACGAGCTGATGGAAGGCCACGATGGCCTGATAGGACACTGTGCGTCCCAAGTCCACCAACAGGTAAGGACGTTCCTTCCAGGTGACCAATGGAGGTTTCCAGGACTTTTTCATCTGTCCCATGAAAAAGGGAGAGCTTCACATGGATTTTAGGGATTTCAATATAGCCCATGATACCATTATTGTTGAAATTGAGCTCTTGATTGTAAGCTTCTAAATCAGATGCCGAAACATTCCAATTTAGAGGATGGTTTTCATTGTACAGTCGGGCACTATCGATGATTTTCTGATATTCCTCATCTGTCATGTCCGAAACACTCTGTGAATAAGACATGATAGCCTCAGATTGGTGGAAAGAATTCCAATAATCACTGACAGAGGGATAAGCCAATAACCCCAAACCTACGAAAAAAATGAGAGACATGACAAAAGAAGGGGCTTTCTGTTTCAGCCACTTGAACATACAATTCCCTCCCTTCTTCCTTGTGTACCACACTTTTGGGATAAAATTCCTTATCCCAAAAGTCTAAACACAAGTGTTCAGACCAAAGAAATACCTTCGGGAATACTTCCACCAGCTGCTTTAGCACTTCCGAAGATAAGTTCTTTATGAATGATGTATGATGCTTAGATATTGCTCATACGACGTTTTGAAATAGTATAAACCAGTGCTACCAAAAGTAAGATTGAACCCACTAAGTAGAATAATGTTGTTCCAATCGCACCAGTATTTGGCAAGACACCACCTTTTTTGTTGATGACGTTTGCTTGCGCAGTATTGTCTGCGGTCACTTCAATGGCTTGACGTTCTGTCAATACATTGTAACCATTTGGAGCCTTAATTTCTTCAAGGTAATAAGTTGTACCACCTTTAAGGCCCTTGATAACCACTTGACCCGCTTCAATCGCAACACCTGCTTCACTTGCTTCCGCTACACGGTAAGTTCCATCTGTATCTTTAACAACTTTGATTTCAGTACCACCAGTTGAAGCATCATAGAGTTTGAATTCTGCTCCAGTCAGAGTTTCACCCGCATCGTTTGTTTTCTTCAAAGTGAAACGGTGAGTAGTTACTGTAGTCTTGTTATCGTCTGGATTCTGAGGGTTTACTGGAGTTGGATCTGTAGGATTCGGATTTGGATTGTCAGGGTTATTTGGATCTGTTAGATCTGTTGGATCAAAAGAGTTGTACCCGATTGTTGCCGTATTTGTCGCTTCACCTTCTTTAGCATCTTTCGTTACCACAGCAGAATAAGTCACTAATACTTCACTTGGTGAATCGAAAATAGTTGCCTTATTGTCTTGCATCCAATCCAAGACAACAGTCATTTTACCGTTAGAATCAAAGCTAACTGTGTAATCAGTATCTTTAACAAGGGTCTGAGCACCAACTTTGACAACTACAGAAGTTTGGTCAATCGCTAATGCTGTTGGTGTATCGGTAATAGTGTAAGATAGGATTTGCTTGGTCACACCAGCAGTCGTTACATAGTTAGTAGCATTAAACTTAATTTGGAATGGTACTGTATCACCAATTTTAGCAGTCGTTGTTGATGTAGTTGAACCATCTGCTGCTAAAATTTTCTTACCACCACCATTTGTACCATCTGGAATAGTTGGTCCTTGTTCATTCTTATCAATAACAGTTGCATTTGGAGTTGTGCTATCAACAGTCAGGACTGCCCCAAGCGATGAAGTTACAAAATAGTAACCAAATGTTAAGTTTGTAAATACAAGAGTATTATCTGTGGCAGTCGAGCTAGTAACTTTTGTACCGAAACTTTTTGCCCATGTTGCAAATTCTGGTGTTGAGACATCTGCATTTGGTTTTGCAGTGATATTACCTTTGCTATCTACATCAAACCAGGTATCACCACCAAAATTTGCTGCAGTTTTACCAGCAGGGAGTTTGTAAGAAATACCAGTTCCATCTGCTGTTACAGTTGCATCAAAGAGCTTGTAAAGTTCATAAGTTTGGCTTTGAGAAGCATTGCGTACAGTAATTGTTCCTGTACCACCTGCATTTGTATCTACCTCTTGCGCACTAGCGACAGTGGTAGGCAAGACCATAGCTAGCACTGCCAACACGGTCATGAAGAGACTTTTAAATTTATTCATGATTTTTTTCCTTTTTCATTTTTTTATTATGGAGAGGCAGACATGAAATCCTGCAACTCGCATTGCGACACGAAATTAAAGCAAGCGGAAACTCAGTTCTAAGACCTCATTTTCCGGTTACGCTGAACAAACAGATGTATCAGATAGGAGGTGACCATGAGAACAAGTCCTGAAAGGATAAACCATTTCTGTCCACTACCGCCAGTGCTTGGCAGAGCTCGGCCTTGCTCATTAGCAACCTTGATACGATGACTGGCATCACCTGTTGTTCTTTCTAACCGGGCCCGTTCTGGAGTGGCATCATTGCCCATTTCATCAGATAGGGTGACCGTGTAGAAGGACATTGTCTGATCTTCATTGAAGTTATCCTTGATGGTGAAGTAGATATAGCTATCTAGGATAATGAAGCCATCCGGTGCTGCCAACTCCTGGAGTCGGTAACGACCAGGTTCCAAGCCCACAGGAATATTGCTGCCATCTTTGCTGGTAATCGCAAATTCTTGTGCACCATCTACCTGACCCCAATTGAGACCATCCCACTTGGTAAGTTCAAACTTACCACCTGACAGAGCCTGCCAAGCCAAGTCGGTCTTTTGAATCTTGATAACTTCTTTGACTTTCAACTGACCAAATTGTGTTTCCAACTCATAATTAGCCAGATTAGTTCCATCTTTAGGCTGATAGTTGAAATAATTCGGCATGAAGCTAGGTTCGGTTGGTCCGCCTAGGAAGGTTGGAACAACTCCTTCTCCATCGACAAAACCTGTGTAGTCAACACCAGCAGGTACTGATACAGTGATATTGTCAGCTCGGAGCTCACTGCCATCATAATCCTTGCTTGCTGAATCAGATGTTAAAACCAAGTGACGTTTATCAATGGTTAGTTTTCCATCTAAAACATGGAAATCAACAGAGAAATTCGGACTTGAGCTTGAAAAACGATTTTGAAGGCTGAGGATATATTCACCAGCATCAGTTTTTGTAAGCGTCTTGTCAGCATCCAATCCATTGAATACAATCATGGATTCTTTAAAGAGTCCGCTACTATCTTCAATACTTTTAATGCTATAGCCAATTGTTTCCGCTTTGCCATCGTAAATCTTATCCTTGATTTCACCCTCAATGTAGACAACTACTGGTTGAGGGGTCACAGTCAGAACACTAGGCATGTACTGAATATTGTAGAAATAATTTCTATCAGTCGTACCGGATTTCAGAACAGCATCTTTCGGAGTTGTTGCACTTTGCCCAACATCCGTTTGGCTTCCAGAAAATGCAATACTTTCAAGTATATCTCCTGGCTCTAGGTAAGCCTGATAATCTGTATTGATATCTGCCAAACCTACACTTTCAAGAGCTTGACCATCATAAATCTTACTCTTATTTGTAGCAGTCAGGGTCAAATTTTTCTTGTAGTAGAGATCGATGACAATATCATTGGTATCAGAAATTCGATAGAGCTGCTTATTGGCAACATTATTGTTATCCAAAGATTTCTCATAGGTATAACCAGCAATAGTTGGACGAGTAACTAGGTAAGAACTCGATTTTTTCCGATAAGCAATAGTTGGTTTTTGACCAGGAATGGGATTGCCATCCATATCTAGATAGTTTACGGTGATCTTAGCAGTATCATAATCCCGATATTCAAAAACTAGAACATTGTTGGCATCATTTGAGGATAGGGTCAAGGTTTTGAGATTGACCACTGGGTAGTAGTCCTTGGCCAGCATGTCTGCAGTAACATTTGGTTGAGCACCAAAGTACTCCTTGTTCACCTTGATAGCAGTTTCCTTGACTCGAATTGTGCTTCCTGGAACCGTCTTAGTTACGGATGGTGCTACTTCGATAGTTGGATCTGTTGCCAAGACATATTTGATGGTATAGGTAATGTCAGCTGTCTTGCTTGCGTAGTAGAAGATAATTTCATTGTTGGCATAGTCCAACACAACATCTTTGCTTCTACTATCTGGTCGATATCCTGTGATAGCCAAGGCATCCTCAGAGATTGTTTGACCAAGGACAAAGGCTAGACTAGTAACTACCTTCTCAGTAGCGAGTGCTTTATTTGTACCTACCTCTAAGTATTTGACTGTATAGGTTAAAGGCTTCAGCTTCCACCTTGCATAGAGAGTGACAGGACCTGTTACAGGTTTGCTCCAGTCGTAATATGTCCCTCCAGTTGGCTGAGTATACCAACCAACAAAATCATAATAATCACGGGTTGGATCAGATGGCACTGTCGCAGTTTTGTATTTCTCTACCATCTGCGTTGGCGGTGGTGTTCCGCTTCCCCAATTCAGATCAAAGGTAAATGGATAGGAAGGAGCAACCCAATTGGCATATAAGGCTAGATTGTTTGGCGGCATTACCCCGAAGGTGTATTTACTTCTTAGGTCAGGATCTGAGTACCAACCTCCCCAAGTATAGTCCGCATCGACTGTTGCAGGCCGCGGAGGTATGTAATCATAGGTCGGAGTGTTGATATTCTGATCAAACCGAACTGTTTTTCCTGTCGATTTAATCAAACTATCCTTGTAGAAATAGTCGATGGTATAGGTTTCGCGTTGGTAATAGAAACGGTAGGTTGTTACAACATTTCGATAACCGTAATAACTATTAATCCAGATTGTAGAGGTTACATTACCTGGCTGACCTGGTGGCACCGAAATTGGAATAAAACCAGCAATGGACTTCTGGCCAAGACCTGAATTCCAACGTGACTTGAAGGACTGACTGAGGTCAGACAAGTCATAAGCATTTGGATTATCAGCAGACTGTAAGTAGTATTCTACTTTTTTATCAATTAAGCCAGCTTGCCACTGTGCAGTAAATATCTTAATATT
>ERZ1032780.65-NODE-65-length-10535-cov-9.781011_pt1 | contig 10535 bp, 8 predicted proteins | sample MGYA00519027_ERZ1032780 | MGnify/ENA primary metagenome ERZ1032780 (study PRJEB33719, sample SAMN04262574) | wastewater metagenome | biome: sewage system; feature: wastewater treatment plant influent; material: sewage | place: Peru: Lima | collected 2012-11-27 ...
GGCTCAACTACTGTAGTAGATGTCGATGCAACAGTGGTCACACTTGTGGTTGGCTCAACTGTTGTAGAAGTTGTCGTTGGAGCCACCGTGGTAGTGGTCGTACTAGTTGTGGTGGTAGTGGTAGTGGTCGTTACATACTCATTTTCGATAGTTGCGTCTGGAGAATAGGAAACTGATGCAACATAGGCACCGTCCTTTTCTGTCACTTCGATGGTGGCTGTAATGACTTTATCACTGTATGTTACCCGTGGGAGACTACCCTTGACTTCTGAAATTTGATAAGTATAGGTACCTAGCTGATTAAAACTGATTTCGTCAAATGCAACGACTCCTGTTGCATCATTCGTCTTAGTTTGTAAGACTGCGCCATTAGAATCTGTCAATTCAAAGCTAAACTCTCCATCCTGAAGTGCACGGCCTACTAGGGACTTGGTAATTTGAAGATTGACCTCGACTGGGTCAATTTTAGTATTCTTAATTACACGAAAAGTTCCTGTTGATCCGATTCTAACCTTAATAGGATCTGTCAATAACTTATAACCAGACGGCGCTATCATTTCTGTGATTGTGAACTCTCCCTGGGCTATTTCAGCTGATGAAAATGCCTCTGAATAGGTCCGGCCATTGGAATCTGTCGGTGGTAAAAGAATCTCTCTTCCACTAGGAGTCGTCAACTTGAAGATAGCACCTGCCAATGTTGCTCCTGTCTCCGCATCTTGTTTATAAATAACGAGACGGTTAGCTGTGTCTAGTACTATTGTCCCTCCTTCAGATATCCGACTAGAGCGATCGGCCTGATAAAAGAGCTGCTGGTTATCTGTTCGATAAGTGATTGGTGTATCATTGTTAGATGCAGAAATAATATTCCCAACCATCGAGCCATCTGCAGGTGAGGTCGTATCATAAAGAACTTGAAAAGCTGCTGGTAATCCGTTGCCTGCGATAAAGGAAGACGGCTGAAGAATGGTTAATTTGTATTCTGTATATGCTGAATTATATTCAATAATATAATCTCTTCCTGCCACTAAAGAGGCTGAAGCGACAAAAGCAAAACTAGTTGGACTGTAATATCCAGCATTAACTTTGAGAGTTGACGGGATAAACTGCATTGGACCGCCAGTCTCGGAAATTTTATCATTCATGACAAGTGGTGTACTGTAAGTAGCCTGTCTCGTATTTAGACGGACATGCCATGGATGAACATAAGTTCCTGATTTACCAAGTTCAACAGAATTGTAAGGCTTTTTCGTCAAAACACCACTAATTTTAGCATAATTCTCCACACCAATGACACCAGAATAGTCGACAGGTGGTGCGGCAGCTGCAGAAAATTTATGCGTAATGGTTGTAGCAGTTTCTGAAGATGGATATGTCCAGGTCTGATTTGTTACTTCCTGAGCCACAAAGAAGTCCACAAAAAATGTCCCTTTGACTCCCTGTACCTGATCACCGCCCGTTGCCGCTAGATAGGCAGAAAGATTTTGTAACGTGATGGTAACCTTACCCCCTTGACTCGGGCCATTGGAAGACACTACTGCTGTTCCTACTTGAATATTGGTAACGCCATCAATGAGTTTTATCGTGGCTCCGTTTTGAACCGTTGCTGGCGATGGAATGGTAAGTGTTATGAAAGGTCCTTAGTTCAGGTGTCCATAATTTTTTGATTAATCGAAAATAGTCTCAAATCGATAGGGGGTGTTTATTCTCAGGGCATAGGTATCCCCGATTTTAGAGGCTTCACGACCATTATTCACGTCATAGAGCTTGATACTTGTAATAACATTTGTTAATTCATTTGCTTTTACAGTCGATGTTGTAGCGACTGAGACAAATAAAAAGCCCAACAAAGCAATAAAAAAAGATAGATGTTTCTTCATTCAAAATAGTCTCCTAAAATTGTCAACCCAATAATCTCATATCCTGCCTGTCTTGTCAAGAATTTCCTCCGATAATTATGCTCCTACCAAATCAGAGCTTTTGGATAAAATCGGCTTGTCATATGTTATTTTTAGTGGACATTTTTATATTCTAGTGGTAGAATATAAATAACCTAGTACTAGAATATAAAACAAAAGGAGGGATGTCCTATGATTTCCCCAAATGAACACCTCATTCTCGGTATCCTGACGGAAGGGCCCCAACATGGCTACCGGATTGAGCAAATCATCAACGAACGAGGAATGAGAAAGTGGACGGATCTTGGCTTCTCTTCCATTTACTACATTCTGGAAAAACTGGAGAAAAAGGGATTGGTCGCTAGCAAGCCTAGTCGAGGAAAGGAGAAAAAAGAATATCAAATCAGCCAGCTGGGCTTGGAAGAATTAAGGAAGGCAAGTCTAGAACGATTGAGCCAGCCAAAACCTACCCACTCTCAATTGATGACTGGGCTGGCAACCTGCTTTCTTTTAGATCAAAAGGAGCTACTGCAAACCTTGTCCCTTAGAAAAAAACAACTGGAACTGGACCTCCTCTCCATGTTAGAGGAAGAAAAACAGATTCCTGACCAAAACCCTGTCGCCAACAAACTATTTCGCCTCGGCCAAATCATGCTGGAAGCAGAGCTATCCTGGCTGGATCAGGAAATCAAAGACTTAAAAGGAGGCAGCAACGATGGCCTTTGATGTTAAAAAAGAGTTGAAAGAATTTTACCAACCCAAGACGAAACCTAGCATTGTCACCCTTCCCAAGGCCAACTATCTGGCCGTTCGGGGCACTGGTAATCCCAACCAAGAAAAAAGTGCCTACAAAGAATCCATCGAATTACTCTACGGGGTGGCCTATACCCTAAAAATGAGCTACAAAACCGACTACAAGATAGAGGGTTTCTATGATTATGTCGTTCCGCCTTTGGAAGGCTTTTGGTGGCAGGAGGGCCTAAGAGGGGTCGACTATGGTCATAAGGAGCATTTCTCTTTTATCTCCATCATCCGTCTCCCTGATTTTGTAACTAAAACGGATGTTTACTGGGCCATCAAAACAGCTGGAAGAAAGAAAAAGCGCGATTTTTCCAAGGTGGAATGGATGACTTATGACGAAGGTCTCTGTGTTCAATGCCTCCATATCGGACCCTATGATGAGGAACCCAAAACAGTAGCCCTCATGCACCAATTTTTGGAGGAAGAGGGCTATGAACTGGATATCACCGATGAGCGTATGCACCACGAAATCTACTTGAGCGACGTCCGAAAAACAGCACCAGAAAAATTAAAGACTATCCTTCGCCACCCTATTAAAGTGAAAAAATAATTCTTGTTTTTGACAGTCTTTCCTATCTGTGGTATGCTTGCTACATAAAAATGTCCGTACAAATCGGATCAATAAAGGAGAAATAATGACCATTATTTTAGGAATTGTGGCAGGCTTGATTGCCTTTGCCATTGGTGGTTTGTGGTATGGGGTGATTTTCCGTGATGCTTGGATTCAGGCTGCCGGCATCGATATGGAGCAGGTTGAAGCAGCACGCCAGGAGGGACAAAAGGGGCAAAATGAAATGGTGATGTCATTGGCCATCGAGATTGTAACTGCCATTGCCCTGATGATTTTTATCCAGACCCTGGGAGTTTCACCCCTACACGCGGCAGGTGGCATGGGAGTGTTTGCGATCTTGTCTTCTCTCAAAAATTACATCTTTGAGCAACGCCCTGTCCAGCTCATTGTCATCAATGAGAGCTACAAGCTGATTTGCTACCTGGTGGTAGGAATTTTTGCCCTCTTTGTCTAAATCGATTTCCTTCTCAGTCAATGAGAAGGTTTTTTGTTACAATAGAAAAAAGACCATGGCAGCTTCTATTTATCCGCTTTTGGTCTTCTGCTTGTCTGAAAGGAAACTCTATGCCCCTTCTCCACCGTACCCTCAAAATCATCATCGCAACGGTTGCGGCCATCTATCTGGCTGACCTCCTGGGTCTGGCCTATGCCAGCTCAGCTGGAATCATTGCCATTCTCAGTATTTTGGATACCCGCAAATCCAGCTTCAAGACGGCGCAAGCCAGACTCTTTTCAACCTTATTGGCCCTAGCCATTGCCTGGCTGACTTTTCTGCTCCTGGGCTTTGGGACTTGGACCCTGGCCATCTACCTTCTCCTCTATGTCCCTACCGCCTACCGCTTCAAGTGGGAAGCTGGGATTGCCCCCTCGACGGTCCTTGTGACCCATCTTCTTTTGGAAAAAAATATCCAGCTAAGCTTTTTAGCCAATGAGCTGGGGATTTTCCTGATCGGAGCTGGTTTAGCCCTCCTCTTCAACCTTTACATGCCATCGCAGGAAGCAAAAATCCAAGCCTACCACGAGGAAGTTGAAGACCTGCTTAAACAAATCCTATTGCGGTTTGAAGCTTTCCTCCTCAATGGGGATGGCCGCAACGAAGCCAAACTCATCAATCAGCTGGACCAGGTCTTGAAAGAAGCCCTTCAAGTAGTTTATCTAGAACGCCACAATCAGCTCTTCCATCAAACCAACTACCAGGTCCATTATTTCGAGATGCGAAAGGCTCAAAACAAGATTTTGCGCAAGATGGCCAAAAGCATCAATTCCTGCCAGCTAGAGGCTAGGGAGAGCATCATCTTAGCCAGCCTTTTTGAGCGATGCGCCCAACAACTCAGCCGGGAAAATCCCGCCCTCGAACTACTGGATGACATCAAACTCTTTCACCAAACCTTCCGCGAGCGGCCCCTACCCCAAAGTCGCCAGGAATTTGAAACCAGGGCTACCCTCTTTCAACTCCTCCAGGATATGGACGAATTTATTCAGCTAAAGGTTGAGTTTTACAAAGAATACGCAGTAAAAGAAATGTCTTAATGACCATATATAGATTTCCACCCAATCAAAAAGAGGTTTAGTACGTAAAACTAACCTCTTTTTTGATTGGTTTTCATAAATAGAAAGGATAAAAAGCCCCACCGAAAGAGATTGTCCATGATGGTTGCTAACCAAACACCTGCTAGCCCCCACTTACAGACAAAGATGAGCAAGGAAGCTAGTCCGATGCGGATCAGCCACATTCCCAAACTCGTAGCATAAAAGGGGAGTTGGGCTTTCCCAAGACCTTGCCAGAGCGCTGTATAGGTCAGGGTTCCTGCAGTGGCTGGCGTTCCAAGAAAGGAGAAAAGCATCACGAGAGAGCTAGCCTCTAGGGCTAGAGAATCCTGGGTATAGAGCCCAGCCAGCGGTTTTGCAAATAGAAAAATAATGCTAGCAATCACGAACATCATCCCTAAAGAGAGGCGATAACTGGCCCTAAGCACCTCACGAATCCGTTTCTCATCATGATTTCCCCTGGATCGGGCAACCAAGATGACTGTCGCGGTCGCAATGCCTAGCCCTGGCATGTAATTAAATTGGGTCAGGGTTTCTCCAACAGCATTTCCTGCCACAACTGCTGTTCCCAGACTCACAATGAGAGCCACCACGACTACATCACCAGCCCGCATCATGAGCCGTTCTCCGGCAGCAGGCAAGGCTAGACGCAAGAGCTCCCTATCCAGTCCCCAATGCGGTTTGGCCAAGGGAAGCCGCAAGGACCGCCAGAGAATAAAGCCACCAATCAGTCGAGCCAAGATGGTTCCCCAGGCCACCCCAGCAATCCCAGCATCCAGTAAAAAGACTGCCACTGCTGAAAAAAGGGCATTGAGCAGGTTGGATAAGAGACTGACATACATGGGCAAGCGAACCTGGCCAGTCGCTCGTAAGATGGCTCCCAAACTGGTCATCAGGCCCAGGGTGAGGATTGAGCCACCTACCAAGAAGAGATAGAGTCCCCCAGCTGCTGCTACGCTGGCTTCTGCCCCCAACCATAGCAGTAAATCAGGTCCCCAGACCAGAGAAAAGAGTCCCAAAAGCAGACTCAGCAAGACTGTTAACTTCAACCCTTCCGTTGCCTTTCGAGACAGGACCTGATTGTCCTTTTTCCCGACAGAACCAGCCAAATAGGAGGAGAGGGCCGCGCCCAAGGCAATAAATATCGCCTGATAAACCGCCATGATATTATTGGCCAGAGAGACACCTGACAGGGCAACCAGCCCCAAAAAGGCGATCAGATAAGAATCGACCATGCCCATGAGGAACTGTAAGAGATTTTCCACCATGGCTGGCAGAGCGATGTGTAAGATTTCTCGATATAGTTTCATATTCTCCGACTAGAAAAGAGCCCGAAGGCTCTATCTGTGTGCTTGTTATACTCCTAGGTAGCTTTCCACAGCCGCTTGCATGTCAGCTGCAGCTACTACTGTCTTGTGGAGAACAGGAGCTGTTTCTAGGCCGTCCACTGCTTTTGGATAGACCACACCTGAAATCTCGTGTAGCTGTTCCAAGGCTTCAAAGTCACTCAAACCTGATTTTCCTGTCACAGCCTCAACAGCCACCACTGGGAACTTGTATGGACTAGCGGTAGAGACGATGACTGTTGGACGAAGGTCCCCAGTCTGCTCGACATAGGCTTTGTAAACCGCCGATGCCACTGCCGTATGCGGATCCTCGATGTAGGCATTTTCGTCATAGACCCGCTTGATTTCAGCTGCTGTCTCTGCTTCAGTCGCAAAACCAGCCGCAAACAGGTCTAGGATGGCTGCATCCGCATCCTCTAGGCTATACTGGCCTTTTTCAGCCAACTGATCCATCAAGTCTTTAGTCTTTTGCGCATCGTTGCCCACCAGGTGGAAAATGAGACGCTCCAAATTGGATGAAACCAAAATATCCATGGAAGGACTGGTGGTCACCTTGAAGGCCCGCTTCTTATCGTAGGTCTTGGTCGCAAAGAAGTCAGTCAGGACATTGTTGTCATTGGAGGCACAGATTAACTTGCCTACTGGAAGGCCGATTTGCTTAGCATAGTAGGCCGCTAAGATATTGCCGAAATTCCCTGTTGGAACGGTAAAATTGATCTCTTGACCCGCCTCAATATCGCCTGCCTTGACCAGCTGGCCATAAGCCCAGACATAGTAGACAATCTGTGGCACCAGGCGGCCGATATTCATGGAATTGGCAGATGAAAATTGGAGCTTGTGGGCTGCTAATTTTTCCCGCAGGGCTACGTCATTGAACATCCGTTTGACATCTGTCTGGGCATCGTCAAAGTTGCCATCAATGGCCACGACATGGGTGTTTGCACCAGTCTGAGTCGTCATCTGCAGCTCTTGCACCTTAGAGACACCATCGCGAGGGTAGAAAACGATGATTTTGGTACCTGGCACATCGGCAAAACCAGCCATGGCCGCCTTACCAGTATCACCAGAAGTGGCGGTCAAGATGACAATTTCATTTTCCAAACCGTGTTTCTTGGCCGCAGTGGTCATAAAGTAAGGCAGGATGGAGAGGGCCATATCCTTGAAGGCAATGGTAGATCCTCGGAAGAGCTCCAGATTGTACTGACCCTTCAATTTGACCAATGGTGCAATTTCAGGCGTGTCGAACTTGTTATCGTAGGCGTTGTTGATACAGTAGTCCAACTCCTCAGCCGTGAAATCATCCAAGAAGGCTGATAAGACTAGCTTAGCTACTTCCTGGTAGCTGGCATCTTTCAAGACATCAAAATTCAAGTCAACTGTTGGATAGCTGACAGGAGTGAAGAGGCCGCCATCTGTTGCCAAGCCCTGCAGAATAGCCTGGCTAGCTGTTACTTTGTTATTGGCATCACGGGTTGATTGGTAAACTAGGGTCATAATAAGTCCTCAAAAATGTATTTTTATTATTTTACCATAAATGAACAGAAAATTGGAAATGAATCCGCGTTCAGGGCTATAAATTCCTGATTTTTTGCCAAGAGAAAAGGATTGGCCTAGGCCAAATCCTTTTTCAGACTATTCTTTTTCAAAAACAATATCATCGGCATCTGTTTCACCCTCAAAAGTCAAGACACCATCCTTGTAGCTATATTGATAGTTCTCACCTTTAACGATAAGTCCCTCCCCAACTGCTGCATTGACCTTGGTGATTTCAAAGGTTTTGCTGGAACGATTGACATCCGCCTTAAAGACATCTGCTGTTACAACGCCCGTTTTTGCATCATAGCTTCCATCAAGGGATGACGCCATTTGATCAACGGTGTCATCTACCATCTTTTGAAGGTCATCATCTGAAAGGAGGGAAGCATCTAACTGAGCCTTGGTTGCTGCATCCAGTTCTTCATAGGTGTAGCCTAATTTCTCTAACTCTGATGTCACAGCTGCTTGCTGTTCATCCTTCAAAGCGGTGAGAAAGGCATCACTATCAATATGCATGCTCATGGTCAAGGTTGCCTTGTCCTCTTTAACACCCAAATCCAACTCTGCCTTGGTCAGAATTTCTTCCAAGGTATGATCTGAATAGGTAAAGACATCCTCTGAGCCTGCTGCTACCAAAGCCTCCTGGTACATGGCTTCTGCCCCAGTCGGACTGGTCCAAGAACCATCAATACTTTCTCCCTGAAACAGAGAACAAGCGGATAGGCCGATAGCCAAGACTAGAGTCGACAAGCTGGCTAAGACCAAGCGAAACAAGGTATTCTTTTTCATCTTTTGACCTCCTAAATTGTAACTGATGATAAAATACTACCATTCATATTATACAGATATTTTAGCAGAATGTAAATACTTAACCTATCTTTATCAAGAAAAAAAGCAAAAGAAAAAGTGACCTTGCGGTCACTCCTTCTGCCTTAATCGTTCGGATTAAAGCGGGGAATCAACAAATGGTTTGGCTTATTTACGACGGCCTGGTTTTTTTGCATAGCCATGGTAAGCATCGGCAAGAATTTCTTCCATGTCAGCTACCATTGGCAAGCGTGGGTTGGCTGGTGAACATTGGTCTTCATAGGCAAGAAGAGCAATTTCATGCAGGCTGTCTTTCCAGGTTTTCTCATCAATACCTTGATCCTTGAAGTTCATCTTGATACCAACGGCAACACCGAGGTCATAAACCGCTTTGGCATAAGCTTCCACCGCTTCTTCTGGAGTAGAATGTGGAAGTCCCAGCATCTTAGCGATATCTTGGAATTTCTCATCAGCTTTCCAGTAGTTGTACTTAGGCCATGTAGTGGTCTTAGATGGACGAGTACCGTTGTAGCGGATTACATATGGAAGCAAGATAGCATTGGTACGACCGTGAACAGTGTGGTGCACCCCACCAATCTTATGGGCCATAGAGTGGCTCATTCCAAGGAAGGCATTGGCGAAGGCCATACCAGCCATGGTTGAAGCGTTGTGCATCTTTTCACGCGCTTCCGGATCAGCTGTTTTCACAGATTTTTCCAGGTATTGGAAGACCAACTTGATGGTTTGAAGGGCAATACCATCTGTGTAGTCGTTGGCGAAGTTAGAAGTGTAGGCTTCTGTTGCGTGGGTCAAGACGTCCATACCAGTATCCGCTGCGATGAAGTCAGGCACTGACTCTACCAAGGCAGGGTCTACGATGGCGATGGTTGGTGTCAATGAGTAGTCAGCTAGTGGGTACTTGCGGTTGTTCTTCTTATCAGAGATAACGGCAAATGGTGTGACTTCTGAACCAGTACCAGATGTAGTTGGGATACCGATATACTTGGCTTTCTTACCAAGTGATGGGAATTTGAAGGCCCGTTTGCGGATATCCATGAATTTTTGAACCAGGTCACGGAAGTCCACTTCTGGTTGCTCATAGAAGAGCCACATTACTTTAGCCGCATCCATTGGTGAACCACCACCGAGGGCGATAATGGTATCTGGCTCAAAGGTCCGCATCACTTCTGCACCGCGTTCTACGGTTGTGATGTCTGGATCTGGCTCAACATCTGAGAAGACTTGAACAGTTACTTGGTTGGAACGAGCATTCAACTGGTCGATGACACGTTGTACAAAACCAAGGCGTTCGATAGCTTTGTCGGTAACGATCATAACACGCTCAATGTCTTCAGCTGTTTGAAGGTATTGAATAGAGTTACGCTCGAAGTAGATTTTTGAAGGAACTTTAAACCACTGCATATTATTTCTACGTTTCCCTACTTTCTTGATGTTAAGAAGGTTGATAGCAGATACGTTATCACCCACTGAGTTGCGTCCGTATGAACCACATCCAAGGGTCAATGATGGCAAGAAGGCGTTGTAAACGTCCCCGATACCACCGAAGGTAGATGGAGAGTTCCAGATGATACGCATGGCTTTCATTTCGGTACCGAAACGTTTTGCGAGTTCTTCGTCTTTTGTATGGATGGCAGCTGAGTGACCCAGACCGTTGAATTCCACCATTTGGCGAGCTTTCTTCAAACCATCTTCCACATCGTCTGCTTTCAATACTGCGATGACTGGAGAGAGTTTTTCACGAGTCAATGGCTCATTTGGTCCTACTTCTGCACATTCTGCTGCCAGAATATTGGTTCCTTCTGGAACTTTGAAGCCTGCTTGTTCTGCGATCCAAGCTGCTGGTTTACCAACGATGTCCGCATTCAGCTTAGCACCTGCACAGTCCTTGCTGTTGGCTTTCACGCCGAAGCAGTATTCTTCCAAGAGGGCTTTTTCTTTTTTGTTGACAAAGTAAGTCTTGTAAGACTTGAATTCTTCCACAAATTCTTTGTAGATTTCTTTGTCGATGAT
>ERZ1032780.68-NODE-68-length-10378-cov-6.078659_pt1 | contig 10378 bp, 10 predicted proteins | sample MGYA00519027_ERZ1032780 | MGnify/ENA primary metagenome ERZ1032780 (study PRJEB33719, sample SAMN04262574) | wastewater metagenome | biome: sewage system; feature: wastewater treatment plant influent; material: sewage | place: Peru: Lima | collected 2012-11-27 ...
AAAGTAATTTCAGTGCTAATATTTTTTATTATTGGAGCTCTCAACTCTTCGTGAGCAACTCCATAAAATTTTAAGTTGCTATTTTTTTTGAAAATTCGTTGAGGATAGCCAACTATACTATTTTCTTGAGACTCTTGTCTAATTGTTAAAACGATATTTTTCAAATTGGCTACATAATCCAACAAATAAAGCATTATTTTAAATTCTAACTGTGAAAATTTTGTCTTTAAACTTTCGTCAGAATCAATAATAAATATCCATTCCCCCTCAGTTATATTTTTCATAGCGTAATTTCTCATGTACGAGTAATCTTCTACCCATTCTTTTTCACTCAAGTGCACTTTTTCTGGATAAGATGCAACAACTTTCTTAGTTCCATCGGTCGAGCCTGTGTCAAACACATAAATATTGTCGGCAATTGACAGCACGCTATCTATAGCTTTTTTAATCAGTTTTTCTTGATTTTTAACAAGGATTATCACATTTACCTTTATTTGCTCAATTTGCTCAATATTTATTTGTTGAGTATCATAACTATACAATTGCTGAATTTCTGATTTTGTTAATCCAGATTCGCTTAAATTTATATAATCCAGTATATTATTATTTTCCATTGTGTAGACCGCCGTTCCAAAAAATTATAATAAAACAAAAAGAGATAAAAAACTTATCCCTTTTTTATATAATAAAACAAAGTAATCGCTATTAGCGTTGATAGTAACCGCCGTAATAGCTACCCACACTTTCTCCAAGACTATTCAAGGCATGTACAACCTGAGGTTTGGTAAAGTTTCTCAACCACTGAGGTAGTCTATTTGCACCACCTTTAACTTCTAAAGAGTTTTGCTCATCTACTAATTCAAAAAGTGACTCTAAATTTTCAAATTTAGCCATAATAACCCCTCCAAATAATAATAAAAAATGAAATTTTTAGCGCTTAAAAATGTTAAGATTGAAGTTCCTTCACAGACATAATATAACATTTGTGTAACAAATGTATACGGTTGCAAAACAGAGGCGAGTCTGTTTATTATGCTGCAGTTCTTGATTCCTATGCTATAATGGAATTAGATTAGTATCCAATAAGTTGAGAAGTTAGATGAATTATTCTTGAGGCGGTAAATGACCATCAAACGCAAATGGGGTCAGAGTTGGCTGAGTCAACCTTTTGGAGACCAATTTATCCATTTCTGCTTGAGGCCTCAAATCAGTGTGAACAGGCCCTGCTGGACTTACAGGAGCCACAAAACCTTTCAGGCATCGGCTGAAGATGCTTTGCACCAGGTTTTGGTGCAAAAAGGGGGCACTAAATTAGAGGGGGTGTAGCTATTCTAATTGGAACTTGACTTCCCTCTGTCTTCTGATTTGCTGGCTTTTTACGGGCTCTCCCCCATCTGACAGCAGTAGAAGAGATTAGTTTAAGACGGACCACCCTGGTCTTGGATAAAGCGGTACCATTTGAAGTGGAGGCCTTGGTTTAGGATATCCTGCCAGCAGTTGAGAATGATTTCGGGACCAAGCTGATCATTCTTTTAGCAATAACTGGACCAATCTGGAGCAGATTGCCCAAAACTCTTTATGCACTGCAATTCCCTCCAAAACAAGTTAGATAAATTTCATAGCCTTTCAGGTCTCAATCTGAAAAAATTTAGATGATTTGGCCTTCTGCCATCTCTCGATTTTGAATGGATAGAGGTTGGGCAATAAGTCCATCCTCTTTTTTTAGACTTCGTGTTAACATCTTGACGCAGTGGTTGATTGGCAGATTTGTTCGTGTTTTACACTCAAAATCTGACCTCTACGAATGCTGCAAATTTTGTTCGCTTTATCTCCAACCTCAAACTGTCTCCCAGACAGTTTTGATACGAACGGTGTTCGCTCCATTTCCAACCTCCGAAGATTCCCCAAACCTTTGGAGCTATGCGGAGGTGGGAATTCAAAAGGGGTGGGAGTAAAACGGTCTTGGGATAGACCGTTTTAGGTCAACAACTGGAAATGAAGACTTGTTGACGAACTTTTTTCGTCTTGTTGAGTTCTTTCCCGCTCCCTCTTTTTTTCAATTTAGAAAGGATGACTATGTCAGAATTAGGTATTTCCATCTATCCCTCCAAGTCTGGTTTTCAAGAGATGGCAGCTTATCTGGACCAGGCGGCCAGCCTGGGCTATACCCGCATTTTCACCTCCATGCTAGAGGTGGCAGACAATCCTGATGAAACGGTTCAGGCCTTCAAGGCCATCATTGCTCATGGCAATAGCCTGGGCATGAAGACCTCCATTGATGTCAATCCCAAGCTCTTTCAGGCCTTGAATCTTGGTTATGAAGATATGAGCTTTTTTGCGGACTTGGGGATTTGGTCTCTGCGTTTGGATGAAGGTTTCCGCGGCTATGAAGAAGCCATGATGACCCATAACCCCTATGGCATCATGATCGAAACCAACATTTCCAGAGGTCAGCATTACATTGACCTGATTATGGATTTCGGGGCCAATAAGGACCGCTTGATTGGTTCCCATAACTTTTACCCGCAAGCCTACACGGGCTTGGACTTGGATTATTTTGTAGAAACAGCCATCAAATACAAGGCCTACAATCTTCGGACGGCAGCCTTTGTGGATACTGCATCTGGGAAATTTGGCCCCTGGCCCCTGTCGGATCTAATGGTATCCAGTGAAGTGCAGCGCAAGCTTCCCCTAACCACCCAGATCCAGCTTCTCAAGGCGACGGGGGTCATTGACGACCTCTTTATCAGCTCCTCTTTGGTGGACATTGACGACCTCAAGGCCGCGGCCGCTAGCTTCTTTGCAACCATGCCAGAGCTCCAAGTCCAGTTTCGGGAGGACACCAGTCCTTTAGAGAAAGCCATTTGCTTAGACAATATCCAGCTCTATCGCGGGGATTATTCGGGCTATATGATTCGCTCCAGCCAGACCAGGGTTAAGTACCGGAAGGAATCTGTTCCTGTTGCCAATACCGCTGCCATCCAGCGGGGGGATATCCTCATTGGCAATGACCAGGCAGGCCAATACAAGGCAGAGTTGCAGGTTGCCCTCAAGGACCGACCTAACCTGGGTGAGCGCCAGAATGTCATCGGCCACATTCGGGAAGCAGACCGGATTCTCCTGGACTGGATCCAACCCTGGCAGTCCTTTAGACTGGTGGAAGACAAATAACCATCAAAAAGAGAGTGGGACAGAAATCGGTAATTTCGGAGAAATTCGATTTCGTCGTCCCACCTCCGCACAGTTGAGTAGGGCTGTAAAAGCTGATTTATCAGCGCATTAGAGCCCACTCGACCACTGCGCTATAAGTATCTAAAATGAAAAAATAGAGTTTGGAACTACTTTTGTCCCAAACTCTTTTCCTGTCCTATCTAAAGGTCCCGGTAATCTATCAGCTCCACCCCGGCTTGCTCTAAGAAGCTTCTGGTGGCTGGGTCGGTCAGGACCTCCACCTCCAAACAGCGGTCCTGCAAGAGGCTGGAGTGGGTCAGGATGTAGTGGTCCAAGTAGCCAGGATGAAAGATTCCCATTTGGACGACCTCATCTGAGGCAGCCGCGACCATCTTTTGCAAGAGGGCAAAGGGGTCATAGTTTGGTTGAAGAGACTCCATGTTGAAGGCAACCAGGGAATGGCCAACCTGAATCGGTTTGTCATCCAAGGGAAAACCAGAATACTTAAGACCGTATTTCTCAGCCACAGATTCAAGGCCTTTGAAGAAATTAGCCGAAGCCACAGCATGTCCTTCAAAATAATCTGGCTTGCGGCCAAAGAGTTCCAGGAAACGTTGGTACTGGGCTTCGATTTCGATGATGACCTCCTCAAAGACCACAAAATCCTCAGAAGCTGAACGGTAGGTTTTGGAGGACTTGAAATAGCCTTTGTCATCCACCAGACTAGGAATCAGACTGGGGTCAGTCAAGGGCCTCTCGGCACAAATATTGACATGGACACCCAGGGCAATATCGCAGTCCTGAATCAGTTGCACCCCGTGCTGGGTGGCAGGCATATTGACCATGACTCCGAGACTGCGAATCAACCCCTGCCGAATGGACTTTTCAATGCCATAGTTGACTGCCTCAGAATAACCGAGGTCATCCGCTCGTAGTAAAAGTTTTTTCATGAAAATGTCTCCTTGGTAATATAATCATAGGTATCTCCAGCTTGAACGTAATGAACAGGAATACTGTTGTCAACGTAGTTTTTTAGATATTTTGCCATATAAGCCATTCCAGGTTCTTCTAGATTAAAGTGCCCCATCGAAATGGCAACCTTGTTTTTTCCTAATAAGCTCGCATCCTTGATGTATTCGGCCAAACTATAATCCACCATTTCCAGTGGCAAAATCGCATCGATTTCTTCCTTATCTATTTGTTTAATATCTTCGTTTGCATCTCCGAATATATGAAAAGGAATTTTCACTTTTTTGATAGTAGTTTGTTTATTTCCGATTAGACGTACACCATTCAGATTGAGCTTATCTATCAAGTATCGTGATAAGTCTTCCGCTGTTGTTTCAGGTATCTCAAATAAAAGTGGCAGGCTCTTATCACCAATTATATAATTTTCCCAACCTAAAACTTTGGCAAGTCCATAAAAGATTGCATCAACATCTTTGTTGCCTACTACTATTCCCGAATGCGCATAATCATGATTACGCCAAACAGTTATTTGGTACTTATCTAGTAACTCTCTTTTTCTGAGATATGTATCAATTTTTTCATGTTCTAACCATTCTTGGTGATCACCATGATTCCAAAACAGGGCTTCGTGACAAACAATAAGATTTGCACCTAGTTCATGAGCTTTTTTGATAACGTCAACACTTGCCCAAATAGTTGTCACAATACCAGTACAATTATCATCTAAAAATGAATGGCCATAGAGAATCTGATCACGAGTATTCTTATCATCAAACTCTGTTCCTAAAAACAACTTACCTTGGTACACTTCTTTTATTTTTTGAATAACTGTTATTTTCTTCATACCTCCATATCACCTTTCTAAACTGATTCCTCTCCAAATCCAAAGACCATAACAAGTGCAAAAGCAGCAATAAATTCCATAGCTCCTGCAATTAGGCCATTAACAATTTGTGGTCCATACATAGTTACTGCTAACAAATTGTTAGACCCAAAAAAGTAAACGTAAGTCTCAGTGAATCCTAAATAAAGCCCACCAACAAATGTAACTATAGAATAATATAGACAAAGCTTCTTAAACCTGAACAGAGTACCGTACATCAGTGGCTCCCCTACACCACCTAATGCCTGATAGATAGCACCAGAAAATGCTTTTTGCTTTGTTTGTTTATTTTTTGCTTTTATGGTAACAGCTACTCCAAGTGCTATCATAGCATAGGTTCCTGCTGCACCTGCAACGAGAATAAATTTATCATGGCCAGTTGTTGCCATAGTTGTAAGTGCAACACTCAAAAGTGTTAGATGCATTCCTGTAGCTACAATGTATAGGAAAGTGGACCCTATAATGGCTACACTTAATGGACCGGAAATATTGTACAATGCCTCTAAGCCATTAGATAATCCTACACCCAAAATCGAACCTAAAGGACCTAGGACACAAAGAGCCAGTGGTGCTGTAATTAAGATTGTTAGTGTGGGAACTAACATTGTTGATAGGATATCAGGACTATACTTTTTCAAAAATTTTTCTATATAACCCATTATCCAAGTTATAAGAATCATGGGCAAGACAGTCGAACTGTAATTAACAGGTTGCATCGGAATACCAAACACAGTAAATGGTTCTCCGCTAGATACAATATCAACCAGATGAGGATGAACAAGAAGTGCCCCTATTACCATCCCTAATATAGGGGTTGCTCCGAATTTTTTAGCTCCAGACCATCCAATAAAAATTGGGAAATAATAAAAACCAGCATCACCAAGAATTGATAAAAAACGGTAAACATGATTGTCTGTTGATACTATATTTAACATCGCAGGAGAAATGATGGAGGCCAACATTTTAATAAGTCCAGCTGCAACCAAGACGGGTAGAATTGGCGTTAAACATCCTACAATCCCATTTAAAACGGCATTACCCCAATCTCCCCAGGATTTAAGACTCAAGGGATTAAAGGGGCTCATTTTTTGGGGTCCATCCAAATTCTCATCGATCGCTTTTTCGGTTGCGACTCCGGCTAGACGGGCAAATTCTGGATAAACCTTTGCAACGTTCTGGCCGATGACGATTTGGTACTGACCACCTGATTCGACAACGGCAATGACACCCGGGATACTGGTGACTTCGTCCTTCTTGGGAATGGATGTGTCCTTTAAATTCAAGCGCAGCCTGGTCATACAATGGCTGGCGCTAGTGACATTATCCTTGCCGCCAACAGCAGCAAGCACTTTTTCTGCAATAATCTGATTTGCATCTGACATATTTTCCTCCTAGTGCGGCTTGGCCGCTTTTTCATACAATCGATTGATGTGAATCATCAAATAGAGTAGTTCGTCATCTGACTGCTCCAGACCAAAGGTTTGGTCGATGAACCGTAAGATGTCTTGTGCAACTCGGTAGATATTGGGCTGGTTATTTTTTAGGGTTTCAAGAATAATCTCGTTTCCATCCACAAAGCGTTCATTGTCTCTCACCCGTTTGAGATAATAGCGGAGATGGGCTTGGAAGCGCTGGTAATTAAATTCATCGCGTTCAATCCTGATGGCCAAATCCTTCTCTATCATCTGGGTCATGATTTCAATCATTTCTTCGATATTCTGTGTTTCAGGGTCTATCGAAAAATCAGCCTGATTATTGATGAAGTGCATGGCAATATTGGTGATTTCGCTGGATGGCAAGTCAATGTTAAGGGATGTATTGATAATCGCCAATGCCTCACGGGCCAACTTGGTTTCTAAGGGATAGAGCTGAGCCACTTCTTGGGAAAAGAGAATTTTCATCTCCTTAAATTCCTGTAACCGACGAATAGCGAATTGAATGTGATCAGCCAAACTAAAGACCAGGGTTGGATTCAATCGCCCTCCTAATTCTTTTTGAGCGTTTTGAACGATTTCGACACTTAGTAACATTAAGTCCTCAGGAATTTCGGTTAGGAGCAGTTCAAAATGACGATTCAACTTATAAAAAGTCATATCGATTTTGGCTAGATCGTCCAGCTCGTAAGGTGTTTTTGGGAAACCAATTCCACGCCCAAAGGCAATTAACTCTTTACCGTTACTATCGATGCAAACCGCAACATTATTGTTGACTTTCTTTACGACCCTCATACCTTCTACCTTTCTCCATAGTAGCTTGACTGCCCTCTACAAATGGATTGCAGCCAACAAAAAACTCCTCGGCAAGACATAATCCACCCCCTTCTCAAAAAGTTGGTTGGTAATGCCTCCCGAAGAGTAACAATCCGTATTAAATTACCATCATTATACGCTAATCCCTACAAAATGTCAACGGTTACAATAAAAAATGTTGCCGCTTTCTGCTCGAGGGAGCTTATGGTATAATCAAATCAGATAGAAAGGGAGAGCGTTCATGAACCTACGAGATTTGTTTCCAGAAGCGGTGGTCAACCAGGAGACGGGCCAGGGCCCTGAGTGGCTGACATTGCCTTTGGATGGCCAATTTATCCACTTTCCGCTTGAGACCTTGAGCCAGCGCGAGCAAGCCCTGCTGAATTTACAGGAGTCACAGCCTGCCTTACAGTCATCGGATCAGGATGTTTGGCACCAATTTTTGGTGCAAAAAAAGGGAGGCCTGCCGACCAAATTAGAAAGAGTCCAGCTCCTCTACCTGGAGCACGGTATCCCTCTGTCTTCTGACTTGCTGGACCTCTTTTATGGGCTACTGCCCCATCTGACAGCCCTGGTGGAGCTGCATGCCACCCGGACCGTCCTGGTTTTGGATCAAACCATTCCCTTTGAAGTGGAGGCCCTGATTCAGGATATCCTTCCAGCGGTGGAGAGTGATTTTGGGACCAAGCTGACCATCTTTTTTGGCAATAGCTGGACCAAGCTACAGGCAGAAGAGCTGAGACAGGTCTTTGACAGTGAGTACCAGCTCTTTTCTGACTTTGTGCCCCTCAAGGGAAGTGAGCAAACCATCTCCTTTGCAAAAATGGCCCTCTGGGCCCGCTCCGGCCAGTTGAACCTAGGGGTCATCCCAGAAAAAATCCGCCACTACATCGATGAAAGTAAGGATATGGCGGATATCATCGAAGCCATGTGGACCTCCCAGACCAATCTGGTGCAGACTGCCCAAAAACTCTTTATGCACCGTAATTCCCTCCAGTACAAGCTGGATAAATTTCATAGCCTTTCCGGCCTCAATCTGAAAAATTTAGATGATTTGGCCTTCTGCCACCTCTTGATGTTGAATGGCTAAGCTAGGGAAGACCCCTAGCTTTTTCTTTTTTGTGCACTTTGCCCAAAAACTCTGTTCGGTCTGTCTATTTTTTGCAACCGTTTTCTTTGCTATACTAGAAGCATCAAAAGAAAAACGGAGAAAAACAATGGTTGAATTGAATCTGAGCCACATTTTTAAAAAATACCCAAATGCGACCCACTACGCGGTGGAAGACTTTAACTTGGACATCAAGGATAAGGAATTCATCGTATTCGTAGGTCCTTCAGGCTGTGGTAAGTCTACCACCCTTCGGATGGTGGCTGGTCTGGAAGATATCACTGAAGGTGAATTGCGGATTGACGGCGAAGTTGTCAATGACAAGGCGCCAAAAGACCGGGATATCGCCATGGTTTTCCAAAACTATGCCCTCTATCCACACATGACTGTTTATGACAACATGGCCTTTGGTTTGAAACTGCGCAAATATTCCAAGGCAGACATTGACGTACGTGTAAAAGAAGCGGCGGCCATCCTTGGTTTGACAGAATTCTTGCAACGCAAACCTGCAGACCTTTCAGGTGGACAACGCCAGCGGGTTGCCATGGGTCGTGCCATTGTCCGCGATGCCAAGGTATTCTTGATGGATGAGCCTTTGTCCAACTTGGATGCTAAACTCCGTGTTTCCATGCGGACAGAGATTGCCAAAATCCACCGCCGCATCGGTTCCACCACCATCTACGTAACCCACGACCAAACAGAAGCCATGACCCTTGCAGACCGTATCGTTATCATGTCTTCTACTAAGAACCCAGATGGTTCAGGCACCATCGGCCGTGTGGAGCAAATCGGTACACCGCAAGAGCTCTACAATACGCCAGCCAACAAATTCGTTGCAGGCTTTATCGGAAGTCCAGCTATGAACTTCTTCAACGTAACCGTTGAAGCCGATCGCTTAGTTAGTGCAGATGGTTTTGAAATCGCCCTACCAGAAGGTCAGGCTAAGATTTTGGAAGCGCAGGGCTACATCGGCCAAGAAGTCATCTTCGGTATCCGTCCAGAAGACATCTCTAGCAACCAGATTGTAAAGGATGCTTATCCAAATGCTACTGTGAAAGCAGAAGTTCTGGTATCCGAATTGTTGGGATCTGAAACCATGCTCTATGTCAAAACTGGCGCAACCGAATTTGTTTCCCGTGTCGATGCGCGTGATTTCCACTCACCAGGTGAGGAAGTAGCCTTGACCTTCAATGTTGGTAAAGGACATTTCTTCGACAAGGTATCTGAAAAAGCTATTCGCTAATCCTTTTTTCGACCACTCAGTTTCTCAGGATTCTAGTGGTCGTTTTTCTTTTGTCAAAAAATCCTTGCTGGTGCGGCTCAGTCTATCCTCATTTTGTGCTATAATCAGTTTATGGACTATACAGCGCAAGAAAAAGAATACTTTATGCGGGAGGCCCTCAAGGAAGCCGAGAAATCCTTGGCCAAAGAAGAAATCCCCATCGGATGTGTCATCGTCAAAGAAGGAAAAATTATCGGCCGCGGGCACAATGCCCGAGAGGAACTCCAGCAGGCCATCATGCACGCCGAAATCATGGCCATCAAGGAGGCCAACCAGCGAGAAGGCAACTGGCGCTTGCTGGACACCACCCTTTTTGTTACCATCGAGCCCTGCGTCATGTGTAGCGGGGCTATCGGCCTGGCCAGGATTCCCCAGGTCATCTACGGGGCAGCCAACCAAAAATTTGGCGGAGCAGGCAGCCTCTATGCTATCTTGACCGATGAACGCCTCAATCACCGGGTGGAGGTGGAAACGGGGATTTTAGAAGCGGAATGTGCTGCCATCATGCAGACCTTTTTCAGACAGGGCCGCCAGCGAAAGAAGGAGGCTAAACGCCTGGCCAAAGAGGGTTTGGAAGAGGAGTATCCCCTCCTTTCGGAAAAAATGGGTCAGCATCTTCCCAGCCAGAAAAATTTATGATATAATAATCAATGGAGCAACATTCGTGCGTGAAGCGGGTCAGGGGAGGAATCCAGCAGCCCTAAGCGAAGTCGGAT
>ERZ1032780.71-NODE-71-length-10332-cov-5.075119_pt1 | contig 10332 bp, 6 predicted proteins | sample MGYA00519027_ERZ1032780 | MGnify/ENA primary metagenome ERZ1032780 (study PRJEB33719, sample SAMN04262574) | wastewater metagenome | biome: sewage system; feature: wastewater treatment plant influent; material: sewage | place: Peru: Lima | collected 2012-11-27 ...
GCGCTTGCGCTTGCGTTCCAGCTTGATCACCCGGTCGCTGTAATCGTAAATACGGATACGGTATTTCTTGCGCATCAGCACGCCGTCCACCTTCTCCTGGTAGGCGGTGTTCCAATAATCGTCGAAATACAGGCTGCGAATCATATAGCAGCCGCCACGCGCATGGCTGTCCTGTTCAAGCAACGGAGCCAAACGCAAGTTCAGATCGGCTTTCTGCCCGTACGAAATCAGATACTTGAGCTCATGCCGGTAATGTTCCTCACAGCGGCGCGGAGGCATGGAAAGCTCCTCGCCGACACGACGGCGGACCCGTTCCAGCAGTTTCGACGCCCCGCCATCACCGCGCATTGACATCCTCCACTATCTTCCCGGATTTGATGTAGAAGCATCTCGTGCCGTACGTCTTGCCGGTGTCGGTCATGTAGTAGTCGAAGGCGTCCTGCGTCTTGCCGGAGGCGTTGCGCGACCGCACTCGTATGAAATACTGTCCGTCGCCTGGCAGGTCCGTCACCGTCTCCGGCAATGCCAGATCGGTTTTGGAGAAGATGACGTCCTCACACAGATAGTCCTTGGCGACGGTGACGTCGTAGCTCAGATCCTCGCCACGGAAATCGTACGAGGTGTCCCAGCTGAATTTGAGTTTGCCGTCTGCGGCCTGTGGAGCGTCGATGAAAAACGGCATGGGCTTGTCGAAGCTTTCTTTGTAGATCCTGTAGTTCTGCGCGACCTCGTCGTGCAGCTGCCCCGCCACTTCGTCATACTGGGCGCGCGTCAGCGGCTCGTACATGGAATCGGGCGTCCTCCACAAATACTGCCTGGTGATGGACTCGTAGTGGTCCACCATCGTATTGATGCGTTTTGCGCTCATATAGCGGTATTCCCGCTTCACGGCCTTGTCGAGTTCGTCGGAACGATTTGGTCTGCAGGCAGCGTTTGAACAGCACGTTGCCCCAATAGTTGCTGACTCCCTGCTCCCAGCTGGAACCGGTGGAGATATTGCGGATCTGGTTCTCCTTGCGCATGAGCATGCCGTCATTGTCCCAGTCCAGCACATAGAAGGTGTCGGAATTCGTAGGGCTGTACAGGTACATGTTGCGGCTCTGCGTGTCGGTGTTGCCGGTCAGCAGCTGGAACGCCATCCAGTATGCGAGATTTTCCGTATCGAAATATTTGCCGAGGATGCTGCTCATCGGCACCGAATAATCGTTGAGCTGGTTGAGCATGGCGATGAGTTTGGTATGGTCGCTGTTGCCTTTGACCTCCAGCTTCTCCTCGAATTTCGACAGATTGTATTTGGGATCGTCGGCGAGTCTGATCACGTCCGCGTCGCGTTGGAATTCGAAGTAGTTGACCTTGTACAGCTGGCCGTTCTTGTCGAGGCCGTGCGCTTGGAGCGCGCTTTTGTTGAGCTGCTCCACCTGCGTGTACAGGCCATAGTCGTCGAAGGAGTTGGAACCGGAGGTTTCGTCCTTGACGTACAGGTGCACGAATTGCGTGCGCAGTCCCATCATCTGGTCGATGCCGCGGATCAGGTCGTATGCCATCTTGTTGCGGAATCGCAGCCCTTCGCCCATATGCTTGTTCAATGCGATGGTGCGCTGCCCGCGCCATTTGCCTTTGCCGCTTTTCAGCTCGATTTTGTAGTTCTTCTGCTTATTGAGACTGGACGACTGGCCGCGCACCTGCACGGTGGCGTTCGGCGCTTTTTCACCGTAGCCGAGTTCGCCGGATACAGGCCCCTGTTCGTCGCCGACCTGCAGCAGACCGTTGACTTGGTACCGGTTGGTGCGCATGGCCGCGTAATCATCCACGGAATACTGGTTGATTTCGCTCCAACTGTGGTCGGTGCCTTCCGACTTGTTGCCGCGCGAGACCGTCAGATACATGGTTTCCACACCGCTGTCGTCATACACCTTGTACAGCGAGTCGTTGTCACGCAGATGCGCGCCGTCAAGCCCCTGCGTGGCGCTTTTCTTGACTTTCTCATGCTTTCCTTGCGATTGCGCCGCCGATTTGTCTGCCGTGGAACCACTGTCCGCAGCGTTTCCGCAGGCGACGCAGGAGAACGTCGTCACGACCGTGGCGATGATCGCCACGCATTTGAATATGGCATTGCGGCCGCACGGCCGATTACCCATCGTCATTCGTCCGTTCCTTTCCATGCTTTCCATGCTTTCCACGCTTTCCCTCATGATTCCTTCCGTCCGAAAGTTCCATGCAGCCGTTCGCCGAATTCGTCCAACGCTTCGCCCAGTTTCGTAAACCATCCGCGCTTTTCGGTCGCCACAATCGGCTGCGCGCCGAGCACACGATACGGCAGATTGTCGGTGAACACCGCCAATCGCACGACCGCGGCCAGCAGGAACGCCGACGCGCCCAGCAGGAAGCCGAATCCCATCAGCGTGACCGGAACGAACTGCGAAATGACAGTCAAGACCGTGGCCGACCCGGCGAATATCGCGGCGCAGCACACCGCGCCGAAGTAATCAGTGAAATACAGCAGAATCATCAGCACGGTGTTGCCGACCGCGTACAGGGCGTATCCGACGCACAGCACACGGAAATAACCATGCATGCCATCGTTGAAACCGAGCGGCAGCACGCCCAACACCATCTTTTCCAACGAGATGACCGCCGCGGTGACGAACAGCTGCTTCAACGCGGTGTAGTACAGCTCACGGTTGAGCACGGCGAGCATCTCGCGTTCGGCCACCACGATGTCCTTCACGGTGCCGCCGTCGTTGAGCAGCGCGTAGTAGGCACGGTATTTCGGATAGAAATTGACTTCCACCGACACCACGAAATTCACGGTGGTGATCAGAATCGTCAGGAACGCCAGTAATGCGGGCACATCATAGTAGGGGGCACCGTAGAACAGTCCCTTCACATGCACGCCAAGCGGACCACACCAGGTGATCACCAAGTGGGAGAACAAGCCGAGGGTGGTCAGCAGTCCCGTCAGGGCGAGCGGCAGGAACCGGTCCAGCCATGCGAGGAACGTCCACGGGCTTTCCGAGCTTTGCGGGAAATACCGGTGCAGCAGCACCACGTCCCAGACCATCATCACGCCGTAGCCGAACGCCACTGCGGCCAGCAGGCTTTCCACCTGCGGCAGGCCCAGCGCCATCATCGCGCATGCGGACAGGAACGCCACGACCACCGCCGCGACGAACGACCACATGATGCCTTGGTAATCCTTGATGGCCGTCAGATAGCTCATCGCATTCCAATTGACGATCATTTCCAGGAACAGCCATAGGCAGAGTAACCCCTGCATGAGGGTCGCGCCGGAAAACAGCAGGAACACCGCGTACAGCACCGCACCCACCGCCAGCATGAGGGTCGTGGATCCCCAGAACGATGGAAGAATGGTCTCCTCATGATGTTCGAACAGCATGTCCGCAAGGAAACGCGTCACCGGCATGGACAGGAAGCTGGTCAACACCAATGAGGCGAGCAGCGTGTACGTGATCATGCAGACCAGCAGATTCTGGTCCGCGCGGGGCACGTGCCACCAACCGCTGACCGCCAGCACGCCGAACTGCAGCAGGATGCCCAGCAGCATCGGTCCGGTGCAGATCACACCGGCATAACCGTAGGCGCGCACCATGGCGACCAGGCCCTTGCGGTGGAACAGTTTCTTGAGTTCGAATCCGATTCCCGCCATATCAGTGCTCCAACCCGTAATGGTCGGCGGTATCGAGATACAGCGCACGGTATTCGTCAAGCATGCGCTCATGCCGATAGTAGGTTTTCACGCGTTCGCGTCCCACTTGGCCCATGGCTTCGCGCAGCTTGCGGCTCGCGCACATGCGTTCCATGGCGCGGGCAAGGCCCTCGCGGTACATCGGAGGCACGTAGAAGCCGGCCACGCCGAGGTCGTCGCCTTCCTCGCCTTCCAGCAGTTCACGGCAGCAGCCCACGTCGGTGGTCACGCAAGGGCGGGCCGCCGCGAACGATTCCAACACCGACAGAGGCTGGCCTTCGGAGATGCTGGTCAGCACCGTGAAATCCAGTTTGCGCATGTATTCGACCACATTCACGCGTCCGGTGAATTCAAGGTTCTTCACTTCAAGCTGTTTCACCAGCTCATAGCATTCGTCGGCATAGTCCTGGTCGTCCACACCACCGAGGATGTGCAGCCTGACATTGTCCACGCGGTTCGACAGTTCGCTGAACGCGTGGATGAGGGTTTTCACGTCCTTGATGGGAGCCAGACGTACCACGGCGCCGATATCCACCCAACCGTCCTCAGGCTTGAGCGGAATGTCGCAGAACCGTTCGTATTGGATGCCGTTGGGAATGACCAGGCATTTGCTTGCCGGAGCGCCCATGTCGATCTGGGTCTGGCGAGCGCGGCCGAACAGGCTGGTCACACGCCATGCCCTACGGTAGATCTCCTGTGACAGCATGGCGAAGAAACGGATCCACCGTTGCCGGAACGCGGGCGCAACCCATTCGGCGGAAAGAATCTCCTCCTCGCGTTCGCGCGTGTAGATGCCATGTTCGGTTAGTAATACGGGTGCGTGGTTGATACTGCCGCCCAAGCATGCCAGCAGGCCGCCGTAACCGGTGGAGATGGCATGGTAGATCTGCGCTTTCGGCACTTCTCCCGTCATCAGGTACAGCACCGGCAGCAGCATGGATCGCACGGTGTGGAACGCATCCGCGTAGGCGACGTACGGGTATTCCTCCATGCAGATCTTCGTAAACAGGTCGATGAATTCGTTGCTTTGCAGGAACGACAGCGGATGCACGCCTTTGTTGTGGAACAGGTTGAACAGTACGTCCCAGTCGGGATCGTTCAGATTCACCAGCTCACGCAGTGCCTTGACTTCCTCGTCGGTGAAGATCACTTTCGCATGTTCACCGCTCAGACGCAACGCGTCGTCGAGGAACACCTCATGCACTTCCACCACGTTGGATGGAAGGTCGTACACGAATTTGCCACGGTCCTTGGCTTTCGCGCCGATCACCCACAGCACGAACTCGTGTTCCTTCATGGCGGTGATGTAGCTGTGCATCCATGTGGACACGCCTCCATGCACGTACGGGTAGCAACCTTCCAATACCAGGCAGACTCTCATGCCGCGCCTCCAGCCTTGCGTTCGACGTGCACTGTGGAGTCCGTGGCCTTGATGAGGTACAGATTCCCCGTCATCCGGATCATGCTTCCGCCTTGGATTCTGCCGGGCGTGCCATGGTTCGCGCGGAGCAGCAGCCAAGCCTGGTCCTTGAAATTGCCCAAGTCGAATTCCCACTCATTGGCGGATTCCCTCATCTTGACAGTCAGTCCAGAAAAGCGTTGCACCGCGGACGCGCATTCCGTGCCTGTCTGCATGCGGATGGACGGTGCGGACGCTTCAAGCCAGTCGAGATAGTTCTCAAGGCCTTTTCTGTAGACCGCCCAGCCTTCTTTCGCGCCACGGTCAGGGTCGAGCATGTCGTCCGGATGCATGAAGTGGGTGCTGACGAAATGCATGTTCAGTTCGGATTCTGCGGCGAGCCGCATGTAATCTCCCACCATGCCGCCGGAGACGATGCGCGGCGCCTCGACGATGCCGTCATCGGCCACACCGAATTCCTGCACGTAAGGCAGTTTGCTGTCGCTTGGCAGGTAGGTGCTGGCGATGGTGCGGATTTCGGGCACGTCTCGTCCGATTGTCTGCCGTCCTTCCTTGGACAGGATGTTGGACGGCGGCACATATACCGACGCTGTGGCCGCCGGCAGCACGGACTTTTGGAATGCGATCAGCTCGCGCAGCGAGGCGACGACAGCTTTGCGATTCGGCCACTGATGGTACGCGTATTCGTCGCCATAATCGGTGTTCGGCAGTACGAGCGGCTGATGGTTGTAGCCATGGTAGCCGATTTCGCCGTTCTGTTTGAGCAGCAGTCCGCCGAAATAGCTGAAATGCGATTCGTCCTTCTGCCGTACGGGAGCGTCTTTCGTATCGTCCCCGTAATTCTCGATCATCACGCCGGTGAACCGAATACCGTAGCGTTCCGCAAGTTTGGTCAGGTCCGGCCACCAGACCTTCGAATAGAAGTCGGCGATGCTCATGCCGTAGTCGCGTTTGATGTAGGTGGCGTCTCCGCTGGGGACCGGGGATGGAAAATCGTCCAGATAGAACGCGGCGCTGTTGATGACCGGGTATGCCGTGGCGGAACCCAGCAGGCTGAACGCGGAGGCATAGAAGCCGCGCACCACTTTGCCATAGATGCCGATATTGCAGGTCACGGTTCGTCCGGAACGCACATCGGCACTCCAGATCAGTGGCGTATGGCCGTTGGCACTGACCGCTTCGACGGTGGCCTTCTCATTGAGGTTCAGACTCAACGACGATTTGAACGGGCCACTGAACATGTAGGTGTGCCCGCCACCCAGCATAAAGTCCCTGGCAGGCTTGATGCCTTTGGTCATCACGTAGTCGTATGCGGAGGATTCGATGCCGATTTGAGGCCCGATCGCGTCCAGATAGCCTGTTTTTTCAGGCGTCATGGCAAGCATCATGTTGCCGCCGCCTTCAACCCATCTCATGATGGACACCAGCTCATCCCCCAGCGAATCAAGTTCCGGCATGACGATCAGCACGGTGCGGTACCGATTCAATGAGGGGATGTCGTCGGGATCGGTTTTGGCCAGATCCACGGTGGCGGTCGGCACTTTCATGTCGAGCAGCACCTGTTTCATCATGGCTTCGGCCTCGTCCACACCATCCTGGGAACTATCCACGAGCATCAGGTTCGTGGCGCGCTGCCCCATGATGGCGTTCTGGGCCGGAATGGCCTCGTTACGAGCCATGTATTTCAAAGTGAATTTCGTCGCGCCGTAGTGGATGCCCAAGGTTTGCGCCAACAGCACCAAGGCGATGGCCATGAATACGGCCCACACGCGGACCAGGTTTTTCCAACGGAAGCGCTTCCATATGCGCCATGCGGAACGTATCATGCGCGCCCAGCCTCCTTGTCGCCGAGCCAGAATCGCAGGATGTCGTGGCCTCGGCCGCCAAGGTAGATGTGGTCGTCCTTGATGTGCCGGACGGTGCGTTGCACCGCCTCGCCATCGTGACGTGCGGCTTCCAATCGCAGTTTCATCAGCCAGACGTCACCTTGACGCGGCCATGCGGACAGCGCCGCTTCGATGGTGCGAGACGCGGCATCGAACGAACCGAGATCCATCTGCGTCTTCGCCAACGAGCATACGGTGCGGTAGTCGTTATGCCGTTTGAGCCGTTCGGCGAGCAGGTCGGCGTATCGGCGCATCTGCAACGTTCTGGCATACCCCTGTTCCATGGAGGATTTCAAGTAGTGTTCGAGCGCCTCACGGTACCGGTCGAGCGCCTCGTCCGAATCGCGGTTCCGCTCGTATTCCTCCATGCGTTGCTGCAACGCGATGTCTTCCTTCGCGCTGATCTGCGCCATGGCCGTGGCCGCGTAATGCACGACTTCCACGTCCTCGTTCAGACGGGCTTGGGAGAGCAGATTGGCGTATTGGCCGGGATTCTCGTTAAGAATGGACAGCATCAGATTACGACGCTGCCGTGGATTGTCCACGATCAGCGCCTCTTCCAACGGCACGGTGTTGGCGTAATCCGTACGGTCGTCCACAAGAATGTTGCGTTGTTCCTGATCCTCGACCTTCAGTTCCTGCAGACCGGCGGGAATCCGTCGTCCCCCACGAAGCACGGCACGCGAATGCATGAGCGCCACGCTCAACGGCCCCCATAGGGGAATCAACGCCATGAACGGGAGCAGCAGTCCATCGACTTTCAGCACTCCGACGTGGTGCAGCAGACACAGCGCCATGCAGACCAACAGATGCACGGCGATGATGATCAACGCGGCGATAGTCGTCGACCCCATCAGCTTTCACCCCCATCGTCGGCTTGCGCGATATGCGATTGGGCTTCGGAAAGCAGGGCATCCTCTTGGGTCTGCGGAACGTAGGAGCAGTGCAAGCCGGAACGGGTCAGACGTTTGAGGATGATCGGCAGTTCCTTCTCCCCCGCCTGGCTCATCAGCAGATACACGCCGTCATCCGTCAGCATGCCGGCCTCATCGGTCTGGCGGATGCTTTGCATCAGCAGGGAGTCCACGTCCTCAAGGTTTCCCTCGCATTCGACTTTGAGCAGCAGATGGTCGCCCATATGGTCGTGTTTGAGGTCGTTGGCAGCCAGCGCCTTCGGCAGGAACGCTTCTGGCTTCAGCAGGTTCGTTCCCGGCACCAGCATGGACCGGCGCGCCACGTCCTCGTATTCGAAGGCCCTGATCATGGCCGATTCGACCAGACCGCACATGATGCTGAACAGATTCTGGAAGTACAGGTTCATCTGGTCCGGTTTGGCCTCTCCCATGGTGATGATCACGGCCAGTTCGCCACGGTCACGCACGCCGACGGCGTACATCGGGAATTTGTCCTTTAACGTTCGGTTCACCCATATGCCGTTGTGTTCCAGCGCGGTGATGATTTCACCGTAATCCGAGACGCGTACGGAGCGGAAGCTGCCGACGTCGAACCGTGGGCTCGCCGCCACAAGACGGGCGAACTGTCCGCTGTTGTCCACTCGGAAGATGGCGAGGCTGTCGCTATCGAGGCTTTCCTGCATGATGCGGATCGCCGTATGGTACAGCTTCTGCGGTTGCACTTCGTCCAATTCTCGGGTCACGGCGTACAGTTTGCCGAAACTGTCGCGTCTGCCGATGATCTGGTCGCGCAACTGTCTGCGGTCGTCGAGCACATCCTGATACAGCCCGCGCAGGAAGTCCAGACGATTGCGCAACAACCCGTTCTCGTCGCGCACGAACCTCACGCTCTCCTGGTTGCGCGACTGCACATAGCCGCATACCGATCCGGCCACGAAATAAATGACGAAGGCAAGCCAGTTCGATGTGTCGTAGAACAACGGGGCGAAGGACGCGCCCTGCGACGCGTAGGACATGGCCACGCCGGCGCAGGCCAGTACGGCTGCGAACACGCCGGCATGCAGCCCGTAGATGGTGCCGACGATCACCACGAACAGCAATCGCAGGTCCACGGTTTCCAGCTGGCTGTTGCCTTGTGTAAAAGCGCGGAGCCATTCCGTCAGCAGGAACGCGCCGATGATTTCCAGCACGGTCCACCATTTGTTGTGGCTGCGTAGGAAATCCCATACCGGATACTTGTCGGTTTTGTTCTCGCGGAGCTTCAACCAGCCTTCGATGACGTGCGGAAAATCCTCGCGAAGCGAGTATCGTGGCGAAAAGCCGTACCGCAATCGCAATTCGTGGTCGTCGGCGGGGTATGCCTGCGGACGGTCCTCGCCGTATACGACCTTCGTTCCCGGAAAATATCCCGCGATCAGCGTTCCCAAATCGCCGTAAGTGAAGTCGAACACGTTCGGAACGTGGAACAGCTCGCTGTCGGCGGTCCAGTCGTCGAATATGCGGTAGATAAGTTCGGCCAGATCGTCGGCGCATAGGAAGCAGGTGCGTTGTTCGGCGCGTTCATGGAAGCGCAGTTCTCCCGCTTGTGCCTGTTCGAACAAGCCGTTGAAATATGCGGTGACGCCATTGCGTTGCGGCGCGTACAGATAGGGGCAGCGCACGATCTTCACTTCCAGATCGTAGGTGCGCGCATAGTACAGGCCGAGCTCTTCGCCGGCACGCGACATCAGGCTTTTGCTGGTCTCGTGCACGTCCGTTTCCTGCGGATAGGCGAATTCCGATTCCGGCCCGCTCACCATCAGCATCTGGACCTTGCGATTGCGGACGGTGTGCAGCAGTCGGCGCAGGTAGCCCAGGTCGCCGTCACGTTCGCTGCGGGGCGTCAGATCTTCGGAGAAGTAGACGATTCGATCGAATTCGTAGTTGGAGAACACTTCCGACACGGCGTCACGGTCGGGCATGTCGATGATTTTGAGATCCTCGCCGCTGGATTCGGTCCCTTTGCGGAGGGCCACCACCACCTTGTCTTGGGGGAACGTGTGCTCGATCCACTGCTTCGTCACGAAGTCGGTGTTGCCGATTAACAGTATCTCCACTCGCCTCACCCCAGGGATACACCCGTTTAGAGGTCAACATCATGGAACAGTACAGCCGTCAACCCCTTGTCTACCTGCACCATAGTTTAGCAACAGAGGGGACAGAACATCCCTCTTCGTTGGGGGTAATGGGCGTATGTCTTTCGCCGATATGGTTCGGATGGCGCTTGTGCTGGAAAACGAGCGGAAATCACGCAGGTAAATCGGAAAAGATATGCGAGAAAAACAAAACCCCAGATTGCTCCGGGGTGTATCTGGTGGCTCCGAGCGGCATCGATCCGCTGACCTAACGATTTTCAGTCGTTCGCTC
>ERZ1032780.78-NODE-78-length-10040-cov-8.859489_pt1 | contig 10040 bp, 7 predicted proteins | sample MGYA00519027_ERZ1032780 | MGnify/ENA primary metagenome ERZ1032780 (study PRJEB33719, sample SAMN04262574) | wastewater metagenome | biome: sewage system; feature: wastewater treatment plant influent; material: sewage | place: Peru: Lima | collected 2012-11-27 ...
GGTCGCCGATAAAGTCGGGCACGGTGAATTTGCCGAATTTGCGCAAATAAGGTGCCAAAAGCAGCGCCAGCAATACATAGCCGCCGGTCCAGCCCATCAGATAAGCCGAAGCGCCGTAGCCGCCCATGGCGAGCAGGCCGGCCATCGAGATGAAAGAGGCAGCGCTCATCCAGTCGGCTGCGGTGGCCATGCCGTTGAGTACCGGATGCACACCGCCGCCGGCCACATAAAATTCTTTGGTTGAACCGGCGCGCGCCCAAATGGCGATGCCGAAATAGAGCGCAAAAGAAGCGCCCACGAATATCAAGTTAATCACAAATTGACTCATGGTATTACTCCTCGTGTACGCCGAATTCTTCGTCGAGCTTATTCATTCTCCAAGAGTAGAAGAAAATAATCGCGATGAAGGTGAGAATCGAGCCTTGTTGAGCAAACCAGAAGCCCAAATCGGTGCCCCCGATATGGATGCCGGCCAAGAGCGGCCGTAAAACGATGCCGAAACCGTAAGAGCATAATGCCCACACCACCAAACAAATGGTGATAATGCGCACGTTTGCCTTCCAGTAGCTGGTTGAATCATGTTTGTTGACAGACATGACTTCCTCCTTTGTCGATGACAATTTTATAATTAGAAATGCCGTTTTCCTTGTTTGAAATCAGGGGCAAAAAGCCTTCAATTTCAGCGAACCGACACAATTTTCAGTGATTCAAACCAATCACGTGTGGGGAGAATAGCATAGTTGAAAATATTTGATACTAACTTATCCTGATGGTTTCCATAAAAATGCAAGATATCGCTTAATGCAATATATAAATAAAAATACATAAATTAGGGTAAATAAAGCTTTTGTTAACGCAATTTAACTTATAAATATGGAAATGAAAAAAGGGTGCATAAAGCGTTTCTGCGTGGATAATTTGCTCTAAATTGTTTGGATTGAGGTGAAACATGCAGGGGAAAACAGTATTTAGGGCGTTGGAAAAAGTGAAAAGGCCGTCTGAAAGTTTTCAGACGGCCTAAATGTTTCAAATGACGAAAACCAAGGTGGGCAACACTTGTGTGCAAAAGCTGGGTGTGTGCGCTATCGGCGGCGTTTGCGCGCTTCCAGCGCCAGCAGCATCATGGCCACGTTGATGGCATCGTTGAGCGCATCGTGGCGGGGCAGGTCGGGTATGCCGAGCTTTTTCACCATGGTGGCCATGCGCAGATCGATATAGGCGTTGTGGATATTGCTTTCGGCCTGTTGCTGGTAATAAATGCTCGACACTTCGATTTGTTTGTTGGGCAGGCGGATGCCGAGCATGGGCTTGAGAAATTTATTGATCATGGCAACATCGTATTCCAGATAATAGCCCACCAAAGGGCGCCCGCCGATAAAATCAAGCAGCTGATAGACCGCTTCTTCTACCGGAATGCCGTCTGAAAGGTCTTTCGGGCGCAGGCCGTGCACTTTCACATTGGCCGCCTGCATCAGGCCTTCGGGCTTGACCAATACATAAAACGATTCGCTGGTGAGAATTTCTCTGCCGCGGATTTTCACAGCGCCGATGGAGATGATTTCGGCTTCTTTCACATCCAGGCTGGTGGTTTCGCAATCGAAGCTGACCATTTCATCCGGGTGCGGCTCGTATAGGAAATCGTATTGCGGGTTGGCGAGCTTTTTGCGCTCGCGCGCGCGCAAAAAGCGTTCGATTATCTGCATCAGCGCACCCCCAGATGAAAGTGGTTGTGTATCATCTGCTTGAAGCGTTTCACCACTTGGAGCGCATCTTTGAGTAAATCGCGCTCGAGCGTGGAGAGGCTTTGCAAGTCGATTTGGTTGGCTTCTTCGGGTATTTCGTTGCTCAGGGCGGCAAAGCCTGCTTTCAGGCGCAAATCCATCAGATAGCTGAGCGCTTCGGCGGTGTCTTTGCCCAGCTGCTCATCCAACACGCGGGCCTGCATCAGCTTTTGAATGCGCTCGAAGGTGTTGGTTTCTTCGATGCGCGCTTCCAGCCCCAAGGCGCGCACGCCGTGCACCACCGGGAAAACGCCCATTTTTTTGATGTCCATCTTTTCGTTTTGGCCGCGGCTGAGCAGCTGCGAGAAAAAGCCGCGGCTGTGGCCGTCAAACAATTCCACCGAGCGGGCAAACGCCATCAGCATGCCGGCATCGTTGATCATGGTTTTTTGCAGATGCGCTTTCACTTCATCGAGCAGCGCCGCATCGCCGGCCACGGGCTTGGCATCGATAAAGATGGCCAGGTTCATCATGGATTCGGGGCTGGGAGAATAGCACCAGCCGCTGACCATTTTTTTGAATTCGGGCAGGGTTTTGCGCCAAGCTGGGTTGTTGACCATGATGTGGCCGGGGCAGGGCGGATAGCCCAGGCGCTCGAGGGTGGCGGAAAATTGCTCGGCGGTTTGCGCTGCCAAAGCTAAATCGGCATGCTCACGCAGAATCAGGGCGTTGTCTTGGTCGGTTTTGAGGATTTGCTCGCCGCGCCCTTCCGAGCCCATCACAATCAGGCAGCTTTGTTCGTATAATTCGGGCGTGGCCAAAAGGCGCCAGGCTTTTTCAAATAGGCTCGTGTTGAGCACCTGCATCAATTGCGCCAGCTGCGGTGCGCGCACGCCGTTTTTGCGCAAAATCTGAATGGAATGCGTCATTTGGGCGGCAATGCCCACCAGCTCATCTATGGTTTGGGCGCGCTCCAGCCTTTGCGCCACCAAGTGGGTGTGGTTGGAAAAATAAGCCAGCACGTCGATTTGCTCGAGCGCACCCACCGGCTTGCCTGCTTGGTTCACAATCACGCGCTGGATGTTGAATTGGGTCATGCGCAGCAAGGCGTTGAACACATAATCGTCGATATCGATGCCGATCAGATCGAAAGTGGACCATTCCGAAATCGGTGCATCGCTTGGTGCGCCGGCAATGGCGATGTCGCGGAAGGCCGATTCGGTGAACAGACCGATTTGCTCATGGTGGCGCACCAGCACCGATTTGGTTTTGTGTGTTTTCATGGTTTGCGCGGCATCGAGTATGCTGGCGCTGCCATCGAGCCAAACGGTGTTTTGCCGGTAGGCATCGCTCACTTTGGCGGTGAAGAGGCTTTCAAACTCGCTGTTGTTGCGATCGCCCGAGAGGCTGGCCATTTTTTCAGCCACGCTGGTGTAGAAATAAGCGCTGAAACGGGGGCTGGAATGCATGATGTCGAGCACGGTGGCTTTGGGTATGGTGTAAACCAGCGCCTGCTCCTGCACCACAAATTGATGCTGGCTGTGGCCTTCCATCAAGGCGCGTGCTTCAAAAGTGTCGCGCGCCCGATAAAGGGCGATCACCTCGCCATCGCTGCCGATTTCTTTGACCAACCCTTTAATCACCACATATAAATGCTCAATGGGCTGCTGCGGCCGGATAATGATTTCTTCATCGTTGAAAAAAGCAATGTCCACGGCTTTTTCCAGCATGAGCCGCTCGGTGTTGTTGAGGTGGTCGAAAGGCGGGTGGTTGAAGTCGAACCGTTCCATGCTCTATTTCCTTGTTTGTTTTTGTAGTGATTACGGATACTGTAAAACGGCTTGGATAGGCTGTAAATAGTTTGAGCGGCAAAGTTTTTACGGAAAGCAGATAATGAGATAACAATAAAACGAAGCGGCTGATACAGTAAAAGGCCGTCTGAACATTAACAAGTGTTCAGACGGCCTTTTATATTGATGATGATATAAATGAAATGAGCAGGTGCAATAAGGTGTTGTGTCGGGATAAGGTATGAGCTTTTACATCCGCCGCATTATCAACAGAAAATAACCGCCGCCGAGCAGTGTTGCCATCAAACCGGCCGGGATTTCATAGGGAAAGCCGATTTGCCTGCCCAGCCAGTCGGCCAAAACCATCACCGTTGCGCCAATCAGGGCCGCGGCGGTTAGCTGTTGGTGCGGCAGGCGTGCGCCGAGCATATTGGCCAGATGGGGTGCGAGCAGGCCGACGAAGCTCAAGGGGCCGATAAGCAGGGTCGCCAGCGCGGTGAGCAATGCGCTGAAAACAATTAAAACTGTGCGTGCAGCGGCCACGTTCACGCCCGCCGATTGCGCCACAACTGCGTTAAAACCCAGCAAGCCCAGCCAGCGGCTCAGGGGTAGGGCGGCGGTTAAGAGCAGTATGGAGACTGCGAATACCGCACCCGAAAGCAGCGGTGTGGCTTGATAGGTAGAGCCGGAGAGCCATATCAAAAGCTGTTGCACACGCAAATCGCCGCCTGCCGTCCACACGCGGATAAAGGCATCGGCAAGTGCGGCCACGGCAATGCCGGTGAGCAATACTTTTTCGGGCTGCAAGCCGTTTTTACGGTTAAACAGCATAATCAGCCACAAAGTAAACAAGGCCGAACCGATGCCGATGAGCCAAAACACGTTGCTGAGCACCTGCACATCAAACAGCAACACCGCAGCCATCACGCCCAGAGCCGTGCCGGAGCTGATGCCGAGCAATTCGGGGCTGGCCATCGGGTTTTGTGTGAGCCGTTGCAGAAATACGCCGGCGGTGGCGAGCATGATGCCGCAAGCGGCAGCGGTGAAGAGGCGCGGGTAACGCAGATTGAGAAAATCGGGGTGAAAGGTAAGCTGCCAGCCGTTGGCACTTTTTCCGGCCAGCAAAGCCAAAGTTGCCGCAAACAGCAGCAATAAAGGCAATCTGAGCAGCCAAGGCGAAGCTTGGGTGCGCGCCACGGTTTGCGCCGAGGCCGTCTGAAAGGGCGCTCGGGAAGGTAGACGCATCATCAGCCACAACAATAAAGGCGCGCCAATCAGCCCCGTTACTGCGCCGGTAGGTAAATCGATTTGGCGGTAATGGTTGAGCAATACCAATAAGTTATCCGTGAGCAGCAGCATCAGCGCGCCGAACACAAACGCCATCGGCAAACGCGCCCACAAAGTGCGCACGCCCAGTTGCCGCACCGCCGTGGCCGCCGCCAGGCCGACAAAACCCATCATGCCCACCATCCCGACCACGTTGGCGCTGAGAAAAGCCGCCGCTGCCAATGCCGCCAAACGGATGGTTTTCACCGGCATGCCGAGCGCGGCGGCCTGGGTGTCGCTCAGGCTCATCATCGCCAGCGGTTTTGCCAATATGGCAATCAGCGCGGCAGCCGCAGCAATGCGCCACAAGAGTTGCAAACTATCGTGCCAACTGTCTTGCAGCAGCGAGCCGGCCCCCCAAAGCATGATGCCGCGCGTTTCTTCCGAATAAAAAAGCGTGATGATGCCCGCAAATGCGCCCAAATAAAGCGCCGTCACCAAACCGGCCAACACCACCAAGAGCGGCACCAAATCCCGTCGGGCCGACAGCCACAACACCAGCGCCAACGCCAACGCCGCACCGCCGAATGCTACCGGCGCATTGCCCCAAGCCAGCAAGGCAGGTGCGAATACCGTAGCGGCCACCAAAGCCGTTTGCGCGCCGCTGCTCACGGCCAAAGTGCTGTCGGAAGCGAGTGGATTGCGCATGATTTGTTGCAGCAACATGGTGGCCAAAGCCAGTGCGCCGCCCGCAAGCAAAGCCATGGCCATGCGCGGCAAAGTATTGTTCTGCACTATCAGCGCATCAATGGGCAGCGCATCGGGCGCGGCAAACCAATCGGCCGGCGGCCAATGCCATTGCAGTTTTAAAATCCAGCCACTGCTCATGATCGCAGCCAACAACAAAACCCAAGTCCAGCAGGTAACAGGCCGTCTGAAAACATTTACCATGCTATTTCCTTTTCAGACGGCAGTTTTGCTGCTAATTCATCGGCAAAACGCTGCATAGAAGGCAATGCGCCGTAGCTCCATGCCTGCGGCAACACGCGGCGGTTTTGCGGCTTGCTAAACGGCAGCCGCTGCCACAATGCGCTTTTATCCAGCGCGGCGCGGGTGTTGCGCGGGTGCGGTTGTATGATGATTAAGAGCGTATCGGGGGGCAGCTTGGCCAAATCGGTAAGCGCAATATTGGCAAAGCCCCACGCGTTTGATTCGCCCTGCCAAGCATTTTTCAGGCCGAGTTTCTGCATCACCACGTTAAACAGGCTGGTGTTGCCGTAGATGCGTAAATGGCGCGCATCGACAAACTGCACCACCGCCAACGGCCGCTTGCTGTATGGAAAGAGCGTGTTTTTTTGCTGTTGGAATTGCTTTTCTGTTTGCTGAATCAAACGTTCGGCAGCGGTTTTGTCGCCGATGATGCTGCCGAGTTCGCGCGTGGCCGCCAGCGTTTGCGGATAAGCGATGCCCTTATCGCCGGCAAAGCTGATTTCGCGCACGGGCGCTACTTTTTCAAACTGCGGTTTCAAATGTGCAAACCACGGTGATTGGATAAACATATCGGGCTTAATCTGATACAGCCGCTCCAAATTCGGCTGGAAACGCAAACCCGCATCCAGCGTGGTGTTTGGCAGCGGCGGATAATTGACCCAGTTGCCGTAAGCGCGTTTGTCGCCCACGCTCACGGGCGGATGTCCCATCGCGGTCAGCGTTTCGGCGGTGCTCCAATCGGAAGTGGCCACACGTGGCGCCGCTTGTATGGGCGCAGGGAGCAGGAATAAAACGAGCAGGGCGGTTTTGAGGCCGTCTGAAAAGTGTTTTTGCATAAGTGTTTGTATGGGTTTCAGACGGCCTTTTGCGTTGTTCAGCCGTCTGAATGCGTGTGGTTGATTGGCCGGGTTTTGTGGTTTTTACATTCTCGGTTTTTTACGCAAAAGGAATATAAAAGGAATAGATGACAGGCCGTCTGAAATTTTTAAGGTAAAGGTTTTTTGTTGAGGCAAGGTTAAGACGGCCGGGCAACCATCGGCACAAAAAAACCAAATTCCTCCCGCTCCTTCTCTATTTTTCGCCTCACGTTGTTTTTGTTCCACAATATTTCCCCCGGCCCTGCCAACCTTCCGCACAATAAAAGCGGTTTTTCAAGGTAACGCCACCGGCACGCCGGTTTGCGGATGGCGGATAATGTTCATCTGCACGCTGTAAATATCGTTCAACACTTCGGCGGTCATAATTTCGGTAGGTTTGCCCTGTTTGAGCAAGCGGCCTTGCTTCAATGCCACCAACTCGTCGCAATATTGTGCGGCCAGATTGATGTCGTGAATCACGATAATCACGCCCAAATGCAGGCGGTGCGACAAATCGCGGATTAAGGCCATCACTTCGAGTTGGTGGGCGATGTCGAGCGCGGCCAATGGTTCGTCGAGCAGCAGAAAGCGGCTTTGCTGCGCCAGGCACATTGCCAGCCAGATGCGCGAGCGTTCGCCGCCGGACAAGGTGTCGACAATCTGGTCGGCGAATTTTTCCGTGTGTGTGAGTGCGAAAGCTTCGGCAACCGCTTGTTTGTCCGCCTTGCTGCTGCGCCCGAGCAGGCCGCTCCAGGCATAGCGTCCCATATTGATGAGTTCGGCGGCGGTCAGTGCGGTGGCTGCGGGCAGGTGTTGTGGCAGATAAGCCACGTGTTTGGCGTAATCGCGGGCGGAATAGGCGGCAATATTCTGATTATCCAGCAAAAGATTGCCGGATGTGGGCTGGTTTTGGCGGGTAAGCAGTTTCAATAAAGTGGATTTGCCCGAGCCGTTGTGGCCGATTAATCCATAAACTTTATCCGGCTTGAATTCAAGGGAAATATCGTGCAGCAACACGCGGCCGGGCACGCTGAAGGTGAGGTTTTGAAGCTGGAACACAGGAGGCCGCATGAAAATAAAAACGGTATATTTTAACTGATAGTTATTATTATTACAATCTGATTGTGCGCAGATACAGATAAGGCCGTCTGAAACTTGGTTTTCAGACGGCCTTATATCAAACCTGAAGAATAACCTAACTGCGTTATCCCGCCTTGCCGTGCTATCTGTGCGGTTTGCGGTTGGCCGCCTTGTTATCTTATTTTTTAGGTTTGGTATTATATTTATTGAAAGAAGACTCTGAATAATGCATGGCGGCGTTTTTTGCCGTGTATAAAATTTCCGGCGAAACCCACTCGCCAGCGCTATTCGGAGCTTCCTTAAAAAAATGATTTTTCAAATGGTTATCAGAATTTATAGCTGACTGAGCCCAATACGCTGCGGCCTTGGCCGTAATAGCAGTAGCTCGCATCGCAGGCGGCGATGTATTTGCGGTTGCCGATATTGTCCACATTCACTTGCGCGGTCCAATTGCGGGCGAAATCGTAGCGGGCAAACAGGTCGAACACGGTGGATGAGGGCACTTTCAAACCTTTGTAGGCGGCCACTGCCCATTGTCCGTCTACTTTGCTGCTGCCGACATAGCGCACGCCCGCGCCCAGCGATAAGCCGTTCAAGGTGCCTTGGTCGAAGGCGTACACGCCGCGCAAGCTGGCGGAATGTTTGGCAAATAAGGTGTTGTGGTAGTCGATGCCGTCTGAGCCGCGATCGGTGCGGGTTTGATAGGTATAGGCAAGCTGGCCGCTCAAGTTGTCGGTGATTTGTGCTTGTGCCTGCAGCTCAACGCCTTTGCGTTTGGAAACATCGCCGCTGACGGTGTTGCCTGTGCCGCCGGCATTGGAAATCAGCGCGCCTTTGTCGTTGGCTTTAAAGGCTGCAATGGAAAGGGTGCCGTCTAACCAGGCGGGCAGGTATTTCAAACCGATTTCATATTGCTCGGTGGTTTGCGGGTCGTACAGGGTTTGGTTGCCGCTCAAGCCGGTGGGCAGGCGGAATGATTCGGTGTAGGCGAAATAGGGGTTTAGGCCGAACGGTGCGAAATACATAATCGAACCGGCATATGAAGTGTGGTTGGCTTTAACCGATTGGTTGTTGGTGTATTCCTCACTTTTGGCGCGATCATGGCGAACGCCCGCGCTAATGCCTACTTTGTCAAACAGGCGCACGCTGTCTTGCAGGTAGAAGCCGAGCTGGCTGGCTTTCAAATCGTTGCGCGGGATGTTGGACGTGTCCACGCTGATGCCGTAAGTGGGCGAGAAGATATTAACCGTGCCGGGGGAAACGATGGTGGGGATGGCAAACGATTGGTACACGCCGTTGACTTTTTGTTGGCGGTAATCCACACCGGCAACCAGTGTGTTGCGAATGTTTTCGTTGTGCCAACGCCAAGTGATGCGGTTGTCGATGCTGTGATTTTTGGCGGTGCCGTCGTTGAACACGGCATCGCGGGTGGCGGTGTAGTTTGTGGGGTCAACGCTTGACCATACGTAAGTGCCTAAATGATGGTTGTCGATATGGGTGTAGCGGTAGTTGGAGCTGAAGCTCAGGCTGTCGTTGAAATCGTGGCTGAATTCGTAGCCCAATGAATATTGTTTGTTGGTTTCATGGTCAACCGAAGGATCGCCAAGGTTGGTGGTCGGGTTGACTTTTTGCCCGTCGATGGCAACCAAAGAACCTGCCATCGGCACAAAATTGCTGCTCGGTGTGCCTTTGTCGCGCTGATAGCTGGCAAGCAGGCTCAGGCGGGTGTGCTCGGTGATGTCCCAAGCCAAAGAGGGCGCAAGATAAAAGGTTTTATTGTCGGTGCCGTTCCAATCGCCATCGGCAGCACGAAACGAGCCGACCAAACGGTAGCGCAGGCTTTGATCGGCATTCAGGCTGCCGGTGTAATCGGCTGCAATGCCGTATTGGCCGTTGTTGCCGGCTTGGGCTTTAACTTCGCCTTTACCGACTTGGCTTTTGTGCGGGCGCTTGCTGATGTAGTTGATCAGGCCGCCGGGGTTGGCTGCGCCGTAGGTCAGTGAATCTGCGCCCTTGGTGATTTCAACGGCTTCGATACCGAACGTATCGACGTGCGGGGTAAAGAAGCCGTAATTGTTGACGGGGGCGCCGTCAAAAGATTGGCTGGCTTCCGCACCTCGGATGCGAAACCAGTTGGTGTTGGTGTCGCTGCCATAGGGCTGGTTGGTAAAGCCTGATTAGTAGCGGCCGATTTCGTCGGCTTTTTCCACGCCTTCTTCGGAAAGCGTTGCGGCGGTAATGTTGACTGCATCTTTGGCCTGCAAAAACGGCACGGTTTGCAGTTTGTTCATTGAGCCGACCACGTTAACCGTTTCCAGCTCGGCGCTTTGCGTGTC
>ERZ1032780.87-NODE-87-length-9528-cov-11.830993_pt1 | contig 9528 bp, 7 predicted proteins | sample MGYA00519027_ERZ1032780 | MGnify/ENA primary metagenome ERZ1032780 (study PRJEB33719, sample SAMN04262574) | wastewater metagenome | biome: sewage system; feature: wastewater treatment plant influent; material: sewage | place: Peru: Lima | collected 2012-11-27 ...
AAAGCCCGCAACTTCGTGCGGGCTTTTTTCAGACGGATGCCGGATTAATCGGCCTGGCGGCGCAACACAGCGGGAATTTCGAAATCGTCCAATACCGATTGGTTGGAAAAATCGGAAGCAGCCAAATTCATGCTGCGGGCGCTTCGGCCGGAGCGAATGACGCTGTCGATATTCGGGAAACCGTCATCGGTGCCGGTGGCTTGTTGGGGTTTCACCATGCGCAGATTGGGGCTGGCGGCGGCGTTTTGGTGCTCTTTCAGGCCGGTAGCAATAATGGTGACGCGGATATCGCCCTCTTCCATGCTCTCGTCTTCGGCGGTGCCGTATTTGCGCTCGGCATCGGCATGGGCGTATTCGTCCACCACTTTCATGATTTCGCGGTATTCCGACATTTTCAGGCAGCCCGGCGCGGTGGTGATGTTAACCAACACGCCGCGTGCACCATCAAGGGTAACATCGTCCAAGAGCGGGCTGGAAATGGCCTGCTCGGTGGCCAGGCGGGCGCGGTCGATGCCTTGGGCAAAGCCTGAGCCCATCATGGCCATGCCCATGATGCTCATCACGTTTTTCACATCGGCAAAGTCAAGGTTGATAAAGCCGGGGCGGGTAACCACTTCGGAAATGCCGGCCACGGCATCGCGCAACACATTGTCGGCGGCGCGGAAGGCTTCGCGCACGGTCACGTCTTCGCCCAATGCAGTCATCAATTTGTCGTTCGGAATCACAATTAGCGAATCCACTTGGCTTTTGAGGTGATCCAAGCCTTCTTGAGCGATGTTGATGCGTTTGCCTTCGTGGCCAAACGGGCGCGTGACCACGGCCACGGTGAGAATGCCCAGCTCTTTGGCGATTTCGGCAATCACGGGCGCGGCGCCGGTGCCAGTGCCGCCGCCCATGCCGGTGGTGATAAAAAGCATGTTGGCACCGCGGATGGCTTCGGCGATGGCTTCGCGATCTTCTTGAGCGGCCGCGCGGCCGATTTCGGGATTGGCACCGGCGCCCAAGCCGCGGGTGAGGTTCACGCCCAGCTGGATGCGTTTGGCTGCATTGCTGCCGCCCAAGGCTTGCGCATCAGTATTCGCGCTGATGAATTCCACGCCTTGCACGGTGTTGTTGATCATATTGTTGATGGCATTGCAGCCGCCGCCGCCGATGCCGATTACTTTGATTACCGCAGGGCTTGCGGCAGACTCTACTACGTCGTAAACCAATTCCATAAAAATGCTCCTCTGCGCCCTGCATTAAGGCGGATTTAAATTAGTGTGAACAATCTGCATTATATATAAGAACGCGCGTTTATAGCAAAAAGGTTCTTATATCTTTACTTTGGGTTTAAAAATTGTTTTTTAACCATTCTTTGATTTTGACCAGCAGGCTTTCACGCGGTTCCTTCACGGCCACGGCACCGCTCACAGGGCTGCCGTATGCATCGCCGCGCGCGGCCTGCAAAAGGCCGATGGCGGTGGCATAGCGCGGGTTGCGGATGCGCTCGGACACGCCGCCCATTTCCTGCGGCACGCCGATGCGGGCGGGCAGGTTGAACACATCTTCGGCCAAATCCACCATGCCGGTGAGCAAAGAGGCGCCGCCGGTGAGCACCACGCCGGAAGTGAGCACGTCTTCGGGAAAGCCGCTGCGGCGCAACTCATTGAGGGTTAATTCCAAAATTTCTTCCACGCGCGGGCCGATTACGCTGGCCAACACGCGGCGTGAAATTTGGCGCGGCTGGCGGTCGCCCACGCTGGGCACTTCAATCATTTCATCGAGGCCGTCCATGGTGGCGATGGCTACGCCGTGGTGGATTTTGATGTATTCGGCGGCGTTGTGCGGGGTGCGCAAGGCTTGTGCCAAATCTTTGGTAATCAAATCGCCTGCCACGGGAATCACGGCGGTGTGGCGGATGGCGCCGTTGGTATACACGGCGATATCGGTGGTGCCGCCGCCGATATCGATCACGCACACACCCAAGTCTTTTTCGTCTTCCGTGAGCACGGCCTGGCCGCTGGCCAAGGGTTGCAACATGATTTGCTCCATGTGCAGGCCGCAGCGATTGACGCATTTTTGGATGTTTTGCAGCGCGGTGATGGCACCGGTGATGATGTGCACCCGGGTGTCGAGTCGCACGCCGCTCATGCCGATGGGCTCTTTCACGCCGGGCTGGTTATCAATAATATACTCCTGCACCACGGTGTGCAGAATATTGTGGTCGGGCGGTATGTTTACGGCTTTGGCGGTTTCGATGGCGCGATCGATGTCGGCTTGGGAAACTTCGCCGTCTTTGATTTTCACCACGCCTTGCGAATTGAGGCTGCGGATATGATTGCCGGCAATGCCGGTGGTGACGCTGTCGACCTTGCAGTCGGCCATCAATTCGGCTTCATTCATGGCTTGCTTGATGGCTTGGGCGGTGGCATCGATATTGGTCACCATGCCGGCTTTGAGGCCGCGCGACGGCGCCTGCCCCAGGCCGACGATGTGGATTTCGTTGTCTTCCTGCACTTCGCCTATCAGGGCAATCACTTTGGAAGTGCCGATGTCCAGCGCGCTGATGTATTTGCCTTTTACCATGATGTTCCATTCATTTTCTGTTTACTGTTGATTGTGATCGGCGGCTGAAGCTGCCGTTTCAGACGGCATCTCGCTCGGTGCGCGCTCGCGCACGGCAAAGCCGTCTTTATAACGCATATCGACATAGGCCAAGCCGCTTTGCTGCGCGCGCAATATGCCCGGCCACACGGCCGCAAATTGCTGCAGGCGCGCATTTTCATGCTCGCGCCCCAAGCGCACGGTGATGCCGTTGTCCAGCACCACCGACCAGGCGGAGCGCGGTGTGTATTCCAGCTTGGCAATGCTTAAGCCGGCCGGTTTTAATAATCCGCTGAATTCTTGGTAATGCGCCACCATGGTTTTGGCGGTGCCCGGCTGGCCGTCGAATTCGGGAAAGGTTTCGGTGGTGGCCGCCTGAAAAATATTGCCGTTGGCATCCACCAGGCCGGCAGCTTTCCAGCGTGCCACCGGTTCGCGCTCAGTGAGGTGGATTTCCACCACATCGGGCAGGCGGCGGCGCACCTGCGCTTTGTCTATCCACGGCAGCGCCTGAAAGGCTTTTTGTGCGCCGTTCAAATCGGCGCTGAAAATATTGCCGCGAATATAGCGCTGGGCAACGGTTTGCAGCTCTTGGGTGCTCACACGCTTCAAATCGCCTTCGATTTTCACCTGCTTCACCGGAAAATACGGTGAATGATACAGCCACACGCCCGCTGCGCCCAGCAGCATCAAGAGCACCAGGGCAGTCAGCCAGCGGGTGATGCGCCGCATGGCGCCGGCATTATCCCACATGAGCAGTCTTTAAAATTTCAACACATAAATCGGCAAAGCTCAAGCCGCTTTGGGCGGCGGCCTTGGGCACCAAGCTGTGGCCGGTCATGCCGGGCAGGGTGTTGACCTCAAGCAGGTAAAGCTTGCCGTCGGTGTCTTTCAAAAAATCAACGCGCCCCCAGCCTTGACCGCCGATGGCGGCAAAGGCGCGCACGGAAAGCGAGCGCATCAGCGCCTCATCGGCTTCGTTTAAGTCGGACGGGCATTGATACACGGTGTCGTCGCGGTTGTATTTGGCTTCGTAATCGTAAAATTCGGTGGCCGGAATAATGTGTATGCTCGGCAGCGCTTGGCCGTTTAGCACGGCGCAGGTGTATTCGCCGCCGCCGATAAAGCGCTCGGCCAAGATTTCGCCGTGCAGATGTTTCACCGATTGATAGGCAGCTTTCAGGCTGCCGGCTTCTTTCACTTTCACCACGCCGACGCTGCTGCCTTCTACGGCCGGTTTCACAAACAGGGGCAAGCCCAGCTCACGCTCGATGGCGGCAAAATCGCTGTTGTCATGCAGCACGGCAAATTCGGGCACGGGCAAGCCCAAACCCTGCCACACCAGCTTGGTGCGGTATTTGTCCATGCCGATGGCGCTGGCCATCACGCCGCAGCCGGTGTAAGGCACGCCCAAGGCTTCGAGCAGGCCTTGCACGGTGCCGTCTTCGCCGTAAGTGCCGTGCAGCGTGTTGAAGGCCGTCTGAAAACCGAGCGCCTTCAATTGCACGATATCCTGCGTTTTGGGGTCAAACGGGTGCGCATCAATGCCGCTGCTTTGCAAAGCCGCCACAATGGCCGCGCCGCTGTTGAGCGATACGTCGCGCTCGCTGGAAAATCCGCCCATCAAGACGGCCACTTTGCCGAAATTCTGCATGCTGTTTTCTTTTCATCTGTTTCAGACGGCCTGTTTGTTCAGACGGCCTGATGTGCTGTTAATCTAAATCATCCAAAATCAGCGGCTGCCCTCTGCCAACGCCTGCGCCGCTTTATTGATGCTGCCCGCGCCCATGGTGAGCACCACATCACCCTCTTGCAGCACATTGAGCAAGGTGGCAGGCAAATCATGGACTGCTTCGCAATAAATCGGTTCCAGCTTGCCCATCACGCGGATGGCGCGCGCCAGTGCGCGGCTGTCGGCGGCCACAATCGGCTCTTCGCCGGCGGCATACACTTCGGTGAGCACCAGGCTGTCGACCGTGCTCAACACATTCACAAAATCTTCAAACAAATCGCGCGTGCGGGTGTAGCGGTGCGGTTGAAAAGCGAGCACCAGCCGCTTATCGGGATAAGCGCCGCGCGCCGCCGCCAGCGTGGCGGCCATTTCCACCGGATGGTGGCCGTAATCGTCAATCACCAAGGCTTTGCCGCCATTAGGCAGCGCGATTTCGCCATAGTTTTGGAAGCGGCGCCCCACGCCTTCAAAGGCCAGCAGGCCTTTTTGAATCGCTTCCACCGATGCGCCCACTTCCAGCGCCACCGCAATGGCGGCCAGCGCGTTGAGCACATTGTGGCGGCCGGGCATATTGAGCACCACTTCAAACGGTGCCTGATTATCGTGTTTCACTTGCACGGTAAAGCGCATTTGTGCGCCTTCTGCACGCATATCGGTGGCGTAAATATCGGCATTATCGTCCAGCCCGTAAGTGGCAAACGGCTTGCTGATTTTCGGCAACACCGCGCGCACATGCTCGCTGTCTACACACAAAAACGCTTTGCCGTAAAACGGCATGCGGTGGATGAAATCGACAAAAGCCTGGTGCAGCTTATCCACGCTGTGGTCGTAAGTGTCCATATGGTCGGTGTCGATATTGGTCACCACCGACATCACCGGCGTGAGATGCAGAAACGAAGCATCCGATTCGTCGGCCTCGGCCACAATATATTCGCCGCGCCCCAAGCGGGCGTTGGTGCCGGCGGCGGTGAGTTTGCCGCCGATTACAAAAGTGGGATCCATGCCGGCCGCCGCCAAAATCGAGGCGGTGAGGCTGGTGGTGGTGGTTTTGCCGTGGGTGCCGGCTATGGCGATGCCGTCGCGGAAACGCATCAATTCGGCCAGCATCAGCGCGCGCGGAATCACCGGAATTTTGCGCGCCTGCGCCGCCACCACTTCGGGGTTGTCTTTTTTCACGGCGGTGGAAGTCACCACCACATCGGCATCGGCCACATGCTCGGCGGTGTGGCCGGGATACACTTCTATGCCCAAATCGCTCAAATGGCGTGTTACCGCGCTTTGCGCCTGATCCGAGCCGGACACCTGGAAGCCCAGATTGTGCAACACTTCGGCAATGCCGCACATGCCCGAGCCGCCGATGCCGACGAAATGAATGTGGTGAACCCTGTTTTTCATCATAACTGCGTATCCTTGCTGCCGTTTCAGACGGCCTTTTTAGCGCCGCTGCACATAAAGGCTTTATTCTAAAGGGCAGCGATATTCTGTGCCATATTTTTAATGTAAAGGCGGTTTTTATTCGTGAACGGCCGTCTGAAAACAGGCAAACTATTTTCAGACGGCCTCTGCATTCAAACTGAGGCCGTCTGAAACTCACATGGTGGTGGCAATGGCAATGTCGGCCACATCTTCCGCGCTGTGCGGCAGCGCCAGCGTGCGCGCCTGCTCAGCCCATTCCAGGCAACGCGTGCGGTTTAAGCCGCCCAACACTTCGGCCAGATTGGCCGCGGTCAGCTGCGATTGCGGCAGCAGCAGGCCGGCCTGGGCATGCGCCATAAAACGGGCGTTGGCGGTTTGGTGATCGTCCACCGCATGCGGATAAGGCACGAGCAGCGCGCCCACGCCGGCGGCGGTGAGCTCGGCGATGGTGAGCGCGCCGGAGCGGCACACCACCACATCGGCATCGCGGTAAGCCGACACCATATCGTCGATAAATTCCACACATTCGGCCTGCACGCCCAATTGATCATAAGCCGCCTGCAGATTGCCCAGCTTGTTGCGCCCGGATTGGTGGTAAATCTGCGGACGCGCTTCTTCTGGCAATAAAGAAAGCGCTTCGGGCAGGGTTTTGTTCAACACATCAGCGCCCAGGCTGCCGCCCATCACCAACACTTTCAGACGGCCTTCGCGGCCGGCAAAGCGAACCGCAGGCTCGGGCAGATTGGCAATTTCGGCGCGCACCGGATTGCCCACCAGCCCGTCGGCATTATCGAAAGCTTTGGGAAACGCATAAAGCACGCGCCGCGCCCAGCGCGCCAGATATTTGTTGGACATGCCGGCAATGGCGTTTTGCTCGTGTATCACAATCGGCACACCGGCAAGCTTGGCCGCCACGCCGCCCGGAAAGGTAACAAAACCGCCAAAACCGATCACCGCGTCGATACGGTGTTTTTTAATAATGGCCGAGGCCGTCTGAACGGCTTTAGCCAAGGTAAACGGCAACATCAGCTTGCGCTTCAAGCCATTGCCGCGCACGCCTTTAATCGCCAGCGTTTCCAGCTCGATATCGTGCTGCGGCACAATGCGCGTTTCCATTGCGCCCTCGCTGCCCAGCCACACCACATGGTGTCCGCGCGCGCGCAGCACTTCGGCCACCGCCAGCGCCGGAAAAATATGGCCGCCGGTGCCGCCGGCCATCAATAAAAAGCGCTTAGCCGCCATGATTTATCCTTCTACTTTGTAACCGCGCATTTTAAGGCGGTTTTCATAATCCACCCGCAGCAGCAGCGTCATGCTCACCAGCATCACAATCACCGCCGAGCCGCCGTAAGACATCAGCGGCAGCGTCAGCCCTTTGGTGGGCAGCAGGCCGATGTTCACGCCGATATTGAAAAAGCTTTGAATGCCCAGCCAAATGCCCACGCCTTTAGCCACAAACGCGCCATAATAAAGCTCCAAATCACGCGCCTGCTTACCGATGGAAAACGCGCGCCACACCAGCCAGCCGTAGCAGAAAATCAGCACACAAATGCCGGCCATACCGAATTCTTCGCCGATTACCGCCAAAATAAAATCGGTGTGCGCTTCAGGCAGGTAAAAGCGCTTTTCCAGGCTCGCGCCCAGCCCCACGCCAAACCATTCGCCGCGCGCAATCGCCATCAGCGAATGGGTGAGCTGATAGCCTTTGCCCAACGGGTCTTCCCACGGGTTGAGAAACGCCGTTACCCGCGCCACGCGATAAGGTGCCATCGCAATCAGGCCGATCATGCTGAGCAAACCGGCGCCCACCATCATCAAAAACCAGCGCCACGGCAGGCCGGCCAAAAACAGCAGCCCCAGCGCCACCACCGTGACCACCACAAACGAGCCGAAATCCGGCTCCAGCATAATCAGCCCCAGCCCCGCGCCCACCGGCACGCCGGCAAAGGCCACTTTTTTAAACTGCTTCAAAATCTCGGCGCGGCGGGTGAAAAAGCTGGCCAAATAAAGAATAATCGCCAATTTGAAGATTTCGGTGGGCTGAAGGTTCACCGGCCCCAAATGTATCCAGCGCTTTGCGCCGTTGATTTCACGCCCCGCAAACAGCACCACCACCAGCAAAAACAGGCTGAACAGCAAAATCCACGGCGTCCATTTTTTCCATCTTGCCATCGGAATCTTGGCCGCCACCAAGCCTGCTGCCGCGCCCGTGCTCAAAAAAATCGCCTGGCGGCCAAGATAAAACCATTGATCGCCGCCATCGTGCGCCGCATAAGCAATCGAGGCCGAATAAATCATCATCAGGCTGAAAGACGACATCAACACAATCATCCACAGCAGCGATTGGTCGATTTTATGGCCGCTTTTGAGCAATTTGCGGTCGAGAATTTTCGATTCGGTAATCATATAAATAATACACAGCTTCCGTTTCAGACGGCCTCTTTTCACCAGGCCGTCTGAAACCTTGTTATTTTGAAACTTCGTTACAAAGCATGAAATGCGTTGGCAAACACTTCTGCGCGATGGGCATAACCTTCAAACATATCGAAGCTGGCACAAGCCGGGCTGAGCAGCACAATATCGCCACTTTGCGCGATTTCATAAGCACGGCGGGTGGCTTCTTCCAACGTGGCACAATGCAGCAACGTTAAGCTAAAGCCCTGCAAATCGGCTTCGATTTTCGCCGCATCCGCGCCAATCAAAAGCACCGCGCGCGCCTTGTTGCGCAAAGCTTCGCCCAGCGGCGTGAAATCCTGCCCTTTGCCCTGCCCGCCCGCAATCAACACCAGCGGGCTTTGCAGGCCGGCAATCGCCGCTTCGGTGGCGCCCACATTGGTGCCTTTGCTGTCGTCGATAAAGGTAATGCCGTTTTTCTCACCGATTTTTTCAACACGGTGCGGCAGGCCTTTGAAGGTTTGAATATGCTTCAGCAACTCATTGCGCGGCAAACCGATGGCTTCGCACAAGGCCAATGCCGCCAGCACATTGGCCGCATTGTGCAGCCCTTGCAGCGGAATATCCGCCGCCGCCAGCAAATCGGATCCGCCCGCTTTCAGACGGCCTGCATCCACCCAATAATCACTTTCGTGTGTCAGCGAAAACCATTTCACCTCACGGCCGTGGCGGCGCATGGCGCGGCACAACACATCATCGGCATTGAGCACCTGCACGCCGCTGCCGCGGAAAATTTTGTCTTTGGCATGGGCATAATCGAGCAAATCATCGTAGCGGTTGAGGTGGTCTTCAGAAATATTCAGCACCGTGGCCGCATCGGCATTCAAATGATGCGTGTTTTCCAACTGGAAGCTGGAAAGCTCGAGCACCCACACATCGGCCGGCCGGCCTTCGCGCTGCATATAGGCTTGCAACACAGGCGTGCCGATATTGCCGGCCACCACCGTATCGAGCCCGCATTGCGCGCACAAATAGCCCGCCAGGCTCGTGACCGTGGTTTTGCCGTTGCTGCCGCTGATGGCGATGATTTTGTCGCTTTGCTCGGCCAATAGGCCGGCCAGAATTTCGATGTCGCCAAACACACGGCCGCCGTTTTGCTTGAAAGCTTCGATTTCAGGCTGCCGCTCGCTGATGCCGGGGCTGATGGCCAGCATATCAAAGTCGTGCGCCAGCGCATCTTTCAGACGGCCTTGATAACACGGCAAACCGTGAAATTGCTGCTTCAGCTGCATTTCGCGCTCTGCGCTCAAATCGGCATCATAAGCCGACACATCGGCGCCCTGCTGCTGCAAAAAGGCAATCATGGAAACGCCCGTGCCGCCCAAGCCCAGCACCAACAC
>ERZ1032780.91-NODE-91-length-9462-cov-6.811842_pt1 | contig 9462 bp, 7 predicted proteins | sample MGYA00519027_ERZ1032780 | MGnify/ENA primary metagenome ERZ1032780 (study PRJEB33719, sample SAMN04262574) | wastewater metagenome | biome: sewage system; feature: wastewater treatment plant influent; material: sewage | place: Peru: Lima | collected 2012-11-27 ...
GTATCGTAACCATTTGGTAACTGTCGGATGAAAAAGTCAGCATTAGCTGCCTTTGCTGCTTCAATGACCAGTTCCCGAGTAGCATTTGGATAGCCGTAGGCTATATTGTCATGAATGGTCGCCGATTTCAGCCAGGTTTCTTGCAAAACCATCCCCACCTGTTTTCTAAGTGAATCTCGACTATAGCTCGAAATAGGCAGTCCGTCCAGTAAAATTTCTCCGCTGTCCAAAGGATAGAAACGCATGAAAAGGTTGATGAGGGTTGATTTTCCTGCTCCAGTCGGTCCAACGATAGCTACCTTGCTACCAGCTGGAATCGACAGATTGAGTTTTTTAATCAAAGGTCTATCAGGCTGGTAGGAAAATGATACATCTTTAAAGTCAATTCTGCCCACTATTGCTTGTGCATTTATTTCCCGAGTAGCGCCTTCTTCTTCGGATTTTTGCTCCAAAATGTCAAATAATCTCTCTGCGCAGGCTAAGGCACTCTGTAATTCTGAAAGAACAGATGAAATGTCATTAAAGGGTTTGGAATACTGGCTGGCATAGTTAAGAAAGGTGGTTAAACCACCCACCGTAAAGCCTCCCTGCATAATTCGCAAGGCTCCTAGTCCCGCCAGAAGAGCATAAATCAAGGCATTGATAAAGCGTGTTGTAGGATTGACCGTAGATGAAGCAAAAATGGCTACTTGAGAATAGTCTGCATATTGTCCATTTACATCGTCAAACCTGAAGGCAAATGCTTCCTGAGCATTAAAGACCTGAATCAAAGGAAGTTGACCAACACTTTCTTCCAGCATGGAAACCTGTTCTCCCCGTGCCTGGGTCTGTTTGCGGTAATAAAAATAGCTTTTTTTTGCGATGAAATGGGCCACAAAGAGTGAAAATGGGGTGAGGGCTACTACCACAATCATCATCAGAAGATCCAGGTCCGCCATGGTAAAGATCATGAAAAAGATGGTCAACATACCTAAAATGAACTGGTTAAAAATCATGAGGAGGCCGTTGGTTAGCTGCTCACTGTCACTGGAAACGCGTGCAACCAAGTCTCCCAAGCGTTGTTTATCTAAGTAGTCCAGTGGCAAAGCATGTAGCTTGTCAAAAACTTGCTGGCGCAAATCAGAAACCAGTTTATAGACTATTTGGTTGGATAAAAGTGGACTCAGCCACTGCAAAAGTGTATTAGCCAAAACCACAATACCCATCTGTAGCAGAATCGCCCCAAAGGCTGGGCTGAAATCAGTCTCTAGTGTCATATCAACTGCTTGTCCAATTAAGATAGGTAGGTAAACAGTTAATAAGACTTGCAAAAAAGTTGCAAGAATAAACACCAGTAGGTATATGGGTCTTCTCCAAATGAGAGGGAGAATCTTTCGAATGGTTGTTCTCTTCTTTATCTTCATTCCAACACCTCCTGACTCTCTTGAGACCGATTCATCTCTTGATAAACAGAACAGGAAGTCAGCAAATTTTCATGACTCGCGATGCAAACATGACTGCCTAAGCCCACCTGATGACCCTGATCCAAAACTAGAATTTGCCGAGCTTCCTTCAGGCTTTTTGTCCGTTGGGAAATCATGATAAGGGTCTTATGGGGCAATCTCACCCGAATCGCCTCTAAAAGACGGCTTTCTGTCAAGTAATCCAAGGCAGATGTCGCATCATCCAAGATTAGAATAGGAGCTGGCTGCAAAAGGGCTCTTGCAATGGTCAAACGCTGGCGCTGGCCACCTGAGAAATTTCGTCCCATGGCCTCAACTGGGCTATCCAGCCCTTCTTTAGCCTCCAAAAAATCCCTAGCCTGGGCAATGTCCAGGGCCTGCCACATTTCTTGGTCAGAAATATTGGTTAGACCAAGGCTCAGATTGGACCGAACATCTCCTTTAAAAAGCTGGGCTTTTTGTGGAACTAGGGCAAATTGTTGCCGCCAGGCTTTGAGATTGTTAGGACTCTTTCCTTCAACATAAAGGGCCAAGCGGCCTGCCGACACGGGATAAAGCCGCAAAAGCAGGTTTACGAGACTAGACTTACCTGAACCTGTACCACCGATGATCCCAAAAATATCACCTGCATGGACAGAAAAGTTCAACTGGTCTAAGGCCAAATCAGCCGATTCTGGATAGGTAAAGCAAACATCTTCCGCTTCCAAGAGCAAGGATGCTTGATTGGTCCTTTCGATAGGAAAGTCAGCCTCTATATCTTCTGATTCTTGTTCAAAAATCTCCTGAACTCGCTTGGCGGATATAAAGGTTTGGTTCATGGTCATCACAACCATGACCATTTTAACCAATTCAATCAAGATTTGTAGCAGATAGTTTATCAGAGCGATAAGCTGCCCTTGCTCCAAAAAATTCTCTGAAATGGACCATTTCCCTTGGTAGATTAAAACAATCAAACTGAGATTGACAACCAAATAGGTCAAGGGGGTTAAGGCAACAGACCAAGATCCAGCCTTTTGTTGTTGATTCAAATAGACCTGATTTTCTTCTTGAAAGGTCTGAATCTCTCGCTTCGATTGACCAAAAGCTCGAATCACACGGGCTCCTGTAACTGTCTCTTGCACCAATTGTACTAGCTTATCTAAAGTCTTTCGCATGAGGGAGAAAAGTTTAGCAGATACCAGTGAAATCCCTGTTACAAGGATGAATAAGATACCAATCATGATAAGAAAGAGGATTGATAGGCGAGGGCTGATGTAAAAAGACATGATAAGAGCACCAAAAATGACAATGGGTGCCCTTAAAAAGAGACGGAGAAAACTGTTGATACCCGTTTGAATCTGAAGACAATCTGTGGACAGACGGGTCAGGAGACTAGAAGTTGACAGCCTATCTTGGCTGCTTTTTGGCAAAGACAGAACCTTCCTATATAGGTCCTGACTCAAATTTCTAGTGTAACCCACTGCAGCTTTTGCTGAATAGTATTGAGCTATGATGGCTACTACTACCCCCACACAGGCCAGTCCAACCAATAATAAAACCATAGCAACCAAGTCACCTTGATTGCCATGAGGAATAATAGTGTCAACGATAAAAGCTATGACCAGAGGAACTGTTAACTCAAAAACAGCTTCCAGAAGCTTAAAGAGCGGCCCTAGAATAGACTCCTTGAGATAGTCCCGAAAATAGCGAAAAAGTGAAACCATGCTTACAAGGCATCCACTGCTTGGGCAGCTGTAATGATGCCTAACTTGTAAACATCTTCAGAACTACAGCCGCGCGAAAGATCGTTCACAGGCTTGTTCAACCCTTGAAGAACTGGGCCAACCGCCTCGAAACCACCTAGACGCTCCGCAATCTTATAGGCGATGTTTCCAGCTTCAATAGCAGGGAAAATAAAGACATTTGCCTGACCAGCAACTGGACTATCTGGTGCCTTCAAGCGGGCAGTATTTGGCTCAAGGGCCGCATCCATTTGCAATTCCCCGTCAATCAAAAGGTCTGGACGAGCTTCTTGGGCCAAGCGTGTAGCTTCCACCACCTTGTCAACATGGGGGCCTGAACCAGAACCCTTGGTAGAATACGAAATCATGGCTACTTTTGGCTCCAAACCAAAGGTTTGAGCAGTTGCTGCAGACTGGATAGCAATCTCAGCAAGGGCTTCTGCATCTGGATCGATGTTGATGGCACAATCCCCAAAGATATACTTATGCTCATCCTTAACCATCAAGAAAACACCTGAAGTCCGCTTCACACCTGGTTTTGTCTTGATGATTTGAAGGGCCGGACGAACGGTATCAGCAGTTGAGTGCACCGCTCCGGAAACCATCCCTTCAGCCAATCCAAGCTGAACCAACATAACACCGAAATAGTTGACATCTCGCAAGATTTGGTCAGCTTGAGCCTCATCAACTTTTCCTTTACGAAGGTTGAGAAATTCCTGCTTCATGGTCTCAAAGTTTGCATAGTTATTCGGGTCAATAACCGTGATACCTGGGTTTGAGAAACCAAATTCGGTCAAAAGGTTATGAACTTCTGTCGGAACTCCTAAAATGATGGGCTCTGCCAGACCTTCAAACTTCAAACGAGCTGCCGCCCGAACCACGCGCTCATCTTTTCCTTCTGGGAAAACAATCCGTAGTTTTTTACCTACGATTTTGTGTTTCATTTCACCGAATAAATTCCGAATTTCCATCGTAAATCTCCTTTTAATGATTTAATTTTTTTATTACAGCCTGAAAATCGGCTGGTAATGGACTAGATAAATTGAGTCTCTCCTCCATGAAAGGATTGACAAATGAAAGGTTTTGGCAATGAAGAGCTTGACGCTCGATGCCAAAATCAAGACTGCCTCCATACAAGTCATCCCCTAGGAGGGGAAAGCCAATGTGGGAAAAATGAACCCGAATCTGATGGGTCCGCCCTGTATGTAACTGAATATCCACCAAATGAATATCTCCCCAAGACTGAACAACCTCGTAGGATGTATGGGCATACTTACCAGACCGAGTCACAATCCGAGTGATAATGCTGTCTTCTGGCCGCCCGATGGGGGCAATAATATCCCCAGATGGGGCCAAATTTCCCTGACCATGAACAAGGGCATAATAGCGTTTTTGGATGGTCTTGGCCTGGAGCTGCTTGTCCAACCTAGCGTGTGCATATCCATGCTTTGCAAACAACATGAGGCCAGAAGTATCCCGATCAAGCCTTGTCACGATATGGACCTGCTTGTTTTCATAATTCTGTCTCAGGTAATAACCCTTGACAAAATTAGCAATGGTGGATGAATGAATGGCACTGGGAATGGAGGCATAGCCGACTGGCTTATTGATGACCAGAAAATGCTCATCTTCAAAGAGAATATCTAGGGGGTGCTCAACAGCTTCCAATTTTCCATTTAAATCTTCCTCATTTGGAATCTCCACCACCACCCTATCCCCAATATCCAGGAGATAGGTGGTATTTCGCTGAATCCCATTAACCAGGATATCGCCACCCCTGAACTTGATTTTAGCCAGGAGGGTTTTAGAAATTTCATGCTTCTTGAGAAAGGTTTTGACTTTGACATGCTGGTCCGCAACAAACTCAAACCGCATCACTCCACCTCTCCGATGAAGGCATCCTTGACCCGATTCCAAAAGCTGGTATGGCTGGGCGAGGCAACAAAATGGATTTTGCTCTTGTCCAGCTGGTACTCAATTCGGTCAATATTGTCATAGACAAAGGTCCGATTATCCACTGACAGGGAATAGCGATCATCATGCTTTGGCTCAATGACAATCTTATCCTTTTTAGGAACCACAATGGAGGAGCCCAGTGTTCTGTAAACTCGGTTGTTGAGACTGGCAACCTCCGCAATCTGGAGGGCTTCGATGGTCGGATGGAGAACCGCTCCACCAAGAGATTTGTTGTAGGCTGTGGAGCCTGTCGGCGTCGAAACGGATATCCCATCTCCCCGAAAGCGCTCAAAGTGGACATTGTTAATAAAGACATCCGCAACCATGGTTTTCGATAAACGCTTGACAGTGGCTTCATTGAGGGCCCTGGCAGAAACCTGACGCCCATCCATCATCTTCACCTTGACATTTAAAATGGGATAGGAAACCTTAGCTCCTGAATCTAATTTCAAATTATCAATCAGCTTATCCACTTCAAAATCTCGATAATCCGTATAAAAACCGAGGTGTCCTGTGTGAATCCCAACAAAACGAACATGGTCAATGATGGATTCATACTTGTGGAAGGCTGAAAGCAGCATGCCATCCCCTCCGATGGAAATGACTATGTCCGGATTTTTTGGGGTTAGGATAAAGTTGGCTTCTTTTAACTTAGCCCACAATTCCTTGGAAACAGCCTCACTCTTTGGATTGCGACTGCTCAACAAGGCGACCTTTTTTCTATCTGTAATCTTCATCTGTATCATCGCTATTTCCAACGCCGTCATTCAATTTTCGGTGGGCAGGGTCAAAGAGGGCCTGAGCCTCTTGAATGTCGTCGCGGATTTTTCGCATCTCCTCATCTAGCTGGTAAGCGATTTTGGCTGTAATCTCCAAGCGTTGCTTGATTTCTTCTGGAAAATTCCCTCTGTACTTGTAGTTAAGGGAATGCTCAATGGTCGCCCAGAAGTTCATGGACAAAGTCCGAATCTGAATCTCTGCCAGCACTGTCTGATTACCATTGATGGTGTCTACTGGGTATTGGACAACAACATGGTAAGAACGGTAGCCAGAAGCTTTCATATTGTTGATGTAATCACGCTCATGGACTACTCGCATATCTTTTCGCTTGCGGATAATTTCCAGAACTTCTTCCACATCATCGACAAACTGAACCATGATGCGAATACCGGCTATGTCCTGCATATCTTGGGCCAGATTTTCCAGCTTGATATGACGTAGCACCATCTTTTCTTGGATGGACTCGATGGGCTTGACCCGGCCAGTGACAAACTCGATGGGCGAATGACGATTGACTTTTCGGTACTGCTTGCGCACACCACGGAACTTGATTTTTAATTCGCCAACCGTTTGAATGTAGGGGTCTAGGAATTCTTCCCAGTTCATTTTATTCCCCCTTTCGTTTTCAGTTCATTTATTTCCATAGAAAATTCAGCTTGATTCCTTGTCAAATTCTGATTTTTTTTATAGAATAGCACAAACATTATTATACCACATGAAAGGCGTTTACTCTAGTAAAAATGAACCAATTAGAAATCGAATACAAAACTCTTCTCAACAAGGCTGAGTATCTCCGACTGCTGGATTTTTTTTCTGATGTAGAGCCAGTCATCCAGACAAACTATTACATTGACACACCGAATTCAAATATGAAAGGGAACCGTTTTTCCCTCCGCATCCGCCTTCTCCCTGATGCAGGCGAGTTAACCCTCAAATGTCCACAGGAAGTTGGAAATATGGAGTACAATCAGTTTTTTACCTTAGAAGAAACGCAAAACTTATTGGAGCATTTCCAGTTGCCAAAAGGTCCTATCTATGACATCGTTTCGGCCGTAAACATTCCGATTGCAGAACTGGAAATCTGGGGCCATCTGACCACCAAACGCTATGAAAAAGAAGTCTCTTTTGGTCTAATGGCTTTAGATGAGAATACCTACAATGGGCAATTAGATTATGAATTGGAAGTTGAAGTCAAGGATGCAGAGGAAGGCAAGATTTCCTTTGAGTATTTCCTTAAAAAACAGTCCATTAAGTTCAAATATGCTAGCAGCAAGGTTGCCCGCGCTGCTGCTTCTCTCAAATCAGCCATATAAGTGCTGATTTTTTGTTTTCATTTACTGAAAATTTGTCATTTTTTTGGTAGAATAGTTCTAGTCAATAAATTGCAAATTGAGCTTCCTAGGTACCAAGCCTATCAAGCTCATCCTCTAGTGATAAAAGGAGTCAATGAACCATGGTTCAACCATATGCTGACAAACAAATTAAACTATTCTCTTTGACAGGGAACCAACCTATTGCAGAGAAAATTTCCAAAGCAGCTGGTATTCCCCTTGGAAAAGCTTCCTCCCGGCAATTCTCTGACGGAGAGATTCAAATCAACATCGAAGAGAGTGTTCGCGGCGTAGATGTCTATATCATCCAATCAACCAGTTACCCCGTCAATGATCACTTATGGGAACTCTTGATTATGGTAGATGCTTGTGTTCGTGCCAGTGCTAATTCTGTCACAGTTGTCATGCCCTATTTCGGTTATGCCAGACAGGACCGCACAGCTGCGCCACGTGAACCCATTACTGCCAAACTAGTTGCTAACATGCTGGTAAAAGCTGGAGTTAGTCGTGTGGTGACCTTGGATTTGCATGCCGTTCAGGTACAAGGCTTCTTTGATATTCCAGTTGATAATCTTTTTACAGTGCCCCTTTTTGCAGATTACTATGCGAGAAAAGGTCTGATTGGAGACGATGTTGTCATCGTCAGCCCTAAAAATTCTGGTATCAAACGGGCGCGTGGCTTGGCAGAATCCCTCAATGCACCCATTGCCATTGTCGATTATGCCCAGGATGACTCCGAGCGCGAAGAAGGTTATATCATCGGGGATGTAGCTGGCAAAAAAGCCATTCTGATTGATGACATTATCAATACCGGCCGAACCTTTTCAGAAGCTTCAAAAATTGTCCAGGCCAATGGGGCGACCGAAATCTATGCCGTTGCTAGCCACGGGCTATTTGCAGGAAAGGCAACGCAACGCTTGGATGGCGCACCTATCCAAGAAATCCTGGTCACAGATTCTGTTGACAGCAAAGAACAATTGCCAAAAAATATCAAGTACTTATCAGCCAGTGAACTCATTGCTGATGCCATCATCCGCATCCATGAACGCCGCCCAGTCAGCCCCCTCTTTGATGCTACTGTCCATCTGGATAGTAACTAGGAGGCCCTATCTTGATTTATCTCGATAATGCTGCCACCACTCCCCTATCCCAAAAGGCCCTTGAAACCTTGCTATCGGTTTCCCAGGAAGTTTTTGGCAATCCATCCAGTATCCACGCTTTTGGCCGCAGGGCCAATCAGATTCTGAGACAGGCCCGGCAAGACATTGCCCAGGTCCTAAAGGTTCAACCTGATCACCTTATTTTCACCTCAGGTGGGTCTGAGGCGGATAACCTGGCCATCAAAGGCTATGCCTTGGCCAATCAGGATAAGGGCAAGCACCTGATTACGACCGCTATTGAGCATCATGCAGTTCTTCATACCATGGACTATTTGGAAAAGCGCTTCGGCTTTGAAGTCACCTACTTGCAGCCTAGCAACCAGCAGATTACAGCCCAGCAGGTCAAAGAAGCCTTACGACCAGACACCATTTTAGTCAGCGTCATGTATGCCAATAATGAAACCGGCCATCTTCTGCCCATTCAGGAAATTGGCGACCTGCTCAAAGACCACCAGGCTGTCTTTCATGTTGATGCTGTTCAAGTTCTTGGAAAATTTCCAGTTTTTCCAGAGGAATTAGGAATCGACTTGCTGGCAGCTTCAGCCCACAAATTTCATGGTCCAAAGGGCGTCGGCTTCCTCTACTCCAAGGAAGCAAAGCTTGACTCCCTGATTCACGGTGGCAAACAAGAAAGACAACACCGGGCTGGAACAGAAAACCTAGCATCCATCGCAGCTATGGCAACCGCCCTCAAAGAAGAATATTCCCAAGCCCAAGAAGATTGGCGAACCATTCAAAGACTAAAAGAGCAATTTCTGACTGAAATTGCAGATCTCGATTTTTATCTCAATCAGGACCAAACAGCCCTGCCCCATATTCTCAATCTAGGCTTTCCAGGCCATCTAAACGAACAAATCCTCATGCGCTTGGACCTGGCTGGTATCGCTGTTTCTAGCGGATCAGCCTGTACAGCCGGTGTTGTTCAAAAGAGCCATGTCCTAGAAGCCTTCTATGGATCAGATTCCACTCGACTGAGTGAGTCCATTCGGATCAGTTTTGCAGCGCAAAATAAGGCTGAGGAAATCACCAAATTAAGCCAAACTATAAAAGAAATTATTGGAGGTGCCCCTAC
>ERZ1032780.97-NODE-97-length-9264-cov-7.541318_pt1 | contig 9264 bp, 7 predicted proteins | sample MGYA00519027_ERZ1032780 | MGnify/ENA primary metagenome ERZ1032780 (study PRJEB33719, sample SAMN04262574) | wastewater metagenome | biome: sewage system; feature: wastewater treatment plant influent; material: sewage | place: Peru: Lima | collected 2012-11-27 ...
TGCATAAAAAAGTGATACGGCGGGTAGGTTGGGTTGTAAACCCAACAAATCCACAAGCCGTCTGAAACGTCGGGTTTATCAACCCAACCTACGCCATTGTAAAATAACGTTCTGTGTCACTTTTTCTAGCATTTCACTATACAAACAGGCAGCCCGTAGGCTAGATTCTTAAATCCGACACTTGTTCGTAGAACAAGGCACGCACATCGCTTTAGCCGATGGCCAAACATCAGATTCAATAGCCCGGCCTACGCGGATGGCACTGTCAAACTGCTTTTATTTTGCAAGCTTATTTTTTTATACCAATTCAAAAAAGTAAGCTAACAAGGCGGCGAGCCGCAGACAGTACAACTAGTACGGCAAGGCGAGACTATGAATTTTTAAAAAGGCCGTCTGAAATATTTTCAGACGGCCTTTTTATTGGGTTCAAATCACATCACTTCCAGCGTGTCGATGCCCAGCAAATCCAAGCCTTGTTTCAAAGTGTCGCCGGTGAGTTTGGCAAGTTGCAAGCGGGTTTCGCGGCGGGCGCCCTCGGCTTTCAAAATCGGGCAGGCTTCGTAAAAGCGGCTGAACAAAGTGGCCACTTGGTAAAGATAGCCGGCCAGATAATGCGGATACGAAGTTTCGGCCACGCTTTGCAACACATCTTCAAACTTCAGCAATTCCACCGCCAATTGCTTTTCCAGCGGCGCATCGAGCACCACAGCGGCCTGTTGGTTCCACTCGCCGGCGCGGCGCATCACGCTTTGCACGCGGGTGTAGGCATATTGCAGATAAGGCGCGGTGTTGCCCTCGAAGCTGAGCATGCTTTCCCAGTCGAACACGTAATCGCTACTGCGGTTTTTGCTCAAATCGGCGTATTTCACCGCGCCGATGCCGACCACCCGAGCAATTTCTTCGATATTTTCACGTGCCTCAATATCATAATTATCTGAAATTTTTTTGCGCTTAATGGCCGTCCTCAGCGTTGGTGAACCCTCTTCAATTTCCCATTCACCAACTTCCAATTTAAAATCCTTTGTCAATGTTCTATAATCATCGGCGGTTTTTTTCGATTTTTGTTCCTCTAAATCTTTATAGATTACTTCAAAACTATTCGGCTTGTTACGCTCTGCAATCAATTTTCTTGCCCTATCCACCGCTTCATCAAGCAAATCCACCAATTTCACCGTGTCGCCGCTGCGGGTTTTAAACGGCTTGCCGTCTTTGCCCATCATGGTGCCAAAGCCGATAAACTCGGCGCTCACGTTTTCCGGCAGATAGCCCGCTTTGCGCGAAGTGGTAAACAATTGCTCGAAATGCAGCTTTTGACGGGTATCGACCACATACAGCAAGCGATCGGCATTCAGACGGCCTACCCGATAGCGCACGCAGGCCAAATCGGTGCTGGCATAAAGAAAACCACCGCCCTGCTTCTGCACGATAAAAGCCGCCGGCTCGCCATCTTGGTTTTTAAATTCATCGAGAAACACCACTTTGGCGCCGGCATCATCCACCGCCAAACCTTTTGCGCTCAAATCATCCACCACGGTTTGCAAATCATCATTGTATTTCGACTCGCCCGCCACATCATCGGGCGTGAGTTTCAAGCCCAAAGTGTCGTAAACCGCTTGCGCGTGCTGCAACGAAACATCAACAAACTGCCGCCACAAAGCCAACACAGCCTCATCGCCGCCTTGCAGCTTCACCACATATTCGCGCGCGGTGTCGGCAAAGGCTTCGTCTTCATCGAAACGGATTTTGGCGCTGCGGTAAAACTGCTCCAAATCGGCCAATTCAAATTCGGCATTTTCCTGCTGCTGCGCCACCATATAAGCCACCAGCATACCAAATTGCGTGCCCCAGTCGCCCACATGGTTTTGCGCGATCACCTTGTGACCCAGATAGCTCAACACGCGGTTGAGACTGTCGCCGATAATGCTGGAGCGCAAATGGCCGACGTGCATTTCTTTGGCCAGATTGGGCGACGAATAATCAATCACCACCGTTTGCGGCTCGGCGGTTTGGCGCACATTCAAATGGCCGTCGAGCAGCGCTGCTTCAATATTTTGCGCCAAAAAAGCCGCGTTCAAACGCAGATTGATAAAGCCCGGCCCCGCCACCTCAGCCGATTCAACCACCGCATTGCCCGCGAGCGCATCGGCCACTTTCTGCGCCAGCTCACGCGGATTCTGCTTGGCCTTTTTAGCCGCGCCCATCACGCCGTTAATCTGGAAATCGCCGAAATCGGCATTTTTGGCCGGCTGCAAAACCACGGGATTGCCCCCAATGCCGGCGGCGGCAAAAGCGGCTTCGGCTTCGGCAGCCACGGTTTGGTGTAGATTCATTGTTGTGCTTTCAATATTCCAATATCAGCAGGCCGTCTGAAACCTTAAACCTTTCAGACGGCCTACATATCATAATAACTTTAATCATTTAAAATTCTTAAGGCGCTATTTTACCGTGTTCACCACAACAGCGAAAGCTTTTCAGAATGGCAACATGTGTTTGCGCACAGGCCGTCTGAAAGCCTTTCAGACGGCCTGTGTTACAATCGGCGCTCCCGAAAACCACATGAAAGGCATTTGCCCATGCGTGAACATTTGCTGCAATGGCTCAGCAGCCACGGTTATTCCCACTCTGATTGGGTGGCGAATATGGTGATGATAGGCTTGATTATCCTCACCACTTTGCTGCTGCACGCTTTTATCCATTACGGCCTTTTCCGCTTTTTAGGCAAGCGCTTGCAGGCGTCGAAGCTGCTTTTTCTGAATATTTTGAGCCAGCAAAAGCTGTTTAGCAATTTGGCGCTCACCATTCAGGGCGTGTTGCTGGCGGTGCAGCTGCGCATTTGGCTGCCGGCGAGCGAATGGCGCGAAGGCTTGATTACGCTCACCAATATTTGGTGCTTGGTGTTTGGCCTGCTTGCTATTTTTGCACTGCTCGACACGCTGCAAACTTATTTGTTCCGCCGCAATCTGGCGCAGCATTTTCCGGTGCGCGGGCTCGTGCAAACCATTAAGCTTTTGGCTTCTATCGGCATTGTGATTTTGCTGATTTCACTTTTGCTCGGCCAATCGCCCCTAATTTTGCTCAGCGGCTTGGGTGCGATGACGGCAGTGTTGATGCTGGTGTTTAAAGATCCGATTTTGGGCTTGGTGGCCGGCATCCAGCTTTCGGCCAACCGCATGCTCAATATCGGCGACTGGCTGGAAATGCCGAAATACGGCGCCGACGGCAGCGTGACCGATATCGGGCTCACCACGGTGAAAGTGCAAAACTGGGACAACACCGTCACCACCCTGCCCACTTATGCGCTGATTTCCGATTCGTTTAAAAACTGGCGCCACATGAGCGAATCTGGCGGACGGCGCATCAAGCGGGCGGTGTATATCGACAGCAACAGCGTGCATTTTTTAAGCGCTGCCGAAATCGCCCATCTGCGCCAAAGCCGCCTGCTCACCGATTATCTCGACACGCGCCAGGCTTCGATACGCGAATTCAACGAAGCCAACCACATTGATAACCCGAGCTATTTAAACGGCCGCCACCTCACCAATTTGGGCACTTTCCGCGCTTATTTGCAGCAATATCTGGAAAACAACCGCCACATCCGCAAAGACATGACGCTGATGGTGCGCCAGCTCGATGCGGGCGACAAAGGCATTCCGCTGGAAATTTATTGCTTCACCAACACGGTGGTGTGGGCGGAATACGAGGGCATACAGGCCGATATTTTCGACCACATTTTTGCCGTGGCCGGTGAATTCGGCTTGCGCATTTATCAGGCACCCAGCGGCTATGATTTACAGGGAATGGGAAAATAAGCGATTTAAATCATTAATATAAAAGGCCGTCTGAAAGCTTTCAGTAATAATATCGCTTGAGTTGATAAACCCAACGTTTCAGACGGCTTATGGCTTTAACCTACCCCGTTGTGTCACTTTTTTATGCATTTCATTATAAAAGGCCGTCTGAACGCTTTCAGACGGCCTTTCGTTCATGCATCTTTATATACAATCAATAGCGGGTAATCACCGCCATGCCGCGCATGGGGTTGATGCTTTTCAGGCTGCCGTTGTCGGCAAATTTCACTTGGGCGCCGGTGGCCAGCGCTTTTTCGATGATTTCGTCCACAATGTCTGCATAGCCGTTTTGGCCGACCGAGCCGCCCAATATTTCGGTGATTTCGCGGCCGTCATCGCTCACCTCGGCTGCAATATGCAGATCTTCTTCCACCACCAACACATCGGCGCGCCCTTCGTTGACGGCCTGCCAGATTTCGTTTAAGCCGCCCACAAAAAGGTTGTTGCTCTTGGCCGTTTCCAAATCGGCATTCACCCGAGTGCGCGCCTCTGCCAGCGCTTCTTTGATTTGCGGCCAAATGCGTTGTGCCAATTGGTGCTCGCTATCGCTGTTGAGGCCGCTGTTGATATAAAGCATCACTTGTGCCTGATTGCGCGCGCCTTCTTTGAAATGGCCGATATTGCGGTCGACTCCGGCCACCACGATGGGCGCGGCAATCTGCTTTTGCGCTTCAAGCAGCGCATCGCCCACTTCGCGCATATGGTCGGTGATCATTTGGTCGCGCACATGGCTGATGTCTTGGCTGGGGTTGGCTTCGGCGGTTTCTTCGGCCAGGCTGAAAGGAAAGCCATAGGCATTCACTTCGTCGAGCGCATCTTTGTGCCCCACAAAAAGCCGTGTGCCGTGCTCGCTCAGCACGGTGAGCAGATAAAGCGGGCTGCGGTTGAGGGCATACACCAAATCGCGGGTGAGAAAATTATCGGCCACGGTGACGCGCTCGGGCAGGCAGAAAGGCAGGTGGAAAAGCTCGGCATAATCGGCGCTGGCAAAAATCACCAAGCCGTCGAGGTTGTGGCGGTGGCTCACGCCGGCGGCCAAGCGGTTGATTTTTTCAACAATCGGCGCGCTTTCACGCTTGCCGAAATCTTTTTCCAAACGGCTGATGGCTTCGTTGACCAGATTTTTCAGACGGATGGCGTCTTTTTCATTGTCGGGGTAGGTACGGTGGGTCGGCAAGGTGAGGGTAACGCTGGGGTTGGATTGCAGGCGTTGGATATTTTTAATGGTGTGCAAATTCATGGTTTCTCCCTATCGTGTTTCACTTTAAGAATCATTGCCCGCATTAGACGGGCAATGGCCTGAATGCTTACTGCCTTTTCAGGTGTACAGGCCGAAGCGGCGCGGCTCAAGCCTTTTTAAGCTTTTTAACACGCAGGCCGCAAAGCGAAAGCCGCGTTGGCATGCGGCAAAATCTTAGTCAAAACCCTTTTTGCGCCAAACACATAAAATAAAAAAATCGATTGCCAATCAAGCCGGCAAACGTCAACATCAGTGCACACGGCTTGACAGTTTGTTAACAAGGCCGCTATAAGCAAACCATATCATTTCCTGCCAAAAGCCTGCCATGATACCGATTACCCTCTCCCCCATCAGCGAATCCGCCCTCGTTTGCACGCTGCCGCCGCCTGCCGAATTGGGCAAACAGCAGCGGCTGTGGGCGTTTGCCGAGGCCGCGGCGGCGCTGCCCGGCGTGCTGGAAACCGTTGCCGGCATGAATAATCTCACTGTGTTTGCCCTGCCCGACACGGATTTAAACCGGCTTTCAGACGGCCTGAAAAATCTGTGGCCGCACATCAAAGCCGACACCCACCAAGGCCGGCATGTGGATATTCCGGTGCGCTATGGCGGCGAATTCGGCGCCGATTTGGCCGAAGTGGCGGCCTTTCACCGCACCACACCCGCCGAAATCGTGCGCCGACACACCGCGCCTGTTTACACCGTGTTTATGATGGGCTTTCAGCCCGGCTTTCCTTATTTGGGCGGCCTGCCCGAGCATCTGCACACGCCTCGCCGCGCCGAGCCGCGCACCGAAGTGCCCGCAGGCTCGGTGGGCATAGGCGGCAGCCAAACCGGCGTGTATCCCTTTGCCTCGCCCGGCGGCTGGCAGCTCATCGGCCGCACCGACATCGCTTTGTTTCAGACGGCCTCTTATCCGCCCACGCTTTTGCTCGCCGGCGACACCGTGCGCTTTGTGGCCGAGGAGGTGCGCTTATGATGCGCATACACAGCGTGCAGGCGATTGCACACATTCAAGATTTGGGCCGCTTCGGCCTGCGCCGTTTCGGCATCGGCCACGCCGGCGCGATGGACACGCTCGCCTTGCAGGCCGGCAATCTGCTGCTGGGCAACGAAGCCGGCGCGGCGGCGCTCGAAATCGCGCTGGGCGGCATCAGCGTATCGTTTACGCGTGACACGCCTTTCTGCCTCACCGGCGCCATTTACGAAGCCGCGCTTGAAGAGCAGCCCGTGTATTCCTATTGGCGCTACACCGCGCGGCGCGGCCAAACGCTCACGCTCAAGCGCGCCGTGCAGGGCATGTATGGCTATTTATGCGTGGCCGGCGGCTTTGATGTGCCCGAAATTTTGGGCGCGCGCAGCACCGATTTGAAAGCGGCTTTCGGCGGCTTTCAAGGCCACTGCCTGCAAGCGGGTGATGAAGTGCCGCTAGGCGCAGGCGCGCGCAGCCTCTCGCACATCGGCGTGGCGCCGATCACCCCCGCCACCAGCATCCGCGCCCTGCCCTCATCTGAATATGCCGCTTTCGGCCTTGACGCCCAGCGGGCGCTGTGGCAGCAGCCTTGGGTGTTGCAAAGCAACAGCAACCGCATGGGCTACCGCTTCAGCGGCGAAACGCTGGCGCTGGCGCAGCCGCTGGAAATGCTCTCGCATGCCGTGCCTTTCGGCACCATACAAGTGCCGCCCTCGGGGCAGCCGATTGTGCTGATGGCCGACACCCAAACCACGGGCGGCTACCCGAAAATCGCCTGCGTGGTGGCGGCCGATTTGGGGCGGCTGGCGCAAGTGCGCTTCGGCAGCGAAATTTATTTTCAAATGAGCAGCGCCGAAGAAGCCGCAAAACTGCATCTGAAAAACCAAATCTATTTAAACCAAATCAAAAGGATAGCCGATTATGCACGTTGATTTGAATGCCGATCTTGCCGAAGGCTGCGGCAGCGACGAAGCCTTGCTGCAACGCGTTTCCTCCGCCAACATAGCCTGCGCCCTGCATGCGGGCAACGCCGCCGACATGCAGCGCGCGCTGGCATGGGCGAAGCAACACAACGTGCGCATCGGTGCGCACCCGGGCTATCCCGACCGCGAAAACTTCGGCCGCACCAATATGCACCTGCCCGCAGCCGAATTGCGTGCCTATCTGCACTATCAGCTCGGCGCGCTGCAAGCCTTGTGTGATGCCGAAGGGCTTCAGACGGCCTATGTAAAGCCGCACGGCGCGCTTTACAACCAAGCCGCCGCCGATCGCAAATTGGCTGATGCGCTGGCCGAAAGTGTGCGCCGCTTCAACCCCGAATTAAAGCTGATGGCGCTCTCGGGCAGCCAGTTGCTTGAGGCCGGTAAAGCCGCCGGTTTAGACGTGATTTCGGAAGTGTTTGCCGACCGCCGCTATATGCCCGACGGCTCGCTGGTGCCGCGCAGCAGAGCCGATGCGCAAATCAGCAGCGATGAAGAAGCGATTGCGCAAGTGTTGCAGATGGTGCAAACCGGCACGGTAAACACGGTTGACGGCGGCGGCACCATCGCGGTGCAGGCCGACAGCATTTGTTTGCACGGCGACGGCGCCCACGCGCTGGAATTTGCCGACAAAATCAGCGCGGCTTTAAAAGCGAACGGCATTCGGATTGAGGCCGTCTGAAGCTGCACGGCATCTATGCCCAAATCAGCTTTGCCGCCCCACCCGTTTTAATCAATCCTTAAAAGGAGCATTCCATGTCTCAATCTTCCAACCGCAGCGTGCTGTTGGGCGCGGCCTTCCTGATGGCCACTTCCGCCATCGGCCCGGGCTTTCTCACCCAAACCGCCACCTTCACGCAAACGCTGCTGGCGAGCTTCGGCTTTGTGATTTTGCTCTCGATTCTGCTCGACATCGGCGCGCAATTAAACATTTGGCGCATCATCGCCGTGTCGGAGCAGCGCGCGCAGGATATTGCCAACAAAGTGCTGCCCGGCGCGGGCTATTTATTGGCGCTTTTGATTGTGATGGGCGGGCTGGCGTTCAATATCGGCAACGTCGGCGGCGCGGGCTTGGGCTTAAACATTCTCACCGGCCTCTCGCCCGAAACCGGTGCGATTATCAGCGGCCTGATTGCCATCGGCATTTTCCTGTTTCGCGAAGCCGGCAAAGTGATGGACCGATTCGCCCAAATCATGGGCTTTATCATGATTGCGCTCACCGTGTATGTGGCGTTTAAAGCCAGCCCGCCGCTGGGCGAAGCGGCTTTGCGCACATTTGTGCCGCTTGAATTGGATGCCATCGCCATTGTGACGCTGGTGGGCGGCACCGTGGGCGGCTACATCACTTTTGCCGGCGCCCACCGCCTGCTCGATGCCGGCATCAAAGGCAAGGCGGCACTGCCCGAAGTGAGCAAAAGCTCGATTTCGGCGATTCTGATTGCCTCGGTGATGCGTGTGGTGCTCTTTTTGGCCGTGCTCGGCGTGGTGTCGCAAGGCGTGACGCTCGACCCGAAAAATCCGGCTTCCACGCCGTTTGAATATGTGGCGGGCAATATCGGCCTGCTGATTTTCGGCGTGGTGATTTGGGCCGCTTCGATTACCTCGGTGATCGGCGCGGCTTACACTTCGGTGTCGTTTATCACCGGCTTCAGCCCCGCCATCGCGCGCCACCGCAATTGGTGGGTAATCGGTTTTATCGCAGTTTCCACCGCCGTGCTCGCCACCGTGGGGCGGCCGGCGCAGATTTTGGTGCTGGTGGGCACGCTCAACGGCCTGATTCTGCCTATATCGCTCGGCCTGATTTTGCTGGCAGCCTATAAAACCAATATCGTGGGCGACTACAAACACCCGCTGTGGATGACGGTGGCCGGCCTGATTGTGGTGGTGTTGATGGCGGTGTTGAGCGGCATCACGCTGGTGAAATATTTCGGTGCATTGATGGGCTAAAAAAGCATCAAAAAGGCCGTCTGAACATTCAGACGGCCTTTTTTTATCTACACATGAATACCATTATTTCGCATCAATGCCGTATTCAATCGTCACCACCAACCGCACATTTTTACCGATGGTGGATTTGTCATACACGCCGCCGTAATCATCGCTGCTGCCCTCGCCGCCGTCGGCATAAATATTAAACGAGCCTTGCGAAGCCGAACGCATCGCGCCCACCGCCGCGCCGCCGGTTTTGGCGAATTCCTGCGCCCGTTTGTGGGCATCTTCGGTGGC
>ERZ1032780.99-NODE-99-length-9222-cov-7.721065_pt1 | contig 9222 bp, 11 predicted proteins | sample MGYA00519027_ERZ1032780 | MGnify/ENA primary metagenome ERZ1032780 (study PRJEB33719, sample SAMN04262574) | wastewater metagenome | biome: sewage system; feature: wastewater treatment plant influent; material: sewage | place: Peru: Lima | collected 2012-11-27 ...
CGTACTGCGGGGTTGAATGATACAGAACCTGTGCGGAGTTCAGGTAGTTTAATAACAGTATCCATAATTTCCTTATATTCCTAAGCGTGTACTAAAGCGTAAGCCTGTACCTACGTTAGACCCAGCAGCGGCTATACCGTACTGAGTGTTACCAATAGAACCAAGACCTGAGCCTAGGTTCGTACTCTGTGTAGCAGGGGTTGCTGCTTTCGTACTAGATTTAAAATCTTCAACTCCAGTACTAAGCGCTGTGAACATACCACCCATATCGAGACTAGGGATTTGTACAGCAGTTGTGCTTGCACCCTGTGTCTGATTGATAGCGTTGTTTATAATTCCTCGACCTTGGTCACGGTTATCCGCAGCCGCAGTCAGGTAGTTCTGCATAGTACGGGCACTCGCAGCTTCTGCTTGTTGACTGTACTCCTGTTGGACTTGCTGGTATGAAGCACCCGCCATACCCACAGCCGCTAATTGAGCAGCCGTGGTACTCTGGACGGATTTCTTCTGGCCTTGAATATCATATAAAGCACCCGCAGTCTGTTGCTGGAGTACAGTCAGTTGTCGTGCATTATCGGCCAATGCACTAGCCATTTCTCGGAATACAATATTGTTACGTTGTTGAACAAGCTGGTACTCTTTCTCAGCCTGCTTGTTCGCCATGTTCAGGCTGTACACATCCGCTACTAGACCGATAGCAGCGCCTATTGCGCCGCCGTACAATCCAGCGTTAGAGGATGATACAGCACCTGATTTATACAACGAACCGCCGATACTTCGACCTGTATTGAATCCAGAGACTGCGCTGTTAAACATTCCAACGTCTCCGTTTCTCAGATAGTTTAAATGTGTATCCTAACTGAAGCACATTCATATCGTATGTGCTACTGGTACTGAATACACAAGAGGTTGTACGAGCAAGAGTTCGACATGGGATTACAGTTGTGCTACGCGTATTGATTCGTGACTTCCCTAACTCGGTATTACTCCAAGTCAAAGCAGTACTGTCAATATCCAACACATCCGTAATATCATCCTTAATCTTCACATTAAAGGTACCTGTATTGTTAACCATAATGGTATAACGAAGTAGTGTGGCTTTGTCTGTGAGAGTGATGTCCTTTTGGTCTCGCATAATAGGAGCACTAGGCTCCCAGCTTGATGTAAAAGGTAATCCAATGAAGAAATCTTTGAGCTCAGAAAACGACCGAACTAAGGTAAAGCTCTTGTCTTGTACTTTGTACCCAACCTCATCCAAGTGCATATCCGTATCAGGGAGATTTACACTTAGCATGAACTCTGCATCCTGTAAGTACTTAGGAATACTGTAAGTACCCTCATTAGTAAGTACCGTGCTACCTTTAACCCATAAGTCTAAGTACGGCGTACCATCTACACCGCGTGTTGTACTAACGGAACATAACGCATAGCCTTTAGGGGTCTTCAGGATGCTGAACATAATATCGGAGATAAACCACGCGTACACTACAGGGTACGGTAATTCCCATAAGCCGAATGCACTTTGTAGTACCTCATTCTGGTCAGCGATGTACTGCCAAACCAAGAGCTCTTTTGTACCTGTACCGAACACAATCGTACCACTTAATGATGTACCAGCGCTGAACTTGATATTACCTTTAAGGTACTTCGGTAAATGCGCTGAGATAATCTGTGGATTGAACTGGTTCTCTACAAGGTTATTTACTTGGAGTTGACCGACCTGACTGTACCCCATCGTGTTCTGCACCGTGTAGATTAAATCACGACCAACCATAATCGGAGGGTGTGAGGTGTTCATAGGTGCAACAGAGGATTTGTATATCACAGTATTCTGCGGGGTCAACACAATAGTACTACCGCCAATTACCGCTTGTTGGTTATCTGCGATAAGCACTAAGTCTTTGTTGAACTCCACAGCATGTTTGAAGTCCTGCCCTGAGGCATTAATACTCAACACATGAATAGGGTCAGAGTCCAGCACGTCATCTGTAGTTGTCCGCATAAGCACATTGTACTTGTTACTTGCAGACATATGCACGTACGCACCACTCATCAATACCAAGCGACCTTGATAGCCGCCCATACCAGTAAAGGGCGTATCTACAAAGTCAGGGGTTTCGTTATTGGTTTCATTACCAACAGTTCGACCTAACCAACGGTAGTTCGTTTGAACTTCATTACCCTTAATATCTCGAATAACTTGCTCTGTGTCAGGCTCACGTACTTCAAAGGAAGAGAAGTCCGTGTGCACAGTGTTCTCACCAATGGTACTGATGTACTGTACTAAATCATCAGCATCAGCTATAACCTCAAACACAAACGGCATATTCGTAAATGCAGTTATCTGGCCGTACTTAGATGATTCAATCCATGTACGGGTATCTGCAATGTACTGGTAGTACATCATGGTATCCTCGGTATTACCAATACCAATAATAAATCCAGCAGCAGCTTCAGGCAGTACAGCAGGGAGGTCATCCTTGCTGTTTAAACTCAAGTTCGTACTCACACCTGTAGTGCGAATATATGTACTGGAGCTAGATGTTTTAATCTCAAGGGTTCCGCCTAGGGTTAAATCTTTTGCTTGAATGAAGATGTTAGAGCCATAGATGTACAGGTTAAAGTTCGTACGCATGTACTCGAACTCTGAGGTGTTATACCAAGCGTACGCAAAAGCACCCGCCATACCATTCGCAGTTACCATAAAGGCTGCATCCACATTAGTAACGGAATACCCTGCGGAACTCAATGCGGATTTAATCTTATCGTAGTTATCCTTAGCGTTTGCACTGTTACCAAACACCAGCGATACCCATGCACCTGCGGAGCCTGAACCGCCCGTAGTACTAGCGATGCTTGAGCCAGCTTGTATTTTAGTTGGACGGTCTGCGTTAGACGTTACACCATCGCCATTATGCACGGATACAGCAGAGGTGTACGCTCTGTTAGATTCGGTTACATGCACAACCGTGATGTCCCAATCGTACTCAACCTCACCAGTCACAACATCAATGAAGCCCTCAAGGTACTTACGCTCCTGAATAGTTTGCATCTCAGGGAGTACTTGAGTATTCAACACAGCACCAAGGCCACTAACAGAAGTGTACTGAAAGTCCTGATATGCCCCAATGAGATAATTATTCTGAATGGAACCTACGAGGATACCCTTATCAGAGTACACGCGGATAATACCAGTACTGTAGTCATGAGCAATCATATATGATGCACCTGAGATACTGAACCACCAGAACCGAGCATCATCGGAGTTCTCTAAGAATCGCAGGAGCTCAAAGCCTTTACGCCTACGCAGACCAGTAAGTGCATCCGAGACCATATTAAGCTGATTGGACACCTGACCATCAAGACGCTTATCAGGGACTTGTTGTGATGCTCCCTGAATAAGCGAGGGATAACCTGATTCATATACAGCCATAAGTTATCTCCATAGATGATGTTGGAAGCGTTTATGTGCAGGGCGCAGTACGCTGTAGTGACGCTTACGTAGGTTCTCCTGACGCAGCATTGTGAGGTTACTAGCTAGATGGGTTTGCAGAACCTGAAGCGTATTATCTACACCGAAGTCTGCGGTGTATAACTCAATACCCACGCTGTACGTAACAGCAAGGGCTGCGTACTCAGGAATACTCTCGAAGTCGAGCTTGTCGATAATACGACAGCGAACATCTTCGGTGAAATACCAAGTACTATTATCAATGTCCCAGAGACGGTCGCCTCTAGGCTCTACACTTCGACCGAGACTATAGAAAGCCAACATGTTCTCAGGTGTATAGATAATACCAGCTGAGTTCGGCTGTACAGTCGTCTCTTGTGTGTTAAACCAATAGCCCTCAGCGAACATACTGGTGCTATGCTGTTCTAAGCCAGCAAGAATCAAAGCCACAGTAGGGCTTCGGGAATCAAGTGAAGTTACAACATGTTCCCCTAAGTACGGGAGAATTGTATTCACGGCATTAAGCTTCTTCATGTAGTGCCCTCAAAAAAGCACTACAGGAATAACCTAGTAGTGCAAGTTATTTAACATATGCTTTGTACCAAACACCTTTAACCGCACTTCCGTAGCTACTACCAATTTGAAAGCCAGTTGTGGTCACATTACCATAATACGGAATCCGTGCTGTTGCGTCTCGCATATCCAATGTGATTTGAATAAACGGGATGGTACTAAACGTGCGCGCAAAGTTAATCTGTTTAAATGCATTGTTCGCAGGCAGTTCTGAAGTTCTGAACGCTACATAACGTTCTTCATATTCAGAGTACGTATCTACCTTCGTTAGTGCATTTTGAACGTCTTGTACATTTGACTGCAAACTCTGGATTACTGATGTGTCCGCATCAGCACCCTTGGGTAGAACAAAATTCAATACAGCGGCATTTGATGTACCTACATTCGTAACGCTTGCTTTGTCACCAGATACAACAGTACCTACCTCAATAGTAGCTGCGAGCCCTGGGGTTCCAGTACCGCCTGTACCGCCTGTACCACCTGAGCCGCCTGTGCTGTACTCCAACTCTTCCCATGAGAACTCAGCTATCTTAGGCATTATTTGTCCTCGGTGTCTTTAGTGTCCGCAGTTGCTTGAACTTCAGTCTTAGCCTTAGATGTGCTCGCTGCCTTAGCAGGTTGAATAACCTTAGCTTTGGCTAAAGGAGCAGAGGCGCTAGCCCCTGCATCCAAAGCGGCACTCTGAATAGTGTACACGAGTGCCATATATTCTCCTTATGCGCGGGTAACAGTTACCACAGCAGCGGTATCAGGACGGCGCACACCAACGGTGTACATAGCATAGCAGTCCAGAACGTTGCTGAAGTTCAACTTGTCATCCCAGAAAGTGCTGGTGAACGGTTTAGCTTCGACAGTCACCAAAGTTTTGGTTTTGTCAAACACAATCATCTCACCTTTCAGGTCGTTTGCTGTTGCATCGAAACCATAAGAGTTCGCAGCAGTACTCAACTGGTGATGACCACCAGCCAGAGAAGTACCAACCGTAGTCGGGAATTCTACGCACTCTACGATGTTGATACCGTTCATGCGAGTTACACGGCGGTCACCGAAATCACCACCGTTGCTGGTGAAGTCTGCGTTCAGCAGTTTCGGGTGATGAGTGAGCTCAGAGAACACAGCTGGAGTTACCAGAGTTACCATACCGCTCAACGGTACTTTACGGGTAATCAAGGTTTCCACAGCTTTCTTGTGAGCTTGTTCCAGAGCAATTGCGTTAGCTTCCAATGCAGCTTGAGTAGTGGCAGTTGCAGCCAGCTTCGCAGCAACTTCAATACCGTCATTGAACGCAGGCTTCAGGTGAGCAGGAGCAATCCAGCTACGAGCCTTTTGCAATTGAATGATGTGAGCCTCATCGAAGACGCTGGCGAACTCAGAGCCGTTGTTCTGACCCATTTCGGTCAGGCGGTCTGGAGCAGTCCAGTCATCTTGATAGTCAATCGGGTTACGGATATACAGAACAACTTCTACGATGATGTTCAGTTTATCGTTAGCAACACGTTGGTCTTCCAACGCCACACCAGAAGTACGAGACTTCACGGTAGAAGTACCCATACGGTCAATACGGTAGTTATTGCTATTCGGGACAGTAGTACGTTGAGTACTCAGATGGGTGAACAATGCGTTGTACTGGAATGCAGTATCAACTTGGTTCTTGTACACTTCCAAATGGATGTCAGTGTTACTTGCTGCGCCACCCCAATGGATGCGCGTACTATTACCTGCGTGTGCAGTACTAGCCATAGGTTATCTCCTAATTACTTGTTAAGTTTGATGCCCAGTTGTCGCTGAGAAAGCAACGCTTGGTATTCTTCCGCAGCAGCCCCTGTTTCCAGAGAGCGACCACGGTACTTTTGTTGAAGCTCGTGAAGCTTCGTGCCGAACTCGGCGCTTGACAAACCCTGTTGGGCTGTCTGTTGTTGACCTTCCAACATGTTACCTTTCTTAATAACTGCACCTGAACCAGCAACTTGTGTCTGCATGATTCGGATAGCAGTATCGAAGTGCTTACTGTTTAATAGGGTCTGAACAGCTTGTACTTCATCGGCACTTGCTGTTGCCTTAAAGGTTCCAGCCAGAGTTTGCCATTCAGCTTCACCGCCTACTTTACTGTACACGTACTCCTTAGCGGAATTGATTACAGCAGCAGTGTCTTTAACCACAGCAGTGGCAATAGCCAATGCAGCGGAAGCTTTGTCGCCGAATACAGCGGCGTACATATCACGATTGATGTCTTGCACGTTACCACTAGCCAGAGCATCTTTAGCTAACTCAATAGCCTTAGTTGCATCCACACCAGTAGCACCAGCCAGATTATCAATCAGTTCCTTAGTGCTATCTGCAATATCAAAGTCTAAGACTTCATTTGCAGGAGCTTTAGGTTCTTGGGGTTCCTGTGGCTCTTTCGGAGCCTGAGGTTCTTGGGGTTCCTGCGGAGCCTGAGGTTCTTTCGGTTCAGTATCTGCTGGCACTACAGGTACATCCAGCAGGCCATCAGCTACATTCGGGTCAATGTCGGGCATTAGATATTTCCTAATTGTTCGGCAGCATCCACGGTACTATCCGTACCAGTAATCTGTCGTTGTTGAACTTGCATCTGTGCTTGTTGTTCTTGTTGCTGCTTGAGTTTAGCTTCGAGCTCTTTCTCAGTCAGCATTACATCCACGGTATTCAATCCATGTGCAAGCATAAAGCGGTCGATAATCTTCTCCACGTTGAAACGCGGGGAGACTTGGGTAAGTACAGGTACAAGCGTACCAAGCTCTTGACCCATTAACAACCATTGCTGTGTCTCAGCAGCGCGGCCTAAGGCTTGCATACCAGTCACAACACGTAAGTCAATCGTACCAGAGATATAAGCAATCACAAACGATGGGTCAAGCTCAGCACTCAGTACAAACGCCATAGGCAAATGTAATCCCTGAGACAACTGACTGTACACACCGCCGAGGACTTGCTCAGCTTCCATCGCCGCTAACTGAATCTCATACGCTGTAACACGTTCAGCATCACGCTGGTTAGAGGTGTACAGGAACGCAGTAGTCAGTCGCTGGAAGATACTATTGATGTCGGCTGTGAGTGCCTGAATCTTGTTGTACTGTCCAGCCTCAAATGCTTGGATAGCACTAGGGTCACCTTGAATGATTTCCCCGCTGGCAGCATTGACAAATGATTCTACATCGACCATACTGTTCGGAGCATACAGGTACTTGATGTTCGTGCTCTCGAGCTCATATGAAGCTAAAGCAGCGCTGAGCTCGCTGAGCTTGATGAAGTCACCAGCATAATCCTCTACCTGCCCACGCCCGTAGTTGTCACCTGATGAAAGGTTCCACACTACAGGAATGTACGGGCAGAACATCTCAGGGTACTCCTCTTCCGAATCAGGAACTCGTAAGCCCTGAATCTCCTGATGGACTTCCCAAGTGTCGATGATACCGTTAGCAGTCTCGTGGGATACACGATTGATTACGGTGTACAACGGAACCTCAGAATCATCACGGAAGTTAGGATTAATGTTCAGCAGGTCTTTGATGTTCTGAGAGAGCTCACGATACTGCAAGCTCTCCTTTGTGATAATCCGTAAGACCTTACCATTAGCATTACGGCGCAAGGCATAGTTATGCAGATTCAGAACACGGGTTACACCATCACGGCGAATTACCAGACAGTTTCCTGTGACTACCAGCAATCGGATAGCTTGAACTAACTGAGCATACGCTGCATTGTCGAACAACGCTTCACATGCCTTGAGTTCCAGATTGGATAAATCAATCTTCTGCTCATCCGAGAGCTCCTCATCGTTCATAACCTTGAACTTGAAGAAGCTGGTGTTCGTGGGGAACAGAACCTGAGCGAGTTTAGTACTCAACCGATTAACGAGCATAGCACCCATACTCTGATAGTCATACTGCACGATTTGATTACCAGTCCCTACGTGTAAGAACTCAGGGAACACAGATGGTAATGTCCAACGTGCATAGTCAGAACAGCGGTGAATTAGTGCGTCATCTTGGTATCGGTTGAAATCAGATTCGGCAGTAGTCATCATAAGCCAAGTCCAGATGATACTGTAGCAGTTTTAGCTCGCTTACGGCGACCAGTACTGATTACTGAATCAGAGTTACCAGCAGACTGAACCTTAGCTACATCCTCGGTACCCGCTTCACGGTCAAGCTTGTTAGCTACACGTGCAGCATCAGCCTCACCCTGTATTCGTTTGTTCTCAGCGTCAGCACGTTTAGATGCCGCTTTAGTGGATTGACGTTGCGAGTACCCTGAGTACGCGCTAGCCGCAGCCGAGATTGCCACTACGGCAGATATAAAAGCACTCATTGTGCCTCCTGTAAGTACAATGTGTTATCAGGTAGCACACGGTTAGTGAGCAGCCTTTGATGGTCATCGGTCATGAACGCCTCTGCCTCTGGTACAGTACTCGCTGGGTTTACCATTACAGTCGTCCAATACGTATCTGCATGAACTACACCAACTCGCTTAGTACCTGAAGAAGCAGGTAGCACATGCCAACCTGTTAATCGTTGTACACCATCATCGGTACTAACAGTTATATCGCCGAATAGAATACTGATTGTATCAACATTCAACTCAGCGCCTGTAGCTGCTATACCAGCGGGTATTAATACAGTTCTAGCGTACATACCGCCATGTATTAAATGCTCCGCAGGGAAGTGTACTTGTTGTTCTTGTAATAGCATCTGTTCAAACGCTAGTACTTTATCTTTATCAGACGGTATAAGACTTATATCCATTACTTACCGCCACGTTGTATATTCTGAGAGATAGTATTAGCTATAAAACGTATTACATTACGTTCTCCTTGCTTTACTAACATACTCTCATGTGTATTATCCTTTGGTACTTCCGAGAACATACTATGTAAGTACTCTAGTTGTTCTACAGTAAATACTACTTTAGTACCTTGTATATTCGTACTAGGTTTACCTAATACATAGTTAATTATATTCATAGTACTATCCGTTCTTTGTTAGGTTAGTAGTATTATACTATTACTTACTATTATAATTTATTATATCTATAGTTCTCTATATTAGAGCTATAGTAGTATAGTATTAGTATTATATAGTCTTATTATCGGCTATCTAAGTACTCTATATTATCGTTACTATTACGCCTCTACAGCGTTACTTAACGTACGTCTCCGTACTATTAGTGTGACAATA
>ERZ1032780.104-NODE-104-length-9115-cov-9.201656_pt1 | contig 9115 bp, 6 predicted proteins | sample MGYA00519027_ERZ1032780 | MGnify/ENA primary metagenome ERZ1032780 (study PRJEB33719, sample SAMN04262574) | wastewater metagenome | biome: sewage system; feature: wastewater treatment plant influent; material: sewage | place: Peru: Lima | collected 2012-11-27 ...
GCCTTTGGCCACGCAATGGCCGCGCTCGATTAACACAAAGTGGTCGGCGAGCAGGTTGATCAGGTGCAGTTTTTGCTCGACCACCAGCACGGTGAGCCCCCATTCCTGATTCAGGCGGCGGATGACTTTGGTGATGTCGTCGACGATATTGGGTTGGATGCCTTCGGTGGGCTCGTCGAGAATCAAGAGGCCGGGGTTGAGCACGAGGGCGCGGCCGATGGCGAGCTGTTGTTGTTGGCCGCCGGAGAGGTCGCCGCCGCGCCGCTGTTTCATGTCGAAGAGCACGGGAAAGAGCTCGTATATCATTTCGGGCACGTTGCGGGTGCGCTCGTTGCTGCGTTTGTTGTGCACGGGCAGGCCGATTTTGAGGTTGTCTTCTACGGTGAGTTGGGAAAATATCTGCCGCCCTTGCGGCACATAGGCGATGCTGTGGTAGGGGCGTTTTTCGGGGCGCTGTTTGAGCAGGTCGATGTTGCCGTATTTCAAGGTGTCGGCTTTGGCGGCCACTTGCCCCATGATGGATTTGAGCAGGGTGGTTTTGCCCACGCCGTTGCGGCCGATGATGCAGGTGCAGGCCTTTTCGGGCGCGGTGAAGCTGATGTTGTGCAGAATGTGGCTTTGGCCGTAGGATTGGTTGAGGTTTTCGATGGTGAGCATTTTGCTTCCTTTCTTGGCCGTTTGAATAGGTTTCAGACGGCATCGGGTTGTGGCGGCGGTGTGGGGTATGGTTTCTTCAATCTTTTCAGTTGTAGGTCGGATTCGAGTATCCGACGCTTGTTCGCAGAACAAGTATCAGGCGGGTGGCGGATGTCGGATACGAGTATCCGACCTACACGGGTTTCAGACGGCATCAGATTGTGCGGCGGTAAACCCGTTCGGCGTAGGTCGGATTCTCGAATCCGACGCTTGTTCGCAGAACAATATTTTCAGGTAGCCTCGGCTTTGTCGGATACAAGTATCCGACCTACGCGGTTTGTTGTGCAGACGGCCTTTAATGCCCGCCACCAAGATACACATCCACCACCTGCCGGTTGGCTTGCACTTCGGGCAGGCTGCCTTCGGCCAGCACGCTGCCTTGGTGCAACACGGTGACTTTGCGGGCGATTTTTCGCACGAATTCCATGTCGTGTTCCACCACCACCACGGCTTGTTCGCCGGCCAGGCCGGTGAGCAATTCGGCGGTGCGCTCGATTTCGCCGTGGGTCATGCCGGTAACGGGTTCGTCGATGAGCAGCAGTTTGGGCTTCTGCATCAAGAGCATGCCGATTTCCAGCCATTGTTTTTGGCCGTGCGAGAGCACACCGGCGGGGCGTTGGCGGGTAGCGGTGAGGCCGATGGTGTGCAATACCTTATCGAGCAAGTCGTTTTGTTCGCCCGAAAGTTTGCGGCTTTTGCCGAAATAGGCGCCAAACACGCTTTTGCTGCCGGCGGCGGCGAGCGAGAGGTTGTCGTAAACGCTGAGCGATTCAAACACGGTGGGGGTTTGGAATTTGCGGCCGATGCCGGCGCGGGCGATTTCGGCTTCATCCATTTCCAAGAGGTTGTAGCGCTGGCCGAGCCACACATTGCCTTGGTCGGGGCGGGTTTTGCCGGTGATGATGTCCATCATGGTTGATTTGCCTGCGCCGTTGGGGCCGATGATGCAGCGCAACTCGCCTTTGTCGATATAAAGGTTGAGGCCGTTGATGGCTTTGAAGCCGTCGAAGCTCACCGAAACATCTTCCATATAAAGAATATATTTGTTGTCGATGTGGATATTGTCGAAACGGGTTTTGTTCACAAGGCTCATGCGGCTTCCTCCTGTGCGGCGGGGGTTTCAGACGGCGGCGGGGTGTCTTGCGGTGTGCGCTTTTGCGCCACCAAACCGGCAATGCCTTCTTTCAGAAAAATAGTCACCAACACAAACAGCGCGCCCAAGAAAAACAACCACGCATCGGGAAAGGCGGCGGTGAGCCAGGTTTTGGCATAATTCACCACAAACGCGCCGATAATCGCGCCGAATAAAGTGGCTCGGCCGCCCAGCGCCACCCAAATGATGATTTCAATTGAAGCGAGCGGCGCGAATTCGCTCGGGTTGATGATGCCCACTTGCGGCACATAAAGCGCACCGGCCACACCGGCAATCATGGCCGAGAGCACGAAAATGGCCAGCTTGATGTGTTCCACCCGAAAGCCGACAAAGCGCACGCGCATTTCGGCATCGCGCACCGCCACCACGAGCTTGCCCAAGCGGGAATCCATGATGCTGCGCAACAGGCCGTACACGGCGAGCACGGTGAGGCCGGTGATGGCAAACAAGGCCACGCGGGTGGTGTCGGCGGTGAGGCTGAAGCCCAAAATGTCTTTAAAATCGGTGAGGCCGTTGTTGCCGCCAAAGCCCATTTCATTGCGGTAAAAAGCCAGCATCAAAGCATATGTCATCGCTTGCGTGATGATGGATAAATACACGCCCGACACGCGCGAGCGGAAACACAGCCAGCCCAACACAAACGCCAGCAAGCCGGGCACAAACAGCATCATCACCAGCGCCCAGATAAAATATTCGCTGCCGAGCCAAAACCACGGCAATTCGCTCCAGTTGAGAAACACCATAAAATCAGGCAGGCTGGCATTGCCATAAGCGCCGCGCGTGCCGATTTCGCGCATTAAATACATGCCCATCGCGTAGCCGCCGAGCGCGAAAAACGCACCGTGGCCGAGGCTTAAAATGCCCAGATAGCCCCAGGCCAAATCCAATGCCAGCGCCAAGAGCGCATAGCAAAGATATTTGCCGAGCAGGGTAACGGTGTAGGTGGAAACATGCAGCGCGCTGCCGGCGGGAATCAAAAGATTGCCGATAGGCACCAAGATAATCAGCGCCAGCAACAGGCCGAGGGTGATTTTGCCCAAGCGCGGCTCGCGCCGGAATGCGGTTACGATTGCGGAGCTCATTCAACCCCCCTGCCTTTCTGCGGAAACAAACCGCGCGGATATTTTTGGATAAAGAGAATAATCAGCACCAACACAATGGCTTTGGCCAACACCGCGCCCAGCTACGGCTCGAACAATTTGTTTAACACGCCCAGCGTCAAGCCCGACACCAGCGTGCCCCACAAATTGCCCACGCCGCCAACCACCACCACCATAAAAGAATCGACAATATATTGCTGCCCCAGATTGGGCCCCACATTGGTGAGCTGCGACAAGGCCACGCCGGCCACACCGGCAATGCCCGAGCCTAAGCCGAAAGTGAGCATATCCACTTTGCGATCGCTAATGCCCATGGCGCGCGCCATATGGCGGTTTTGCGACACCGCGCGCACTTCCAGCCCCAAGCGGGTGCGTTTCATCACCGCCAAGAGCGTGAAAAAGCACAGCAGGCAGAAAATAAAGATATAAACGCGGTTCCAAGTAATCGACAAACCCGGCATCACTTCCCACGCGCCGCTCATCCATTCGGGGCTTTGCACCAAACGGTTGAGCGGCGAAAACACGCTGCGCACGGCTTGCTGCAAAATCAGGCTGATGCCGAAGGTGGCCAGCAGCGTTTCCAGCGGGCGGCCATATAAATAGCGCACCACAAAGCGCTCAATCAACACGCCCACGAAGCCGCTCACCAAAAACGCCACGGGAATCGCCACCGCAATCGACCAGCCGATGTGGTTCGGCATCAAAAGCTGCACCACATAAGCGCAATAAGCGCCGATCATCATCAATTCGCCGTGCGCCATATTGATCACGCCCATCACGCCAAAGGTAATCGCCAAGCCGATGGCGGTGAGCACCAGCACCGAACCCAGGCTCAGGCCGAAGCTTAAGGTTTCCGCACCTTTGAGCAGATCGAGCTTGGTTTCGATAGACGAAATGGCTTTTTGCGCCTGCGCTTTTAATGCAGGGGTAGAGGCCGTCTGAACATAGTTTTGCAGCAGGCTTAAGTTTTCAGGTAGCCCGCTTTTGCCGAGCACGGCAATGGCGGCGGCGTGGCGGCTGGTGTCGGCGCTTTGCAAATCGGCGCGGGCGACATAGGTTTCCATCAGCGCGCGCACGTTTTTATCGGTTTCTTTGGGCAAGGCCGTCTGAACTTGAGCGAGCGCGGAGGCATCGTTTTTTTGCAGCATCTGCATCATCGCCGCTTTGCGCTCGGCCGGATGGCTGCTGAGCAAAGCGTTTTCAGCCACATAATGGCGCACCCATTGGCGGATTTTGTTGTTTACCGTGATTTTGCGCGCGCCTTCGGGCTTTTCTGCTGCTGCATCGGGCGCATCTATCGGTGCAAAAGTGTCGGTTTGCACGTTTTGAATATAAAACGCATTGCCCGAAGCAAACAGGCGCCCATCGGCCAATGCCGCCAGAATATCGAGCGTGTGCGCATGGCCGGAGGCGGCCAGCGCTTCCACCGCAGCTTGTTTGGTGTGGAAATCATTGGCGGCCAAGCCTTGCAAGGCCGTCTGAAAATCGGCGGGGGCAGGGCGGGCCGGTGTTTCTGTCTGAATTTCGGCAACAGCGGCTTCATCGGCGAGCGCAGCGGGAGCGCTGAGGCCGAATGCCAACGCCAGCACGAAGCTGCCGAGGGTTTGTTTGAGGAAAGAGGGAGGCTTCATAAGGCATCCTTATTTTAGGGTTGTGATTGCTGCCGTAAAAAACAGAACAGCTTGTTTGTGCAAAATGCAAACCCTTCGGGTTTGTGCCCTCTCCCCAACCCTCCCCCACAGGCATAGGTATCTACACAAATAGAGGCATGCTAAACTTTAACGTATGAATGAAATATTTTTAAAAAAGACAAACGATTGCACAAGCGATACATACAACTTGTCACCCATTTCACCTCGCAGGGCAAGTCAACCAATGCCATGAAAACACCCTTTGACAACAACCAAACGCACAGCCACACCCAAGCGTTTTATCGTTTTGTCAATAATGACAACGTGACGATTGCAGAGCTATCAAAACCCATACTCGAAAACGCAAAAAGCAATATCGCGGCACATTGTCATGAATATGCCCTAATGGTTCACGATTGGTCGAGAATCGCACTGAATCACGACAACAAACATGATAAATTGCAAATGACCCATCATCATGATGTAGGCTATGAACTGCAAAGCAGCTTGGTTTTGAGTGATAAAAACGGCTTGCCGATTGCGCCGATTGCCCAGAACTTGATCACAGCCAAAGCGCAGTTAAGCACTTATGGCAATACCCGTAAAGACACCCACTTAAATGAGCTGGGCTGCCGTATGCAATGGCTCGAAACACAATCGTTCGACAAGCCCCTACTGCACATTATCGACAGGGAAGCCGATTCGGCACAACACATGCGCGATTGGGCACAAGCAGGATACCGTTTCCTTGTACGAGTGAAGGCACCAAACACACTGACATTCCAAGGGGAAAACAAAAGCACCCAAGCCATTGCAGAGGAAATGAATTATCGTGACTACAAAACCATTGATTACAAGGGTAGATATGCACTACTCAAAGTAGCAGAAAGCAATATTACGCTTACACGCAAAGCCAAGCCCAAAGTCAACGACAGCAGTGGCAAACGCCTCAAACCGCAAACAGGGGAACCCTTAGAGCTGCGCCTTATTTGCACCCGTATTGAAGACAAGGAAGGCAGATTGTTGGCATCGTGGTATTTGCTGAGCAATACACAGTTAAGCGCAGAGGTGCTGGCGCAGTATTACCATTACCGTTGGCAAATAGAAAGTTACTTCAAACTGCTGAAAAGTGCGGGACACCATATGGAAAATTGGTTGCAGCAAAGCAGTGAAGCTTTCTTCAAACGGGCGTTGATTGTGGCACAAAGCTGTGTACTGGTTTGGCAATTGATGCTGGATCAATCACGCCAAGCACAAGAACTCAAAACATTGCTGATACGGCTGTCGGGACGGCGGGTGAAATACAAACGCCCGACAACCGCTCCGGCATTGCTCGATGGTTATATGATGTTGTTGGGTGCTTATGAGTTGATGCAGTCTATGACGTTTGAGGAAATCAGCGAAGCCGTCCAATTCTTCCAAGGAGGAGTCGGATTTGTGTAGATACCTATGCCCACAGGGGAGGGAGCAGATGGTTGCAGGCCGTCTGAAGCCGAAGAGATGTGCTGTTTCTTATAGGCACGGTAATGAATGATTGAATATTCACATTCTCTTACCCGCAGCAAAAACCTGTTCCCTATCACGTGGGCGCGGGCAACAAGCCAAAGGCTTGTTTGCCGGTATCCGAAAATGTTCAATATTTAATTGCCGAATCAATAAATTCTTCGATTCATATTGGATAAATCCGGCCATATTTCATAAGGCGGGTTTGCAAACTTTCTGCACAACAGTTTCAAAACAAACAGGCCGTCTGAAAATATTGAATGCTTTTCAGACGGCCCGGCTCAGCTTATTTCACACCGGCGGTGCATTTTTTGGCGGCTTGGTCGTAAGCGCCGCAATTCACCGGGTCGGCCCAGTCGGCCACCAGATTGGCCGATTCAGGCAACAGCGGCGACCAAGCTTCGCCCGCCACTTCGCCCTGGGTTTGCCACACCACGTCAAACTGGCCGTTGTCTTGAATTTCGCCGATAAACACGGGCTTGGTGATCATGTGGTTGGCCAGCATTTTGGCGCTGCCGCCGGTGAGGTTGGGCACTTCCACGCCGATCAGCGCTTTTTTCACCGCATCAGGCTCGGTGCTGCCGGCTTTTTCCACCGCTTTCACCCACATATTGAAGCCGATATAAGTGGCTTCCATCGGGTCGTTGGTCACGGCTTTGCTGTCTTTTTTGAAGGCTTTCCAGCTTTGGATAAAGGTTTCGTTGGCCGCTGTGTTGATGCTCTCGAAATAATTCCACGCCGCCAAATGCCCCACCAGCGGCTTGGTGTCGATGCCGGAAAGCTCTTGTTCGCCCACCGAAAACGCAATCACCGGAATTTGGTCGGGCGTGATGCTTTGGTTGGCCAATTCTTTATAGAAAGGCACGTTGGCATCGCCATTGATGGTCGACACCACGGCAGCGTTGCCCGCGGCACCGAATTTTTTCACATCGGCCACAATCGATTGCCAATCCGATTGGCCAAACGGCGTGTAATTCACCATGATGTCTTTGGCGGCAATGCCTTTCGATTTCAGATAGGCTTCGAGAATTTTATTGGTGGTGCGCGGATACACATAATCGGTGCCCAAGAGCGCAAAGCGTTTCACGCCTTGATCGAGCAGGTAATCCACCGCCGGAATCGCCTGCTGGTTGGGCGTGGCGCCGGTGTAGAAAATATTGGCGGAAGATTCCTGGCCTTCCCATTGCACGGGGTAAAACAAAATGCCGTTGAGCTCTTCATAAACCGGCAGCACCGATTTGCGCGACACGGAAGTCCAGCCGCCGAAAGTTACCGCCACTTTGTCTTTCGCCAACAGCTCGCGCGCTTTTTCGGCAAACAGCGGCCAATTGGAAGCCGGATCCACCACCACCGGCTCCAGCTTTTTGCCCAACACGCCGCCTTTGGCGTTTTGCTCGTCGATAAGCATCAACACCGTGTCTTTCAACGCCGACTCGGAAATCGCCATGGTGCCGCTCAAAGAATGTAATACACCTACTTTAATGGTGTCGCCTGAGGCGGCGGCGGCAGCGGATGCAGCATCAGAAGCGCCGCTTTGCGCGGCTTGTTCGCCTGATTTTTGACCACAGCCGAATAAAAGAAAAGTGGAGCATATTGCCGAGAGTAAAAATTGGCGCTTGCTTAGCATGGCGGGTTTCTCCGAAAAAGTTGAAAGAAAATAGGCTGGTAATATTGAATTGCCTGCATTTCATGATTTGAATTGTAAACAATCTTGAGTGAAGATTAGCAAATGCAAAATAAGATTGTCAACAATTATAAAAGGAAAAAGCGAAATATTGTTAACAATGTTGCCGATTTAGCGAAATGTGCACAGAGGAAATAAAATATCGAGGAAATGTGCTGAAGCACGATAACTTGTAATGAAATTACGGAAAAATAGGCAAAAGGCCGTCTGAAACGGCGGTGCAGCGGCTTGCCCCGCCTGCCCAAAGCGGATAAGCTTGCCACTTCACTTCAAGAGGCCACCATGACTTACCGCTACCGCCAAACCCTGCCCGCCACCGCGCTCGACATCATCGGCGATGTGCACGGCGAATTTGCCGCTCTGCAATCGCTGCTGCACCATCTGGGCTACCGCGACAACGGCAGCCACCCGCAAGGGCGCAAGCTCGTGTTTGTGGGCGATTTGTGCGACCGCGGCCCCGACAGCCCCGCAGTGCTGGCTTGGTTTAAGCAGGCACACGATGCCGGCCATGCCTTTATGGTGCTCGGCAATCACGAATTGAATGCCTTGGTGGACGAACCCAAAGACGGCTCCGGCTGGTATTTTCCCTGCCGCGCCGAAAAAGACGGCCGCCAATACGCGCCGTGGAAGATGCTGCCCGAGGCCGACAAGCCCGCGCTCAATGCTTGGCTGGCCGAGCAGCCGCTGGTGTTGGCAAACCAAGATTTGCGCATTGTGCATGCGGCTTGGCTGCCGGAAAGCCTCGCCACGCTTGAAGCCGCCGTGGGTGAAGATTTAATCGCCCAATACCGCCGCTACGATGATGAATTGGTGCACGCGCTTCAGACGGCCTCGTGGTATGGCGATTATCTGCGCGAACAAGAAAAGCACGCCGAAGCGCTGGAAAACGCCGATATGCCGCCGCCGCCCATGCCGGCCACCGCGCAATACGAGCTGGCGCGCAGCCGCCTGCACCCCATCCGCGCGCTCACCAGCGGCGCAGAAGTGATCGCACCCGCCCCTTTTTACGCCGGCGGCCGCTGGCGCTACACCGCCCGCAGCGCTTGGTGGCAAAACTATCACGACACCTCTGCCGTATTGATCGGCCATTACTGGCGCCATTGGTATCCGCGCGATGCCGACCCCACCCGCGAAAACCTGATGCCGCCGCAAAACAACGCTTGGCACGGCGCGGCGCACAATGTGTTCTGCATCGATTATTCCGTCGGCGCGCGCTGGCGCGACCGCAAAGCCGGCATTGCACCCGCCCGCTCCGAATTCCGCCTCGCCGCCTTGCGCTGGCCGGAGCGGGTGCTGGTGTTTGATGATGGCGAAGTGGCCGCCACGGTTTGACAGGGCAAAAATCAAG
>ERZ1032780.108-NODE-108-length-8849-cov-11.257335_pt1 | contig 8849 bp, 9 predicted proteins | sample MGYA00519027_ERZ1032780 | MGnify/ENA primary metagenome ERZ1032780 (study PRJEB33719, sample SAMN04262574) | wastewater metagenome | biome: sewage system; feature: wastewater treatment plant influent; material: sewage | place: Peru: Lima | collected 2012-11-27 ...
CATGTTCTATCCTTGATTTTTTGCTATAATAAGACCATGACTAGAATTTTAGACAATGAATTGATGGGCGATGAGGAGTATGTTGAGCGTACCCTGCGTCCACAGAAATTAAATGAATACATCGGCCAGGACAAGGTCAAGGACCAGTTGAAAATCTTCATCGAGGCGGCCAAACTGCGGGATGAAGCGCTGGACCACACCCTGCTTTTTGGCCCTCCAGGTCTGGGGAAGACGACCATGGCCTTTGTCATCGCCAATGAGCTGGGGGTCAATATCAAGCAGACTAGTGGTCCTGTTATTGAAAAAGCAGGCGACTTGGTGGCCCTTCTCAATGATTTGGAGCCTGGCGATGTCCTTTTTATCGATGAAATCCACCGTATGCCCATGGCAGTGGAGGAGATTCTCTACTCTGCCATGGAGGATTTCTACATTGACATCATGATTGGAACTGGCGAAGCCAGCCGCTCGGTTCATTTGGATTTGCCACCCTTCACCTTGATTGGGGCGACAACGCGTGCGGGCATGCTGTCCAATCCTTTGCGGGCCCGCTTTGGCATCACTGGTCACATGGAATATTATGAGCTGGATGATTTGACCGAGATTGTGGAGCGAACTGCCGATATCTTTGAGATGGAAATTACCCATGAAGCGGCCATTGAGCTGGCCCGTCGTTCGCGTGGTACCCCTCGGATTGCCAACCGCCTTCTCAAGCGTGTGCGGGATTTTGCCCAGATTATGGGCAATGGTTTGATTGATGACACCATCACCGACAAGGCCCTGACCATGCTGGATGTGGACCGTGAGGGTCTGGACTATGTGGACCAGAAGATTCTACGCACCATGATTGAGATGTATGGTGGCGGTCCCGTCGGACTCAACACCCTGTCGGTCAATATCGCCGAGGAGCGCGAAACGGTGGAGGACATGTACGAGCCCTACCTGATTCAGCAGGGCTTTCTCATGCGGACACGGACGGGACGAGTTGCGACAGCCAAGGCCTACGAGCACTTGGGTTATCCCTATAGGGAGGAAAAATAATGGCAGAGCAGACCAGTCAGATTGCCGCCTTGTTTGGAAACTGGCCTGAAACCCTTATCTGGACCTGTTTAGAAGGCCTTATGGGTCAAATCCATGTCGACGACAGCCAGTCACCCCAGTCAGCCCTGGCTCTCTATGGCCGGCAGAGCTTCTTTGCCTTTTTGGCCGGAAAACCAAATGCGGACTTGCTAAGAAAGTGTGAGGGCAAGGATATCATCCTAGTGCCGCAAGATCAGGCCTGGGCGGATTTGATTGAGGAGATTTACGGAAACCGTGTTCGGTCTTTCATCCGCTATGCCACCAAGAAAGGTACCCTATTTGATAGAGAATATTTGGAAGGTTTAGTCGACTCCCTGCCCGAGGGTTTTGAAGTAACCAGTATCAACCGCAGCTTGTACGAGGCCTGTCTAGCAGAAGCCTGGTCGCAGGATTTGGTGGGAAATTATATAGATTTTGAGCAGTTTTTGGAACTGGGCTTGGGTTTCGTAGTCTTGCACAAGGACCAGGTGGTTTCGGGTGCTTCATCCTATGCCAGTTATTCAGGCGGAATTGAGATAGAAGTAGATACCAGAGAGGATTGCCGTGGTCAAGGTTTGGCAACGATTTGTGCTGCCAAACTGATTTTGACCTGTCTGGAGAGAGGGCTCTACCCTAGCTGGGACGCCCATACACTGACTTCCTTGAAACTTGCGGAAAAACTGGGCTATGAGTTAGACAAAGCCTATCAATCATACGAATGGAGATAAGATGACACCGACCTTTATTTGGGATTTGGATGGAACACTTTTAGATTCTTACGAGGCCATTTTGGCTGGTATCCAAGAAACCTATGAACAATTTGACATTCCCTTTGACCGAGAGGAAGTAAGAGATTTCATCCTCCGCTATTCTGTCAAGGATTTGCTGGTACGCGACGCAGACCAGCATGGTCTGGACAGCGAGGAGCTCAACCGCCTGCGGGCGACTTCCCTGAAGGAGAAAAATACGCAGATTCCCTTGATGGATGGGGCGCGTGAGATCTTGGCCTGGACGGCAGAGCAAGGCATTCAAAACTTTGTCTTCACCCACAAGAGTGACAATGCCTTTCAGGTCTTGACTGATTTGGGCATTATCCAGCATTTTACAGAAATCCTGACCAGTGACTCAGGCTTTGCCCGCAAACCAAGCCCAGAAGCCCTGCTTTATCTGATTGACAAGTACCAGCTGGACAAGGGAACCACCTATTATATTGGCGACCGTCTCCTGGATGCAGAAACAGCCATCCATGCCGGCATTTCGAGCATCAACCTGCAGATTGACGGGCTAGACCAGAACCAGAAAATCAACCATTTGCTGGAAATAACACATCTTTTTGCCACTTAAGGAAAGATTAAGGAATGCAGGCTATACTGTAGGTATTCTTTTTCATATATCTCCTAGAAAGCCGACTTGTCAGAGTTGGTTTTTCTGTGTTATGCTAGGAGAATGAAAGAACAAAAAGATTTAGAGGCAGTCATACTGGCCAACGAGCAGATGATGCAGGTCCTTGGCATCATAGCAGACCTGGGACTGGCAGACTCTTGGCTTTGTGCAGGAACCATACGCAACTTTATCTGGAATAAGGGTGTATTTGATGCCGAGACGGACATTGATCTGATATTTTATGATAAAACCGTGTCTTACGAGGAAACGCTAGAGATAGAGCGACAATTGAGGCAAGTTTTTCCAAATTATCAATGGGAGGTCAAAAATCAGGTTTATATGCATCGCCATAACCCTAATACCCAACCGTATAGTTCGTCCAAAGATGCGATGAGCAAGTATCCAGAACGTTGCACAGCTATCGGAGTTCGTCTTCTAGAGGATGGCAGACTGGACATCTTTTGTCCCTATGGCTTGGAGGATATCTTCCAATATCAAGTGAGGCCTACTCCGCATTTTCAAACAGACCCAGCCCGAAAGGCCCTTTATAAGGAAAGGATGACCAAAAAGAACTGGCTAAGCAAGTGGCCCAACCTCACCATTGTTTTTCCAGAATAAAAAAATCTCTTTTTAGTTTTTCTTAAGGAAGCTCGGTCATACTATCATCAAGCTAGAAATAGCAAAACTGTTACTGAAAGATTTTCAGTATCGTCATCCATAAGAGCTAAAGCTCAAATGGCTGGCATATCTTTTTCATATATCTCCGAGAAATTGCGACTGGGCTCAAGTCCATCCTCTTTATTAGAGTTCGTTAAAACATCTTAACGCAGTGGTTGATTGGCAGATTTGTACGTGTTCTACACTCTAAATCTGACCTAATCAACTGTGCGGGGGTGGGAAGACGAACTCTTTTTCGACTTGTCGAGTTCTTTCCCACTCCCGATTTCTTTTTGTCAAAGAGGAAATCTTCCATTATAATATCCAAGAAATCCTGAGCACCTCTCCTATCCAAGAAAATTGAAAAAAATGAGCATAAACCCTTGCAATGACTGGTGTCTAATAGAATATTTATGTGGTATAATATATTGATAATGTATGAGTAAAGGTTTAGAGGTAATGAAATGGAATCAAATCCCAGAAAGTTATTAGATGAATTTATTCCTGAAGCAGTGGGAAAACAATTTGTTATACCTGTATATCAACGCAAATACACTTGGACTGTAAAAAAACAGCTTGTGCAGTTGATAAAAGATTTGGAGCAACTTATCGAAGATGAAACAAAACAGAAACAGCATTTTTTAGGAACAATTGTTTATCTCGAAAATATTGTGGAGTATAAGGTGGAGCGTTCTATTGTTGACGGGCAACAGAGGCTTGTGACAATGTTTTTGATGGCGCATGCTATGAAATCAATTTCGGAAAATGAATATCGTGCAAGAGAAATTGATGAAACCTATCTTCAGAACTATGCTGAGAAAGCCGATAGTCGGTATCGTCAACGACTGTATCCATCTGTCGCCGATGGAGAAGATTATACCATCATTTCTGAAGGGAGATTTGACGAACTCAATAAGGATAGTAGCAGCAATATTGTTCAAAACTTTCTCTATTTGCAAGCAGAATTGAAAAGCCTAGTTGAAAGATATACTTTTGATAGGGTTTTATATGCCCTAAAGAGATTTTCGATAGTTTACATTAAGTTGGATGATCGGGATAACGCCCAACAAATTTTTGAAAGTATCAATTCAACAGGTGAACGATTGACTGCTTCAGATCTCATTCGAAACTTCATTATGATGAATAAATCAAACGAAGAACAGACCCTGCTGTATAAACAATATTGGCGGAAGTTAGAAGCCGTTTTTGATAATTCTAAAGGAATGGAAGATTTTTTTAGGTACTATTTAGCGGCGATGACCGAAGAATATTCAGCAAAGCATGTATTATATCAAGCTTTTAAAGAATATTGGCATAAGGAGAGAGAGTCTGCAAGTGATGTTGAATTGCTCCAAAAGCTTGTTCGTTACTCAGAATATTTTGTCAATCTCTATTACAAGAAGCCAGACGGAAAATACTTAGAAGTACTAAGCGATTTTCAGAGTATGGAAAGTATGATGCCTGCCCCTTTCGTTTTGGAGTTGTCAGAGTGGTATTATTTCGATAAGGTTATTTCGGAGGAGCAATACTTTGAAATTATCAATGTAGTAAACGGATATCAGCTTAGAAGGTACTTTAATGGAGATGATACTAGTCGGGTTTCAAAAGCCTTTCCTTCGTATCTAAAACATGTTCGAAAATACGTTGCAGTGCACGGTTTTGAGAATATTGTTGATATCGTTATTTATGTACTTGTGACTAGAAATCAGTCTAATAACATGTCGCTTCCGACAGATAAGGCATTAAAGTCAAATCTTTCAAATGTGAATGCATATGCTATGAGATTGGTCCGTTGGTTGCTTGAAAAAATCGAGAACCGCAACAATCCAGCTACTTTAGATATGAGTAATTTATCCATCGAACATATTATGCCTCAAACCAGCACAGCATACTGGGAAGAAAAAGCAGGTGTGTCGGGAGAGGAATATATTGAATTGGTAAACACTATTGGTAATTTGACCCTTGTGACAAAACCAGATAATTCTGCGGCAGGAAACAAAGATTTTGAAACCAAGAAGAAAATCTTCGAAGACACACTTCACATTCGTTTGAACAAGACTTTATATGGAATGTCTGAATGGACATCGGAGGCAATAAAAAATAGAAGTGAAAGGTTAATTGATGAGTTAATCTCAATGTACCCATATCTAAGATCGAATGGGAATTATGACCACGACGGAAGTCGGAATATATTCCTTGAAGCTCACGGGATAAAGGCAAGTGGATATTTAAACGAAGATGGGACTGTCATTATTTATTCAGGTTCTGAGATATACTCCAAAATAAAAGACATTGCCTCAGACACGCTCGGTGAGGTCAGGCAGGAAATGTTAGACAAGGGAATAATTGAAAAAACAATTGGTGGATTACAATTTACTCAAGATTATGTTGCACCGTCAGTCTCAAATGCCGCAGGTCTAATTTTAGGCGGCAGTAGAAATGGATGGGATTGTTGGAAAGATGAGGATGGAATCATCATAAATGATTCACTTCGAAAAAGAAATAGTAAATAAGAATTGAGATTGTTTTTGGAGAAATTTGAAAAAGTGCAAAAAGCATCAAACTTTGATTTGGTGCTTTTTGTCATATCGTTAAATTTTTCTTAGGTACCTCCAAAAATTTGAAAAAAAATGAGCATAAACCCTTGCAATGGCTGGTGTCTTCTGTTATACTACTATGGTGCCGTAAAAAATACGGCTGTAGCTTTGATGCAAGAGGTTGCGACACGCTCGGTTGCATTGCCACGCAACTCGTGTTGGTTTTCTTGTGGAGCTAGCCTATTATCTTAAATAGACGAAAAGGAGAAAAAGATGGCAAACAAAAAAATCCGCATCCGCTTGAAAGCGTACGAGCACCGTACACTTGACACAGCCGCTGCAAAAATCGTAGAAACTGCAACTCGCACAGGCGCAACAGTTGCTGGACCAGTTCCGCTTCCAACTGAACGCAGTCTTTACACGATTATCCGTGCGACTCACAAGTACAAAGACTCTCGTGAGCAATTCGAGATGCGTACCCACAAACGCCTTGTTGATATCATCAACCCAACTCAAAAAACAGTTGATGCTTTGATGAAATTGGACTTGCCAAGTGGTGTAAATGTAGAAATCAAACTCTAATCTGATTTCGTATAGAGCATAAAAAACGCTCGTTAAAAACTTTTTTGAGCATGAAAAACGCTCATAAAAAACTTTTTAAAATTATCAAGAAAAGGAAATATTTTCTCATGACAAAAGGAATCTTAGGGAAAAAAGTGGGAATGACTCAAATCTTCACTGAATCTGGTGAATTTATCCCTGTTACTGTCATCGAAGCAACTCCAAACGTTGTTCTTCAAGTGAAAACAGTTGAAACTGATGGTTACGCTGCAGTTCAAGTTGGTTTTGATGACAAACGCGAAGTTTTGAGCAACAAACCTGCCAAAGGCCATGTAGCTAAAGCTAACACAGCTCCTAAGCGCTTCATTCGTGAATTTAAAAACATTGAAGGCTTGGAAGTTGGACAAGAAATCACAGTTGACACTTTCGCAGCCGGCGATGTTGTGGATGTAACTGGTACATCTAAAGGTAAAGGTTTCCAAGGTGTTATCAAACGTCACGGCCAATCTCGTGGTCCAATGGCTCACGGTTCTCGTTACCACCGTCGTCCAGGTTCAATGGGTCCTGTGGCACCTAACCGTGTCTTCAAAGGCAAGAACCTTGCAGGTCGTATGGGTGGCAACCGTGTAACCATTCAAAACCTTGAAGTTGTACAAGTTGTTCCAGAAAAGAACGTGATCCTTATCAAGGGTAACGTACCAGGTGCTAAGAAATCTCTTATCACTATCAAGTCAGCAGTTAAAGCTGGTAAATAATAAGGAAAGGGGAAATCAGTCGAAATGGCAAACGTAGTATTATTTGACCAAACCGGTAAAGAAGCTGGCCAAGTTGTTTTGAACGACGCAGTATTCGGTATCGAGCCAAATCAAGCAGTTGTGTTTGATGTGATCATCAGCCAACGTGCAAGTCTTCGCCAAGGTACTCACGCAGTGAAAAATCGTTCAGCAGTACGCGGCGGCGGACGCAAACCATGGCGTCAAAAAGGAACTGGACGTGCGCGTCAAGGTTCTATCCGCTCACCACAATGGCGTGGTGGTGGCGTAGTCTTCGGACCAACTCCGCGTTCATACGCTTACAAGCTTCCACAAAAAGTTCGTCGTTTGGCGCTTAAATCTGTTTACTCAGAAAAAGTTGCTGAAAACAAATTTGTAGCTGTTGACTCGCTTGAATTTGCAGCTCCAAAAACTGCTGAATTTGCAAAAGTTCTTGCAGCCTTGAGCATTGATTCAAAAGTCCTTGTTATTCTTGAAGAAGGCAACGAATTTGCAGCTCTTTCAGCTCGTAACCTTCCAAATGTGAAAGTTGCAACTGCTGAAACTGCAAGCGTATTGGACATCACAAGCGCAGACAAACTTCTTGTAACTCAAGCAGCTATCTCTAAGATCGAGGAGGTTCTTGCATAATGAATTTGTATGATGTTATCAAAAAACCTGTCATCACAGAAAGCTCAATGGGCCAACTTGAAGCAGGCAAATATGTATTTGAAGTGGATACTCGTGCACACAAACTCCTCATCAAACAAGCTGTTGAAGCAGCCTTTGAAGGTGTTAAAGTTGCAAATGTAAACACCATCAATGTGAAACCTAAAACAAAACGTGTTGGACGTTATGTAGGTCGCACAAACAAAGTTAAAAAAGCTATCATCACTCTTACAGCTGATTCAAAAGCAATCGAGTTGTTTGCGGCTGAAGCTGAATAATCAAAGGAGGAATTAACGTGGGTATTAAAGTTTATAAACCAACGACAAATGGCCGTCGTAACATGACTTCTTTGGATTTCGCTGAAATCACAACAAGCACACCTGAGAAATCATTGCTTGTTTCTTTGAAGAAAACAGCAGGTCGTAACAACAACGGTCGCATCACAGTTCGTCACCATGGTGGTGGACACAAACGTCACTATCGTTTGATTGACTTCAAACGCAACAAAGACGGTGTTGAAGCAGTTGTTAAAACCATCGAGTACGATCCAAACCGTACTGCAAACATCGCCCTTGTACATTACACTGACGGTGTGAAAGCATACATCCTTGCTCCTAAAGGTCTTGAAGTTGGTCAACGCATCATCTCAGGTCCTGAAGCCGACATCAAAGTTGGTAACGCCCTTCCGTTGGCAAATATTCCAGTTGGTACTGTTGTACACAACATCGAATTGAAGCCAGGACACGGTGGTGAGTTGGTTCGTGCCGCTGGTGCATCTGCACAGGTTCTTGGTCAAGAAGGTAAATATGTCCTTGTTCGTCTTCAATCAGGCGAAGTTCGGAAGATCCTTGGCACTTGCCGTGCAACTGTTGGTACAGTTGGTAACGAGCAACATGGTCTTGTAAACCTTGGTAAAGCAGGACGCAGCCGTTGGAAAGGTATCCGCCCAACTGTCCGCGGTTCTGTAATGAACCCGAACGATCACCCACACGGTGGTGGTGAAGGTAAAGCACCAGTTGGACGTAAAGCGCCATCAACTCCATGGGGTAAACCAGCGCTTGGTCTTAAAACTCGTAACAAGAAAGCTAAATCTGACAAACTTATCGTTCGTCGCCGCAATCAAAAGTAATCTATACTTAGTTGCCTAGCATTCTATATCATCCGCCAGCTCGGTAGGGTTTGTGATGGACTAAACATTCCAGTACCTAAGTTTGATTGAAATGCCAGTTTGACG